>WNFR01006045.1_pt1 | contig 30825 bp, 30 predicted proteins | sample 5400221 | NCBI WGS metagenome assembly WNFR01 (sample SAMN13153357, study PRJNA577476) | soil metagenome | isolation source: 40 cm soil under Madrone tree | place: USA:California | collected 2016-06-14
AGTTCGCGGTCGATCCGGAGACCGGCCGCATGGTCGTGATCGAAATGAACCCGCGCGTGTCGCGCTCCTCGGCGCTGGCCTCCAAGGCCACCGGCTTTCCGATCGCCAAGGTCGCTGCTCGCCTGGCGGTGGGCTACACGCTCGACGAGCTGCTGAACGACATCACCGGTTCGACGCCGGCCTCGTTCGAGCCGACGATCGATTACGTCGTCACCAAGATGCCGCGGTTTGCCTTCGAGAAATTCCCCGGCGCCGAGGCCTTGCTCACCACCTCGATGAAGAGCGTGGGCGAGGCGATGTCGATCGGGCGTACCTTCCAGGAATCCCTGCAGAAGGCGCTGCGCTCGATGGAAACGGGCCTGCACGGCCTGAACGAGATCGAGATCGCGGGCGCGCCGGACAAATCGGCGATCGTGGGCGCGCTGGCCAAACCCACGCCCGACCGCATCCTCGTCATTGCCCAGGCCTTCCGGCATGGCCTCTCGGTCGAGGAAATCGCCCACGCTTGCAAATACGAGCCGTGGTTTCTGCGCCAGATCGAGCAACTGGTGAAGGTCGAGGCGCGGGTGCGCGCCGAGGGGCTGCCCAAGGACGCCAAGGGCCTGCTCGATCTCAAGAAGATGGGCTTCTCCGACGATCGGCTGGGTGAATTGGCCGGCCACAGTGCCGCCCACGTGGCAAGCCGCCGCCGCGCCCAGGGTGTGCGGCCGGTCTTCAAGCGCATCGACACCTGCGCCGCGGAGTTTGCTTCCCACACGCCCTATTTCTATTCCTGCTACGAGGGCGACGGCGTGCGGCCGGCCCAGTGCGAGGCCGAGCCGACAGACCGGCGCAAGGTCATCATCCTGGGCGGCGGCCCCAACCGCATCGGCCAGGGCATCGAGTTCGACTATTGCTGCGTCCATGCCGTCTACGCGCTGCGCGATGCCGGCTATGAGACCATCATGGTCAACTGCAATCCGGAGACGGTGTCGACCGACTACGATACCGCCGACCGCCTCTATTTCGAGCCGCTGACCGCCGAGGACGTGATCGAGCTGGTCGATGTCGAGCGGCGCAACGGCGAGTTGCAGGGGCTGATTGTGCAGTTCGGCGGCCAGACTCCGCTCAAGCTCGCCAAGCCGCTCGAGGCCGCCGGCATCCCCATTCTCGGCACATCGCCCGATGCCATCGATCTCGCCGAGGACCGCGAGCGATTCCAGAAGCTCATCCACGAGCTGGAACTGCGCCAGCCGGCCAACGGCATCGCCACTTCGGAGAAGCAGGCCGTCGCTGTGGTCGACCGCATCGGCTATCCGGTGGTGATCCGGCCGTCCTATGTGCTGGGCGGGCGGGCCATGCAGATCGTCTACGATCATGACGGCCTGCATCGCTACATGCGCGACGCGGTCAAGGTTTCCGGCAGCAATCCGGTGCTGATCGATTCCTACCTGCGCGACGCGATCGAGGTCGATGTCGATGCGCTGGCCGACAGCCAGCAGAATGTCTTCGTCGCCGGCATCATGGAGCATATCGAGGAGGCCGGGATCCATTCCGGCGATTCGGCCTGTTCGCTGCCGCCCTATTCGCTGCCGCCCAAGATCATCGCCGAGATCGAACGGCAGACCGAGGCGATGGCCAAGGCGCTGCAGGTCGTCGGCCTGATGAACGTGCAGTATGCGGTCAAGGATGGCGATGTCTACGTGCTCGAGGTCAATCCGCGCGCCAGCCGCACGGTGCCCTTCGTGGCCAAGGCGACCGGCCTGCCGATCGCCAAGTTCGCCGCCCGCTTGATGGCCGGCGAAGCGTTGAAGGATCTCGCCATCAAGAAATCCCGCGGCAGGCACGTCGCGGTCAAGGAAGCCGTCTTCCCCTTCGCGCGTTTTCCCGGCGTCGACATCATCCTCGGTCCCGAGATGCGCTCGACCGGCGAGGCCATGGGGCTGGATTCGAACTTCGGCCGCGCCTTCGCCAAATCTCAGCTCGGCGCCGGCGGCAAGATGCCTGTCGAAGGCGTTGTATTCGTGTCGGTAAAGGATTCGGACAAGGCCGCCATGGTCAAGCCAACCAAACGCCTGATCGATTTCGGCTTTACTGTGGTCGCCACGGGTGGCACGTCCGGCAAGGTGCAGCTGGTGTTCAATACGGTCGATGGCGCCGGCGCGCTGACCGACAGCTTCACCTTGCGCCGCACCGCGCTGATGAACAAAATCGCTTATTATACGACCGTTGCCGGCGCCAAGGCCTCGGTCGAGGGCATCGCCGCGCTGCGTGAGGGGGCTCTCGACGTGGCACCCCTGCAATCCTACTTCAAGAGCCATTTCTAGGATTTTGCATCCACCGTCCGACCGCTCTGTCTGCAACCGGACGTGCGGTTGGGCGTTGACGACGCTTGAGTCAGGAAGGACGATCCGATCATGGAAAAAGTGCCAATGACCTCCCCGGGCCTGAAGACCCTTGAGGAGGAACTGAAACAGCTCAAGAGCGTCGAGCGCCCGTCCATCATCAAGGCGATCGCCGCCGCGCGCGAGCACGGCGATCTGTCGGAGAACGCCGAGTACACCGCCGCGCGGGAACGGCAGGGCTTCATCGAGGGCCGCATCGGCGAGCTCGAGGATATCATCTCGCGCGCCGACGTGATCGACCTCAGCAAGCTGTCGGGCAAGGTCGTCAAGTTCGGCGCCACGGTGCAGCTGGCCGACGAGGACACCGACGAGAAAATGAAATATCAGATCGTCGGCCCCTATGAGGCCGATATCACCAAGCGGCGCATTTCGGTCACCTCGCCGATTGGCCGGGCGCTGATCGGCAAGACCGTGGGCGACAAGGTCGAGGTCCAGACTCCGCGCGGCGCGCGCTCCTACGAGGTGGTCACGGTCCAGTTCAAATAGGCCGGCTCAGGCAGTGGTCGCGGCGTGCCGCCGGCGGACGCCGATCAGGCGCATGGCGTACTGGATCAGGAACAGCCCGATCTTGCTCGCCGTGCCCCAGATCGGCATGACCACATTACGTCCAGCGTTCGCGCACCCGGTCAGTCGACGGTGATCGGCACGCCGGGCATTTGCCGGGCGGTACGGAATACCATCATCGATTTCACATGGCTGACATTGGGCGCCGAGGTGAGGCGCGTGGTCAGGAATTTCTGATATTCATCCCAGGTTTCCGCCACGATCTTGAGCAAAAAATCGGCCTCGCCGGCCAGCATGTGGCACTCGCGCACCTCGGGCCAGCCGGAGATCAGCTCCTCGAACGACTTGAGATCGGCCTCGGCCTGGCTGTTCAGCCCGACCAAAGCGAACACCGAGACGCTATAACGCGCGCTGCGCCAGTTCCACGTTGGTCATGCGACCGCTTGTTTGCAGATCACTCAGAATGCGCCGATCAATTCGATCGAGCTTTGCGCGAGCCATCGGGTTTCCCTCCGTTGGCCGCGGTCTATGCCAGAACCATGCCATCCACGCAATAAAGTTGCCAAAATTCGACGGCAAGTCGGGATCAATTGCTCCTGATCGGGATCAATTGCTGCTGATGTTGATAACGCCCGTGCAACTGGGGCGAGGTTTGCATATATGTCCCAGATATGCGGTGAACGGGATGCGACACGAACATGGCAGCAAATCATAGAAGTAAGGTTCTCATCCTGGGCTCGGGCCCAGCGGGCTATACGGCAGCGATCTATGCGGCCCGTGCAAGCCTGAAACCGATACTTGTCCAGGGGATCCAGCCGGGGGGGCAGCTCACCATCACCACCGATGTCGAGAACTATCCGGGCTTTGCCGACGTGATCCAGGGGCCCTGGCTGATGGAACAGATGCAGAAGCAGGCCGAGCATGTCGGCACGCAGCTGTTCTTCGACACCATCGTCGAGGTCGATCTCAGCCGCCGGCCGTTCGTTTGCATGGGCGACTCCGGCGACCGCTACGAGGCAGACGCGCTGATCATCACCACGGGCGCCACGGCGAAATGGCTCGGCCTGCCGAGCGAGGAGGCCTTCCGCGGCGGCGGTGTCTCAGCCTGCGCCACCTGTGACGGGTTTTTCTTCCGGGGCAAGGAAGTCGTCGTGGTCGGCGGCGGCAACACGGCGGTCGAGGAGGCGCTTTACCTCACGCATCACGCCTCCAAGGTGACGCTGGTCCACCGCCGAGACACCTTCCGCGCCGAAAAGATCCTGCAGGACCGGCTGTTCAAGAATCCCAAGGTCACCGTGCTGTGGGACCATGCCCTGCAGGAGATCACGGGCGAGCGCAGCCCGGCGCCGCTAGTCACGGGCGCGCGCCTGCGCAATGTCAAGACCGGCGTCGAGCAGGAGCTGCCGACCGACGGCGTCTTCATCGCCATCGGCCATTCGCCCAATACCGAGCTGTTCAAGGGCAAGCTCGCCATGGACAGCGAGGGTTACCTGATCACCAGGCCCAATTCGACCGCGACCAATATCGCGGGCGTCTACGCGGCGGGCGACGTCCAGGACAAGATCTTCCGCCAGGCAGTGACGGCAGCCGGCACCGGCTGCATGGCGGCGCTCGAAGCCGAGAAATGGCTGGCGCATCACGAAACGCAGGTCGCGCAAGCCGCGGAATAAGCGGCAGGGAAAGGATGAGGAGATGGACTGGGACAAGCTGCGGATCTTTCAGGCCGTGGCGGACGCTGGCAGTTTCACGCATGCCGGCGAGGGACTAAAGCTCAGCCAGTCAGCGATTTCGCGGCAGATCGGTGCGCTCGAGGAGCAGCTGGGCGTGATGCTGTTCCATCGCCATGCCCGCGGCCTCATCCTGACCGAGCAGGGCGAGCTGCTCTACCGCACGGCGCGCGACATGGCGGCCAAGGTCAATACCGCCGAGGCTTTGCTGCGGGCCAACCAGGACAAGCCGGCGGGCCGCCTCAAGGTGACCACCACGGTGGGCTTCGGCTCGACCTGGCTGACGGCGCAGATGCATGAATTCATCGCCATGTATCCCGATGTCGATGTCAGTCTGGTCCTGTCGGACAACGAGCTCGATCTCGGTATGCGCGAAGCCGATGTCGCGATCCGCATGGTCATGCCGCGCCAGCCCGGCCTCATCCAGCGCCATTTGCTGACTGTGCGCAGCCACGTTTATGCTGCTCATACCTACATCGAGAAATATGGCCGGCCGACCGCGCTGGAGGACCTCGACAGCCATCGGCTCATCATCTTCGGCGAGGATGCCCGCTCGCCTGTGCAGGACGTCAATTGGCTGCTCCGCGAAGGCAGCGGCGAATTGGCGCCGCGCACCGTCGTGTTGCGCGTCAACAACGTCTACGGCATCTTCCGCGCCGTCGAATCGGGCCTTGGCATCGCTTCTCTGCCGGATTACCTGGCGCGAGAATCGACCAAGCTGGAACTCGTTTTTCCCGATCTCAACGTGCGCACGACGGATGTTTATTTCACCTATCCGGAAGAACTGCGCCATTCCAAGCGCATCGCGGTGTTTCGTGATTTCCTTCTGCGCAAGGTCGCGGAGACGCGTTTTTGATTGTCGGCACGATTTTGTCATCATTGTACTGCACAAGAGTGCAAGGCATGCGGGAGCCGCATGCCAGTCCTCCAAACTTCACCCCTAGCAATCCATGTCATCAGGTCTAGGTTCAGCGCAGGTTTTCGACACGAACGGTTTTGCCGGTCGCGCTCGGAACTCGGGATCTTTGATCCCACGTCTCCCAGACGTGAAGCCTCCCTGTTTGACTTGCCGGGCCTTCGGGCCCGGCGTCTTTTTTCGCCCGCCATTGCTCTGGTCGCCAAAAGCAGCCAGAGCAAGCCATTGGAGGGATTTGGAGGATTCTGGGAATGACGTGCTGCTATCCCGCGCTGTTTCGCCGGCACTCGTGTCAATCGATATCAATTGATATAAACGCCGCGCCGGCTCACATATAATCCCAGAGATGTTTTCCGAAGTTCGCCAAGCCATCCTGCCGTTGGCCCTGCGTCGCATTAAGCGCAGGGGCGATTTGGAGCGTGCGGCGCTGCTGATCGAGTCCCTGGCGCGTCATTGGCTCGAGCGGACGCCGTTCGAACTCCTGATTATTTCCCCCAACCGCGATGCGGACTTGTTGCGGGAAAGTTTGCCACGCCTGGCCAAGGTGAACGTGACGGTGCGGCCGGAAAGTGACTTTTTTCCCAATTTCAGCCGCTTCTATCTGATGCCAGGCTGGTATCGGCAGCAGATCGTGAAGTTGCATGTACCGAGCCAACTCGGTTTCGGAGGCTACCTGACGCTTGATTCGGATATCGTCTGCGTCGGAGACTTCGATGCTACGACCTTTGTCCGCGATGGCCGCGCCTTGTCGCGTTGGGAGCCCAAGGCGATCCATGACTGGTGGCGCCATGTGGCCGAGGTGGTTCACACACCCTACGAGCCGATGGGCCACGGCCTCTCGGTCACGCCCAACATCCTGCACGGCACCCTGGCGACCCAGACCCTCGCTCATATCGCCAACGGCCGCGGCGATCCCATCTCCTCGCTCGGCCTGTGGGTTGCGCGCAAGCTGGGTTCGGTGCCGTGGACCGAATACTCGCTCTACACCAGCGTTGCCGAGCTGAAGGGCAACCTGTTCGACTATCATCAGGACTGGAACACCTGCTACTCGTCGGATGTTCACCTCTTTTCCGAACGGTCCTGCGTCTGGGGTGCCGATGATTTCGAGCGCATGGCGACGCTGCCGAACGGCAACGATCCCGGCGGAAAATTCATCATTGTGCAGAGTCGCGCCCGTATCCCGATCGAGCGGGTCCGCGAGTATTGTCTGAGCTTTGCCGGATAACCGACTGTAGAAACTAGATATTACCGTCGTGCTCGCCGATTTTGGGCGCGCGTTGCGAACCGCCGGCACGAATGCCATCGATGCTGAGGGGCAGGCCGTGGAAGAGTGTTGGCCCGCCATAGGGTTGCGCGAACATGGCCAGCGCTGCGACCTGGGCGAGGTCCATCACCTGAGGCACGGTGTTGAGCGGCCCATTGGGTACGCCCAGGGCATCGAGTTTGCCCGACCAATGAGCGCGGCTGTCGCGCTTCATGATGTCCTCGATCATGCCGAGCAGCAGGTCGCGCTGCTGCATGCGATCGACATTGGTCTTGAAGCGAGGTTCGTTGGGCCATTCCGGATGACCCAGCACTTTGGCGAATTTGCGCCACAGCCGGTCGTTGCCTGGACAGATCATCAAGGGACCGTCGCTGCATTCGAAGGCCTGGTAGGGCGTCAGCGAGGGATGGCCGGTACCCTGGCGCGGCGCCATGCGGCCGGTCGACGAATAGGCGGCGATGTGGTTCGACGCCCACATCAGGCCGCTCTCGAACAGCGAGGTATTGACCAGACTGCCTCGGCCGGTGGCGGCGCGCTTGGCGAGCGCCGCCAGGACGCCGATGGCGGTCCACATGCCGGTCGACAGATCGATGATCGACACGCCGATGCGGGCCTCCGGACCCGACGGATCGCCATTGAGCGAGATAAGGCCCGCCACCGCCTGGATGATCGGCTCGTAACCCGGCCGCTTTTTCCATGGCCCGAGATGGCCGAAGGCGCCGAGATCGGCGTAGATCAGGCTTGGGAAGCGCCTGGTCAGTGTCGCGCCGTCGATACCAAACTTGGCCGGCACATCGGCCCGCAGATTGTGCACGAAGATGTCGGCGCCGCCGATGCGCTCGATCAGGGCATCGCGCTGAGCGGCGTCGGTGAGGTCGCAGGTGATCGATTGCTTGCCCCTGTTGAGTGCGATGAAGCCGACCGCGTCGCCTTCGATGAAGGGAGGGCCCCATTTGCGGGCGTCGTCGCCTTCCGGCCGCTCGACCTTCACGACCTCGGCGCCGAGGAAGGCGAGGATCTGGCCGCAATAGGGGCCGGCGAGATTCTGGCCGAACTCGACGACCTTGATTCCCGCCAATGGAGCAATGGGAGGCGGGACGCGCACGCTCATCGCAGGTTGCTTCCCAGGATCTCGCGGGCGATCACCATGCGCTGCACTTCGCTCGGCCCTTCGCCCACGCGTCGGATGCGCATCTCGCGATACCAGCGTTCCAGCGGCAGGTCCTTGGTCATGCCCATGCCGCCATGGATCTGCATCGAGCGGTCGACGACGCGGCCGCCGCCTTCCGACGCGGTAAGCTTGGCAATGGCCGCTTCGGTGCGGAACGGCAGGCCGCGCCGCGCCTTCTCGGCGGCCTCGAGGGTGAAATGTCGCGCGGTGCGGATATCGATCTCGTTGTCGACCAGCATCCACTGCACCGCCTGGCGGTTGGCGAGCTTCTCGCCGAAGGTCGAGCGCATCTTGGCCCATTCGATCGCCATCTCGTGGGCGGCGATGGCAACGCCGATGCAGCCCGCGGCGTAGGGGATGCGCTGGCGTGTCAGCCGGTCGTTGGCGACGGCAAAGCCCTTGTTGACCTCCCCCAGCACCTGGTGGTCGGACACCCAGCAATCCTTGAATTCGAGCTCGGTCGCATAGTGCGAGGAGCGCAGCGTGTGCACCACGCGGCGCACATGGAAGCCGGGCGTGTCGGAATCGATCAAAAAGCAGGTGATGCCGGCGCGGCCCTTGGAAGCGTCGGTGCGGGCAAAGACGATGCCGTATTGCGCGCGGTCGGCGTTGCTGATGAAGATCTTGGCGCCGTTCAGCACCCAGCCATTGTCCTTGCGTTCCGCCTTGGTCTGGATGGCGCGCGCGGGATCGCTGCCGCCCGACGGCTCGGTGAGACCGAAGAAGGCTTTCTTCTCGCCGCGCAGGGTCGGGTAGAGATAGCGCTCCTTCTGGTCGTCATTGGCCTCGAATATCTGCGCCAGGCCGGCGCCGCCGAAGGTGCCGTAACAGGGTACATAGAGGCCGGCGCGATGCTGCGCCATCTCGATGGCAAGCAGCACGCGCGTGACGATGTCGATGTCGGGTCCGCCATATTCCTTGGGGATGTCGATGCCGAACAGTCCCATCGCCTTGGTCTTCTCGACCAGCCGGGCATGATCCTCGGGCGCCAGCTCCGAGGCGTCGGGATCGAGCCCGGCCTCGAGCGGAATGACCTCCTCGCGCACGAAGCGGCGCACCTGATCGATCAGCATCTGCTGCTCGGCGTTCGGTTCGAAATCCATTGGCGTTCCCCTTCAGTGACCTTTTTCGCTCAAGCTCACGCCGGGCTGAGCCGGCCGAGCGTGGGCGGTGGGTTCTTGGCGTTGTCGGGCGGCAGGCGGCCGTGATCGGCTTGATGCACCATCAAGAGCTCGAGCCAGCGCGTGTGGTATTGCATATTCACCTCGACGCGGAACTGCTGGCCCGCCGGCCGTGCCTGGGCTTCGCGCAAAAGCTCGCTGCGCAGGCCGAAGGGCGTGCGGGCGCCGGCCTCGCCGATGAACAGGATCGTGCCGGATGCGTCGGCGATCTGGTAGATGCCGAGTTGGCCCGGCAGGCGTGTCACTGCCTCCTCGGTTAACGGCAGCCACGGCTTTTGCAGGCGAAGCCCGATCGACATCTGCTCAGCGTCCCTGGAAGCGCGCGGTGCGCTTTTCGAGGCGGGCTTTCATGCCTTCCTGGGCGTCCTGGCTCTGCATGGCGGCGCGCACCAGCGAATCGACATCCTCGTGCTTGATGCCGTCGCGGAATTCCATCTGGCGCACCGTCAGCGCCTTCATCGCCTTGAGCGACAAGGGAGCATTGGCCGCTAGCCGGGCGATCACCTTCGACGCCTCCGCCTCGAGCTGGTCGGCCGGCACGCAGCGCGCGATCAGGCCCAGCGCGTACAGTTTCGTGGCCGGCAGCGGATCGCCCAGCAGCAGCATCTCGCGCGTCGTCACCGGGCCCAGGACCTCCATCAGCTTCTTGGCCAGGAACCAGTTTGGCGCCAACCCAACCTGGGCCAGCGACATGCCGAAGCGCGCCTTGTCGCTGGCGACGACGAGATCGCAATGCAGCGCCAGCTCGTTGCCGCCGGCGATGGCGTCGCCCTGCACGATGGCGACGACGGGCAGGGGACAGAGCTCGATGGCACGCAGCATCACTTCGATGCCGCTGGCCTGGCCGGCGCCGGCGGTGGCGCTGCGCTCGGCCATGTCGAGCCCGGCGCAGAACACATTACCTCGCCCGCGGATGGCGAGGACGCGGTCCTCCGCCGCGACCGGCGCGCCCAGCGCTTCGATCATCTCGCCCAGCAGCTCGCTGTCGAGCGCATTGCGTTTTTCCGGCCGGTTCATCCAGATGGTTTTGACCGGCCCGACTTTCTCGATGACGACCTTGCTCATGGCGTTTCCTTATTCCGGTTCGATGCCCGCGGCCTTGATGGCCTTGGTCCACCAGACTGTTTCGCTCTTCACGTAGGCGGCGAACTCGTCGAGGCCCAGGATCGCGATCTCGGTGCGGCCCTGCGTCATGGCCTTGGCGGTCGCTGGATCCGTCAGCGCTTCGGCGATGGCTTCGTAGAGCTTCTGCTGGATCGGGCGCGGCGTTCCGGCCGGCGCGAAAATGGCCTGCCAGAAGACCAGCGAATAGCCCGGCACGGTTTCGGCGACCGTCGGCAGGTTCGGCGCTACTGACGTGCGGGTGGGGCCGGTGACGGCGAGCCCCCGGACGCGGCCCGCGTCGATCTGCGTCAGCGCCTGCGGCAGGTCTGGGAACATGAGCTGGACCTGGCCCGCGGCGACGTCGCCCAGCGCCTGCGGGCTCGATTTGTAGGGGACGCGCTCGATCTTCACGCCGGCCAGCTGATTGAACATCTCGCCCGACAGGCGTTGCGAGGAGCTGGCCTCGGAGAAGTTGAGCTTGCCTGGATTCTTCTTCGCATAGTCGACCAGGTCGGCGATCGACTTGATGGGCAGGTCGTTGTTCACCACGACGGCATTGACGCCCAGGACGCAACGCACGATGGGCGCGAAGTCCTTCTCGGGATCATAGGAGAGCTTCTTGAACAACGCACCGTTCGCCGCATTGGTGCTGTTGGTCCCCATCATCAGCGTGTAGCCGTCGGGAGGCGCTGTTGCGACGGCCTGCGCGCCGAGCTGGCCCGACGCGCCCGGCTTGGGATCGATCACGATCGGCTGCTTCAGGATGTCCTGCAGCTTGGCGCCGAGGCCGCGCGCGGCGACGTCGGTGGCACTGCCGGCGGCGAAGGGCACGACGATCTTTATCGGCTTGCTCGGAAAGTCCTGCGCGCGCGCCGCGCCCGGGAGCGCCAGGGCGGCGGCGCCAATTAGCGTTGAACGACGGTTGAGAGTCACGCGGGTTCGCTCCCTTGCCTGTGTCGGCCTGTCTGTGCAGGTTGGACCCGTTGTAGCGGGCCGGCGCAGCGAGGCAAAGGAGGGCGCGGGCTACATGAACAGCTTTTCCGCTTTGCGGTTGGCGTAAAGGCCAGCGACCTGTTCGCTGTAGCCGTTGTAAAGCTGCGTCGGGACGCGCTCATTCGAGCCCAGCGGCTTTTCCATCGCCTGGCTCCAGCGCGGATGCGCGACCTGCGGATTGATGTTGGCCCAGAAACCGTATTCGTCAGAGGCGAGGCTCTCCCAGAAGGTGGCCGGCCGCTTCTCGACGAAATCGATGCTGACGATCGACTTCACCTGCTTGAAGCCATACTTCCACGGCGTCACCAGGCGCAGCGGAGCGCCATCCTGCTTGGGCAGCGGCTTGCCGTAGAGGCCGGTGGCGATGAAGGCGAGCTCGTTGGCGGCCTCGTCGATCGCCAGGCCGTCGGTATAGGGCCAGGGGTAGAAAGCCTCCTTCATGCCCGGCATGACCGCGGGCATCGACGCCGTCTTCATCTCGAGGTATTTCGCGCTGCCCAGCGGCCTGGCGAAATCGACCAGTGCCTTCAGTGGAAAGCCGCTCCACGGCACGACCATCGACCAGGTCTCGACGCAGCGAAAGCGATAAACGCGCTCCTCGAGCTGCATTTTCGCCAGCAGATCGTCGAAGGCGATTTCAAATGGTTTCTCGACCAGGCCGCCGATCTTGATCGTCCAGGGACGGATCGGCAGTTTTTGCGCGGCGCGCCAGATGCTCTTGTCGCTGCCGAACTCGTAGTAGTTGTTGTAGGTGGTCGCGAGCTTATCGTCGGTGAGTGGCCGCGGGTCGCCGTAACGGTCGTTGCGCCTGGCCGGATAGAGCTTGGCCGACGGGTCCGCGGCGGCCGATTGCGCGAAAGCTGCCGGCATGCCCAGATCGAGCGCCCCGATACCGAGCGCACCAAGCCCCATCGCCTGCACAAGCTTGCGGCGGTTGAGGTGATTGTCCTCAGACGTCGCCAACCGTTCCGCCAACTCCCAGCCTCGCCTGCGCTTGATCAGCATCGTTTCAACTCCGATTACTCTTGCTCGTAGATGGCTCGGGTGTCGGACAACGGCAAATCAAAGTCGCTCACCGCGACGTGACACTGCCGTGGCCGACGCGATCGCCCATCAGCGCCGCAAGGTCGGGCCGCATGCCCCTCAGCACCAGTATCTCGGCGACAAGGAACATCGGTGCGATGAATGCCTGGAAGAGGTTGTCGAGCAAGGCCGGCCGCTTGCCCTCATAGTGATGGCCGACAAACTGCAAAATCCATCCGCCGATGAACAATACGGCAAAGGCCGTCCAGATCGATGTGGGGGTACCCAAAGCGTCGGCGAGGGCCCGGGCCGCGTACCACGTGGGCAGCATCACCACGGCAAGCACAAGGCCGATGCCGATATCGAGCGCCAGCCAGCCCAGCACCGCGATCACAGCCACGACCAGCCCCGCCGACATGTCGGCGGCCGGCGGGACGTGCCACAACGTAAGGACCAGCAGCAGGGAAAAGACGATCAGCGGGATGCCGACAAAATGCGTGATCTTGTTACGCTGATCGAGATGCACGGCCGCGTAGCTCGCAAGCTGCTGGCGGAAAAATGCGCTGGCGATGGTGGCCTCCTTGCCGAGCGGCAGAGACTTCGGCTGGTCAGGAGGCAACGATAGGGTCAGGGGTGGTTGCCGTCACGTCGAGAATCCGGGGCCCCATCTCGTTTTTCCAGCCGTGGCGGCGACAGCGGCCTCACCGCCTCGCGAGCGCGGCTGCGGTCAGCCTGCGACCGCGCTGCCGCTGTCCAGGCGGCGAATCGCAAAAAAGGCGGCGACGCCGGTGAACAGAAGGGTAGCGGAAAGCGGCACCGCCGACCCTCCGTGCAGGAGGTTGGCCACAGCCGAGCCAAGCGCTGCGGTTCCAACCTGGAGAAAGCCGGACAAGGACGACGCCGTGCCGGCGGCTTCGCCGGCGTCGTTCAGCGTCAAGGCGGCGCCAACCGAGAGCGCCACGCCAAACGCCAGGCCGAACGTCGCCAAGCAGAGCACGATGGCGGCGACGCTCGCTTCTCCGGACGCCGCAAAAACAAGAAGCAGGAGGCCGGCGGCGATTGCGAGGGAAGCGGCGCCGTCGAGCAGTCTCACCTGCGTGGCGAGGTTCATCAGGCGCGGACCGACGAGGCCGCCCGCGGCAAGACAGGCGCTCATGATCGCGAAGGCCGCGCCGAATTGGGTGTGGCTGAGACCGAAGTGGTCGATCAGCAAGAACGGGGCGGTCGTGTAGATCACGCCGAACGAGAAAAAGAAGGCCGCACCGAAAAATACCCCGCCGCGAAAGCGCGGCCGCGCCAGCAGCATGCGCATCTGGTGCCATGTCGTGCCCATATTGCCCGCCGTCGAGGGCACGAGCGTTTCGGCAACGCCCACGTAAACGGCAAGCGCTGCGAGCGCCGCAAGAACCGCGAGAAACCCGAACAGCCAGCGCCACCCCATGGTGTCGACGAGAAACCCGCCGGCGATCGGGCCGAGCACCGGCGAAACGCTCATGACCGTGGCAAGCAGGCCAAGCGCGCCCGCGAGATCGCCGTCCTTGTGCGTGTCGCGAACCATGGCACGCGACAGGACGGGCGTTCCTGCGGCGCCAGCGGCCTGGAGCAGCCGGCATGCCAGCAGGACATAGAAGCTTGCGGCGAAAGCGCAGGCCAGACTGCCGAGGGAAAGTATGGCGATGCCACCAAGGAGTAGACGGCGGCGGCCGAGATGATCGGAGAGCGGGCCGACGATCAGCCCGACCCCTGCGAAACCGACGAAATAGGCGGTGACGACCAGCCCGGCGCTGGCGGCCGGCACGCCAAGTTCGCGCGCGAGCAGAGGCAGGGCGGGCAAGATCATGCTGTTGGCGAACTGCCCGACGGCAATCGCCGCCGCGAGCAGCAGAACCTGGATCATCGCCATTCCGGGTCGCGGGCGCGAACCTCATTCAGCAGTTGCCGGCCTTCCTCGCGAGCCATTTCCATGGCGTCATAGTCCACGGCCCAGCCATTCAGCCAATGCATGAGCAGGACGTCCCCGGCCGTTCCGCCCTCGGGCAGCATGCCCGTGACGAACCAGCCAAGCGGCTCGAGATCGGCAACGGCCTGCGGCAGCGCGGGATCGGTCAATGGGAGGAAGAGCTGACCCACCTCCGCCCGACTTTGCCGCGCGCCGTGCATTATGGCCTTCATCCGGTCGATCAGATCACTGCCGATGCGCTGAACGGTCGCCCTGACCGTTCCGAGCTTGGGGCGAACGGAAACCGTGAGGTCGGTGCGAACCCGCATGGCGGGCCCGGCGGTGCCGCGGGCAAAGGCAATCCGGCAATGCTCGTAGAGACCGACGATGAAGTCCTCATGCGCAGGCGGGAGCACGAGCGCGGGCGCGGGGCGTTCTCCGCTGAGACCCGCCATGAACAGGATCGTGCCTCGGCCCTGCTCGCTTGCCTTCAGGCCCGAGAAATTCTCCGCCGGGACCGCGCCCAGCATCAATCCGCACTCATTGATGCCCATGCGAACGAAGGCTTTCTGCGAAGCAACATGAGCGGTCACGGCACCGCAGAAGCCCACCTTCTTGCCGGAGCGCAAGGCGCGCTCGCCGCAGACCTTTATCATCCTGTCGAGGAGGCCGTGGCCGCGATAGGCGGGATCGGTGGCCGCCATGCCGAACTCGATCGCATTGGGGCGATCCGGCGAATGGACGAGCGCCAGATGCGCGACCAATTTTCCACCGGGGAGTTGCGTGACGAAGCTGTCGATTTCGCCCTTTACGATCATCGCGGCGAAGGCTTCCGGGCTGTAGACCAGTTCGTTGAAATACGAATAGCGATAGCAGTCGTAAAAAAGGCCGATGACCTCGATTGCATCGTCGGCGGTGGCTTTGCGGCAGAAGGCGTCCTGGCCCGGGTCAAGGGCTTCGTCCTGCGGCGGGCTGCCGGCAGGGAGCCTCGCCATATCGAACTGGTGCGGGGCCGCCTTGAACAGGACGAGTTGCTTGCCTTCCCGCCCGAGGGATTCGAGCGTCACGACATCCATGAGCCGTTGCATCAGATGCCAGCCGAGGCCGCGCTCATGCGCCGTTCCGAGGTCACCGCCGAATTCGACCGGCTGGATACGCCGGGGATCGAAAGGCCGGCCACGATCGCGAATCCTGACGGTCAGGCCGTTCGCACCCTGCAGGCAGTCGATGTCGAAGCTGGCCCGTTCGCCGGGATCGTAAGCAAACCGTACCACATTGTTCACCGCCTCCTCGATGACGCACTCCCAGTCGTCCAGTTCGCTCGTGCTGTAGCCGTAGGGCTGGGCGGCGGCCCGCACGGCGTTGTCTTGTCTCCATTCGCTTTCAGGCGGATTGGACATATCGGCTCTTCTTCACGACAAATGGCTTGCGAGCCACAACCGGGCAATGTTGAAGCCATTATCGTCGATCCGAGCGCGCAACGCTTATCGCGCGAACATTGACGGTTCCTAGCCACGCGCAATCCTATGACGTCTTCAATGCATTGAAAACGTCCGATATGTAGCCCGCGCCTTCAGCCGCCAGGTCAGGCCGCTGCGCGCTTCTTCGTCTCCTCGACGATGCGCTCGGCGGTGCGGCCGACCAGTTCCTGCAGATGGTCGAATTGCGTGCGGTAGGTGCCTATGCCCTGGGTGACCGAGCGAATCTCGACGATCATGTCGATGATCTCCGCTTCGGGCATCAGGGCGGTGACCTCGTCCCAGCCGCTCCAGCCCGAGCGGGCGTCATATCCCAGCAACTGTCCGCGGCGGCCCGAGACCAGGCGCTGGATGCGCGAGGTGGCGTCGCTCGGCGCTGCCACCGTTACTTTCAGGATGGGCTCGAGCAGGATCGGCCGGCATTTCGGCATTGCCTCGCTCATGGCGATCCGTGCCGCCATCTTGAACGACATTTCGGAACTGTCGACGGTGTGAAACTGGCCATCGACCAGCTTCACCTCGATATCGACCACGGGCTGGCCGAGCGGCCCTTCCTTGAGATACTCGACGATGCCCTGCTCGACCGCGGGGATGAAATTGCGCGGCACCACCCCGCCCACGATCTTGTCGACAAAGCGGACGCCTTCGCCGCGCGGCAGCGGCCTGATCTCGATCTTGATGTCGGCGAACTGGCCGTGGCCGCCGGTCTGGCGCTTGTAGCGGGCGTGCTGCTGGGTGCCGGCCTGGATGGTCTCGCGATAGGCGACGCGCGGCGCCGCCGTGTTGACGCCGACATTGTAGCGGCCGGCCAGCTTGTCGGTGGCCACCTTCAGATGCATCTCGCCCTGGCCCTTGAGCAGCAGCTCATGGGTCTCGGCGCGCGCTTCGTAGGCGAGCGAGGGATCCTCCTCGACGATCTTGTGCAGCGCGCCCGAGAGCTTGAAGACTCGGCACAGCGACAGCTTGCCGGAATGGGCCTGGTGCATGACCTTGAAGCATTCGGCCACGGCCACGCCGTTGGATACCAGCATGCGGCGCTTGGCGGTGACATCGACCTGGGGTGCATCGTGACGCAGCGCCTTCAGCAGGCGGCGCACGCCGTTCTCGCGATCGCCGGCGCCGAGCAGGACCGGCGCGATCAGGTCCGAGCCGAGCTCGTCGTGCAGGTCGCGGTAGATCAGCGATTTCTCGGGCGCCACGTCCTCGATCAATTGCTCGAGCAGCGTGTCGTCGAATTCCGACAGGGTCTCCAGCATCTCGCGCCTCGCCTCGGACTCGCGCGGCAACAGGTCGGCCGGCATCTCGGTCAGGTCGGAGGCGCCGCTCGCCTTGTAGCGGTAGGCGCGCTCGCTCACGAGATCGACATAGCCTACCGTCTCCTCCGCGCCGTCGCGGGTGGGTTTGCGGATCGGCACCTGGCGCAGCACCAGCTTGCGCGACGACACGTTCTGCAATGCCGCAAGCATTTCGCGCACGCGAACCTGGGCCGAATCGATCTTGTTGACGAATATGATATGCGGAATGTGGCGGTCTTCGATGTATTTCAGGAGCGGCGTCAGCGTGACCGCGCGCTCAGGCTGCGGCTCGCAGACGACCACGGCGATATCCGCCACCGCGAGGGCCGAAAAGGCATCATGCTGGAATTCGATCGACCCGGGCAGGTCGAGGAAGGTCCAGGAGTCGCCGAGATAGTCGACCGTGGCCATGTTGATCTCGGTGCTCATGCCGCGCTTGCGGGCTTCGGGCGCGCTGTCGCCGATCGAGGTGCCGGCACGTGTCGAGCCACGCCGGCCGATGGCCCCCGTCGCATAGAGGATGCTCTCCAGCAGGCTGGTCTTGCCCGAGAGATACGGCCCGCACAACGCCACCACGCGATGCGCACCGTTGCCTGCCCTGCCGCCGGTGCCCTTTCATGAAGGGTCCGGCGGGCAGGCCCCAGCGTCCGCGCGTGGTCGCTACGCTACTCTCAGCCACGATGCGAACGCGGGGGTCACCCGCGGCGCCGCGATCGGAGCGATGCCTTAGTCTTGGAAATCGTTTCACCCTGCCCAGGGGGAGTCAATCGGTGGGCGGGGAGAACCGACAGCGGCCGTGGCCCGTTAGGCCCGCCCCGCGCTCAGGTGAGCGCGGCGCAGGCGCGCTGGATGCGGCGGCCGGCTTCCTCGAGCAGGTCGGTCGCCGTTGCATAGGAGATGCGGAAGGCAGGCCCGCTGCCGAAGGCTGAGCCCTGGACGACCGACAGGCCCTCGGACTCGAGCAGGTAGTTCACGAAGTCGGTGTCGTCGGTGATGGTCTTGCCGTCGGGTGTCTTCTTGCCGATCGTGCCCGCGCACGAGGGATAGACGTAGAACGCGCCTTCCGGCCGCGGGCATTTGAGGCCCTTGGTCTGGTTGAGCATCGACACGATGAGGTCGCGGCGCTGCTTGAACACCGCGACGTTCTTGGGGATGAAATCGATCGGGCCGTTGAGCGCCGCCACCGCCGCCGCCTGGCTGATCGAACTCGCGTTAGAAGTGCTCTGCGACTGCACCGTGATCATGGCGTCGATCAGCTTCTGCGGACCGGCGGCATAGCCGATGCGCCAGCCGGTCATGTTGTAGGCCTTGGACACGCCGTTCATGGTGAGCGTGCGGTCGTAAAGCCGCGGCTCGACCTCGGCCGGGGTGGCGAAGACGAAATCGTCGTAAAGCAGCTTTTCGTACATGTCGTCGGCCAGCACCCAGACCTGCGGGTGGCGCAGCAGCACGTCGCACAGCGCGCGCAGATCGGCGTGGCTGTAGGCGGCGCCGCTCGGGTTGCTGGGCGAGTTCAGGATCAGCCATTTGGTCCGGGGCGTGATCGCGCGCTCGAGGTCTTGGGCCTGCAGCTTGAAGCCGTTGGCCTCGGAGCATTGCACGATCACGGGCGTGCCGTCGCCGAACAGCACCATCTCGGGGTAGGAAACCCAGTAGGGCGCCGGCACGATCACTTCGTCGCCGGGGTTGAGCGAGGCAAGCATGGCGTTGAAGATGATCTGCTTGCCGCCCGAAGTGACGACGGTCTGCGACGGCTTGTAGTCGAGCCCGTGGTCGCGCTTCATCTTGGCCACGATCGCCTGGCGCAGCGCCGGCGTGCCTGGCACCGCGGTATATTTGGTGTCGTTTTCGCGGATCGCCTTGTAGGCCGCTTCCTTGATGTGATCGGGCGTGGGAAAGTCCGGTTCGCCGGCGGCCAAGCCAATTACGTCTTTGCCGGCCGCTTTCATCTCGAGAAACTTGCCTTGGGCGGCGTTGGTCGGAGAAGGCTTGATGCGGCTGAGACGGTCGGCGATGAAGGCCATGACAAAGATATCCTTTCGCGCACGATTTTGAGCGCGCGGGACCCTACTTAGGCAGCGTACTTCGCGCAACAAAAAGCCGGCGACATGACAAAATGTAGGTGCCGCCCCAAACGCAGCGAAGGCGTTCCTTAGCCGATGCGTCGCACCGATGCCTCCACCGTCATCTTGGCGTCGCCCGGTCCGACGCGCCGGCCGCTCACAGGGGCTGCATCGCGATAGTCGAGGCCGACGGCCACGCGCAGATGGTCGCCGCGCGGGCTGATGCGGTTGGCGGGATCGAAACCCACCCATTCGAGTTCGGGGATCCAGGCCTCGGCCCAGGAATGGCTGGTGCGGCCGGCCAGCAGGTTGGAATCGTCGTTGCGCAGGTAGCCGCTGACATAGCGCGCGGGAATGCCGAGGCGGCGGCAGCAGCCGATGAAGGCGTGGGCATGATCCTGCGCCACGCCAGCGCCGCGCTCCAGGGCTTCGGCCGCGGTCGTCTCGACGGTCGAGACGCCGGTCTTGTAGGCGATGCGCTCCTCCACCCGAGCCATCACCTCGTGCAGGACGCCGACGCGGTGCGCGTGATCGGCGGCGCGCGGCGCGAGATCGGCCACGATCGGATCGAAGCTCGCATCGTGCTGGGCGAGGCCCTCGTTGCGCAGCCAGAACGGTGCCGGCAACGTCGGCGTCTCGGCGTAGCGCAGCCATTGGTCGGCGCCGCTGAATTCATAGGCGCCCTCGACCACGATCTCGACGCGCTCGTGCGGACGCGCCACGGAGAATGTGGTGACGGTGTTGCCGTGCCCGTCGGTCCATTCCGAACGCTTGCCCGGCCCGTCGATCCGCCACGACAGCACGCGCTGGCCGCTGGCGGGTTTGGGAGTGAGACGCACGTCGTGAATCGAATGTCCGGACGGGCGATCGAAGGCGAAGGAGGTGACGTGGTGGACCGCGAGGCGCATCGCTGGCTCCTTCAATCGAGCAGGAACTGGCGGCCGATCTCGTCCGACAGCAGGGCGATGTCGCCCTGCACGTCGCCGATGAACTTGGCGAGCCCGATGTTGAAGATCTGGTCGATGCGCGCATAACGCAGCCGGGCGTGCAGTTCGCCCGCCATGCGGTCAGCCTCGCCGCGCGTGCCGTAGGTGTCGGCCAGTTCGCGCATGTTGAGATCGACGGTCCACAGGCAGTGATGCACGGAGCGCGGCACGTCGCGGCGCAGCAGCATCAGCTCGGCAACCTTCATAGGGTCGAGTCCCGTACGGTAGATGCGCCGGTAGGTGCGCACGGCGCCGATGCAGGCCAGCACGTCCGTCCAGGCATAGTAATCGAGCTCGCGGGCGTGCGGCTCGCCCTCGGGGCGCAGCAGATGAAATTTGATGTCGAGCACGCGGGCGGTGTTGTCGGCGCGCTCGAGAAAGGCGCCGACCTGGAGGAAGTTGTAGGCCTCGTCGCGCAGCAGCGTCACTTGCGCGGCGCCGAAGATCATCACCGCCTGCTTCTTCACCGATTCGATCAACGCGCCGCGGTCGAGCGCGGCGCGGTCCTCGCGCAGCCGGCCGCTCAATTCGAGCCACAGGCCGTTGAGGCTCTCCCACACATCGATCGTGATGTTATTGCGCTCCTCGCGGGCATTCATGCGCGCCGCGCCGATCGAGTTCACGATCGAGGACGGGTTGGAATCGTCGAGCGCCAGGAAATCGATCAGGTTGGCGAGCGTGCCTTGCGGGTGTTTTTCGCGAAACGCCTCGTCGAGGCCGAAGATGGCGGCGACGCCCGTCGTCTCCTCGCCGCCCGACTGCAGCGCCATGCGCTGGGTGGCCTCGACCAGGCGCGCAACGGTCTTGGCGCGCTGCAGGTAGCGGCCCATCCAATAAAGGTTCTTTGCCGTGCTGCTCAGCATGTCAGCGGGCCGTGCTGCTCTGCGTCTGGCCTGCAGCTCCGTCGGGCGTCCCGTGGGGAGCTGGGGCACCCGCGCCGCTCGGCGCCAATACCCAGGTGTCTTTCGTGCCGCCGCCCTGGCTCGAATTGACCACCAGCGAGCCTTCTTTCAGGGCCACGCGCGTGAGGCCGCCAGGCACGATGGTGATCTTCTTGTTGCCCGACAGCACGAAGGGCCGCAGATCGACATGGCGCGGCGCCACGCCCCGGTTGACGAAGGTAGGGCAGGTGGAGAGTGCCAGGGTCGGCTGGGCGATGTAGTTGCCGGGGCGGGCGCGTAGCAGACCAGCGAAGTCTGCGATTTCATTGTGGCTTGAAGTCGGTCCGACCAGCATGCCTTTGCCGCCCGAGCCATGGACTTCCTTGATCACCAGCTCGGGCAGGCGATCGAGCATGTATTTGAGATCGTCGGGGCGGTCGCCGCGGAAGGTCGGCACATTGGCCAGGATGGGCTCCTCGCCGAGATAAAAGCGGATCATCTCCGGCACATAGGTGTAGGTCGACTTGTCGTCGGCCACGCCGTTGCCGAGCGCGTTCACGATGTTGACGCGACCCGAGCGCAGCGACCCCAACAGCCCGGCGACGCCGAGCCAGGAATCCGCCCGCATCGCCAGCGGATCGAGGAAGCCGTCATCGAGCCGGCGATAGATGACATCGACGCGCTGTGGCCCGCGCGGCGTGCGCATATAGACGCGGCCTTCGTCGACGAACAGGTCCGAGCCCTTGACCAGTTCGATGCCCATCTCGTCGTTGTAGTGGCCCGGCGTCAGCAGCACCACATTGGGCTCGGCGTCGTCGCTGAACGAGACCGAGCGCAGGGTGGCGAGCAGCTCCTCGGTGTAGTTGGCCACCGGCAGCACGCTCATCGCCGAGAACAGCTCGGGCGCCAGCCGCATCATCACTTCGCGGTTCTCCAGCACATAGGACACGCCCGACGGCGTGCGCACATTGTCCTCGAGAACGTAGAATTCCTTTTCGCCGACCCGCACCAGATCGATCCCGGCGATGTGGGCATGCACGCCGCCCGGCAGAGCGAGTCCCTGGGCCATCGCCACGAACTCCGCGTTGAGCAGGATCTGCACCTCCGGCACGATGCCGGCGCGGCAGATCTCGCGCGCGCCATAGGCGTCGGCCAAGAAGGCGTTCAGCGCCGTGACCCGCTGCACCAGGCCTCTATGCAAAAACTCCCACTCGTGCCAGGCGATGACGCGCGGAATGATGTCGAACGGGATCGTGGTTTCGGCCCCGTCGGTCGCGCCATAGGCGCCGAAGGTGATGCCCTGGCGGCGGTAGAAAGCATCGACGTCGCGCCGGGTCGAGGCGAGTCGCTCGGGCGATGCCCGTTCGAGCCAGCGGGCCACGCCACGATACGGCGTCCGCACCGCGCCATTCGCGCCCGATCTCATCTCGTCGAATGCCTGTAACGTCATCCGGCGTTTCACTCCCGCTTGAATCACCATATAAGCAATCGTCGGGCCAACAAAGCGGATGGGGTGTGCGCATGAAGAGGGTGTTGATCGACCGCTACGGGCCGCCCTGGGAAGTCGCGCGCTGCGCCGAGGTCGAGGATGTCGGCCCTCCCGGTCCGGACGAAGTGGTCTTCGACGTGCTCGCTTTCCCGATCAACCCGGCGGACATGTCCTTCTGTCGGGGCGGTTATCGGCTCAAGCCGCCGCTGCCGGCCACGCCGGGGGCGGAATGCGTGGGCCGCGTGGCTGCCGTGGGCGAAGGCGTCAACCATGTGAAGAGGGGCGATCTCGTCATCAATCTGCAACGCGAAAACTGGGCGCAGCGCCGCCGGGTGGCGAGCGACGACGCCATCCCGCTGCCGGCCGGGATCGACCTCAAGCAGGCGGCGATGGTGCGCATCAATCCGCCGACCGCGCTCCTGCTGCTGACCGCGATCGTGCCGGTCGCGAAGGCCGAATGGGTGATCCAGGACGTTGCCAACTCGGCCGTTGGAAGGCTGCTGATCGTGCTGGCCAAACAGCGTGGCGTCCGGACGGTCAATGTCGTGCGCCGCGCCGGGCTGACCGACGAATTGCACGCGCTGGGCGCCGATGTCGTGATCGTCGACGGCGATGACCTGCCGATACGGGTGCGCGAGGCCACAAGCGGCGGCACGATCCGGCTCGCCATCGACGCCGTGGGCGGTGCGGCGACGGCGCGACTGGCCGAGTGCGTCGCCAACGACGGTACCGTCGTGCATTACGGCTCGATGTCAGGCGAGGATCCGCAGATGCCGCGCGCCGCCTTGGTCTATCGCGGCGTCAGCGTCACCGGCTTCATGCTGGGACGCGGGCTTGCCAAGCACAGCGCCGCCGAAATCCGCGCCATCTATGCGGAACTCGCGGCCCAGGTCGTGGCCGGCACCCTGGCGGCGCCGGTCGATACCATCTATCCGATCGAGAAGATCAAGGATGCTCTGGCCCATGCCGACAAAGGCGGGCGCAACGGCAAGATCCTGGTCGCGCCGAATGGGCCGATCTGAATCGAATTTTTCTGGGAGAAGGCAAATGCAGTCGGATGTCGCAGCGGTCGAAAAAGTGTTGAGGGTCTATTTCGACGGACTCTACGAGGGCGATACCGCCAAGCTTGGCGAGGTCTTCCACCCCGCATCGCATCTCTACAGCGTCGGTGGCGATGGCAAGGCGGCGGACATGCCGCGCGGCGACTGGTTCGCGGCGGTCGCCGCCCGGCCGTCCAGCAAGTCCAAGGGCAGCGCCCGCGCCGACCGCATCGTGTCGATCGATTTCTCCGGTCCCGGCACCGCCTTCGCCAAGGTCGAATGCCAACTGCCGCCGCGCTACTTCACCGACTATCTGACGCTGCTCAAAGTGGACGGAAACTGGCAGGTCATCGCCAAGGCCTTCCACACCGTGACGCGGGAGGCCTGAGCGCCGCCAATAAAAAACCCTCCCCTGTGTGGCATGGGAGGGTTTCGAATGCCGAGGGGGCAGGCTCACTCTTTGACGTCAGCCGCGACCTGGACCTTGATCATCTTGTCGGGGTTGGTGACGGTGCCGGACTGGCCGGCGCCTTTCTTGATCTTGTCGACGAACTCCATGCCGGACACGACCTTGCCCCACACGGTGTACTGGCCGTCGAGGAAGTTGCTGTCCTGGAAGCAGATGAAGAACTGGCTGCGGGCGCTGTTGGGTTCGCTGGTCCGCGCCATCGACACGGTGCCGCGCACATGCTTCTCGCTGCTGAACTCGGCCTTCAGCAAGTCGCCCATGCCGCCACTGCCCGTGCCGTTCGGATCGCCGGTCTGCGCCATGAAGCCGTCGATCACGCGATGGAAGACGATGCCGTCATACTTGCCTTCGCGTGCGAGCTTCTTGATCTGCGCCACATGATTGGGCGCGAGATCGGGCCGCATCTCGATGACAACACGACCGTCCTTGAGATCGATGTAGAGAGTGTTTTCCTTGTCCATGGCGGCCGCAGCTCCTGCGAAGGTGAGGAGTGCGGCGAGGAGAAAGGGTAGAAATCCCAGACGCATCGCTTGTCCCCAAATGAAAGCCACAGTGGACTGTGGCGGCGTCGGACCTTAATGCCCAGGGTCTGAAAGACAAGCAGGATCTTAATCTCGCGCATCAAGGAAAACCCCAACTGCTTTGAAAACTTTCTTCATTGATCGTGAATGAGAAATACCTGATGAGGCCGCCAGGTATTGGGCGGCGATTCGGCTTTTGGTGGCGCACCGGCGCTGCCGGACATGGTGAAGCCCTGCTGACCATCCTCCGCTGACAATGCGGACCCGAAGCGCACGGGGCGAGGTCCGAAGAGTATGAATGGCTGACCACTGCGACGGGCCGCCACATACCGACTAGGGACGAATATCCGTTACCTGCGTTTCCCATATCTGGTACTAACCGCTATGAAATGCGGGGGATTTTGCGGGTCGGAACCCTTTTGGTTTCGATGCTGCTCGAGGGGACGATGCATGGTTGGGACGCGTAGGTCAGGCGGTTTTGGAATTCTCGCGGCGATTGTCGGATTCGGCGCCGGATTGTGCGCTGCTGGCGGCGCATGGGCGCAGACATCGTCGCTGCCGCCGGCGCCACCGGTGATCGGTCAGCCGCATCCGTGGGAGATGAATTTCCCCGCCTCCTACACGCCGGTGATGGACAAGGTCAATTCGCTGCACGACCTCTTGCTGGTGATCATCACCCTGATCTCGCTCTTCGTGCTCGGCCTGTTGATCTACGTGATGTGGCGCTTCCATGCCTCGCGCCATCCGGTGCCGACTGCCGTCACCCACAATACCCTGCTCGAGATCGCCTGGACGGTCGTGCCGATCCTGATCCTGGTGGTGATCGCAATCCCTTCCTTCCGCCTGCTCTATTACGGAGACAAGGCTGCGGACCCCGCCTTCACCATCAAGGTCGTGGGTCACCAGTGGTATTGGGAATACGATTATCCCGACCAGGGCAACTTCACCGTCGAAAGCCGCATTCTGCCTGAGGCCGACCGGCTCAAGCTGAAGCCGACCAACCCGCGCATGATGGCGGTGGACAACGAGATGGTGATTCCCAGCAACACCCAGATCCGCATCGTCGGCACCGGCGCCGACACCATGCATGGCTGGACGGTGCCGGGCTTCGGTCTCAAGAAGACGGTAATCCCCGGCCGCCTCAACGAAGGCTGGATCAGCGTTCGTGAGGAAGGCCTCTATTTCGGCCAGTGTTCGCAGATCTGTGGCAACGGCCACGCCTATATGCCGATCGCGGTGCGCGTGGTCTCGAAGCCCGAGTTCGATGGATGGGTCGCGGAGAAGAAGAAGGCGGCCGGGCTCACGCCCACGTCCGACGTCGCTTCCGCCGCCGTCCCCGCCAACCGTTAATCTTTAGCGCTTCTCCTTAGGAGACATCCATGGCCACCGCGCACGGCGCTTTTCACGACCACTCCGAACACGACGCACACGATCACCCGACCGGCTGGCGTCGCTACGTCTACAGCACGAATCACAAGGACATCGGCACGATGTACTTGATATTCGCCATCATCGCCGCTTTCATCGGCGCCAGTTTCTCGGTGGTGATGCGGCTCGAGTTGATGCATCCCGGCGTGCACTATTTCATGGCCGCAGACGGCACCACCGATGGCCATCTGTGGAACACCATCGTCACCGCGCACGGTCTGATCATGGTGTTCTTCGTCGTCATGCCGGCGCTGATCGGCGGCTTCGGCAACTGGTTCGTGCCGCTGATGATCGGGGCGCCTGACATGGCGTTCCCGCGCATGAACAATGTGAGCTTCTGGCTGCTGCCGCCGGCCTTCATCCTGCTGCTGCTCTCGGCCGTGATCGGTGGCGGCGTCGGCACCGGCTGGACGATCTATCCGCCGCTCACCATCCAGCAGGGCGCAGGCATGGACCTCGCCATCTTCTCGCTGCATCTGGCGGGTGCATCGTCGATCCTGGGCGCCATCAACTTCATCACCACGATCTTCAACATGCGCGCACCGGGCATGACGCTCCATCGCATGCCGCTGTTCGCCTGGTCGATCCTGGTGACCGCCTTCCTTCTGTTGCTGGCCCTGCCCGTGCTGGCCGGCGCCATCACCATGCTGCTGACCGACCGCAACTTCGGCACGCACTTCTTCGATCCCGCCTGCGGTGGCGACCCGACGCTGTTCCTTCATTTGTTCTGGTTCTTCGGCCACCCCGAAGTCTACATCATGATCCTGCCGGCCTTCGGCATCGTCAGCCACGTCGTCTCGACCTTCTCGAACAAGCCGGTGTTCGGCTATCTCGGCATGGCCTACGCGATGGTGGCGATCGGCGTCGTCGGCTTCGTGGTGTGGGCGCACCACATGTTCACGGTCGGCATGGACGTCGACACGCGCGCTTACTTCGTGGCGGCCACCATGGTCATCGCGGTGCCGACGGGCGTGAAGATCTTCAGCTGGATCGCCACGATGTGGGACGGCTCGATCAGGCTCGAAGTGCCGATGCTGTGGGCGATCGGCTTCATCTTCCTGTTCACGGTCGGCGGCGTTACCGGCGTCGTGCTGGCCAATGCCGGCGTCGACTATGCGCTGCACAACACCTACTACGTGATCGCGCATTTCCATTATGTGCTGTCGCTCGGCGCAATCTTCGGCCTGTTCGCCGGCTTCTACTATTGGTTCGGCAAGATGAGCGGCCGGCAGTATCCCGAGTGGGCGGGGCGGGTCCATTTCTGGACCACCTTCGTCGGCGTGAACCTGACCTTCTTCCCGATGCACTTCTCGGGCCTCGCCGGCATGCCGCGCCATTATCCCGACTATCCCGACGCGATGGCCGGCTGGAACTACATCTCGTCGCTGGGCGCCCTGATTTCCTTCGGCTCGGCGATCTTCTGGCTGGTGTTCGTGGTGTTCGGCACCTTGCTGTACGGTCGCAAGGTCGGTGCGAATTATTGGGGTGAAGGCGCGACGACGCTGGAATGGACGGTGTCCTCACCGCCGCCCTTCCACACGTTCGAAGATCTGCCGGTCATTTCGCCCACGGCGCACCACTGATCTCAAGGAGCAGAGGCACCGCTGAGGTGCCTCTGTCACGAGGACGATGAGCGACGCGACACACATCACTAGGGCAGGAACGATCGGCGCCACGGCGGCCGAGCCTGCGCGCATGCGCGATTATTTCGAGCTGTTGAAGCCGCGCGTGATGTCACTGGTAGTGTTCACCGGCCTGATCGGCGTGGCCATCGCGCCGGGGCACATCCACCCGTTTATCGCGGCGCTTGCCGTTTTGGCGATCGCGCTGGGGTCGGGCGCCGCCGGCTGCATCAACATGTGGTATGAGCGCGACCTTGACGCGCTGATGACCCGAACGCGCAACCGTCCGCTGCCGAGCGGCCGGGTCGAGCCGGACGACGCCCTGGGGCTGGGTGTGCTGCTGTCGATCTTCTCGGTGGCGCTGATGGTGCTGGCGACCAATTTCGTTGCTGCCGCGCTCCTGGCGGCGGCAATCCTGTTCTATGTCTTCGTCTACACGATCTGGCTCAAGCGCCGGACGCCGCAGAACATCGTGATAGGGGGCGCCGCGGGCGCCTTTCCGCCGATGATCGGCTGGGCCGCCGTGACCGGAGACGTGTCGGCTGTGGGCATGGCGTTGTTTCTGTTGATCTTCCTGTGGACGCCGCCGCATTTCTGGGCGCTCTCGCTCTATCGCAGCGACGACTATCGCCGCGCCGGTGTACCGATGCTTCCCGTGGTCGCCGGCCCGCGCGAGACCAAGCGCCAGATGCTGCTCTACACGCTGGTTCTGGCGCCGGTTGCTCTGGCGCCGACCTTGCTGGGCGCCGTCGGCTGGCTCTATGGCGGCGTGGCGCTCGCACTGAGTGCCGCCTTCATTGGCCACGCCATCGCTGTCTGGCGTGCACCGGACGATGCCTCCGGCGACCGCGTCGCCAAGCGCATGTTCCTGTTTTCCCTGTTCTATCTTGCGGCGCTGTTCGCGGCCTTGCCGCTCGACAGGGCTGTAATCGGATGAGCGCCGTCATGGTCGAGCCGCGTCGCCCGGGCGATACCGATTTGCATCGCCGTCAGCGAGCCAAGAACCTGATCACGGTCGGTCTGTTGCTGTTGCTTGCGGTCGGGTTCTTTGCGCTCACCATCGTGCGCATGGGCGGCAAGGGATGAGCGTGCCCCAATACAACAAGAGCAACGGGCGCATCGCGTTCTGGCTGGTGACGGCTGTGGTCGGCATGGTTGGCCTGGCTTACGCCTCCTCGCCGCTCTACGACCTGTTCTGTCGCACCACCGGTTTCGCCGGCACGCCGCTCGTGGCCCAGGAGGGCGACCGGCCGGTGATCGCCCGCACGGTCAATGTGCGCTTCGATTCCAACGTCGATCCCAACCTGGCGTGGCGCTTCGAACCGCTCGAGCGCGAAGTCAAAGTGCATCTCGGCGAGGAAAAGCTGGCCTATTTCCGCGTCACCAACCGCTCCCAGCGGCCGATCGTCGGCACCGCGGTCTACAACGTGACACCCGAGCCCGCCGGTCCGTGGTTCAACAAGCTGCAATGCTTCTGCTTCACCGAGCAGCTTCTGCGGCCGGGACAGTCGGCCGACCTGCCTGTGATATTCTTTGTCGATCCCGATATGGATAAGGATCGGCGCTACGACAATGTCCGCACCATCACGCTGTCGTACACTTTCTACGAGGCGAAAACGGAGCGGGCGAAGACCTTGCTGGGCGAGTTGCCCGTCGAACGTAATGGAAAGGGTGGATGATCATGGCTGGCGGCACACCGAAGCATCCCTATCATCTGGTCGATCCGAGCCCCTGGCCGGCTCTGGGTTCGATCGGCGCCTTCATCCTGGCGATGAGCGCCGTCGTCGGCATGCATCCGGATTTGTTCGGCAAAGGCTTCGAGACCTTTGCCAAGTCGGTCCATTGGTGGATCGTCGTGCCGGGTTTCATCGTAGTCCTCGCCACCATGTGGTGGTGGTGGAGCGACGTCATCGCCGAGTCGCGGAAGTATCACAACGCCGTGGTCTCGCTCGGCCTGCGCTACGGCATGATCCTGTTCATCGCCTCCGAGGTGCTGTTCTTCGCGGCATTCTTCTGGGCCTTCTTCGATGCCTCGCTCTACCCGGGGTCGCCAGAAATGCCAGGCCGCACCGCGGCGACCGGCGGTATCTGGCCGCCCAAGGGCATCCACGTCATTGCGCCCTTCGACCTGCCGTTCATGAACACGCTGATCCTGCTCCTCTCGGGCACCACGGTCACCTGGGCGCATCATTCCATTCTCGAGGGCAACAAGCGTGACGCGGTGCGCGGCCTGCTGCTCACGGTCTTGCTGGGCGCCTGCTTCACCGGCATTCAGCTCTTCGAATACGCCCATGCGCCATTCAATTTCAACGAAGACATCTATTCGTCGACCTTCTTCATGGCGACAGGCTTCCACGGCTTCCATGTCTTCATTGGCACGACCTTCCTGCTGGTTTGCCTGTTTCGCGCCATGAAGGGCCAGTTCTCGCCCAAGCAGCATTTCGGCTTCGAGGCGGCGGCCTGGTACTGGCATTTCGTCGACGTGGTGTGGCTTTTCCTGTTCTTCTGCATTTACTGGTGGGGCTCGGGCAACGCGCCGATTGCCCTGCACTGACGCCTCGCTCCAGTCACCAGGCAGGCTATGATCGGAACCGCCGGGCTTTGCCCGGCGGTTCGTCTTTTGGGAGGACGCGATGTCGGAATGGCCGCCGCAGTCGCCTCTGGCCGTCGCCATGCGCTGCGCCTGTCCGCGCTGCGGTCGGGGCAAATTGTTCCGCGGCGTTCTCACGGTCGTCGATCGTTGCGCCGTCTGCGACCTCGATCTGCGCAGCAACGACACAGGCGACGGCCCGGCGGTTTTTGTCATCCTGGGCCTCGGCGCCCTGACGATGATGCTGGTGTTGTGGCTCGAGTTTCGCTTCGAGCCGCCGGTTTGGGTGTATGTGGTGGTGGTCGGACCGCTGATCTTTGCTGTCGCAATCGGACTGTTGAGATTTTTGAAGGCGCTGCTGGTCTCCCAGCAATATACCCACCGTTCGACGGCGCTAGACGGAGAGAAGGATATACGATGATCAGGCTGAGGCCCGCCCTTTGGCCCACCCTCCTTTCGCTGCCGATGATGGCGCTCTGCCTCGGCCTCGGCATCTGGCAGCTCGAGCGCCGCGAATGGAAGCGCGATATTCTCGACCGTATCGCCGCCAACCAGGCCGCGCCGCCGATGACCATCGACAAATTGCTGCGCGGCGATCCGCTGCGGATGGAATACGGCCGGGTGAAGCTCGCGGGCACCTTTCTCCACAATCACGAATTCTACCTGGCCGCACGCAGCCGCGGCGACATTGTGGGACTTCAGGTGGTGACGCCGCTGAAGCTCGAGGACGGCCGCATCGTGCTATTCGATCGCGGCT
>WNFR01001025.1_pt1 | contig 30823 bp, 20 predicted proteins | sample 5400221 | NCBI WGS metagenome assembly WNFR01 (sample SAMN13153357, study PRJNA577476) | soil metagenome | isolation source: 40 cm soil under Madrone tree | place: USA:California | collected 2016-06-14
TATCTCCAAAGCCAAACGTCTGTGTTCCCTAAGTCGATCACAGACACTGGCTCGATCCCAGTCAGGCTTGCTGCGTTGCACTCGACAATACCGGTGAGCTCGCTCTCGGGTTCACACCAGTTCGGGTTGTTAGACATCATGATTTAGTAGTTGAATGTGTCATCTGCGGAGGCTCTCCATATGCCTCAGCCTCAAAAAGATTGAAGCTAGGATCTAGTCGAATAACAGTGGTTTCTCGTCGAACATCATGGGTGCGATGGCCCCATAGTCGACGCCGAAAGTTAGGCCTTAATCACAACAGCTCCGCCCCGATTGCGCGCTTGTCCTGCACAGACACGATGAGCTGATTGGCACGTCCGCCTTGGCCAGGGCCGCGGCGAGCCTGGCCTGCAGTGCTGGCAGTTCTTCGGTCTCCCCGCGGAGTTTCAGGCATTCCACCAGCCCGTGCAGTGCCCACACATTGTTCGGGTGCTGGGCGCAGCGTTGCACCTTGCCGCTCAGCCCGAGATCATCCCGATAGACCTGCTCGGCCTCATCTCGGTGGCCCTGATCCAGAAGTAGCGCAGCCAGCGCATGCCGCGGTGGATGCATCCACGCCCAGGGCTCGGAGTAGGATAGATTGTCGTCAAACTCGACTGCATGCCGCAGATGGGCGTAAGCTTGGTCATGGTGGCCTCTGTGATAGGCTAGTTCACCGTCGAGCAAAGCGGCGCCGATGGCCAGCGAGTCCCGTGTCGGGTTGCTCAGGAAACGCCGCTCGGGCGGGATGCGCGCCAAATGCCGATGAAACAGCTCGCGGTGGAGTTCCGCCTTGGCAAAATCCCTGAGCGTCGCATGCGCAACGCCCTTGGCATAGTGCTGCATGGCGGTCGTCAGCACGTAAAGCTCGGGCTCGTCAACCATCGGTTCGTCGATTATTTCCTGCCAGCGGCCGAAGCGCACCAATACATGTGATTTCATGGCGTGGTAGCCTTCTACCGTCTGGGTGAGCTTTGGTCGGTCTGGAATGCTCACGACATTCCGCGTTACCAGGCTGCGCACCTTATCGGCAGCCCAGAGGGCCGGCGCGTACTGGCCGAGGAACATGCAGGTGAACATCATGAGATGGAGGTCGTGGCAGCAGCCAAGCAGATAGTAGGTCGGAGCGTCCGCGTAGGCGAGATACATGTCGTTCGCGCGAACCGCCTTTTCGCTGGCAACCTTCGCCTTCTCGTACTCGCCGCACAGCACGTAAATGTGCCCGGGCATGTGATTCATGTGCCCGGCATCGGGGCACATCGTGCCAAGCAAGTCTGCCGAGCGCATCCCACGTTCCGGCATGGTCGACATTTCCAGAAGATGAATGTGCAGGTGGACGATCGCCGGATGCTGCTGCACGCCGGCCTCTTCGGCGAGCTTGATTGACCGCTCGCAAACCTGCAGCGCCTCAACGACGTCCGAGTTCGGCGCGGGCGCGCCCGTCCTGAGGTCCCAGAGACGCCGCACGGTGCGCATCATCAGAGCCTCGACCAAGAGCGCCATCACGTCACGATCGTCGGGAAAGCTGTAGTAGACGCGCCGCATCTCGGCGGCGTAGGCATCGTCCCATTGCTCGAATTCCGGTGGAGGCACGCCATGCGGCTTCTGGAACCGGCAGGCCAGCGCCTCAATCAACCGCCTTTCCACGTCGCTGGCGTGAGCGGCGTTGGAGCGCGCAAGCTGGACATGATCGAAACAGCGCTTAGTTGCCCTGTTCGCTTCGGTCTCGCCATGCTCCTTCCAGGTCAAGTTGTAGAAGGGCCCGGCGCCATAGGCGATGCCCCAATGCGCCATCGCACAGCGTGGGTCGAATTCCAACGCCTTCTCAAAACACTTGATGCCCTCTTCGTGGTTGAAGCCGTAGCACCAGTTCAGGCCGATATCGAACCAGCGCTGGGTTTCCGCCGATCGGGTGGAGACAGTTCGTCGATAGTCGCCGAGGTCAAAGTGATCCATTCCTGCTTTTTCTCACGCAATCGGCGAGCCAAACCCTGTTTCCGATTCTAATCGGCCGACCGTCGCCGTCTTATACCGCGCCCGGTCCTAAAGACCATAACGGGTAGGCTCTGCTCCCTTATATCTGGATCTCTCTGGGATGAGCGGCGGGATTTGACCCTCCGCCATCGCGAAGACGGAACTTCCGGAGCTGAGGATTGAGGACTTTGGGAAACTGCCCTCGCTTTGAGGCGTCGAACCTATCGAGCATCCATGTGTGTGGGAGTTCCCCCGCCCCCAATCTCTCGGAACAGCACCACGACTGAGCGCGCCACAGCCCGATAGGTTTGATCGGAAAGCGTGGGCGCCGTCTGCCACGGGACGATATCCTGCGGCGAATCGAGGCAGGTATCGATCCATCTGCGCCACCCAGCAGCGTCACTTCCACCGACCGGCGGCAGCTCGAAGTCCAATGGCTCCCAATACGCATTTAGGATCACGTAGATGTGAAGATCTTGTCGGATCACCGCCTCGAGGGCGAGGCTGTGGGAATGATGGCTCCAGTCGGGTTGCCCGAGCTTCACGCCGTGCCATGTCTTGTCCGCCTGCCGGATCAGCTGGTTCAGGCTCAGGCGCTCGTGCTCCACATCTCGCAAGGGTCGCCGCGCATTGAGCAGAGAGACGAACCGGTGCACGTCCGCATGCCTGTCGAGCAGCGTCCAGTCGAACCAGCTGGTCTCGTTGTCCTGGCAGTAAGCGTTGTTGTTTCCCGACTGGGTGCGCCGCGCCTCGTCGCCCATCAGGATCATGGGCATGCCGAGCGAGAGCAGGGTAACGGTCAGCAAGTTCTTCACCTGTCGGTTTCGCAGCCTCTCGACGCCCGGATTGTCGGTCGGCCCCTCCACGCCACAGTTCCAGCTGCGATTGTCGTTGGATCCGTCGCGGTTGTCCTCGCCGTTGGCCGCGTTGTGCTTGCCGTTGTAGGATACCAGATCGTTGAGCGTGAAGCCGTCGTGACAGACGACGAAGTTCACGCTCTGCTCGGCCTCGCGTTCCTTATGCCCGTAGATCTCGGGGCTGCCCACCAGCCGGTCCGCCACCCACCCGGCTCGCCGCGGAAGAAGGCGCGAACGTCGTCGCGGAACCTTCCGTTCCACTCCTTCCAGCTATCGCCGATGAAGCTGCCGACCTGGTAGAGGCCTGCCGCGTCCCACGCCTCGGCGATGAGCTTCGTGCCCGCCAGCACCGGGTCTGATTCGATATCCCAAAGGACCGGCGGGTTTGGAATCGGCTGACCCGTCGCGTCGCGTGCCAGGGTTGATGCAAGATCGAACCGGAAGCCGTCCACATGCATGTCCCCCACCCAGTACCGGAGGCTGTCCAGGATCATTCGGCGGACAATCGGATGGTTGGCGTTGAGGGTGTTTCCGGTGCCGCTGTAGTCGGCATAGCGCGAGCGATCTTTCCCGAGGATGTAGTAGGCGGTGTTGTCCAATCCGCGGAAACATAGCGTGGGCCCGTCGTGGTCGCCCTCCGCGGTATGGTTGAACACGACGTCGAGGATGACCTCGATGCCCGCCCGGTGCAGGGCCTTCACCATATCGCGGAACTCGTCCACCGGCCCGAGCGGATCCCGGCGGGAGCTGTAGGCCTGGTGCGGCGCGAAGAACGAGACCGGCGCATAGCCCCAGTAGTTGACCTTCTCCGGCGGGGCAGCCTGGGCATCGAACTGGAATACCGGAAGCAGCTCGACGGCGCCGATCCCCAGCTTCTGCAGATAGGGGATCTTCTCGATAAGGCCGGCGAAGGTGCCGCGGGTTTTCTCGTCGAGGCCGGAGCTGGGATGCCGGGTAAAGCCCCGCACATGCATCTCGTATACGATGGTCCGCGCGGAGGGGTGCCGCAACGGCGTATCACCTTCCCAGTCGTAAGCGGACGGATCCACCACGACGCTTTTCATCGCCGTCGCGCTGTTGTCGCCGGGCTCGCGGGCGGCAGTCCGACTGTAGCAGTCCGGAACGGCTACGCCGCGGCCATAGAGGTCAAGGAGAAGCTTAGTGGGATCGAACCGCATGCCGTTGGCAGGATCTGAAGGCCCCTCGGCACGATAGCCGTACATCTGGCCCGCCCTCACGCCAGGGACGAACACGTGCCAGTAGTGGTATGTGCGATCGGCCACAGGGTCCATGCGGATACCGCGCACCGCCTCCGCATCGACGTGATCGAAGAGCAGCAGCTCGATCCCGGTGGCATGCTTCGAGAACACGCTGAAGTTCACCCCCTCGCGGCATGGCGTCGCCCCCAGCGGCGAACTGGCCCCTCGCGTCAGGCGAGGAGAGGTATCCGAGCCCATCAGCCCTTGATTGGACTTGATCATCTTCGCCATGGTGCGGTTCGTGCAGCCTTTCGCGGATCCGGCTGCCTCATCTCGCCCCCATGACCGGGTCCGGGATCATGACGAGGACCGCAGCGCGTCGCTCACGATCTTCTGGGCCTCGCCCACAATGGCATCCAGATGACTCTCGTCCCTGAAGCTTTCCCCGTAAAGCTTGTAGACATTTTCGGTCCCGGAAGGCCGGGCCGCGAACCAGCCGCTGTCAGCGACGACCTTCAGCCCGCCGATGGAGGCGTCGTTGCCCGGAGCCCGGGTCAGCTTGGCGGTGATCGGCGCACCGGCCAGCCTCGCCGAGGCCGGCACTGCGTCCGGCGACAATTTTGCCAATTTCGCCTTCATCGCCGGCGTCGTCGGCACGTCGATGCGCCTGTAGCAGGGCGCACCAAGCTCCGCCGTCAGCCGCCGATAGTGCTCGCTCGGATCCTTGCCCGTGCAGGCGGTGATCTCGGCGGCCAGGAGGTCCATGATCGGGCCATCCTTGTCGGTGGTCCAGACGGTCCCGTCCCGGCGCAGGAAGCTCGCCCCGGCGCTCTCCTCGCCGCCGAAGCAGCAGGAGCCGTCCAGCAGCCCCGCCACGAACCACTTGAAGCCCACCGGCACCTCGTAGAGCCGGCGGCCCAGCTGCGCCACCACGCGATCGATCATGCTGCTGCTGACCAGCGTCTTCCCGACGGCGGCATGGGCAGGCCAGCGCGGGCGGTGGGTCAGCAGATAGTGGATGGCGACCGCCAGGAAGTGATTGGGATTCATCAGCCCCGAGGGCGTCACGATCCCGTGCCGATCCGAATCGGGGTCGTTGGCGAAGGCGAGACCATATTTGTCCTTGAGGCCAAGCAGACGCGCCATGGCATAGGGGCTGGACGGGTCCATGCGGATCTTGCCGTCGTGGTCCACCGTCATGAAGGAGAAGGTGGGATCGATCGCCGGATTCGTCACGACGATGTCCAGCTTGTAGAGGGCGTTGATCGGCTCCCAATAGGGCAGCGCCGCGCCGCCGAGCGGATCGACGGCCAAGCTGAGGCCCGCCCCGCGGATCGCATCCATATCGACGACATTGTGCAGATCCCTGACATAGGGCAGCACGAAATCTTCCTGCCGAATCGTCGGCGCCTTGATCGCCGCCGCAAACGGCACGCGCTTCACCTTGGCGATCCCGTCGCGCAGCAGGTCGTTGGCCCGCGCCTGGATCCAGCCCGTCACGTCGACGTCGGCCGGGCCGCCGTTCGGCGGGTTGTACTTGAAACCGCCGTCCTCCGGAGGATTGTGCGACGGCGTGACGATGATGCCGTCCGCCAGTTGATTCTGCCGACCGCGATTGTGGACCAGGATGGCCCAGGAAATGACCGGCGTCGGAGTGACACCGTCATCACGCTGGATGATCGCTCTCACGCCGTTAGCGGCGAGGACCTCGACCGCCGTGCGCTCGGCCGGCCCGGACAAGGCAAGGGTGTCCTTGCCGAGGTACAGGGGACCCTCGATGCCCTGGCCGCGCCGATAGTCGCAGATGGCCTGGGTGATGGCCACTATATGAGCCTCGGTGAACGAACCCGCGAACGGGGACCCGCGGTGCCCGCTCGTGCCGAAGCTGACGCGCTGATTCGGGTCATCCATATCCGGCTTGCGTGCGTAGTACGCCCGTTCCAGCCGGACGAGATCGACCAGCATTTCCTTCGGGGCCGGCTTCCCGGCCAGTGGAGAGATCCTCTGTGTCACCGACCCTTCCTCTCTACGGCACCGCGCAGGGCTTGGCATCCCAGATGCCGGCCGCATACTCAGCGATGGTACGGTCGCTGGAGAACTTCCCGGAGCCGGCCAGGTTCGCAATCGCCTTCCGCGTCCAGCCCTCCGGCTCGGCGTAGAGCTTGAGCAACCGTCGATCTGCTTCGAGATAGGCGGCAAGATCCGCCAGATGCATGTAGTGGTCCCCATGGGTCAGCAGCGCGTCGCGCAACGGCTCCGAGACGCCCGGGTTATAGCGGGTGAAATGGCCGGAAAAGATCAAGTCCAGCGCTGCGCGGGTCTCCGGCTCGTTGTCGTAGTGCCACTGAGGGCTGTACCAGCCGCCGCTCCTCACCACCTCTTCGGCGCTCAGCCCGAACAGGAAGAAGTTCTCCTCGCCGGCTGCCTCGGCCATCTCGATCGTCGCGCCGTCGCGCGTGCCGATCGTCAGCGCGCCGTTCATCATGAACTTCATGTTGCTGGTCCCACTCGCCTCGAAGCCGGCCGTCGAGATCTGGTTGGATACATCGGCAGCGGGGATCAGGCGTTCCGCCAGGGACACGCAGTATTCCGGCAGGAACACGACCTTGAGCCGGCCCCGGACCGACGGATCGCCGTCGATGGTGTCCGCCAGGTTATTGAGAAATTTGATGATGACCTTGGCCAGATGATAGGCTGGGGCCGCCTTGCCCGCGAAGAAGAAGGTGCGCGGCGCCATCTCCAGATCCGGAGTCTGCCGAAGCCGGTTGTAGAGCGCCACGATGCGCAGCGCATTCAGCAACTGCCGCTTGTACTCGTGGATGCGCTTGATCTGGCAGTCGAAGATCGAATCCGGATCCACGGTCACGCCGGATGTAGAACTGAGCCATTGCGCGAACCGGGACTTGGCGTCGCGCTTGGCGCGGCGAATGGCCTCGCGAAAGCCTGCATCGTCGGCGAAGGGCTTCAGCTTCGCCAGGTCGGCGAGATCCCTGATCCATCCCTCGCCGATGGCCTCGGTGATGCAGCGAGCGAGCTCCGGATTGGCAAGCAGGAGCCAGCGCCGCGGCGTCACCCCGTTGGTCTTGTTGCTGAAGCGCTCCGGGAACATCTCGGCGAGATCCTTGACCGTGATCCGGCGCAGCAGATCGGAATGGATGGCCGCGACGCCGTTGGTGCTGTGCGAGCCGACGATGGCGAGATTTGCCATGCGGATCTTGCGCTCGCCTCCCTCCTCGACGAGGCTCACGCGCTCGACGCGGCCCTCGTCGCCCGGGAAGCGCCTGCGCACCTCCTCGAGAAGGCGGCGGTTGATCTCAATGATGATCTCCAATTGCCGCGGCAGCAGCATGTGGAACCACGCCAGAGGCCATTTCTCCAGGGCCTCGGGCAGGAGCGTGTGGTTCGTATAGGCGAGGGTTCGTCGGGTGAGGTCCCAGGCCTGGTCCCATCCAAGCTGCGCCTCATCCAGCAGGATCCGCATCAGCTCCGCGACAGCGAGGCTGGGGTGGGTGTCGTTGAGCTGGATGGCGACCTTTCCCGGCAGCGCGCTCCAACCGGCGTTGCTCCGGCGGAAGCGCCGCACGAGGTCCGCCAGCGAGCAGGCGACGAGAAAATACTCCTGCACGAAGCGCAGCGCCTGCCCCGCACTCGTGGAATCGTCGGGATAGAGGACCCGCGTCAGGGATTCGGCGGCGAGCCGCTCGGCCAGGGCGCTCACGAACTCCCCGTGGCTGAACACCTGGAAGTCAAAGGCATCGGGTGCCGCGGCGGCCCAGAGCCGCAGCGTGTTTATGGTCTTGCCGCCATAGCCCACCACGGGGCGATCATAGGGAAAGCCGAACAGGCTCGACGGCCGATCCTGGACCACGCCCAGCGTCCCGCCGCGCACCTCGAACGAACAGCCAAGCCTGACCTCCACCTTATCCTGCGGCCGGGCGACCTCCCAGGGATCGGGTCGCCGCAGCCAATTGTCCGGCTGCTCGTCTTGCCAGCCATCGCGGATGGCCTGGGCGAAGATGCCGTACTCGTAGCGGAGGCCATAGCCCATGGCCGGGAGCTGCATCGTGGCCATCGAGTCGAGGAAGCAAGCCGCGAGGCGGCCGAGCCCGCCGTTCCCTAGGCCGGCGTCGGGCTCCTGCTCGAGAATGGCGAGCCAGTCGAGGTTCCTGGCATCGATGTAGTGCTTTGCAACGGGATCGAGGAGGAGATTCGTGATATTGTTCGCCAGGGAGCGGCCGATCAGGAATTCCATGGAGAGATAGTAAACACGCTTGGGGTTCTCGCGCTCATAGGTGCGCTCCGTGTGCAGCCATCGTTGCGAGAGGATGTCCCGCACCGAGCGGGCGATGGCCTCGTAGCGCTCCCGGGGACCCGCCGCGGCGGCATCGACGACATTGTCGAACATGAGATGGCGCTCGTAGAGGGCATTGCCTGTTCCCGCGAGCTGGACCGGGCCGCACTGATACTGGTCGATGAGCTTGTCCAGTTCCGGCACGCTCAGTGTGCGGGTGCCCGCCGCCGTCCTGTCGCCGCCCATGGCAATCTCCTCCCATTTCACTGGAAACGTCCGTTGTCCAACTCCTCGGTTCCGATCCAAGGGCGCCGCCGAGGCCGCGCTAGCCTAGCAGGGGTCCATTCCAAATCCTGACGACCGGTGTCTCGTTGTAGCGGCCGAGCACGCTCAAGGTGCCCGTATCCAGCATGAAGTGCTGCCCGGCGCTCACCGGCAGGCCGAGCCAGCGCGCCACGAGCACGCGCAACACATGCCCGTGCGCGAACAGCGCGACATCGCCCTCTACGGCGCGGGTCCGGGTGATAATCCGGTCCACGCGCTCTCCCACCTGCTCCGGTGCTTCGCCGTCCGGGCATCCATTCCGGAAGATCAGCCAGCCCGGCGCTGTTTCGCGAATCTGCTTCGACGTCAGCCCCTCGTATTTGCCGTAGTTCCACTCGATGAGGTCGTGCTCGATGATGGCCTTCCTGCCGAGGCCCGCGCGCTCGCAGGTCTCTCGCGCCCGTTGCAACGGGCTGACGAGAACGAGCTCGAATGTCTCTTTGGCGAGGACGGGCCTCATCTGCTCGGCGAGACGGCGCCCGTTGTCTGTCAAGGGGAGGTCCGTCACGCCCGTATGCTGCCCGCTCAGACTCCACGCGGTCTCGCCATGCCTTATCGTAAAGAGATTCACGACTTGTCGCTCCCGGCTCAGACGTTGTCGGCCTCCGTCGAGCGGACTCCCGGAGATGCGGCCTGCCCCCAGGTCCAGCCCGTGATCTCGGGCATGTCATCGCCATACCGGGCTATGTAGGTCTTGTGTTCGAAAAGCTTATCCCGGATCGCCTGCTTGGCGTAGGCGGCCCGGGCCCCGAGCTTGGGCGCGCGATCGATCACATCGCTCACCAGGTGATAGCGATCGAGATCGTTCAGCACGCACATGTCGAACGGCGTGGTGGTGGTGCCCTCTTCCTTGTAGCCGCGCACATGGAGGTTGGCGTGGCCGATCCGCCGGTAGGTCAGCCGGTGAATGAGCCAGGGGTAGCCATGGAAGGCGAAGATAATCGGCTTGTCCGTGGTGAACAGCGTGTCGAAGTCGTAGTCCGAGAGGCCATGCGGATGCTCGCTGGCAGGCTGCAGCTTCATGAGATCCACGACATTGATGACACGGACCTTCAGCTCGGGCGCGTGCTGGCGCAGGAGATCGACGGCGGCCAGCGTCTCCAAGGTCGGCACATCGCCGCAGCAGGCCATGACCACATCGGGCTCCTGATCCCGGTCGCTGCTCGCCCATTCCCAGATTCCGACGCCGGCGGCGCAGTGCCGGATCGCCTCCTCCATCGTCAACCACTGAGGGGCGGGCTGCTTGCCGGCGACGACGACGTTGACGTAGTTACGGCTGCGCAGGCAGTGGTCGGTGACCGACAGCAGGCAGTTGGCATCGGGCGGCAGGTAGATGCGGACGACCCCGGCCTTCTTGTTGGCGACATGGTCGATGAATCCGGGGTCCTGATGGCTGAAGCCGTTGTGATCCTGGCGCCAGACATGGCTGGACAACAGGTAGTTCAGAGAGGCGATGGGCCGCCGCCAGGGGATGTGAGCGCACACCTTCAGCCATTTGGCATGCTGGTTCAGCATCGAGTCGATGATATGGATGAACGCCTCATAGCAGGAGAAGAAGCCGTGCCGGCCGGTCAGGAGGTAGCCCTCGAGCCAGCCCTGGCACTGATGCTCGCTCAACATCTCCATCACCCGCCCGTCGGGGGCGAGGTGGTCGTCCCACGGAAGTGTCTCGGTGGACCAGGCGCGATTCGTGACTTCGAGCACGTCCTGCCAGCGGTTCGAGTTGTTCTCGTCCGGGCTGAAGAGCCTGAAGTTCCGCGTCTCCATGTTCAGCGTCATCACATCGCGCAGGAACTTGCCCATGACTCGCGTGGATTCCGCCGTTGCGGCGCCGGGGCTGGGGACCTGGATCGCGTAGTCGCGGAAGTCCGGCAATCGCAGATCGCGGAGCAGCGTGCCGCCGTTGGTATGGGGGTTGGCGCTCATGCGGCGCCTGCCCTGCGGGCTGAGCTCCGCCAGCTCGGGCCGCAGCCGGCCGCCCTCGTCGAACAGCTCCGTGTGGCGATAGCTCTTCATCCACTCTTCGAGGATGCGGACATGGGCCGGATTCTCGTGCATCTCCCCCATCGGCACCTGATGCGCGCGCCAGTAGTCCTCGGTGCGCTTGCCGTCGATCTCCGCCGGGCAGGTCCATCCCTTGCGGGTGCGCAGCACGATCATGGGCCAGCGGGGGCGTTCCTTGAAGCCGTCGCGCTTCGCCTCGGCCTTGATGCGCTGGATGTCGGCGATGATGGCGTCGAGGGTGGCGGCCATGAGCTCGTGCATCTTCTCCGGCTCGTGTCCCTCGACGAAATGCGGCGTGTAGCCATAGCCGCGCAGAAGCTGGTCCAGCTCCTCATGGCTGATCCGGGCCAGAACCGTGGGATTGGCGATCTTGTAGCCGTTGAGATGCAGGATCGGCAAAACGACCCCGTCGCTGACCGGATTCAGAAATTTGTTGGAATGCCAGCTCGTCGCCAGCGCGCCCGTCTCCGCCTCGCCATCGCCGACGACACAGGCCACGATCAGATCGGGGTTGTCATAGGCGGCGCCATAGGCGTGGGAGAGGGAGTAGCCGAGCTCGCCGCCTTCGTGAACCGAGCCGGGGGTCTCCGGCGCCACATGGCTGGGAATGCCGCCGGGGAATGAGAACTGCTTGAAGAGGCGCTTCATGCCCTCCTCGTCGGCGGAGATGTTCGGATAGACCTCGCTGTAGGTGCCTTCCAGATAGGCGTTCGCGACCAGGCCGGGCCCGCCATGCCCGGGGCCGGTGATGTAGATCATGTCCAGGTCGTGCTTTTTGATGATCCGGTTCAGATGGACGTAGATGAAGTTCAGACCCGGCGTGGTTCCCCAGTGGCCCAGGAGGCGCGGCTTGATATGTTCCTTGGCCAGGGGCTTCTTGAGCATCGGATTGTCGTAGAGATAGATCTGGCCGACCGATAGGTAGTTGGCCGCCCGCCAGTAGGCGTCCATCAGTGCCTGTTGCTTGTCCGACAGCGCCTTTGCCATGATCGTATCCTCCCTGGTTCCGAAGCCATCGAGCTGTGCATTGCAGTCCGAGCGTCTCAAGCAGCAGTTTCGCGACCCTTCGCGTCGGCGTTTCAGGACTGACGGACATCACCGCCGGCGTCATCACATCGCGCGCATTCATCGATCCCATCCGTGTCGCCGATTAGCGGATATTATAGCCACCATCGACATCCATCGTCCCGCCCGTGAGCCGCTTTGCAAACGGGGAGCACAGGAAGGTTGTTGCGGTGCCGACATCAAGGATTTCATCCGCCTAGCGCCTGGGCGCGGAGTACAGCCACCGTGTGGCGGCCGATCATCAGCTCTTCGTCGGTCGGGATGACATAGCAGCCCACTCGCGCCGACTCCGTGGAGATCAGCGGTCCTCCGTCGCGGTTGGCCGCTGGCTCAAGCTCGAGCCCCAGCCAGGCAAGCCGGCGAGCCGCTCTGTCGCGGATGTCGGGCGAGTTTTCGCCAATGCCGGCCGTGAAGACGAAGCCGTCGATCCCGCCCATGGCGGCGACCAAGGACCCGGCGAGCAGCGCCAACCGATACGCGAAAAAATCCAGCGCCAGCGCCGCCTTGGGATCGGTGCTTGCCAGCAGGTCGCGGACGTCGCCGCTCACGCCGGAGAGCCCCTTGAGCCCGCAGTCATGGTAGAGCATGTGTTCGACGGCCTTTGGCTCCATTCGTTTCTCGGCGATCAGATAAAGCACTACGCCGGCGTCCAGCTGGCCAGGACGCGTCCCCATCGGGAGCCCATCAAGGGCGGTGAACGCCATCGTACTCTCGACGCTTTTGCGCCCGACCATCGCGCACATCGAGGCGCCGCTCCCGAGATGGGCGACGATGACACGACCATCCGCGATCTCGGGCGCCACCTCCGGCAGTCGGCTCGAGATGTACTCGTAGGAAAGACCGTGGAAGCCGTAACGGCGCACGCCCTCTTCGTAGAGCCCATCGGGAATGGCGAACCGATCTGCGTTGGCGGGGTGCCCGCGATGGAACGCGGTGTCGAAGCAGGCGACCTGAGGCAGGTCGGGCATCCTCTGCCGTAGCGCTCGGATCGGCGCGAGGTTGTTTGGCTGGTGCAGGGGCGCGAGCGGTATAAACCTACCGAGCTCGCCGAGGACGGCGTCGTCGACCATCGTGGGAGCGGCATAGGTCGGCCCGCCATGAACCACCCGATGCCCGACGGCGATCGGCACGGCGCCCGGAATGCGCTCGCGCAACCAGCTCTGGGCGCGGGAAAGCGCAGCCGGCAGGTCGTTGACGTCGCCGGCAGGGCGGTGCTCATCAATCAGCGTAGCGCCTTTCGAATCGTACGCGACCAGCCTTGGGTGCGTCCCGATTCCATCGACTCGCCCCCTGACCTGGCGGGCCAGCGCACCCTCCCTGCCGACCGAGAACACCTCGAACTTCAGGCTGGAGCTACCGGCGTTCACAACAAGAATCATGTCGGCCATCATGCTACTCCGAGGCAAGACCGACGCTGCGGTGCCGCGAATGGGTGTAAAGGGCCGCGATGGCGCAGGAGGCCATGCGGGTCCGCACCGAGTCGGCCCGCGATGTCAGGATGATTGGTACGCGCGCGCCGAGAACGATCCCGGCTGCATCAGCCTCCGCCAGGAAGCTCAGGTTCTTCGCGAGCATGTTGCCGGCCTCAAGGTCGGGGACAACGAGGACCTGCGCCCGCCCCGCAACCTCGGATTTGATGCCCTTGATGCGCGCCGCCTCAGGACTGATGGCGTTGTCGAGGGCGAGCGGCCCGTCGAGGAATCCGCCCGTAATCTGCCCGCGATCGGCCATTTTGCAGAGTGCCGCCGCTTCGATAGTGCCAGGAATCTTTGACGTCACCGTCTCGACCGCGGACAGGATCGCGACCCGTGGTGCCCCCAGACCGAGCCCGTGATGCAGGTCGATCGCGTTCTGGACGATGTCGTGCTTGGTATCGAGATCGGGAGCGATGTTCACCGCAGCATCGGTGATGAAAAGCGCGTCCGAATAGGTCGGAACATCCATAATGAAGACATGGCTGATCCGCCGCGCGGTGCGCAGCCCACCCTCGCGCGCCGCCACCTCATGCAGCAGCTCGTCGGTGTGGAGGCTGCCCTTCATGAGGAGTTCGCCCCGCCCAGCCCGCACCAGTTCGACCGCCTTGGCCGCAGCGGCGTGGCTATGCTCCGCCGGTACAATCTCGAACCTGCTGATGTCGAGACCCGCCTTCTCGGCCACCGCGCGGATCTTGACTTCGGGTCCGACCAGCGTCGGAATGATGATGCCCGCTTCCGCCGCCTCGACCGCCCCCTTGAGGGATGTCTCATCGCACGGGTGCGCGACCACCGTCGTCACCGGCGGCAGCTCCCTGGCGCGGTGGATGAGGCGCTCGTATTTCGCGTGGCGCCGGACGCGGACCTCCCCCAGCTCGTGGACAGACGTCCGCGACTTCTCCCGCGGCGCCATCACCTCGGCAGTGCCGGTGATCACGGTCTGCCCTTGTTGATTGACGCAGCTGTAGTCGAAGATGACGACATGCCCCTCCGCGCGCTTCTCACGGACCTTGATGGTCGCGGTGATCGTATCACCGACGACAATGGCGCGCTCGAACCGCAGTTCGTGGGCACGATAGACCGTCCCAGCGCCAGGCAGCCGGTTCCCGAGCAGGTTCGAGACTAGGCCTGCCGGTAACAAGGTTTGCGCAGTGACCCCCTCTATCCAACTGGCTCGGGCGAGGCCGTCATCCACATGCACCGGGTTCGCATCGCCTGAGATAGCGGCGTAGAGTTCGATGTCCTCCCTCGCGATCGTCCTTGAGAGGGTGGCACTGTCGCCGATCCGTATCTCGTCGAAGGTCCGGTTCTCGAGTATGCTCGTCGTATCCATTTGCGCCTCCAGGGCTTCAACATCCACAGCCGCGCTCGCCGAGGGAACGAGGTCGGTTCTCACCAGCAGAGGAAGAGGCCGACGTCGCCAAATTTTCCGTTCGGGTATTCCAGAATTTGCGCGCGCAACCGGTAACCGGCAGGCTTCAGGTGGTCCTGGTAGTAGTCATACGCGCGCTTAGCGAAGCCTTGGAGGGAGTCCGGCCAGTCCGGTTCGAAGTTGTTCACCCGCCGGCCGCCATCGGACAGAAACTGCGCGGAGAACTTCACGACGAGGAACTCGTGCATTCCCCGTTCGGCGAGTTGCTTCACTGCCGTCATCAGGTACTGCATGGCGTCGGAGCGTAACTCCCGCTCCATGAAGGCCTTCCGCTCGGCCTTCAATTGCTCCTTGGCCTTTTTCGCCTTCTCGGCCGCCTTATGCGCCTCCGAAATGGCTATCTCCTGGGCGAACTTCTGCAGCTGCTGCGGAGTGAGCAGGCCTGCAATCTGATTGTCACTGGGCATGTCGCTGTCCTTCCTATCCACGTGCCGAGCGGCAGCGTCCCGCCCGAACTGTCCATTGCGTCGACCGATTGGTCACCCGACCTCGGCCGCCTCAGGAGTGCCGACGCTCTCTTGCGCCTCTCGCATCCTTCGTCCGCCCGTTTCGCTGGGAGGAGCCGGTGGCCGGAGGAAACGCTGGGCTGTCGGTCAGAAGCGCCGTCGACGCTTCTGCGAACAGCCGCTCGACCCGGGCGAGACGGTCCGCCCTATCGCCCGCAAGCGGGCCCCTCGCCGTCGCCACACGACGCAGCGCCCCGACGACGTCGGATATCCGGTCGGGACTGCGGCGTGCGATCTCCGAGATAGCGATCATGGCGGCATCTTCGTCGACCAGAAGCATGAAGAACTGTTCGCGCACGAGCGCTTTGAACTCCGCGAGGGTAAGTCCCCCGCCGTGCTCGGCCCGGATCTGCCGGAGGACCGCAAAAGCACGTTCGTCCGCCGAGCCATCCGCCATGGCGATGTAGAGCATCGCCCGGATCGCCGCCTCGCGGAGCCCGCCTTGGGCCATTCGCGCCTTCAGCTCTGCGATCTGGCGCTCGACCATGGCACGATGCATCGGCTCCTTGGGGTGCTGTTGCCGTGGCGGCTCGTTGGAGGTGCCCTCTCCAACGAGGGCCTGGACGAACGGCAAGCCGTAGACGCCGAGGAATATCTGCTCCTGGAGGCTATCGCGAGCGTCCCGCCAGGCATCGAGACTCTCAACGATCCGGCGCGAGACATCCGACTGCCAGGCAAGGAAGATGTTGTCGGGTGCCGCCGGTCGGCGCGCCTGCCGGACCTGGTTGGCGGCGTCGGCGAGCGGCCGCATCAGCGGGTTCGTGTCCGAGGCGAGCTCGTATTGAAGGCGCAACGGATGCAGTCGTCGCAGGGTTTCCGCCGAGGGCTCGCTCGTCCACGCTCGTAGCCAGGGGCTCACGAGCGTGCGATAGAGCCCGTAGTTGATCTCGGAGAGCCGGGCGACGGTAGCGAAGCGCCGTTCGTCCTCATCGTCATTCCCGCCAAGTGCCCGGATATGATCGAGGGTACGCGCCTCGAAGCGGGCGATGTAGTCGCCATGCGCGAGCGCTGGGTTCGCATCGTCGGGCGCCCTGTGATGGAGAACCGCCTCGTAAAGGCCCGGGGGGAGGACGTCGATCAGGTCGATATTGCTAGCGAACTCGTCGTGCTCCTTCCGCGCGACACCGGCCGAGACGAAGATGCCGAGGTGTCCTATCGACTCGTGGATGGCGTACACGATCGTTTGACCGTGCATCCGGATATCCTCGACGCTGCCATAGAGGTCGAGTATCCACCCCAGCGCCTGCTGCGGGGGCGTGATGTTGTCGCCCTTCGAGCAGAAGACGATGATGGGCGACCGGATCGCGCGCAGGTCGACCCGTGTCCCGTCGGTCGTCACGATGTCCCCTGAGGCCAGCTTGTTGCCGATGAACAGCTTGTCGACAATGAACTGCATTTCCTCTCCATTGAGGAGAACGTGATCGCCCCACCACCTCTCGAACTCGAGGTACCGCGGCGCCTCGGTGTCGATATTCGAGAAGAGATTGAACTGCTTGGTCCAGAGTGTGTTGGCCGGATTCAGGTTCTCGAAATTCTGCACCAGCCAGGCACCGTCGAACGTCCCGTTCCCGAGGTCGCTCGTCAATGCAGCCATCCAGCTTCCGCCCGTGAGCCCGCCCGTGTAGCGCATCGGGTTGGCGCCATGGACGCCGTTCCAATAGGAGAGCGGCGCGCCCGCGATGATGATCGGGCCGAAGAGTTCGGGACGGACGGCTGCCAGCAGCATCACCGCCCAGCCGGCTTGGCAATTGCCGATCACCGTTGGCCTCCCCTCGGCGTCGGGATGAAGCTCGATCACTCGTTCGAGGAAAGCCGCTTCGGCATCAGCCACGTCCTCGAGGGTCTGCCCTGCAACCGGAGCCGGCAGGAAGCCGACGTGATAGCAAGGGTGGCCGGCCTGCATCGCCACGCCGATCTCGCTATCCGCCTTGAAGCCTCCGATCCCTGCTACCTGCCCGGCGCGTGGATCGATCACCACGAAGGGCCGCTTCTTAGGGTCGATCTCGACGCCTTGCGGCGGGACAATCCGAACCAGTCCGTAGTTGGCCGGCCGAGGCAGTGCGCGGCCGTCCATCACCAGCTCATACGCGAAGCTCAGAACGGTGGGCTCGGTTCGCTTCTGCTGCTCGTGGTACTGGTTCCCACGCTGCCGCATCACGTCCCAATAGAGGATTGTCCGCTGGGCCGCGTCGGCGAAGTACTCGGCCGCGTCGCTCCAGAAGCTCGCGGCCTGCGGCACCGGCAAACTCGATCCTTCTCGGGTCTGGTCGGAGGCGCCGGCGATCTGACGCGGACTGGAGGGCTGTGTGCTACCGGTTTCGGCTGACATTATCGTGCTCCTCTGAGCCGTGGTTGTTTCAGGTGTCCCCAATCGAAAGGGGGCAGGCGATGATTCCGGTGGCCTCACATCGTGACGACAACGCGGCCGTCGACGGTCCCTGTCCGGAGGTCGGCAAACACTTCATTGATGTCGGCGAGATCCGCGTGGCGGATAGCGGCGCGGACCTTGCCCTCGGTTGCGAAAGCAAGCGCCTCGGCGAGATCCCGGCGGCCGCCGACGATCGAGCCGCGCAGGGTGATGCGCTTCATGACGACGTCGAAGATCGGGGTTGGGAACTCGCCGGGCGGCAGGCCGACGAGGCTCACCGTGCCTTTCCGGCGTGCCATGTGCAGCCCCTGCGCGAAGGCTGGCGGCGACACGGCTGTCACCAGCACGCCATGGGCGCCGCCGCCGGTCGCCTTGATGACTTGCGCCACGGCGTCCGGCGACTTCGCATTGACGGTCACCTCGGCGGCGAGGCGGCGAGCGAGTGCAAGCTTTTCCTCCGTCACGTCTATGGCCACCACGTGGAGGCCCATTGCCTTGGCGTATTGAATGGCGATATGGCCGAGCCCGCCGATCCCTGAGATCGCGATCCACTCGCCCGGTTTTGCCTCCGTCTCCTTGATGGCCTTGTAGGTCGTCACCCCGGCGCACAGAATCGGCGCGATCTCGGCGAAATTCGCGTCGTGCGGGAGCCGGGCCACATATGGTGCGGCGCCGATGGCGTACTCGGCGAAGGTGCCGTTCACGCTGTAGCCGCTGTTGTGCTGGGCCGCACAGAGCGTCTCCCACCCCGTAACGCAATACTCGCATCCGCCACACGCATCGTGGAGCCACGCGATGCCGACCGGGTCGCCTTCCTTGAGTCCCGTGACTCCAGCGCCGAGCGCCGCGACAATGCCGGCGCCTTCGTGCCCAGGAATGAACGGCGGTACCGGCTTGGCGGGCCAGTCGCCGCCGGCGGCGTGAAGATCGGTGTGGCAGACCCCGGTCGCGACGATCTTGACCAACATCTCACCTGGGCCGGGCGTCGGGATCGGCACTTGCTCGAGCTCGAGAGGGCGGCCAAACGCGCGCACAACCGCAGCTTTCATCGTCTTCATCGTCTGGTTTCTCCGCGTCACAGATGTTGGCGTCGGGGTAGGTAGAAGATCGTCAGCCCGGGGATTGCGTTCGCCGATCGTTGCACCGAACGTCCGCCGAGCGAAGTGAGGTGGGGTTAGTTGCGGTAAGTCCTTGTCAGTGTCTGGACCACCCACGAAAGCCCAGGGCTTCTCGATGCGGGATGAATTCATGCCTCAGGTGTCGGATCACTAGTCCATGATGTGGTAACCGCCGTCCACGTACAGAGTCTCGCCGGTAATCAGCTTCGCGAAGTCGGTTGCGAGGAACGCGACCGTCCGACCGACATCGTCAATCGAGACTAGGCTGCGCGCCGGCGCCCTGGCCTGGGCCTTGTCGACGAGCGCATCGAAATCGTCGATCCCTGATGCTGCCCGTGTCTTGAGCGGGCCGGAGGAGATGGCGTGGACGCGGATCCCTTTCGGACCAAGCTCGGCGGCGAGATAGCGTACCGACGCCTCTAGCGCCGCTTTTACAGGCCCCATCATGTTGTAGTGCTCTACGACCCGTTGCGAGCCGTAGTAGGTCATCGTGAACATCACGCCGCCCTCGTGCATCAGCGGCTCTGCAAGATGCGCCATCCGGATGAACGACCAGCATGACACATCCATTGCGGTGAGAAAGCCTGCCTTCGAGCAGTCGACCACCCGGCCGTGCAAGTCTTCCCGCGGCGCAAAGGCGATCGAATGCAACAGGCAATCGAGGCGCCCCCATTCCGTCGTGATCCGCTCGAAAGCGGCTTCGAGTTGCCCATCCACCCGCACATCCAACGGCATCAGCAGCGGCGCGTTGAGCTGTCGCGCGAGGGGCTCTACATGCGGTCTTGCCTTGTCGTTCAGGTAGGTGATGGCGATGTCGGCACCGAGAAGGGAAAGCGCTTGCGCGCATCCCCACGCGATCGACTGGTCGTTTGCGATCCCGGTGATGAGGGCCTTGCGGCCCGCGAGAAAGACGGGACTGGCGGTCGGCATTGTGATTCCTCCTTATCGCCGCTCATGCAGGCCGTACGGCGCGGCAATCGGGTGAAGAGAGGTTGATCGCGGCAGCCAAGGGAGCATGGCGACCGGCAGCGACATGATCTCGGAGAAATACGGGATACGCAAATCGTAGTGCCGGAAATCCAGAAGCGTCATGGCTTGCAAAGACGGCCAACGAGCGGTGTGGCGAGTTCACACCGCAAAAGGCGTGGAATGGATGGGGCCGGCTATTAGGCGCGACCGACTCGGGATCGGCGCGCAGCCTCGCAAGGTAGTTTTCCTCTATATGCTGAAGGAGCGCATCGATCTCTCCCACGAGGGCGCATGCGACGCCCCGCCTGGTGCGACGGAACTGCTTGTGCTCCTGAAAACTGTTCGCGACGAAGCCCGAAAACCCGCCGACCAGCCCACCCGAGATTTGCGACCACGTAATATCGATCATCGGGCTTCTGTGTCTGGCGTCTGCTGCCCAAAGGCATTTCTGATTAGTGACACGATCGCCCACTCGGGGGCTGGTGCCGCAACGATAACTGTGCAGGTCATGCCTGCACTGATGCGCACGTTTTCTGGGACTTCGTCGATATGGATGCGGATGGGAATGCGCTGTGCAAGCCGAACCCACTCGAACGTCGGGTTCACGTTCGCCAAGAGCTCCGGGCCGTTCGCGTTGTCGCGGTCTGTGATCCCACGGCTGATGCTCTCTACGTGGCCCCGCAATGCAGGTCCGCCGCTCATGAGATGGATCTCGACTTGGCCTCCTGGCTTGATGACAGGGAGCTTGGTCTCTTCGAAATAGCCTTCGACGCGATAGGAGTCGCTGTCGATCAGCGCCATCAACTTTGTCCCAACGGCCGCATACTGGCCGACGACGAGCGTCAGGTTGGTGACGAACCCATTCACGGGAGCCCGGATCACGGTTCGCTCGAGATTGAGACTCGCCGTGGACCGGTCCGCCACGGCCTGTTGGTATGTCGCAACCGCCAGGGCCGCCATGTGCTGGGAGTCCTCCCTCGCCTCCGCCGTAATCGCAATGTCCGGGAGCCTGACGCGCCGAGCGGCCTCGCTCTGCCGCATGAGCATCTCCGCCTTGCGGGCGGCTACATTTGCATCCGCCGCCTCCAGGGCCTGTTTGTAACGCTCCTGATCCAGGATCAGGAGGATGTCCCCCTTGCGCACGAACTGGTTGTCATTGACGCGGAGATCGTTCACGAACCCCGCCACGTCGGGCGCAACCGTGACCACGTCCGCGACAACTCTCGCGTCGCGCGTCCAGGGCGAGAGCATGTAGTAGTTCCAGAGCTCATAGGCACCCAGACAACCAGCCGCGACCATTACAAGGGTGGTGATGACGCGCGCCAGGGTTTTCATTGCGGCCACCTCAATGCCTCGTCGAAAGCACGAGGAGGGAGAACATGCAGAGAAAGAGCCCGAATCGAGCGAGTGGCGGGTGCCACACGAATCGATCGACTCCCAAGCGATCGATCAGCCGGTCGACGATGACGAACAGCAGGATCGCAGCGAGAAAGTAGAGCAGGAGCGACGGCGCAAGGGCGCCGAAGAGCGCAATCTCACGCAGCATGGGCCGGCGCTCCCTTCGTTCTCTCATCCAGCGGGAGTGCGCCGCGCTCGAGTTCCTCGCGGATGGCGGCGAAGGCGACCATCTCCCGGGCGGCAGTCCGCGACTCCGCCACGCCGAGCCTGTCGTCTCGCAGGTCCGCGAGGCAGGTTACCGAGGCATCCCGTGCGGCGCGCTGCGCGCGCTCGAACGTCAGTCCGTCGTTGCTGGGGAGGGAACGGACGACTTCGCTCTCCACTTCAAGCTTGGCAGGCGTCGGCCGTCCGTCGTCCCGAACGCGGATCAGCTCGCGTCCCGTCCCGAGAAGCGCGATGCCCGCGTCGATTGCCGCGACGTCCTCGCCCCGTTCGGGCCGGAGCCCTCGGCGCAGCTGGTCCAGCGCCTCCGTGATGGAGGACTCGAACTCGGTGAGCCCGATACGCGGCCGCTGCCGGGCTATCCGCTCGAACGCCTTCCGTACAGCGCGGACGAAGCGGCGGCGCGCTGCTTGCGGCGTGTCGGGAGCGACGATCGCGAACAGCACCCCGGCAGACGCAATGGCCAGGGCGACCGCGATCGACGTGTTGAGGAATCCGACGGGATCATAGGCCATGCGGTCCTGAAAGCCGGCGACGCTGGCGAAGTAGAGGCCGGCGACGAACCCGAGCCCCGCCGTCTTCTTGTACGCCGCCATGATGTAGGCGCAGAAAAACAGCATCGGCGCCACGGCCAGGGCGAACATCGGGAATCCCGAGGCCTCTGCAAGCAGTATCTCGACCAGAATGAAGGAAGGGATCGTTGCCAGGACGACCGCCAATGTCCCGCCCATCGCCGCCAGCACGGCGTGCTCCATCGTGGCGAGCCGCGCTGTCACAACGGCTGCGAGGATGGTCGCAGTGACTCCGCTCGGCCAATCGGCGAGGATCCAGAACGTGCCGACAAGGAGGAGCGCCATCGCCGCCCGCAGCCCCGCCCAAGCGGCGCCGACGGGGTCGTTCGAGACAGAGAAACGAATCGGTCGTACGGGCTGTGGCGTCGGCGCCAGGAAGGCCTCGTGTGCCTCGGCGAAAGCAACGAACGTGGAAAAGAACTCACGCAGACGTCCGATGACGGCGACGCGTCGGATGACCTTCTCATCCGAGGCGGATGCTTCGCGATAGAGCTCACGCGCGAGCGGCAGGTTGGCGCCCGCCCGGGCGAAGGGTCGGCTCAGGCCGGCCGCCTCGAGCTTGCCGCCACGCCAAAGATCGATAGTGGTTGCCGCTTCCTTTAGGGCTCTGTCCAGTCCAGGGTCGACAACGGCGCTATCACGCCGCAGCCAATCCAGCGATCGGCCGAGGAGCTGCGCGACATCGACGACACCGAGCAACGCAACATCGAAGCGCCGAAGGGCATCACTCCGGTCCCGGATGTCGCGGTCCTCGAAGACGGCCGACGCGCGCAGGTTCTCGATCACGATTACCTGACCGAGGAGCCTGGTTCTCTGCGAGGCTGTCTCCCGGCCGCCGAGCAGCGCCACGGCGTACTCGACCAGCTCCGCTCGGCCCGTTGCAACAGCGCGGCGCAAGGAACCCGCCAGCGACACCGGCAGGACGAGCTGGCTGATCGCGGCGGTCGTCATGATGCCGAGCGAGATCTCGGTGACGCGCGCGACCGCGACGAAGAATGCGTTCCCGGGGTCGAGCGCCCCGGTAATTCCGACGATCGCGACCGTGTAGCCGGACAGGACGAAGCCGTAAGACGCAAAATTCCTCGCGTACTTTGAAGCGAACGTGCAGATCCCGATCCAGATGGCGAGCGTCCCGAGAAAGAGAACCCGCTCCTGGGCGAAGAGGGAGACCAGGAGCAGGGCACCGGCGGCGCCGATGACCGTCCCGATGATCCGGTAGAAGCTCTTCGCCAGGACGAGACCGCTTTGCGGCTGTGCGACAATGAATACCGTGAGCAACGCCCACTTCGGCTGGTCGAGATTGAAGGCGAAGGCGACCAGCAGCGCGAGCAAGCCCGAGGCGGTGGTCTTCGCTGCGAAGAGCCAAGGGATCCATCTCGGGTCGGGAAACGGCTTCTCCGATCCGGCGCTTGGCGCGACTCCACCCGATGACGCAGCCGCGCCGATCGCAATGGCTGTCTCCAGCGGCCTTCGGCTTGCATCAGCGTGAGAGCTCATTCGTGCACTCCTGGATCCCCGTTCGTCCTCGGTTCATCGCGGACTACGCCTCGATGATGACTTTGAGCGCCTGGGTGCTGGCCGCTCGCCCGAAGGTGTCGTAGGCGTCAAGAATGCGATCGAGCTTGAAGCGATGCGTGATCAATCGCTTTGGATCGAGCTTCCGGGACTGTACCGTCTTGAGCAGCATCGGTGTAGTGACCGTGTCGACGAGCCGCGTCGTGATCGTGATGTTCTGCGACCACAACCGCTCTAGGTGCAGGTCGGCCTTGACACCGTGCACCCCGACATTGGCGATGGTACCGCCGGGCGCGACGATGTCCTCGCAGAGAACAAAGGTCGCGGGCACGCCGACTGCCTCGATGGCGGTGTCGACCCCTCGCCCGTCGGTGAGCTTCATCACCTGGTCTGCGGCATTGCCGCCGGCCGCGTTGACGACCGCTGTGGCGCCGAAGCCTCTGGCCACATCGAGGCGGTTGTCGTCGAGATCGATGGCGATGAGCTCGGCCGGCGAGTAGAACTGGGCAGTGAGCAGCGCGGCTAAGCCGATGGGGCCAGCGCCCACGATCGCGACCGTGCTACCGGGCTGCACCTTGCCGTTGAGGACGCCGCACTCGAACGCTGTCGGCAGGATGTCGCTCAACATCGTCAGCGCCTCCTCGTCGGCACCGGCGGGGATTCGGTGGAGGCTCGTGTCGGCATGGGGTATGCGCACGTATTCCGCCTGAGTCCCGTCGATCGTGTTGCCGAGGATCCAGCCGCCGGTGGTGCAGTGCGAGTACATGGCGCAGCGGCAGTATTCGCATTTGCCGCAGGCCGAGATGCACGAGACCAGGACGCGGTCGCCGGGGCGGAAGGCAGTGACGCTGGGCCCTGTCTTCTCGACCGTGCCCACACCCTCGTGGCCGAGAATGCGCCCGGGAGCGCAAGTCGGGACATCGCCCTTGAGGATATGCAAGTCCGTGCCACAGATAGTCGTCTTCGTGATTCGGACGATCGCGTCGGTTGCTGCGGCGATCGCCGGCATCGGTCGCTCCTCGAGCGCCTTCTTGCCTGGTCCCAGGTAGATGAGGGCTTTCATCGCTCTGCTCCTTGTACAGTAGCGTCAGTTGCGCTCGACGCACATCGCAATGCCCATACCGCCGCCGATGCAAAGGGTCGCCAGGCCGCGCCTGGCATTGCGCTTGCCCATCTCGTGCAGGAGCGTCACCAGCACACGTGTGCCGGAGGCGCCGATCGGATGGCCGAGAGCGATGGCGCCGCCATTCACGTTCACCTTGTCGGGGTCGAAGCCCATGTCCTTGTTCACGGCGCAGGCCTGCGCCGCGAATGCTTCGTTAGCCTCGATCAGATCGAGATCCTCGATTTTCCAGCCGGCGCGCTTCAACGCAAGGCGGCTGGCCGGGATCGGGCCGGTGCCCATCAGAGCTGGATCGACGCCAGCAGTGGCCCAGGAGGCGATCCGAGCCAGCGGCTTCACGCCGCGGCGGTCGGCCTCCTCGGCGCTCAATAGAACCACGGCGGCTGCTCCGTCATTGATACCCGACGCGTTACCGGCGGTGACCGTGCCACTCTTGTCAAAAGCTGGGCGAAGCTTCGCGAGCGTTTCAGCCGTTGTGCCCGGCTTAGGATACTCGTCGGCTTCAACAATGAGGTCGCCTTTGCGGGTCACCACCTTCACGGGCACCATCTCACCCCTGAACCGCCCAGCTTTCTGCGCCGCCCCAGCGCGGACCTGCGACCGAGCTGCGAACTGGTCCTGTTCCTCGCGCGTGATCTGGTATCGCCGCGCCACGTTCTCGGCGGCCATACCCATGTGGTAGCCATTGAATGCATCCCAGAGCCCATCTCTGATCATTGTGTCGACGAGAACGGCCTGTCCCATCTTCACGCCTCCGCGCAGGTGAACGCAGTGGGGTGCGCGGCTCATGTTCTCCTGGCCGCCTGCGACAACGATCGAGCTCTCACCGCTGCGGATCGCCTGATAGCCCAGCGCGACGCTGCGAAGACCAGACCCGCAGACCTGATTGATCGTGTAAGCCGTGGCTTCGTTCGGGATGCCGGCACCGATCGCGGCTTGACGTGCTGGGTTCTGCCCCTCGCCGGCCGTGAGTATCTGGCCCATGATGACCTCGGATACTTCCCTCGCATCGACCTTGGCGCGCTTCAGGGCTTCGCCGATCACGGTCTGGCCCAGCACATGGGCCGGGACGGAGCTCAAGGCGCCATTGAAGGAGCCGACGGGCGTGCGCACAGCGCCAGCGAGTACGATTTCTGTCATCAAGAGCACTCCTTGTGAATGATACTGGCGCGTGCGCCGGATACGGTTCAAACTGACGCGGTCGAGCCGCCCCGGCTCAGTAGCGGTAGACGCCGCGGCCGGATTTGCGCCCGAGGTAGCCCGCGGCGACCATCTCCTTCAAGAGGGGCGCCGGGCGGTACTTCGAGTCTCCGAATTCGCCGTGGATCGTCTGCATCACCGACAGGAGCACATCGAGCCCGATAAGATCGGCAAGCGCGAGCGGGCCAATCGGATGGTTGCACCCGAGCTTCATCCCGTCATCGATCTCCGTCGGGTCTGCGTCCCCCTCCGCGAGCACGAAGAACGCTTCGTTCAGCATCGGCAGCAGGATGCGATTGACGACGAACCCCGGCGAACTCTTGACGGTGATCGAGGTCTTGCCGAGCTTGGCCGACAACACTTCAACGATGTCGTGGGTGGCGTCGCTGGTCTGGAGACCGCGCACGACCTCGACCAGGGCCATCACCGGGACTGGGTTGAAGAAGTGCATCCCGATGAAGCGATCCGGGCGGGAAATGGCCGCCGCGAGCTTCGTGATCGAGACAGAGGATGTGTTGGAAGCGACGATCGCATCCGGACGGACCAGTGGATCGATCTGTTTCAGGATCTTCAGCTTCAGCTCGAGGCTCTCGGTCGCCGCCTCGATTACGATGTCCGCAGGTCGAAGAGCATCGTAGGCTATCGATCGGGTTATGCGAGCGACCGCGGAATCCTTTTCCGTCGCGGACATCTTCCCTTTGGCGACAAGTCGGTCGAGGTTGCGCACGACAGTTGCGATACCCTTATCGACTGCGGCCTCATTGAGATCGACGAGGATTGCGTTGAGGCCGGCCGCTGCGGAGACCTGGGCGATGCCGCTGCCCATGGTTCCGGCGCCGATGATCCCGATCGTACGAACTGGCATGGTGACTCCCTGCTCCCTGGTCAGATGAATCCGTCCGTCGACGTCCGTCCGAAAGAGTGCGGCCGGTCCTTAAGGGGGCTTCGGACCGGCCGCAGCAGACACGGGAAGTGGGGGATCCCGAGTGTCTGGACGCCACCTATGTACACCGCCGTTCGATCGAGCCGGGGTGAGGTCGTGTAAGTTGCGGTTAGTTGCGGTGAGGTAAGCGGCTGAGATCCCCGGTCAACCGAAGATCGGCCGATCCTGGACGAATCGGCGACTCGTGGCGTTGGACTGAGCGGGCCTGTTGATCTAGCGCTCGGCCAGCTCGCTGAGGAGCTGCTTTGCCCGCTTCAGATCAGCAGTTTCAAATCCTTCCGTGAAACGCGCGTAAGCGGTCTGCAGGAGATCACGTGCTTCATCTCTCTGCCCCTCCCTTCGCTTCGAGCGTGCGATACTTATCGCTGTCCGCAACTCCCACGCTGGCGCGCTGTGAGCGCGCGCCAGATCGAGCGATCGCAGGAAACACTCTTGAGCAAGTACAGGATCTGGTTCGTTCCGCGACAGCAGGAGTTCGCCTTTGAGGCGGAGCGCCTCGGGAAAGGCCCAGAGTTCCTGATTTCGCTCGGCGCGTTCCAGCGTCTCGTCGACTATGGCCGAGATCTCCTCGACGTAGCCCGCATCGGCCACGGCCTCGGCGAAATCACTCATTGTCAAATAGATATGCCATTTGGCGGCGCGCCAACGGTCGAGGGCCGCGTGGATCCGCGCTACGTCGGTATTTGAGTTTCCGCTCCTCAACGAAAGTACGTCCTGCACCGCGAGACCATAGGCGTGGTAGTCCGCCAAGGAATGCTCCTCGGCGTAGTCTACGAGCTCCGCCGAGAATTGCCGGGCCGCCGCCAGATCACCGATCCTGAGGGAAAGAGCGCTTCCTCCCCAGGCAAGCGCGCCGCCTAACGTGACGGGGTGCTGCAGGTTTCGTGCTTCCTCGACCGCCATCCGGCCGGCTTGAACGGCTTGATCAGCGAAGCCCTGGACCCACAGGACGTGCGCCAGGACGTAGCGCGCCACCACACGCTGATCGAAGCCGAATCGACGAATGTAGGAACGCCGGGACGCCGGCGGTGGAACCTGGAGCAATCGCTCGAGGCGAATGCGCGCAGTTCCGTGCTCTCCCGCGCAATGCAGCGAGATGCCGACCATCCGATCCGCCGTCACCGTCGCGACCGGATCACCAACGCAGACAGCCACCGCTTCCGCCTGCCTAGCGAGCGCGAGCGTGGTCCGCACCTCGCCTAAGCGCATGTGGTAGATCCACAACGCGTGGATGATGCGCAGTTGGTAATCGGCGTCGCCAAGATCTTCGGCGAGCTCGAGCGCCCTGCTCAGGGCCGCATGGGCCTCCGCGGTCATGCCCTTCGCGAATTGAAGCGATGTCCCGAGCGCCGCCTGCAGCACCATCTCCTGCCGCGTGCCTCGCAACGCCGCTTCGTCGAGGCTGCGTATCGCCTTTTCCTTCCAGCCGTGGGATTCGGACAGCAGCGACATCGGGATCCATAGCGGCACCGAGGCCGCCGCCAGGCGCACGCCGACCGGTAGATCGCCCCCTGGCCCAAACGCCCACCCCAGCGCAGCACGGAGATTGTCGATCTCGAGTGCGTAGGCGGCGGACATGTCGTCCTCATTCGCGTAGTCTTGCGCAGAGGCCTCAAAGAGATCCCGGTAGTACTCGGCATGTCGCCGGCCCGTTGCCTCGCGCTCACCGCTGTCCGCGAGCTTCTCCAGAGCATAGGCGCGGGTCACGTCCAGCAGCCGGAAACGGGGTTCCGCGTCGTCTACAGCGGCGGCGACAAGCGATTTCGCGGCTAACTCCAGAACCAGCTCAACGATTTCGTCTCCGGATTGGCTTGCGTCCCCAGCCACCGCGGCGGCGGCGGCGAGCGTGAACCCGCCCGCGAAGATGGCCAGCCGGAGCAAGACCGCTTGCTCGGACGCGGTCAGCAGGTCGTAGCTCCAATCGAGTGCGGCGCGCATTGTCCTGTGGCGGGCTAGGGCTGTGCGGCGGCCGCTGGTGAGCACCTGCAGGCGATCTTCGAGCCGCGCCGCAAGGCCCCGGACGCCGAGGACGCCGACCCGAGCCGCGGCGAATTCGATCGCAAGGGGAATCCCGTCTAGCTTGCGGCAGATCTCGCCGACGACAGCGGCATCTTCATTGCACAGCTCAAACCCGCCGATGCTCGCAGCTGCCCGCTCGACGAACAGCTGGACGGCGGGGAAACACAGCGCCTCCGCGGCGTTGAGCCGGGACGACGCCGGCGGGCTCTCCAGCGGTCCTAGTCGGTGGACGTGCTCGCCCTCGACCCGCAGCGGTTCGCGGCTGGTCGCCAGGATGTGCACGCCCGGTGCGCCTTCCAGGATGGTAACGACCAGAGTGGCAACGGCATCCACCACATGCGCGCAGTTGTCAAGCAGGAGCAGCATTCGCGTGTCGCGAAGCACGGTGATCAGGTTGGCGAGTGGATCCTCGGGATTGACCTGGATGCCCACGGCAGCTGCTACCGCACGCCGCACGAGAGCCGGGTCGGCAAGCCGCGCCAGGTCTACGAGCCAGATGCCATTTTCGTAGGCGCCAATCAGCCGCTCGGCAATGGCCACCGCAACGGACGTCTTGCCGATTCCACCCGGCCCGACCACCGTGAGAAGGCGCTGCCTTGGGAGCTGGTCCGCGAACTTGGCGACGAGGTCAGAGCGTCCGATCAAGGGCGTTATCCGGCCCGGCAGATTGTGCTGGCGCGACAATGCGGCCGGATGCGGCTCCGAAGGAGCGACGTCGTTCCCGACGGTGACCGCCGCGACGAAGCGGTAACCTTGCCCCGGGCTGGTCTCCAGATAGCGGCGGCCGTCTCGCCCGTCACCAAGCGCTCGCCGCAGGGCGGCGATCTGGAACTTCAGATTTCCTTCGTCGACATGGGTGCTGGGCCAGACGCGGGTGATCAGTTCTTGCTTGCTGATAAGTTCGCCGTGCCGTTCGACGAGTGCAATCAGGATTTCCAACGCGCGGCTGCCGAGACGGACCGGCGTCCCGCCGTCGAGCAGGAGCCGCCGGCTTGGCAGCAAGCGGAAGGGGCCGAACAAGAACGTGCGCTCGGCAAAGACTGCGGCCAGATCGCCCATCGGGACCACCCAGGCAAAGCAGCGCCCACACACCACATTAGACCCGACATTTGGCGCCTGTCTATCGGGTCCCCGGGTCTCCGAGCCCGCTTCGGCCCTGCCGTTCGGTCGAGACCCGGTAGTGCGCAATAAACTTGCCCGCCAACATGGCGGCCCGCCTGCTGTCCCTATCGTAAATCAAATCCGAACGTATTGGTGATGCAGACCACCAAGATGAGGCTTTGCGAAGATCCGACCGACGCCTTGAACTGCGCGCGGAATCGGCGCGTCCTTGTCCAGCGACAGATGCGTGCGGGCCTCGTTGTGATATGTCAGGTACGATGACAGCACCTGGCGAAGGTGACGCTTGCCAAAGACGATGAGATGGTCGAGTGCTTCCCGCCTGATCGAGCCAATCAACCGTTCCGCATGGGCGTTCTGCCATGGCGTTCGCGGTGCCGTTGGTCGGTCGCGAATGCCCATCGCGCGAAGCCGCCGGACGAAGGCCTTGCCATATGCGCAATCGCGATCTCGCACGATATAGCCCGGCGCAGCCTCCCAGCCGTAAGCCTCCGTTAGCTGTTGCGCAATCTATTCAGCCGTCGGACTCGCGGTAACGCCCAGCCACATGATTCGGCATCGACGGTGCCGTAGTATCACGAACCCATACAGCAGCCGGAAAGAAAGCGTTGGCACGACGAACAGGTCCATCGAGACGATGCCGTCGGCGTGATTGGAAAGAAAGGTCCTCCAGCTCCGTGACGGCCCTCCCCTCCTCCGGGCCATGTACTTTGCAACGCTTGTCTGGCCAACATCGATGCCGAGCTTGAGCAGTTCGCCATGGATGCGGGGTGCGCCCCATAGCGGGTTGGCCAGGCTCATGTCCCGGATCAACTTACGGATTTCCAGCGGACTCGAACCACGGTCTCGGGCTGGATGGACAGCGCATCTACAATGCCAGGAACAAGGCGATACAGCCCAACGAACACCATTCAATCGAAACTGCCAAAAGCCAATCTCTTCGGGGATTTGCGCCGCAGCACATCGATCTGCTGCTAGAGAACCAGAATCTCCGCCTCAAGCCGCGCTCTCGAGCGAAACAAGCGAGTGAGCGCAGACAACAGCAGCACGAGAACATCGAGGATTGTCCGCTCGAACGTTCGGGATGGGAGTCCGAGTTCCGGACGAGTGACGAG
>WNFR01001340.1_pt1 | contig 30796 bp, 18 predicted proteins | sample 5400221 | NCBI WGS metagenome assembly WNFR01 (sample SAMN13153357, study PRJNA577476) | soil metagenome | isolation source: 40 cm soil under Madrone tree | place: USA:California | collected 2016-06-14
CGCGCCCTGACCTACTGCATTGATTATCACGCCGGCGTCTTCGCCACGTCCATTAACTGCATTCAACGCGTTCGAACGCGCGTCCAGACCAATGACGAGGGTGCTCTGCGGCGGAACATCGTTCGTATCAATTAGCGCAAGCACGCCGATGCACTTACTTGGCGGCAGTTGCGGAGAGATGGATTCGTTGACACGCAGCGGGGCGTCGCCATCGGTCAGTGTGCTGCTGCCATCGTTGTCGAAATAAAGGGAGCTGATAGCTGCAGGCGCAGTCACGTCAACGCGCGTCAGGGTGAAGGTGTCAGCATTGTTGCCGGTGTTGCAGACACGAAAGAGCCGTGTGACTCGCTCGCGCGGCGCGACCTTCTCTGACGGAGCAGTTTCGTCGGGCGTGACAGCGATCGTCGCCACCGCTAGCACCGTAAGCGTGACGGTGGCCGAAACGGTGTTGAAGGTTTCGCCGGCTTCGTCCTTGTAAACGGCCTCGGCGCGATTGGAAATAACGGTGCCGGCTTCGGCAGGATCTTCAAAGACGCGAGCTTCGGCTGATGCTCCTGACAGGATCGCTATCAAGGTGGCAAGAACTGCAAATTTTTTGATTAGGGGTTTCACCGTTCTATTGATGGGACGAGGTGCTCTAAAGGGGTAAGACTCCAGTCTGTGAAGGCGCGAACACTGACTCTGGTCGGTGCCGCGGTCCAATCACAGACTGAAGTCTGTGCCACTTTGGCAAGCGACCTAGTTAATCGAACGCTTGAAGGTGAACACTCCCGAACCGCCCGGCGCGACCGAAGCAATAGTGTCGGTGTACTTTGTCGCGGTGACGGTGACGGCCGTGCCCGAACCGGAATCGCCGGGCGAGCCGCTGTTGTTCGTATACGTTCCCCAGTTATTTGGCGCGGCCAATCCGTCTTCGGTGATGACCATGCTGGTGGCCGTCAACTTGGCGCAGTTAGCGTCGCCGTTCGAGGTGGAGACGTTGGTGTAGGTAATGGTGTAGGTGACTACCGCACCCGGAACCGGATCCGTGGCGGTCCCGACGCCGGTTGCGTTGGCGACCGTGAACGCCTTGTCCAGACGGATGAATCCGGTGTAGAGGCGATCGATAGTCTTATTGAAGGCTGCCGGAGTGACTGTTGAAGTTGCGCGAATAATCGTGTCGAAACCGGTAAGCACCGTCTGGCCCGATGGCGCGGTGACCCGAACATTGATGGGCGCGGACGAGGCATATGCAATCGCCAGTGAAACCGATCCGCCACCAGACACTGTCGTGTAGCTGGTGCCACCGTTGGTCGATACCTCAACCGTAAAGCCGGCCGGTACCGTAGGCGCATCAATCGTGTAGGTATCGCTGCTGTTTCCCGTGTTCTGAATCGTGTTGACGTACACCAGTTGACCGGAAGCGGTGGTTACGCCGCCGGGCGCCACGCCGGCAATGCCGGTGTTGACGCTCTTATTGCTGTAGTCATCATTCGAATCAGTTGGGCCGACCGCGCCTGGGGCTCCGCTCGGTCCGACCAGGACAGCGCCTACCTGCGACAAGGTGGTTTGTTTGATTACGCCATGACCTAATCCGGCCACGTAGCCTTCGTTGAAGTTGGCGTTGCTGTCGCCGTTGTTCGAAGAGTTATCACCCGACTGATCAGTGATTGTTTGTGACTGGCTGTTCTGAGCAAAGACATCACCAATCGCATCAATCGGCACTGAAGCGTCGATGCCCGTGTTCACGGTCACGATCATGTTGATGGGCGAACTGGATGCTCCGGCCGCCAATGTCGCGCCGATCGGAAAAGCAATACGGGAAGTATTTGATAGCGGTGAAGGCGCCGTGGAACTCCAGGTCGCCGACAAGGGCGGAGTCGACAGCGGACTGGACGTGTTGTCGGCGTAGAGAGTACCCGCCGGGAATGACTGGCCGGACTTCAAAGCCGTTCGCGCCGGGATCGGCACGATAATATAGACCGCCGGAGCTCCGTTGAGCGTGATGCTTGCCGCAGAACGCAAGCCGTTGTTCTGTACCGTCCAGGTGTAAGTAATGTCTGAACCCAGGGCAACCGGCCCGGTCGGGGCAGGCGAGGGGCTCAACTGAAGCAAGGCATCGTCGACTACCGAGGCGCTGATGTCGCCCTTAGCTTCGCGCAGTCCGTTTACGGAAAGAGCTGAAACAGTGCGGACTTCCTTAGGCGAATCGTTTGAGGCCACATTATCGTAAGGCGAACTACCGCCCGCATCGCCAAGAAACACCTGCACAGTCTGACCGGCCGTCGCGCTGCCGTTGATGCTGACTTGAACCAAAACATGAATCGATCCATTCTGCAAAATATCTGCAGAATCAACTGCGGCTCCAGTGATGAGTGTGTCGCTACCATCGATCGTGCCGTTATTGTTGAGGTCGATCACTGCGTTGGTGATGGTGGCCGGACTTCCCGGGCTCAGATAAACGCTGGCGCCGCCCGCCAGGAAATGCACCTTATCCGTGAAGTTCCCGGTGTTGGTCACCGTGAAGTTATAGATCACGCCCGTCTGTCCCGCGACGACGGTCGGGTTGCTGCCGGCGTCCGGCGTAATCGCCAGGCCCGAGACGTTCGAAACAGTTACCGTCACGGTATTCGAAACGGTCGAGTAGCTGTTGGTCCCGTCCGAATAGGTTGCGCTGGCCTGGTTTGAGATGGCAGTGCCACCGGGCGTCTGCGCCGTGGTGGGGATGGATAGGGCACAGGCGATCGCCAGGGCAATCAACAGGCGAAGGATCGCGGCGGTGCAAACAAATGTTTTTGGGTTCTTCATGCGGGTCCTCATTTGATTTAGGTTAGGGCAGTGGCGGGTTGAGAGTTCAAGCCTTCAAGGTTAGTTGAGGAAGGCGCAAGCCAAAGCTTGTACTCAAAAACTTGGCAGGGTTATTTCACGCGCACTTTGTACGAGGCAGAGAGCTTGCCGCCTTGCGCGAGCGGATCGGCCCACTCATAGCGAATCTCCGTGTACATAGAAACAGGCGCGGCCACTTGCTTGACGGATCCATCGGCCTGGGGCACTTCGATCATCGGCTGGGCCGAAAAAGATTTTCCGTTATCAATACTGTAGACGGCCCTGGCGCCGTCAGCCTTCGCGCTGTCGGCTACAAAAGTGGTGCCGCGCGGTATGTGACCGACGGCCTTGTATTCGAGTGCCGCCGCATTACCGCTGTTCTCAGACATGATGGTCCAATCCAGGATCTCACCCGGCTTGACCGCGGCCGCTTTGTCCAGCGGCACGAGCGCAGCGTCACGCTCAACCGCAGCGGCCAGCTGTACCTTCACATCGGGTTTGCTGATCAGACGCGCGGCGTTGGCAATGATCAGGTGTCGCTGCGCAAAACCGGCTGCGCCGGCAATCAACAAGGTCAGTACGGCCATCAGCGGCGCGCTGAAAGTTTTCTTTGACTTCATCATTTGTTTTTGTCTCCCTGAGGCGTTTCGGGTAGTGGTTCGGAGGATCGTAAATAGCGCGGGTTCAGAGCGAACGCTGCGCGAAACTTCTTCCCATTCCTTGTTCGTAGAGAAATTCCGATTGGTCGAGTTCGTAGAGAAATGCCGACTGGTCGAGAGAATCAACCGAACTTCACTTAACAATCACCGTGCCGCGAGATATGACCCCTGGCAGGTTTAAGTTAAAGCGAAGAGGTGTGGACGGTTGGGTAGAGTAGTGAAGAGACTAGGCAAGGACATCTTGGCATCGTCGAGAGGTCCAGGCGGCTGACGTTTTGTCATCGGACTGACATTCTGTCAGCCTTCGGTGGCCAGGCCGAGGGACGTGGCTTGAGTTTCGTATTCGCGCAGTTTGCGATAAAGAGTGCGTGAAGAGATGCCGAGAATCGCGGCGGCGCGTTCGCGATTTCCGTCACTATCGTTGAGCACTCTGAGGATGTGTTCTCGTTCGAGCTCTTCCAGAGTAACCGCGGCGGATTGAGGAACCGCTGCCGCAACCTGAGCTGCACCGCGGACGGCGACTCCACCGGATTCGGAACTGAGGGAAGGAATTTGATTCGTTTCGATGGTGTCACTCGGCGAGATCGCGGCCGCGCGTTCCAGACAATTGCGTAACTCGCGCACGTTGCCCGGCCATGCATAGCTGTATAAGCGCTGACGGGCCTCTGTAGATAGATCAAGATTGGGGCGCACGAAGCGCTTCCGGTAGAGGCTGAGAAAAAAATCGATCAGTGCGGGAATGTCTTCGGGCCGCTCGCGCAATGGTGGTACGTGCAAAGACACGACGTTCAGCCGGTAGAAGAGGTCCGCGCGAAAACGCTGACGCTTGACCTCCTGAGGCAGATTTCGATTAGTCGCGGCAATCATGCGTACGTCCGCGTTTTGATCCCGGGTCGAGCCCACGCGACGAAAACGGCCCTGTTCGAGAAAATGCAAAAGCTTGACCTGCATCACGAGGGGCATATCGCCAATCTCGTCAAGAAAAAGCGTCGAGCCGTCTGAGGCCTCGAGCAGCCCACGGCGCAATGAACTGGCGCCGGTGAAAGCACCACGTTCGTGGCCAAAGAACTCTGATTCAAACAGTGTCTCAGGCAGGGCGCCGCAATTAACCGTGATCATTGGCATACTCTGGCGCGTGCTCTTCGAATGAATTAGGCGCGCCAGCACGTCCTTCCCGGTGCCTGACTCGCCGGTGAGCAGCACGGTTGAATCAGAGCGCGCTGCGGTTTCGGCCTGCGCCACCAGCGCGGCCATGGCGGGATTCTGATGAACGATTGGAAGCGTTTCGTCTCCGGCGGCCGCCGGCCGCACTACGGAGCGCAGCGAGGCGTTCTGCTTGAGCAGTCGCCGCTTTTCATCGGCCTTGCGAATGACTGTTTCCATTTCGTCGAGCGTTGCGGGCTTGGTCAAATAGTCGTAAGCGCCGTGACGCATTGCGTCCACGCCGGTGGCCAATGAGGTGTCGGCGGTCAGCATAATGACTTCAGGAGCGTCTTCGAACTGGCGAATTTCACGTAGCGCGTCAAGGCCGGAGAGATCCGGCATCATGATGTCGAGCAGGACTACGTCATATTCGGCTTCACGCAGAAGGTCCATGGCGGCCCTTCCGCTGGCTGCCGGAACGGTGTCAAAGTCAGCCCGCGCCAACTGCTCGGCAATCAGTTTGCGCAAGAGGCTGTCGTCATCGACGACCAGGACGCGAATTTTTCGATTCATGTTTTCTGTGCCACCGACCCGCTGCGGCCCTTGCCAATTTGCGCCTACGGAGCGCGTGAACAAATCACCTTGCCGGAGCTATAAACATTGGCTCCTGAATGGATCCGCGCAAATAAAGCGCTGGCGCACGAGTGGCACGTTCTTCTCACTCTTCTGGGCCGCGTCGTGGGATCCAGAGTCGAAAGCGGCTGCCCGCGCCTTCTTTCGACTCCACGGTAAGCGCGCCGCCGATCGATTCAGCCAGTGACAAGCTAATGGCCAAACCCAGCCCGTAACCCTTCCCCGGCCCTTTCGTGCTGAAGAAGGGATCAAAGATTCTCGACATCAATTCCGGCGAAATTCCCGGGCCCGTATCGCTTACCTCAATCGCAACCCGATCACCATCGCGTTTGGTTGAGAGCCCTACCTTCCCTTTGCGATCACCCAGGGCATCAATGGCGTTACTAAATAGATTGTCGAGTATTTGCCGTACCATGGCTGCGTCGGTCGCGAACTCGCCGATGGTTTCGTCGACCTTGATTTCGAATTCCGCGACTGTGCCTGCCCTCTGCACCGCGACCTTGGCACACTGTTTAGCGATTGAGTTCACATCGCACATCCCTCTCCGGGCTTTTCGTTGCCGCGTGAGATCCAAAAGACCGCGAGTAATCTCTTTGCAACGCAGTGACTGGCGCACGATTTCTTCCAGGTAGTAATTCCATTGACGAGTCTCAGCCAACTCCCGAGTTTCGCTGGTTCGGCGCAGGTCGCGCAGGGTGGCTTCGGCGCAGGTGGTGATCGCCGCCAGCGGGTTGTTAATCTCGTGGGCCACGCCCGCTGCCAACTGGCCGACGCCGGCCATGCTGCGCGTGCGTGCCAACTGCTCCCGCATTTCCGACATGCGGGTCACGTCGTTCCAGGTGACCACGCTTACCGGCTTGCCATCGGGCTTTTGAATCGAAAAGATTGATACCAGAAAACGACGCTCGCCTTCCGTTTGCACTTCAAAGGCAGACGATGGACGGCAACTCTCAGCGAAGTAATAGTCGGCCGCGCGCTTTCCAAACAAGAGACCGAACGCTGCTTCGAACGAGAGCCCGATCACTTCCGCGGGCTGAAGATTCATCATTTCGGCGGCCATCGCGTTGCAGCGAACAATGCGCATTGCGGAATCGTGCACAATTATACCTTCGCGAATGGCATCAAATGTCTGCTCCCACACGCTCTCGGCGGCGCTCACCGTCTCCAACAAGCGCAGATTGTCCAGCGCCAGGGCGGCCATTGCTGCCAGATTTTCAAGTTGTTGTTTCTCTGCTTCGCTAAAATGATGTGCTGACCGGTAACCCGCGATCAGCGAGCCCAGCAGCTCGCCTCGGGACTTGAGCGGCGTCAGCACCAGATCGCGGCAACCTTCGGCGGCATGCACGGGAAAGTCGGTGGCTGGTAACTCCTCGCGCTCACCGATACCTTCGACGACCAGGGTTGTATTGGCAATTAATGCTCGTCTTTCAAGTTCGTTGGTGACGGGCCTGATAAGCGGATGCTCATCGTCAACCACGTGTGCTCGAAGCCCGGTGGCAACCTTCCACGTCATGGTTCCTTCAACAGGTGAGAAGTGGACTATGCTGACCACGTCGGCGTGGACAATGCGTCGGACCAATTCGACAACGGTGCGTAGCGTGCTGGCGCTTTCAGATTGGCTCGGAGCGTAGATTACTTCAGCAGATGCGGTCATCAAGCTCGAATGTTGGAGGTTACGTCGGGTTAAAACCGCAGAGTTATCAGGCGCTCCGCAATTTTCACGCGCAAATCGGCTGCGGTCAAGCCCGAATCGCGATATTTGTAGTGCGTGGGCATTGACGGCTATTTGGAAATGTTTGGAGTTCCGCCTTCAGGCGGTCCCGTGACCAGGGAATAGAGCCGCCTAAAGGCGGTACTCCAAACCAAGGCCGAGTCTTCGCTCGGCCGGGTACGATCCGAGGTCCGCTTGATGGCAGCTTTGTGCTAATTTCTTCGGGCGATGTCTCAAGTAAGAATCTCAACGCGCGGAGCTAAACGAATTCGGCAAGGCCACCTGTGGGTCTATCGTAGCGACGTTCGTGACCCGAGCGATACCGCTGGCGGCGCAATTGTGAGCGCGGTGGATGAAGCCGGCAACTTTGTCGGCCAGGCGTTCTATAGCGATCGCTCAGAGATCGCGCTCCGGTTTCTCACGACCCATGAACAGTCGATCGATCGTGAATGGTGGCGCGCCCGTCTTCGTCGCTGTGCTGAAAGCCGCGTTGCAATTGGCCGGGAAACAAATGCCTACCGCCTGGTTTATTCCGAAGGTGATCTGCTGCCGTCTTTGATTGTCGATGTATATTCCAACATCATGGTGTTGCAGACGCTTTCGCAGGGAAGTGAAAGAATAAAGAGTCTTCTGACGGAATTATTGTGCGAGGAATTCAATCCGCGCGCGGTGATTGAGCGCAATGAGGCGCGCGTGAGAGAGTTCGAAGGGCTCGAGTTACGGTCCGGCCTGCTTTATGGCGACGCAGCGAACGAAATCGAAATCAATCAACATGGCGTTCGGTTTATGGTGTCTCCGCTGGGTGGGCAAAAGACCGGCGCGTTCCTGGATCAGCGGGAGAACTATCTGGCCGCGCGCAGGTTGGCCCATGGCCGGGCGCTGGATTGTTTTACTTTTAATGGCGGTTTCGCGCTGCATATCGCTCCTGTGTGTGAAAGCGTTCTGGCGATCGATATCTCTGGCGATGCAATCGCGGCCGCGCAAGGAAATGCAGACCTGAACGAAGCGCGGAATGTTGAGTTTCGCACAGCCAATGTCTTCGATGCGCTGCGGGAAATGGAGGCGGGGGGCGAACGTTTCGATACGATCGTTTTGGATCCTCCCGCGTTCGCCAAAAGCCGGGCGACCTTGAAATCAGCAGCGCGCGGGTACAAGGAAATCAATCTGCGCGCACTGAAGCTGCTGAATCCGGGAGGCGTACTGGTGACCTGCTCCTGTTCTTATCACATGAGCGACGATCTCTTTCTCGGACTGATTGCGGATGCTGCTTTAGACGCGCGTCGTCGAGTACAGATTATCGAGAGGCGCGGCCAATCAAGCGACCATCCGGTATTACTCGGCGTGCCTGAGACGCATTATTTGAAGTGTGTGATTGGGCGAGTGCTGGAATGATTAAGTAAGAAGAAGGCCCGCAGACTCGCAGCCTGCGGGCCTCTCAGTTTGCCATGAAGGAACGCTAGAACTGCATTCCCGGATCGGTCTCGATCACGACTTTCGTCGTGTAATCCTTGCCGTTGACCGACAACTTCAAATAGTAGGTTCCGGGCTCGATGACGGGTCCGAGGTTGAAGAAGGCGCCGAAGGCTCCGCCGCCGCCGCCGCCTCCTCCTCCTCCGCCACCGAATCCCGGCGGCGCATTGGCGGGCCGTGGCGGAACATCTCCGCGCAGGTTCCACTGTATGCGGTTGATGCCGATTTCTTTCGTGCCCGCGATGTTGCGAATCACTTTGCCGGTGTAGTCAGCTATCATGATCTTTACATCGGTTGTAGGTACCGCCTTTAAATAGTAACTGATCGCGGTGCCGGGTTGCGGGTTATTGCCGCGATAGAGTTTAGCGCCGCCAGTGTATCGGCCCAGACGAACGTCATTAAGCCATTGCGTTCCCGGCCGCACCTCAAAAAGAAATGCATCCTTGTCCAGCACCTTCCCCGGGGTGAGTTGTTGCAGCGGACTGATGTCATCCAGGATGTAAATACCGCGACCGTGCGTGCCGATGATCAAATCGTTGTCACGAGGATGGACCAAAATGTCATCCACACGCACAGTCGGCAGTCCCGACATAAACGGCTTCCATTCTCGTCCGCCATCGACGGAAATGTAGAGCCCAAACTCAGTGCCCACGTAGAGTAGATCCCTGTTCTTCGGATCTTCGCGCACGACATTGACAGTGCCCCAGACCGGCAGATTGCCAACGATTGAATTCCACGTTACGCCATAGTCGCGGGTCACAAACAAATACGGTTTCAGATCGTCGAAGCGATGACCGTCCACGGCGAGGTAACAAGTACCCGCTTCGTAATGCGAAGGCTCGACGCGGTTGATGTGATACATCTCGCCGATGCCTGCTACGTTTTTGGAAACGTTCGTCCAGTTGGCGCCGCCGTCCCTGCTCACCTGAATATTTCCGTCGTCCGTGCCGACCCATAGGACACCGGGCATCGTTGGCGACTCGGCGATGGTTACGATGTAACTAAAACTGGTGTAACCATCGTTCTTTGAAGACATTGGCTCCGTGCCTTTTACGCCCATTATAGAAAGCGTATTGCGGTCGACGTGCTTGGTCAGATCGGCGGATGCGGTCCAGGTGTCGCCACGATCAACTGACTTAAAGAACCTATCGCCGCCGACGTAAAGAATCCGGGAATTATGCGGCGACATCACGATCGGAGTGTTCCAATAGAAGCGATACTGTTCGCCCGGTGGGGGAGGCGGAACTACATTTGAAGGCAAATTCAGGCCGCCGAAACCGCCAAAACCCTGTTGCGCGACAACGGCAGCCAGCGCGGCCTGCGGATCTTCGGGCGTTGGCGAAGGTGACGCACCGGGTTGAGCACCGCCGCGGCGACCGCCACCGCCGCTATTACCTCCGCGACGTGGCGCGGCGCGCGGACGAATGCTGACAGGCCGGCCGGTCCGCAGGTCAGTCCGGCTCATCGAACCGTTTTGCGATTCGGAATAGACAATGTTGTAGTCATTCGGATCAGCCTGCGAGTAGAAACCGTCGCCACCACCCGTGCGGAACCAGTCCGCGTTGGTGATTCCCGCATTGCTGCGTGTCTGACTCGGGCCTCCCCACGAGCCGTTATCCTGCAAGCCACCGTAGACATAGTATGGCTTACGCATGTCGGCGGCGATTGCATAAAATTGGGCCGCCGGAATGGTGTTGATGAATTCCCAGGTGGCGCCCTGATCGTAACTGGCGTCGAGACCGCCATCATTCCCGATCAAAATGTGGTTGCCGTTCTTCGGATCAACCCAGATCGCATGATGGTCGCTATGCGCAATTCCAGGTTGTAGCGAGGTGAACTTTTTGCCGCCGTCAGTTGATTTACTAAAGTTCAAGCCGCCGACGAAAACATTTTCCGGATTACCCGGGTCGACGCGAATCTGGCTGTAATACATCGAACGATTGTTTTCAGGGCAGTTGTTTGCGTTGAAGCAGGTGGCGACGACCCGCCAGGTCTTGCCTTTGTCGTCCGAACGCCAGACGCCGGATTTTTTCGGATCGGGTGTGGGCGAAGCCGAGGGCGTTGCCGAAGGCGTCGGCGTCGGCGTCGGCGTCGGGCTGGCCCCCTGCTCTTCACCGCCAGTCCCGGTGCTGGCTCCCACCTCCATCTGCGCATAGATCACGTTCGGATTCGACCGCGAAACATCAATTCCGATTCGTCCCAGTAAACCTTCAGGCAAGCCATTGCCCTGTAGCTTCGTCCAGGTCTTTCCCGCGTCGGTAGTCTTCCAGATTCCGGATCCCGGTCCGCCGCCATTAAAACCCCAGGAAGTCCGTCGTCGCTGATATGACGCGGCGTAGAGCGTCTTGCTGTCAGACGCATCCATAACCAGATCGGTAAAGCCCGTGTCTTCGTCGATGAACTTGACGTTGTTCCAGGTCTTGCCACCATCGGTGGTTTTGTAGACGCCCCGTTCTTTATTCGGTCCAAACAGATGTCCGAGCACCGCCACATAAACGATGTTCGGGTCCTTAGGATCGATGACGATGCGGGCGATCGTCTGCGAATTCTCGAGGCCCATTTTCGCGAAGGTCTTGCCGGCATCAGTCGATTTATAGATCCCGTCGCCAAAGCTCGAACTCTGGCGGTTGTTAGCCTCGCCGGTTCCCACCCAGACAATGTCAGGGTTCGACGCCGCGATCGCGATGTCCCCAATAGAAGCAGTTGAATAGGTGTCGAAAATCGGAGTGAAAGTGGTGCCATTATTGACGGTCTTCCAAACCCCGCCGGTCGCGAAGCCCACGTAGAAAATATATGGATTGCCTTCCACCGCGGCGATGTCGTCGATGCGCCCGCCCATGCTGGCCGGCCCAATACCACGCCAGACAAAGCGTTTGAGCATTGGATCGGTCGACCAGTTAACCGGCGTGGGCGTAGGACTCGGGATCGGTGTGGCCGTCGCGCTTCGTGAAGGCGCCGGACTTTGACCCGCGGCCGGCGACGGAGAGGCAGCCGGGTCCTGCGCGTGCGCGCCCAATGCTCCCAATGCCATTGCTCCAAACAGAAGCGCGCAGATTCCGACCATAAGCCCGCCAAAGTCGCGAGCAGAACGACACGTATCTTTCATCTGGGGAAACTTCCTTTCAATCGAGTTGTGGTAAAGAAACTGCAGGTAGCAAAGCTGTCGTCGCAGAAAACGGTAACGACTATGAAAACGCCCGGATGGCTAAACTGGTTACACTGACTGTCAAATCCCGTTCTCAGGGCCAGAACATTTATCCCATCAGCAGAGCTTAGTCAAATAAATTTTTGAGGGGCAGAGCTGATTAAGCCCAACCACTGTACATTTCGAACTCAATCAACGGAGGGTGTGTGTCAGAAGCCTCGACCGTGAGGGAGGGCTGCACTGGCAATTACTCGTGATGAAAAATTGGCTGCGAACATTTTGTCCGACACCATAGTTGACGACTCAAGTGGCGCCCTTGCTCGCGCGCGGGCTTCTGACACGCTGCTGGTTATCGGCTGAAGCACGGTACTAATGAGAAGATCCGGACAAAATGAATCACTGATCACAACACGAAATGCTTGACCATTTAGACTTGCACGACTAGAATTCGAATCGCCCTCAGACTAAATCAAATGCTGCCACGTACTCAACGCCAGAAAGAAGTCCTCGATTACATCACCCGCTTTCTCGCGAAGCACGGACACGAACCATCATATGCTCAGATGGCGCGCTACTTCGGAGTCAGCTCCAAGGCCACGATTGCGAAACATATCTCGGCATTGGAAAAGCGTGGTCTGATCAAACGCGACCACCAGCCCGGACGTTTTACGCTGGCAGTCAAAGTTGAGGAAGTCGCGGCTGACGCGGTTTGCGAAGTTGCGCTGCTCGGTCGCATTGCCGCCGGCGTTCCGATCGACGCGATTGAAGACATTGAGATGATTTGCGTGCCGCGGTTCCTGTTTGGTCGCGTACGGCCTGAACGTATTTACGCGCTGCGCGTCAAGGGTGATTCGATGATTGACGAGCACATTTGTGACGGCGACATTGCGCTGATCGAAAACCGGACCGAAGCCCGCGATGGCGAAATTGTGGTAGCGCTCATAGATCGCGCGCGCGCGACTCTGAAGCGTTTGTTCCGCTTCGGTGACGAAGTGGAATTGAGACCTTCAAATGCGCAGTTGGAACCCGTTCGCGTACACGCCTCGCGGGTCGAAATCCAGGGCATCTTCCGCGGCCTGATGCGGCCTAACGCGTAGTTGGTTCCTCCGCTAGCCCCTCAAAACAACCCAAAATTCCCAGTATTTAACAAAACTTTGCGCCTTTCGTCTGTTGCTTAGCGCCTTTGCGTGAAGATTAGTATGCTGCGAAAAACCGTTCGCGCAAAGGCGCGAAGAGGATCGGAAGACGCAAAGAAAAATTCAACGCTCACGACCACTCTTTGGAACGACCTTGTCCGTATCGCGTTCAAACTCGAACCTGCAGTCCTCCGGTTTCTTGTCCTCGCGCAGCCCGATGAAGACCGGATGACGCAGTCGAAAGTCCGCGGTCCATTCTGAGAACTTCACTTCCGCAACCAGTTTTGGCCTGATCCATTGAACCGGCTCGTTAGTCTTCGGAGCATCGACGAACGGACTCGCTTTAGTTTTCAAAGGCTGCATCAACTTGTAGATCTCAGCCAGTGTGCGTTGGTTAAAGCCGCCGCCGACGTGCGCGACATAATGTAAGTCGTGACCGCGATAGAGCCCTACCACCAACGCGCCAAAATGCGAACGCGACCCACGCGGCTCGGTGTAACCGCCGATCACTACTTCTGAACGTTGAATGGTCTTGACCTTCAGCCAATCCCGGGTCCTTTTCTGAACGTAAGGGCTGGAGGCGCGTTTGGCGATCATGCCTTCCAGGCGAAACTTCTCGATCTGTTTGAAAAACTGTTCCCCATCACCGGCGATGTGTTCAGAAAGTTTAGTGAAGTTTGCCGGCTTCAGGATTTGCTCCAGCACCTCTATACGCTCAACCAAAGGACACGACATCAGGTCATAGCCATCGACGTAAAGCAAATCAAAGACGAAGTAGACGATGTGTCCCGAGCCTCGCAAGGCTTCGATACCGCTCTTGCGTCCGACTCGTGGCTGCAAAAGTTGAAATCGTGGCCTCCCATCTTTGTCCAACGCGACAATCTCGCCATCCAGGATCGCTTCTCTCGCATCGATCTGTGCGGCGACAGGAGCCAGTTCTGGATACTGCGGAGTCATCTCTATCTGGTTACGCGAAACAAAGCGCGACTTTTCATTCTTCACAAAACAGATCGAACGAAAGCCATCCCACTTGGTCTCAAAGATCCATTCAGGATCCGAAAACGGCTCATCGACCAACGTCGCCAGCATCGGACGAATGATCGCGGGCATGCGCGCCAGGCGGGCAGTGGAACAAATGCGAGCTTGCGCGTTAGCGGGGTTCTTTTGTGATTTCTTAGCCATTGAGCAGCTTCATGAGTACGAGGTCATCAGTACCGGCAGCGGGTAGCGACCTCGCACGATGGACCTGAGCCGAGATCTTGTCGACCGGACCCAGTCGCTACCCTCTCGGTACTGACCTCATCACTGAGTTGCCTCTTTGCATTTAATCTCTTAGTCCTCTTAGTCTATGGGCGATTCATGATGGTCAGCAAGCGAGCAGCCAACGCGGCGGAGCAGCCCCTCAAGCCGACGAAGCAGCAATTGATCGAGGCCGAGGGTAAAACCGTACGCGATGTGATTGGGTTCGACCTGCGCGTGCTGTTCTGCGGCATCAATCCCGGGCTGTACACAGCGGCAGTCGGTCATCACTTTGCGCGACCGGGTAATCGTTTCTGGCCGGCGCTCTACAAATCAGGGTTCACCGATCGATTGTTGTCACCCTTCGAAGAGCGGGAACTGTTAAAGCTCAGGCTGGGAGTTACTAACGTTGTCGCTCACGCTACGGCTGCGGCCTCCGAGCTGACCAGGGAAGATATTGTTAGGGGAGGCGGCGCACTAAAGGCCAGAGTGCGCCGCTATCAACCACGGGTCCTCGCGATTCTCGGCATGGGAGCGTATCGACAGGCCTTTGCGCAGCCGAAAGCAACGATGGGCGAACAGGTCCAGCGAATCGGCGACACGCGTGTCTGGGTCCTGCCCAATCCCAGCGGTCTGAATGCCAATTATCAATTGCCAGATCTGGCGCGGCTGTTTCAAAAGCTCCGAAGAGCGACTGAATGATAAGTCTTCAGTTAACGCGGTCGGCGCGACAAACCTCATCGGCGCCGGTCGCGCTACGCGTAAGAGCTAACTGGAATTCGATTTGGCTATTCAAACCGGACATACCAGGTCTTACGACCCGCTATCGGTATATCAAGTTGCATCTCAGGATTTACGCCGTTATAAAAAAAGACCTGCGTGGGCGATCCCGTAACTCTTGATGCACTATAGTTGCCTCTGGTTTTGGGTGTCGGAGAGCCTGGGTTAATACCAGTGCCCGGATTGTTTGATGAGGGGTTCACCGGCCGCTGTCCTTGAGTTAGATTGACCCAAAGGTACGAAGAACCACCTCCACCAACGAGGATAGGCGGATCCCCTAAATCGAGCCTCGTCTTCCGGCCCTTCTTAGTGGTGCTTTTGCGCTTTTTTTTGGTTGCCATGTTCGTCATTCTCCTTTTTGACTGAGGGGTTGCGATCGTTTCGGTTACCGTCCAGCCGCAAAACTTTGCTCGAGCTGTCTGCGGTAGAGTTGAATATCGGGACGCGCTTGATAGGTCTTGAATACTTCCGCTCCCCATTTCTGTTGCAGTGATGAGAGGCCGTCGTTGGCGCTTTTCAGGTAAAGCTGTGCGTTGTTGCGGTCGTTCGTCTTTTGGCTGGCCAATCCCGCAATCAGCCAGGCCCGCCAGTTTGATTCTGATAGCCCGGCGTTGGCAAAGAACCTCTGCGCTTTCAGAGCGCTCTCAATTGCCCGCTTCGCATCGCCCGAGGTCATCGCAGCCTCCGCCAACGCAAGTTGAGATTCCGCCAGGAGCAAAGGGTCGCCGAGCGAGGCCGCTGCATCCGTGGCTTCCTGGCACAACGTTGTTCCCCCGGGCGCTCGACCCGATTTGGCCTGAGATAATCCCAGCAGAAATTTCCCCTCGACGGCCACGGCCTTATCCTGGGCGCCGGCGAGATCGAGAGCCTGTTGGCCTTTCGCGCCGGCATCTGCGAATTTTTGCTCATTCAAAGAAATCTGCGCCTCCACCAGGTCGATCGCCGCTTGCAGGCCGGTGAACGAGCCGCCTTTTTGTTTAGCGATCTCGGACGCTTGTTCGAGCATCTTGCGCGCGTCGTCTCCACTGCCCAGTCTCCATAGAACCGCGCCAAGGTTCATTAAGGCGTAACCTTCATACAGCTGGTTACCCATTGAGTTGTATCTCACACGGCCTTCCTCGAAATGCTGGCGGGCGTCAGCGTATTGTTCCTCGGCAAGCAGCAGACTGCCGATGCTCCCATGTGCGTAAGCTATTTGTGCTTGATCGCCGGTTTGCTCGGCGAGTTTAAGTTGCTCCTGAAAAGATTGCAGGGCCGCCTTATAGTCACCCTTCTGCTTGTAAGCACGGCCACGCAGAAGCAGCGCCTGCGATGTCTCTGTGCGATAGCCTCCCGGCTGATAGAAAGCCATTGCTTGCTCGTCATATCCCAGGCCGCGATCCGTTTCGCCGCGCTGAATGTACAAGCTGGCCAGCGACAAACGCGATCGCGCCTCATTCTGGCGGCCACCGTACCTTTGCGCGGCTTCGAGTCCTTGCTGGAAATACTTCTCGGCTTCAGTGTAGTCGCCGCGTCCCAAATGGACGTTGCCAACCTCAATCGAGCCGCGGGCAATCAGGCTTTCCATCTGATTGGCCTGAGCGAGTTCGGTCGCGTCATGAGCATATTGCTGCGCCTGATCGGCCTTGCCTTCTTTGACTGACACGCTGCTCAACTGAAAGAGGATTTTGATTTGCTGGTATTGATTGCTAACCACCTTGGCCATGTCGCGTGCTTGTTCCAACTGAGCGCGGGCCTCCGAAACTTTGCCGGCTATGTCATTCAAGAGCACGCCCCGCTGGAGGGCCACTTCGACTCGTCCTTCGACATTCCCCAGGGCCTGATAGATTGTCTCGGCCTTATCGAAAGCCGAATTGGCTTCAGGCACTTTGTGCTGGCGACCGTAGAGTGCGCCTAACCGCAAAAAGGGCGTAGCGTTTTGCGGATCCCGGTTCACGGCGGCGACATAACTCTCGACAGCCTTGTCCAGTTGGTTGTTCTTCTCATAGGACCGTCCCAGATCAACATAAACGTGGGACTGATCCGGCTGGACACGGGCGATCTCTGAGTATGCGGCAATAGCCCGCGGAAAATCCCGGCGCACGATGGAGGTAATCGCATCCAGATAAAGCGCCTCCACCGGCGTGTACAACGAACGGTCAGGGGTCAACTCGCCTACTCGCAGTAGTTCATCTTTCGCTCTGTCGCTGTAGTCCAGTTCCATCCATGCTTCGGCCAGCCGCGCATGGGCCAACGCAAACTGATCGTCACTGCGAACAGCAAGCTCAAGCGCTTTGCTGGCCTGGAAAAACGAACCAGCGCGCAATGCGTTGGCGCCCGCGTCATAGAGACGTTGAGCCTCTGCAGTTGGCTTATGCGGTTTCGGACGCGTCAAATACCAGACGCCGAACATTAAGGCGGCGACGGCGACCAGCGCGGCAGCAACGTAGCCAACTGAAAGTCTCGGCCGTTTCCAGATGTCCGAAAAAGTCGCCAGCGCACCGGTAGGCTGCGTTGCGAGGGCTCGAGAGATCAAGCGCGTGACCGTGCGGTCGCCTTGCGTCTCGATGTTCGCACGCGCAGAGTCGAGAGCCTCGACCATTTCATCGGCGGTTTGGAATCGCGCGTCAGGCTTCTTAGCCAACGCCTTCAGGGTGAGGCGATCGAGCTCCCGGGAAACGTTCGGGTTAAGTTGTGAAGGCGCCGGCGGGTCATCGCGCATGACCTTCGCGCAAATCTCTATGGGGGTTTTGCCGAAGAACGCTGGTTTGCCGGCAATGCATTCATAGAGCAGCCCGCCCAGTGAGAATAGATCGCTTCTTGCGTCGACTTCGACGCCGAGTGCCTGCTCGGGGGAAAGGTACATAGGTGTGCCGAGGATTACGCCTTCGCGCGTTTGCGTATTCACCAGCGTCTGCCGTTCGGGATCGTCGTCGCTAACGGGACCAATGGTTAGCTGTTTTGCCAGGCCAAAGTCCAGGACTTTAACGTTGCCCCTCTCATTGATGGCTACATTCGACGGTTTAATGTCGCGATGAATAATGCCATGACGATGAGCTTCGGCCAGCGCTTCCGCCACTTGCTTAATGATCTCAATAGCTCGCGGAATCGTCAGTTTTTCCAGGAGAATCAGATCGCCGAGCGTCTGACCTTTGACCAATTCCATCACGATATAGGGCTGGCCCTCGTCAGTCTCGCCATAGTCGTGAATGGTGGCGATGTGCGGATGCGAAAGCGCCGAGACGGCGCGCGCCTCACGCAGAAAGCGGCTGCGGAAGTGCTCAGAATCCGCGCTGCGTCTCGCTGTTAGAGTTTTGATCGCTACGCGGCGGCCGAGTAGAGTATCTTCGGCGACGTACACCACGCCCATTCCGCCTTCACCAAGCTTCTCAAGAATTCGGTAATGAGAGAGGGTCCGTCCGATCATATTCCAGTTCCTATTGCCGAAGAAAACGGCCGCGAGTTAAAGAGACGATTTAGGCACGGAGCGGCAAGGCCGATAGCTTATGCGCGGAGTGGCCGGGCCCAGGTAACTAAGACAGGGCGCATTGTCGCTCCAAATCATTGCGGATTCAAGAGGTCGGTGCACGGCAGGAAAAACCAGGTTGCGAATTACTCGTTTGAAAGATTTTTTGGATGAGGCTTTCGTTTTTTGCTATTGGAGGCGGTTATCATTATTGACCAGTGTGCGTTTGATGTAAGCTGTCGATTGATTTCACGGAAAGGAAGCCGTCGCCATGATTAGGAAGTTGAAGTCAGGTGAATACCGTCTGTATTCGCGCAAGAAAGATCCGAAGACCGGGAAGCGCAGAAACCTGGGTACGTTCTCTACTCGGGCAGCGGCAGAGAAACACGAGCGCGCCGTCCAATTTTTTAAACGCAAAGGATAGGACTTGGATTTTCTTTCCCAACTTAACGAACAACAACGCGAAGCAGTCAGTTCGAGCGACGGACCGCTGCTGATTCTGGCTGGGGCCGGCTCTGGCAAGACACGTGTAATTGCCCATCGGATCGCCTACATCATCGCTGAGCGCGGCGTCTGGCCGCGCAACATTCTCGCGGTGACTTTTACGAACAAAGCCGCCGAAGAGATGCGCAATCGCGTCACCAAACTTCTGGAAGACCTTGAACTTGGCAGCGCGCCGCTGATCTCAACCTTTCACAGTCTGTGTGTACGGATCCTGCGGCGCGACATCGAAGGCCTGCAGGCGGGATATACGCGTTCGTTCACGATCTATGATCAGGACGATACGGTCCGTCTGACCAGAAATTGCATTCGCGACCTGGGTTTCGACGATAAGCAATTGGCGCCACGTCCGGTGCAGTCGGCGATCAGCGCAGCGAAAAATCGTGGTGAAGACGCGGAAGCCTTCACTGCGCGGGCCCAGTTCGTTGACGAACGCCGGGCTTCGATCGCGGTCGTCTTTCAGCAATATGAAGAGCGTCTGCGAAAGAATAACGCGCTCGATTTTGACGATTTGCTGATCAAGGCCGTCCGTTTGCTCCGCGATGTTCCGGAAGTGCGCGAGCGATACAACGATCGGTTTCGCTATCTACTGGTTGATGAGTATCAGGATACTAATTCTCTGCAGTTCTCTTTAATTCGTTTGCTCACGGAAAAGCAGCAGAACATCTGCGTCGTAGGCGACCCCGATCAATCGATCTATCGCTGGCGCGGCGCCGACATCACCAACATTCTGAAGTTTGAAGAGCATTTTCCGTCGGCGAAGGTCATTCGTCTGGAAGAGAATTACCGTTCGACGCAAAACATTCTGGATGTTGCCAGCGGCTTGATTCGTCATAACGTCCAGCGGAAAGAAAAAGCTCTCTGGACCCAGAACAGTGCGGGCGAAAAGATTCGCTATTACCAGGCCCTCGATGCGGAATCCGAGGCGCGTTTTGTCACCGGAAAGATCCAGGAACACCTGCGCGGGGACCGGGATATTCGCGCCGCGGTACTCTATCGCACCAACTCGCAATCGCGTGTTTTTGAAGAAGCGATGCGCCGGGCGGGCCTTTCATACAACATCGTCGGCGGGTTTTCGTTTTATGAGCGGATGGAAGTCCGCGACATTATCGCGTATCTGAAGCTGGCGATGAATCAGCACGATTCGATCGCTCTGCAGCGAGTCATCAATACTCCGACGCGTGGCATTGGCAAAATGACGCTGGACGAGATCGACATTCGCGCCCGCGAGCTCGGCGTCTCTTACTGGGAGGCCATCACCGATCTTCTTGCCGACGAGCGTCGTCTTTCGCCAAGGGCAGCCGCCGCTCTCGCGAACTTCCAAAGGATTGTCAACGGATTGGCGGCAAGGGCGGAGAGCGTGATCGCCGGTGCGAATAATGGCGAAAGCGAAGAAGGCGGGAGCGAGCCACGAGGCAGTGGCCCGATCGTCAGGAAAGACTCCGATGTACAAACCATCGAATCGACTTCTCCCGTTTCAGATCTCGTCAAAGCCGCCATCCTGGAGACCGGTTACGAAAACGCCTTGAAGGCAGAGAATAACGACGAAGCCGAAGCCCGCCTGGAAAACCTTCAGGAACTGGTCAACGCGGCGGTGGATTATGATGAACAGGGACCGGAGGGTTTGCGAGACTTTATTGATCATTCCGCGCTGGTCGCCGATACCGACCAGTATAAGAGCGACGTGCCGGTAACCTTGATGACTGCGCACTCGGCCAAAGGCCTCGAGTTTCCACTAGTCTTCATCGTCGGGCTGGAAGACGGTCTGTTTCCGCATTCGCGTTCGCTTAGCGATGCGTCCGACATAGAAGAAGAGCGCCGGTTGGCTTACGTGGCCATGACCCGGGCGGAGAAGTATCTGTATGTTACGCACGCAGTGAAGCGCCGTGTGTATGGCGAGGAACTGGCGTCAGAGCCGTCCCAGTTCCTTAATGAAATGCCGCTCGATCTCATAGAGGATATCTCGCGCGGGCGCTCCTGGCTGTCGTTTGCCCGCGGGTCGAAGACTTTGGAGCGGGCGACCGACCCACTCCAATATGAATATGGGGAATCCTCAGAGGGCGGGCCGGGGGAAATCTCGGAATCCGGCAATTCCGGCCGGCTGAGCGCCAGACGGCCCGGAACAAAATTTCCGGGTAAGACCTATGACAGCGTCGAGTCTATCGAGGAGTTCTTCCGCAAGCGGGCCGCGAAAATGGGTGGTCACGGAACTCCCAGTGTAAAGGACAGAGGAGGTAATTCCCCCCAAGCCACACCAGACGACAGGGCTGGGATGGCCAATCTGGACAGGTCGCCCAACGCACGACAAGGTTCGCGCTCAGCGCTTAATACGGACCGGAATGCCCGCGACCCCGGCAGCAACGACATTATTCCCGGATCTTATGTCCGCCATGCGAAGTATGGCCGTGGCCTGGTCCTGCGGCGGGAAGGCTCGGGTGACCAGACCAAGTTCACGGTCAGCTTTCCGGGTTACGGGCAGAAGAAGCTCATCGAAAAGTACGCGAATCTGGAAAAAGGCTAGGAAAAGCTGGGAAATTTCTACGATCCGGCCGGACCCTCAGCCTCGTGGTCTCAGGAGGGTAGGCGACGCAACGGATTTAGTACATTCCCGCCCTGGCGTCCGGCTGGACACCCCAAAGAACCGTGTGATAGCCTTTTCCCGCATTAAGCGAGCGAACTCTTAAGGTTCGCTTTTTCTTTTGGTCTTTTCAGCGCAGGGCATTAAGGATCCAAACCCTCTAACTTCGGCTGACTACCTTCAGTCTCCTAGAGCCGAGGGGTCGAGTCGCGGGAATTTGAGCGACTCGCGCGCAGCGCTTCTGAAAAGCTGGCATTAAACCATCGGATAGGAGAACCCGATTGATGAAATCCACTGCTATTGGAAGCGCTGTAATTGTGCTTCTCGTTTTTTCTGCAATTTCCTACTCAAAAAGCTACATTGATCAAGACCCGAAGCCAGTTCAGCCAGCTCAGCAGCCGATTCAGGCAGTAAGCCAACCAACTGTGTCTCAGCCCGCGAAACCGGAATCCAAAGTCTCAGGGACGGCTGTCGCAGACCCGGCTGCGAGTCCTGTCATTAAGCAAACATTGCCTTCAGTGGGTAATGACGATTTTGAAGTTGCGCCGCAAACCTACACGGCGACGGCCTACAGCCTGCGCGGCAGGACCGCCAGCGGCAAGCCCGTCAGCCGAGGGTTGATCGCCGCCGACCTTTCGGTTTTGCCACTGGGCACGCGAGTCCGGGTGGAAGCCGGCTGTTTTAGCGGAGAATATGTCGTGGCGGACACCGGCGGAGCAGTCAAAGGACGCCGGATAGACATCTGGACCCCCACCGCGCGGGAAGCTCTTCAGTTTGGACGAAGAGCGGTGAAACTGACGGTGCTCTCGTTCGGAGGCCGGCGTTCGAAATCAAAGGCGGCCCGTTCGCGGCAAATCAATGTTGTGCCCTCAAGTCTCCCGGTAACTCAATCGACCGACAAACGAGAAAAGTAACCGCACACAAACCATCGGCGACTAAGCTTTCGGCCAGAGCGGGTTAGATAGGATCTAATCCGCTTTTCTTTTTTTCCGCCGAAGCAGCTAAGATGCTCCCGCAATGTCCCACTCGAGTGATGCTGTAGTTGGAACGCCTGCTTCGCTGGTCGAAGTCTGGCGCGGCCCCATTGTTGAATCCCGTCATCGCGGGCACCTGACGGCGGTCGACGGCAGGGGTGCCACGATCGCCGCGCTTGGTTTGCCGGAGACCGTGACTTACGTGCGCTCTTCGGGAAAACCATTCCAGGCGCTGCCGGTGATCGTTTCGGGCGCGGCAGATCGTTTTGGCTTTACTGAACAGGAAATCGCCATCGCCTGCGGCTCGCACAGCGGCGAGTCAATTCACGTCGACACTGTGCGATCGATGCTGGCGAAGATTGGGCTGGATGAAAATGCCCTCAAGTGCGGCGTGCACGAACCGTTCAGCGCCGAAGTCGCGCGCGAGTTGGCCCGAAATCAAGAGCCACCGAACGTGCTGCAAAATAATTGTTCCGGTAAGCATGCGGCCATGCTGGCGTTAGCGCTGCATGTCGGCGCGCCGACGGAAAGCTATGACGATTGGCACAATCCAGTGCAGCAGGCGATCGCGAAAACGGTGGCCGATTTCTCAGACATACCACTCGATCAAATTGCAGTCGGCATAGATGGTTGTGGCGTTCCGGTTTTCGGTATCCCGGTACGAGCCATGGCGCTAATGTATGCCCGGCTCGTCGCGCCGTCTGAGAGCTTCGCCGACGCCACTCGGGGCGCCTGCCTGCGCATTGTCAAAGCGATGATTGATTTTCCTGAGATGGTGGGCGGCACCAAAGATCGTCTGGATACCGAACTCATAAAGGCCGGCGCAGGCCGGCTGATTTCGAAAATAGGTGCTGAAGGCGTCTATACGGTTGGAGTCCTGGCGTGCCCCGAATGGCCGAATGGGCTCGGATTGGCGCTCAAGATCGAAGACGGCGACGATCATCGGGCCCGACCGCCTGCGGTCATCGAAGCTCTGAGACAACTGAACGTTCTGACAGAGAGCGAACAGACCGCCTTAGCGTTATGTGCGCCAACCATTACTAAAAATCGACGCGGTGAGCGCGTCGGCGAGACCCGGGCGTCGTTCGCGCTGGAAATTAATAAGAGCGTTGATTCGTATTAGCTCGAACTGATTCTGGAGGATAGCGTCTAGAGTCCCAGCTGGAAACCGGTTCTTCTAAGCACTGTCGTCAAGTGAACCAAAACCCAACAGAAACAAATTCGGTCGCTGAGAACATGGAAGCGGCAGAGCCAACGCTCCTCAGGGATCAGTACGGCGGAGTCGACTATGACTCATTGCCGGACGTAATTCAGTGGTTTCTCGACCACGACCAACGCGTGGCTGTGATTAAACACGCAAAAGTCGAAGAACTGTTTCAATGGAAGCAGGAGCAGAGCCGTCTGGCGGGTGAAGATGTGTTCAACTTCAATCGAGCCGAGGATCGCCTGGCTATTGGCATCCTTCAGTCTGTCGCACATAACCCAACTGAACGTGAGTTGCACGCCTGGATAGCCCAATTATTGAACGCGCTCGATCGTGCTTCAAAGGCGACTGAGGATGTTTCTGCTGCCTATAATCTCGACACGGGCGCGGCCGGATCCGTCGTTGGCGAATCACAAAAGATTCCCGCCGCGACTACCCGCGCGGACTTTCTTTTTAATTGCTGGCTCGAAACGCTCTGTACGGCAGAGATTCGCGTTCTTGGTTGGTTGTACCGTGAATTCTATGCCCGTCCTTTTCGTCCCGAAAACTTCTGATAAAGCATTTGCTAAAAGCGCTCGCATCCTCCGTTCTGGCGGAGTTTCAAATCCGGCAGCGGTTTCTCCAAGATCACCCGGATCACCCGGTTTGGGCCTGTAATTACTCTGATACTGAGCCAATCGAGTTCCCTAACTGGTGCGAGCGATTTTAGTTCATAATCGCAACCTCTCTGTATTGAAGACCTACAAGTTCTTTTCGCTTCGACCCCCGACTCATTAACCTGCCACCGCGAGTCCTCGAACTCCTGGGTCAAGTTTTATTGGAAAAACCAAAGAAGTTCGCTTGTGGCATATCTGAATCACGGCGCTGGCACAATCGTTGCTCAAGCTTCGAACGACAAAAAGCAAAAGGGTAAAGCAATCAGGGTCAGGCTCGGAGACACGGTTGCGAGGTGCTTTGGGGGAGGCATTTCACATCTGAGCGATGGCGGCTCTTTCGGGGGAACGGAGTTGCCAGGACGGTCGAAGAGCAAAAAGGCAGGGCTGCTGATGGAAGGCTTGACGAGGCTAGGGGGAGCCTCGCAGGATCTATCAGCAGCCCGCAAGCCGATATGGACTGGCCAGCAGTCATTGTTGCTGAGTTAAGTACAAGGGGAAGAAAGCGCGGCCGATTCAATTGAGTCGGTCGCGTTTTTGTTTTACGGAGCGCGGACATCCTGTCCGCCAGCGTGCGCAGCACGCTCACCACCTTCTCGGACAAGGCACGTTCGCCCTACGCCCTCAAGCGAACGGCATGTCCGCGATCCGCAACTAACGCACACTCCAGGCTTTTCCCTTTTGAACTCTAAGACTTGGCTGGTACACTCCTAACCCGCTCTTCTTCAAATTTAAAGACGATTCTAAGGTCAGGTTCACGGAAAAAGTGTCTGCCCCAAGTATTGAAACGATTGTGTCGCTCGCCAAACGGCGCGGCTTTGTCTATCCATCTTCGGAAATTTATGGCGGTCTCGGCAGTGCGTGGGACTACGGACCCCTGGGGGTCGAACTCGCCAACAACGTGCGCCAGGCATGGTGGCGGTGGATGGTTTACGAACGCGATGACATCGAAGGGCTCGACTCTTCCATCATCCTCAACCGCCTGGTTTGGAAATACTCGGGCCACGAAGAGACGTTTACGGATCCTCTGGTGGACTGCCGCGAATGCAAGACGCGTCTGCGTGCCGACAAGCTCGAGGAGGGCAAGTGTCCTAATTGCGGTTCAAAGAATCTCACCGAACCGCGTCCTTTCAATCTGATGTTTCAAACTCACGTCGGGGCGACGGCCGAGGATGATCCCGAAGCGCTCGTCTATCTGCGTCCGGAAACCGCCCAGGGCATTTTCATAAACTTTCATAACGTACTCAACACCAGCCGGCGCAAGCTACCCTTTGGTGTCGCCCAGATTGGAAAATCTTTTCGTAATGAAGTCACTCCGGGCAACTTCATTTTCCGCACGCGCGAGTTCGAACAGATGGAGATGGAATACTTCGTGCGGCCGGGCGAGGACGAACAGGCCCATCAGGAATGGATCGACGCCTGCCATCAATGGTTTATAAAGATTGGGATCTCGCCGGATAACCTGCGTCTATATGAACAACCCAGGGAAGAGCTGGCGCATTACGCCAAGCGCACCGTTGATATTCAGTATCGGTTTTTCCCTGAGCGCGAAGACCAGGAACGCAACTGGGACGAGCTGATGGGCATCGCTAATCGCACTGACTTTGATCTGCGCACCCATTCGAAGAAGCCGGAAGACGCGGAAGGAAAGCGCCTGAATCCGGATTCCACCGAAGACCTGTCCTACTTTGACGAGCAAACCAAACAGCGGTTCTATCCTTACGTAATCGAACCCGCCGCGGGCGTCAATCGCACCGTGCTGGCGCTCTTAATGGACGCCTATACCGAAAAAACGAACGACAAGGGCGAGGCCCGCGTGATCCTGAAACTGCACCATTCAATGGCGCCCATCAAAGTGGCTGTGTTGCCTTTGGCAAAGAACAAACCTGAGATCGTCGGCATGGCGAAAGCAATCAAGCGCTCGCTGCAACCCATTGTGCGCGCGGTTTATGATGACACTGGCGGGATTGGAAAGTTGTATGCGCGGCAAGACGAGATTGGAACACCGTTCTGTGTGACCGTCGATCACCAATCACTGGAAGACGAAGCCATCACCGTGCGCGACCGGGATACCTGGGAGCAGGAGCGAGTGAAGGTTGCGGACTTGCCCACGTATCTGCTTGAAAGATTCAGCCCAGGGGCATAATTTGGAGTGCAGCGACTTGTCGCCGCTTTCTCTAAGGCGCGACTAGTCGCGCCGTCCAAAGCGCTGACAAGTCAGCGCACTCAAAAAACTACTCGACAACTCTAATCACGTGATAGTGTTTCGCGCCCTTGCGCAAAACCAAAACCTGGCCATCGATCAAGTCTGAACCAGTGATCGTTTGCCGCGCATCGCTGACGCGACGATTGTTCACACATACGCCGCCGCCCTGCACCAGGCGCTTGGCCTCGCCTTTCGAGGGCGCCAGACCTGAAACGACCAACGCATCAATGAGCGTAAAGCCGCCGCCGTCCAACTTTGCTTTTTCCAGTTCAGTCGAGGGCACATCAGCAAAAATATCGAGAATCTCCTGCACGCCCAGGCCGCTGATCTCTTTGCCGAACAGAACTTCGGACGCCCGCAAAGCTTTCTCAAACTCGGTCTCGCCGTGAACCAACGCGGTCACGTTACGAGCCAACTCTCTTTGGGCCCCGCGTTTCTCAGGTTCCGTGCGGACACTCTCTTCCAACCGGTCTATTTCTTCTTTGGCTAGCCAGGTAAAGAATTTCAGATAGATGATGGCGTCGCGGTCATCAGTGTTTAGCCAGAACTGATAGAACCGGTAAGACGAAGTCAGTTTAGGATCCAACCAGACGGCACCGGCTTCGGTCTTCCCGAACTTCACTCCGGCCGCCGTAGTCACCAGCGGAAACACCAGGCCATGCGCCCGCGCACCTCGCAAGCGGCGAATCAAATCAATCCCGGCGACGATGTTGCCCCATTGATCGCTGCCACCCATCTGCAGGGTGCAACGATGCCGGTCGTGCAGGACGAGATAATCGTAGGCCTGCAACAATGGATAGCTGAACTCGGTAAAGGAAATTCCTTCTTCCGTTTCCAACCGCCGCTTAATGGCTTCTTTGGCCAGAAGGTTGTTCACGGTGAAGTATTTTCCGACGTCACGGAGAAACTCCATCATCGAGATCGGAGCCAGCCAATCAGCGTTATTGATAATCCGTGCCGGATTTGCCGGCACGTCGAAATCAAGAAAGCGGCTTAACTGCGCTTTGATACCCGCCAGATTTTCTTCGACCTGTGCTGGCGTTAAGAGTTGGCGTTCCTTTGTCTTCCCACTCGGGTCGCCAATCAAGCCCGTACCTCCACCGGCGATCGCGATCGGCGTGTGCCCGAATCTTTGTAAGCGCGCCAGACCCATCACCGGCAAGAGCGATCCGACGTGCAGGCTGGCCGCCGAAGGATCAAAGCCAATGTAAGCGGTCAGCTTTTCCTCGCCGAGGATCTTTCGCAGGTCCGGCGTGGCTTCATGAAGCATTCCACGCCATTGGAATTCGTCGTATAGATTCATATTCGAGATTCGCTGAACAGCGCACGATAATAGCACGGGGCAGTAGCCCGACCGTGAGGGAGGGCGCCTCTTCACGCTGAAAGCGTGAAATCTAATAGCCCAGGGTAAGCGCGCAGCGCGCCACCCTGGGATTGAGTTTCATGTTCTTAGCAAATTAAAATGTCCGGTTTTAATAGCAAGTGAAGTGTCTGGTTTAGTTTTCCTCATAAAACTAGTTATCAGTTAGTAGTGACTGTGGGACCCTTACGTTGCTACAAAAGATATCGATCGATATCCAACGCCCCGTGAAAGACTCCGAGAATATCGATGTTGCCATCGGGCTTTATCAGATAGGTGATTCGATAGTGGCCGTAGAGAAGAATGCTTATGGCGCGAGGGGGTTCAGTTTCGTACTTGTATCCAGCTTCGGGATGCCGTTCTAGTAAAACGCGCTTCTTGGTAAATTCCGTTGACGGTTCGAACGGCAGCGTCGGGATTGTCTGCCGCGATGTAATCGTAAATATCCTTGAGCCAGGTTTGGGCTTCCTGGGTCCAGTTTAATCCTGCCAAGACTTTATCCGGCGCTGCATTTCTTTGTGCGTAATTGTGCGGCCTTCATCTGAGTCCTTCAGGCCGCGCTGCACCATTAAGTCAAACGCCAGCTCGCGAATGATCTCGTCGTATGAGCTGTCGTCGGGTTGCTTCTTAACCAACTCGGTGATTTGTTCCTTCGCGGTAGACATGTCTGAACCTCCGGTGGAATCTTACCTCATGCGACGCGGCAATTGAACGCCGGAAGGTGTGTCGCCCCTTTCAGGGCTCCGGATTTCTTTTGCTCGTAACCCAGGGTGCACGCTTCGCGCTTACCTTGGGCTATTGTATCAAGCGCTTTCAGCGCCCAAGAACGGAGCCCTCCCTCACGGTCGGGCTATTGCCCCACCAAGTCAGCGCACGGCTACTTCCAATCGCACCAATCCCGATCCGACAGCGTCCACCAATCCATACCAATTGGCTGGCCGTCGGGTGGATCGTTTGCTTTGGTAAGGTTCATCTTTTTCGGATCTTCCTGGAAGCGCTTGATCTGGTTAGCAGCATAAGCGAGAAACGCCTGCTGATTCTCATCACGCGTAAGATCTTGTTGCCGCACCAACCAGTCCTTCAACAATGCCAGTCTTGATTCAGCAATGGCCCGGACCTGGTTCGAGGCGCGCTCGCCTGAAGCGAGTGACATCAGATCTAACAACACGACCATGTTCACTGTGCGCTGGATCTCAGCGTGGTAGCCTGCGCCTAAAGGCGCCTTCCATGTCGATCCGATAATCTTATCGAGCACTTCATCAAAACCGGGATATCGAGCATCGCGAGCGTGATATTCGACCAGACGCGCGGCGCGCTCTTGATTCAGCAGAAAGTCTGAGACGTGGTTGGCAATGGCCTCCGCCGGCGCCAGGGCGTCAAAGTTTGGAAACGTGCGAATGCGAAAGTCTTCGCGCGTCCGCGGGTAGCCTGGAGGCCGCGGCGGAATCAAACGCAGCACGGATTCAGGAAGAGCGAGAGCATCAGGCTTTAATGTACCGAGCACGGCGCTGAGCGCGCGTCGCTGTTCTTCAGGTGAAATGATTTGCGGATTCGTGTCGCCCTTGCCGCGCAAACTAAATGTGTAGTCCTCGCCGCCGACTAATTTCGCGGCCGCCTCAACCTGATAGCGGTGGTACATGTAAAGCGGCACCAGAACATCTTCGAGCGTGGCCATCGGCGCTCCTTCGCGAATATTGTTTTCGCCAAAGCGCCGGAGTGCCGCGGCCCTTACCTTCATAACATTCGACAGCCCGTCGACGACGTTGGCGCCGTTGTCCCAAAGATGCGCGACGGAACTCGAGGCGCTGGCCGGACGCGCATCCTGATCGGTGAGATACATCAAGCCGCCTTTGAAAGCATCGCTCAGAATCTTGTCGAGCGCAGCCTGTTCATCAGTACCGGCGGGAAAATCCTGATAGCCAAACGCAATCGTCACCTTGTCCCATTCTCCGATGCCTTTCGCATAAGCCTCTGAGATGTCAGGGATACCGTCGGCGCCCAGCTTCGCCAGAGGCGCTGGATAGTCCATGACTGAAGCGCGATTTGAAATACTGGCCGCGAAATTGTGTTGCAGGCCGAGCGTGTGACCGACTTCGTGCGCGGCGAGTTGCCGCAGGCGCGCGAGCACGATCTGCTCCATAATCTTCGCGGTCTGCGCCTTTCCTTTTTCATACGGGGCCAACAAACCTTCAGCGATCAGAAAATCCTGCCGGTCACGCAGAGAGCCTAAGCTGACTCGACCCTGAATGATCTCTCCCGTGCGCGGGTCGTTGAGCGAACTGCCATAAGACCAGCCACGCGTGGAACGATGCACCCACTGGATCACGTTGTAGCGCACGTCCATCGGATCGGCGCCCACCGGCATCAACTCGACGCGAAATGCATTGCGATACCCCGCGGCCTCGAAGGCCTGGTTCCACCAGCTCGCTCCTTCGATTAAGGCAGAGCGCACGGGTTCGGGCGCACCGCGGTCGACGTAATAGACGATTGGCTTGACGGGATCGCTCATCGCAGCCGACGGATCTTTCTTCTGCAGGCGATGATGACTGATATAGCGCCTGGTGATCGGTTCGCTGATGGGCGTGGCAAAATCCATGTAGCTGATGCCGAAATACCCCGCGCGTGGATCGTTGAGGCGGGTCTTGAAACCCTTTGGGGGCAACTCGACAAACGAGACATGCTCGCGAACAGTAATGGCCTGGGGTATCGGCGTGACCTGTCGCACCAATGGGCCGGCCTCGGCTTCACTGGTGAAAGTAAGAGTAGTCTCGACTTCGGTGTTCTTGGGAAAATTTTTTGTGTTCGCGAGATAGAAAGCGCAACGCGTCGGATCCAAACGGAAAGTTCCCTGTTGATTGCGTTGCAGTGTGCCGGGAATCTGATGTGCGTCGCGCAAATAAAACCCAGTGGCGTCGACCAGCGCGCGCCCACCTTCTTCGGCCGCTACTTCAAATCCCCAAAGAGTCGACTCGGCGAAAGCGTCTTTGACCGCGCGCCGCTCATCCGCATCGTCGCTGCTGGCGCGGAACGCATAGTTGGAAGCGATCAGCAGGACCTTTGGCCCGGTGCGCTCAAAGCGCACGATGTGGCTTTGGCCGAGCTGGCCTCGATCCAGACCGATGTCGTTTGAGCCCAGGCCTGCGGGCAAAGACTC
>WNFR01000870.1_pt1 | contig 30764 bp, 26 predicted proteins | sample 5400221 | NCBI WGS metagenome assembly WNFR01 (sample SAMN13153357, study PRJNA577476) | soil metagenome | isolation source: 40 cm soil under Madrone tree | place: USA:California | collected 2016-06-14
AATCCGCAATGGAGAACGTCGGTCTATGGCGGCATGTTTGGCGTGCAGTACGATGGCACTGCAAAGACGGCGATATGTAATAGCCCGGTCACCGGCGGCACACTGGGCACCGTGGGTGTTTCTAACTGCGATCCCAATTGGAGCATGTCCGGACTGGGAAGCCGAACCATGTGGAACCCGGTTCCTGACCTCGACGTCGGCCTCGACGTAGTGTGGTGGCATCTCAACACGGCGTTCAGTGGTGGTACTTTAAACCTAGCGAGTAACGCAGGGGCGAAACCGGCCGGCACCTACACGGTCTCGAATCAGGATGCCGTGTCGGCAATCTTCCGCATCCAGCGCAACTTCCTGTACTGATCCCAAAGGTCCGTACGGATGACCTGCAGACCCCCGGCAGCGATGCCGGGGGTTTTTGTTTCGTTCTTAATGCGTTCCCAAGAGCGTGTCATCGCCCTTCCCGGACTTGATCCAGGGATTCGCCGGGTGGCCCAGTACCCCCGCCGTGAAGGGTGATTCGTTAGCTGCGGGCTACTGGGTTCGCCGCTTGCGCGGGAAATGACGGGTCTGGGCGACTTGTTACCTCGCCATGTGCGACGACAGCCACGCGCCGACCTGCTCTGGCGGTACGTCGGCCGGAATTCGCGCGGCGTTCCAGGTCCGGCCCATCGGAGTATCCTGGGCCCCGACCCAAATCTGCTCACCCAGCTCCACGTCGCCGAAATCCACATCCTTATCGGGCAGAATGACGATCACGCGCTTTTTGATGTAGACGATAATTTGCTGTCTCGCCTCGACAGCCGCGCGCGACCATTGTTTGAGCTGGCTGTAATAAGGTTCGCGCCGCCAGTTGTCGGCGTGGCTCGGTTCGACGCGCACACACAGGCGGCTTCCGGAGTTTTCGAAGAACAGAATCATCTTGCTCGTCAACGGATACCACTCCGGCCCCAGCCTGGAATCCACGATCCAGTTGCAGAACCAATTGCGGCACACGTCCGGCCGCGTTTCGTAAATGGTGCATCCGCCACGGCCCGGCGCGCAGTGCCGGCACCACACTCCCGAAGGCTTGTCGAGTTCGTCGACCTTCGCCAGCTTGCAGCACAGCGAGCAGTCGCCGCAGCGGCGTTCGGATATGTTGTCGGGCATCTTTGCTTCGCTGCTCATGGCAGGCACCGATTTATCACATGATGCATGGTAAGGTCACGGCTCAATTCTCCTTGCGTGGGGGCATGTCAAACCTGACCGAAAAATGCTCTAATTCTAGCCAAGCTCGAGTGCGAAGCTCGACCAAGAAACGCTACCCAAGAGGAGGACACTATGTTGGCAAGAATGATCTTTGCGACACTGGCATTAGCTACCGTGATGATGAGCCAGCCCCGCACGGCAAATGCGGCGCCCTATTGGCCCTGGTGTTCCCAATATGGCGGGGACATGAGCTCCGCTCACGCCTGCGCGTTCAGCAGTTGGGAGCAGTGCATGGAGACCGTCCGCGGCATCGGCGGCTATTGCTACACCAATCCGTACGGTCCGCCGCCGCCACCGTCCGCGCGATCTGCAAAGCCGCATCGCCACACGGCGGGTAATTAGAGCGGATCGCTTGAATCAGGTACCGGCTGTCCTCGCCGGGCTTGGCCCGGCGACCCCGAATTGCAAGGCACAGAGCGATAACAATCGAGGTGGCCGGGACAAGCGGCCACGACTCCGGGAAGCAGGGCAGCGACCCAAGAGGAGGAAACCATGTTGACAAGAACGAGCCTCGCCGTGCTGGCATTCACGACCGTGATCATGATCCAGCCCCACACGGCAAATGCGGCGCCCTACTGGCCGTGGTGCTCGCAGTATTTCAGCCGGGGCGCCCCTCACGCCTGCGCGTTCGTGAGCTGGGAGCAGTGCATGGACACGGTGCGAGGCATCGGCGGCTATTGCTATGCCAATCCGTACCCTCCGCCGGCGCCCGCCCGGTCGGCCAAACCAGGGCGCCATGCCGCGCAAGGTTGACGGATGATCCACCGCCTCTTCTCGCTGTCCGTTTAGTCGAGGCCCGCTATTCAAGCTCCCCGACCACCCTGATCACGGCGTCGATGAGGCGGCCAAGGTCGTCGGGCGCGATGGTGAAAGCCGGCGTCAGGTAGACCGTGGCGCCGAACGGCCGCACGAACACGCGTTGCGCGACGAATCGGCGCCGCAGCTCGTAGATGTCGTCGATGCGGTCGAGAGCCACGACCCCGATCGCGCCCATCACCCGCACATCGCGCACGCGACGCATGTCGCGACAAGGCGCGAGCCCCTGCCGCAGTGCGGCCGCGATGGAGGCGACCTCGGATAGCCGCGGCTCGCGCTCGAACAGGTCGAGCGAGGCATTGGCGGCGGCGCAGGCGAGCGGATTTGCCATATAGGTCGGGCCGTGCATGAGGGCGTGGGAGGGGGCGTCCGACCAGAACGCATCGAACACGGCGCGGCGCGCGATGGTGGCGGCGAGCGGTAGGGTGCCGCCGGTCAGCGCCTTCGACAGCGTGACGATGTCCGGCGCAACGGCCTCGGACGCAAACATCGCGCCGGTGCGGCCGAAGCCGGTGAATATTTCGTCGAAGATCAGGAGAAGGCGATGGCGGTCGGCGAGCCTGCGCAATCGCTCCAGCACGTCCACGTCGTGGAAAAGCATGCCGCCCGCGCCTTGCACCAGCGGCTCGACGATGATCCCGGCGATCTCGTCGGCATGGCGCGCGACGACGCCGGCGAGCTGCGCAAAAGCTTCCTCATCGCGCGGCAGATCGCAGAACAGATGCCGCGGCAGCAATCCACCGAACGCATGGTGCATGCCGTCGTTGGGATCGGAGACCGCCATGGCGCCGGTGGTGTCGCCGTGGTAGCCGCCGTTGAATGCCACGAAGCGCGTCCGCCCTGCGACGCCCTTGTTGCCCCAGTATTGCACCGCCATCTTCATGGCGACCTCGACCGCGACCGATCCGGAATCCGAAAGGAACACCCGGTCAAGGCCCGCCGGCATCAGTGCGGCGAGCCGGCGGGCCAGCGTCAGCGCCGGTTCATGCGCAAGCCCGCCGAACATCACATGCGGCATGACGTCAAGCTGGCGCCGCACCGCCGCCGCGATATGGGGGTGATTGTAGCCGTGGCATGCGGTCCACCACGAGGCGATGCCGTCGATCAGTTCGCGCCCGTCCGCCAGCACGATGCGGCTGCCCCGCGTCGCCACCACCGGAAGCGGATCGCCCGCGATCTTCATTTGCGCATAGGGCAGCCAGATGTGGGGCATGCCGGCCGCGAACCAGGAGGGCGGGGCGCAGGCGGGGATTTCAGGTGATTTGGCACGCATTGAGTAATCTGTTCCCAATACTTCGCCCCCCGGATGTCATTGCCCGCGAGGGGTGTGTGAAGAAATGAAAGGACCTCATCCTGAGGAGCGCGCTCTTGCGCGCGTCTCGAAGGATGGCAACAAGCAAGGCCGGGCAAGCGGCCATCCTTCGCGACGGCCGCCATCGAAATCGGCTGTTGCCGATTTCGACACTTTAGGGTTGCCGAAGTCGGGCAAGCCCGACTTCGGTGGGCGGCCTCCTCAGGATGAGGTCCGCGTTCTAATTAGTCACAAGCCCCCTTCGCCGGGCATGACAACCGTGAGATAGGGCCGAACCGTTAGAAATTGGAAGCTCTCGTGCATGTCCTCCCTTGACGACTTCGCGCAAGCCAAGCTGACCGCGCTCGAAAGCCGGCTCCTGCGCCGCGTGCTCGTGACCTCGACGCGGCACGACGGCGCGATCGTCGAGCGCGGCGGCCGGCAATTGGTCTCGTTTTCGTGCAACGACTATCTGAGCCTGTCCAGCCATCCGGCGCTTGCCGAGGCGGCCCGCACGGCGATCGAGAGATTCGGATTAGGCGCCGGTGCGTCGCGCCTCGTTAACGGCAATCATCCGCTCTACGACGAGCTTGAGGGGCGGCTTGCGCGGCTCAAGGGCACCGCCGCCGCGTGCGTGTTCGGCTCAGGCTACCTTGCCAATACGGGAATCGTCCCGGCGCTGGTCGGCGACGGCGACCTCGTCGCAATCGACGAACTAGCCCATGCGTGTCTTTACGCCGGAGCGCGGCTTTCCGGCGCCACCGTCATGCGTTTCGCTCACAACGACGTTGCGCGCCTGCGGGCGCTCCTCGCCGATCGTCGCGCCGGCCACGCCAAGGCCATGATCCTCACCGACGGCGTATTTTCCATGGACGGCGATCTCGCACCGTTGGCCGAGCTCGGCCGCCTTGCACGCGAGTACGATGCCTGGTTGATGGCGGACGACGCCCATGGCATCGGCGTCGTCGGCAACGGCCGCGGCTCGACCTTCGCGGGCGATGTCCCGGCCGACGTGCCACTGCAGATGGGTACGCTATCGAAGGCCATCGGGTGCTATGGCGGCTATCTGTGCGCCTCCACGCCCGTGGTCGAATTCATCAAGAACCGCGCCCGCACGTTTGTCTACTCGACCGGCCTGCCACCGCCGGTGGTGGCGGCCGCGATCGCGGCGCTCGATCTCATCGCCGGCAATCCAGCCTATGTGGGCCTGCCGCTACGCAAAGCCAAGGCGTTCACGATCCGCGCCGGGCTGCCGGAAGCCGCAAGCCCGATCGTTCCGGTGATCGTCGGCGCTGCCGAGGACGCGCTGGCGGCGGCCCACTTGCTCGAAGCCGAGGGCTTTCTGGCGGTGCCGATTCGCCCCCCCACCGTGCCGGCCGGAACGGCGCGACTGCGGCTTGCATTCACGGCGCGGCATGACGACCGCGATATCGCACGGCTCGCCGACCTCGTTCGCACCCGCATATTGAAAGGCCGGCCATGACGGCGATGTTCGTGACGGCCACCGGCACCGACATCGGCAAGACCTTCGTGGCGTGCGGCATGATCACAGAGTTGCGCGCCCGCGGGCGCGCCGTGGACGCGCTCAAGCCGATCGTCACCGGGTTCGAGGCGCAGGCCGCCCACACGAGCGACACCGGCCGTCTGTTGGCGGCGCTCGGACGGCCGCTGACGCCGAATGAGATCGCTCAGGTGTCGCCGTTCCGGCTGCGCGCGCCGCTGTCGCCCGATATGGCAGCCCGCATCGAGGGTGCCCGCATCGATGTCAAGGCGCTCAACACCCTTTGCGGCAACGCCATCAGCCGCCGCAGAGACGCGCTCGTCATCGAGGGCATCGGCGGCATCATGGTTCCGCTCGACGCCCGCCACACGGTGCTCGACTGGATGATCGAAATCGGCCTGCCGGCGATCCTCGTCGCCGGCAGCTATGTGGGGACCCTGAGCCACACCCTGTCGGCCCTTGACGTGCTCGCCCGCCACAAGCTCAAGGTCGCCGCTGTGGTGGTGAGCGAGACCCCGGACAGCGCCGCGACACTGGCCGATACCGCCGACACCATTCGCCGCTTTGCGGCGAACATCGAAGTGTTTGCACTGCCGCGCCTGCCGGAAGGAACCCACGATCACCCGGTCATGGCGGCGCTCGCGGATTTGATGTGAGCGTGAGCGCTCCAGGCCTCACACCCATCCGAGCACGACCACCGTTTCCAACACGCTTTCGAGATTAAGCAGCGCGTGGAGCAGAATGACGAGCGTGGTCGAGCCGGAGTAAAGGCGCACATAGCCGAACAATACGCCGATCCCGAACACGAGGCTCGCGCCGAACCAGTCGTATTGGATGTGCAGCAGCGACCAGATCAGCGAGATTGCGAGGATTCCGGGTAGCGCGTCGCGCGGTTCGCGCACGAAGCCGCGGAATAGAAAACCGCGGAACAAGAGCTCCTCGCCCACGGGCGCCACCACGATCAGGGCGAACCACAGCGAAATGAGCGCACCCTCCGCCTGGGCCGAGCGGTGGATCTGAAGTTGAAACGCAGGCACCAGTTCGCGTCCGAATGCGAGCGTCAGCAGGTCGGCGACAAGGATCACCACCGCGAGCCCGGCGACCGCGATGATCACGTCGCGCCGGCGCGGAACATCGAGTGCGAAATACGCCAGCAGATCTTCGCCGGTCATCCGGGCAGCAAGCCCGAGCGTGACGATCTGGACTGGATTGCCGACCAGCAGGGAAACTGCCACCGCGGCGCCGTCATAGGCGCCGCGCGACGGATCAGCGCCCAGCGCAGCCGTCATAGCGTCGTTGCCGATGGCGAGGCCAAACACGAACGCGAGCACCGCGAAGGCCAGCGTCGACGCAATGCCCCAGATTTTCATTTATCGCGGCCTTCGATCCAGGCCGCGATGTGGTCGCGCTCCTCATCGGTCATGCCGGTCTGATTGCCGAGCGGCATGGCGCGGTCGACGACCACCTGGGTCATGATCCTCGCGGCGTTCGCGGCGACTTGCGGGATGGTCTCCAGCAGCACGCCGGCCGGCGCCTTGGCGAACGCCTCATGGGTCGGCTCAGCCGCATGGCACGCAACGCAGTGGGCTTTCATCAGCGCAAGAATTTCTGCATCCTTGGGCGGTGACAGTGCCTGGGCGATGGCCGCGGTGGTGGCCATCACGGCGAGCGCGAGGACCGCGGCGGCACCGTAGGGTGGGCAAAGTCGCCTGCCGCAGCTTAAGGACATATCGCACTGGCCTCGCGCGACTTTGCCCACGCGGTCAAATGGTGACGTGGGGACGGCGTGGGCAAAGGCGCATGAGAAGTCGCCCGGGTTGCCAGAGCGGCGATGCGCCTTTGCCCACCCTACGCGCTGCGGCAATTTCAAGTGTGTCATGCGCACGAACGCCCGGAACAACGCGCCGCTCAGGGCAGCAGAATCGATGCTCCGGTGGTGCCCCGCGATTCCAGATCGCGATGCGCCTGCTCGGCATCCTTTAGAGGGTACCTCTGGTTGACCGGGATCTTCACCTTGCCGCTCGAAATCACGTCGAAGGTCTCAGCCGCGAGCTTGAGCAGATCCTCGCGTTTCGCCGCATAGTGGTTGAGCGTCGGCCGTGTCGCAAACAGCGAACCTTTGGTCTGCAGCAGGTTGATGTTGAAGGCGTCGACCGGCCCGGACGCGCTGCCGAAGCTCACGAACATGCCGAGCGGGCGCAGGCAATCAAGCGACGCCGGAAACGTGGTCTTGCCGACGCCGTCATAAACCACGTCGCACAGCGCCCCGCCGGTGATCTCCTTGACCCGGGCGACGAAATCCTCGTCCCGGTAGAGTATCGTGTGATGGCAGCCGTTGGCCTTGGCAAGCTCCGCTTTGTCCTTGCTGCCGACGGTGCCGATGACGGTCGCCCCCAAGGCATTCGCCCATTGGCTGGCGATGAGCCCGACGCCGCCCGCAGCGGCGTGGATCAGGACCGTGTTGCCTTTCTTCACCTCGAACGTGTGGCGCAACAAATAGCAGACCGTCATGCCCTTGAGCATGATGGCGGCGGCCTGTTCATAGGTGATGGCCGCCGGAAGCTTCACGGCACGCGCGGCCGGCAGGTTCCGTTCGGCCGCATAGGCGCCGAGCGGCACCACATAGCCGACGCGGTCGCCGACCTTGAGGTCGGTGACGCCGTCGCCGAGCGCGATCACCTCGCCGGCGCCTTCATTGCCGGATACGAACGGAAGGCCGACCGGCGACGGATACATGCCCATGCGGAAATAGGTATCGATGAAATTGATGCCGGCGGCATGCTGCCTGAGCCTGACCTGCCCGGGGCCCGGCGGCGGAATGTCGATATCCTCGTAGGTCAGCACCTCGGGGCCACCGTGCTTGTGCACACGTACTGCCGCAACCATGAAACTCTCCCTTTTCGCATCATCTCTGGCGGGTCGGCGGCGATCATATGTAGTCGCCGCCAGGACGCAAGGAGGGATCACCTTCCCCCCGCCACCCGCAGCACCGCCCCCGTGGTGAACGACGACTGCTCCGAGAGCAGGAAAACCACCGCCCGCGCCACCTCCTCCATGGTGCCGGGACGCCCCATCGGCACCGCTTTGGTGATGTGCTCCAGCCGCCCCGGCGGATGGATTGCGGTGGCGATCGGGCCGGGCTCGACCACGTTGCAGCGAACGCCCTCCTGCGCGAGTTCCCGCGCGAGACCGAGGGACAGGCTTTCGATGGCGCCCTTAGAGGCGGCATACATGACATACTCGCCGGCCCCGCCCAGCGTCGCCATGGCAGAGGAGATGAACACCATGGCGCCCCCTGCCCCGCCCTGCCTGGTCGAGATGCGCGAAACGGCCGCGCGGGCGCAAAGGAAGGCGCCGAACACGTTGGTGTCGAGAACCTCGCGGGCGGCCTTCGCCGGGAGCGCGTCGATCCGCGACAACGGCCCCGTTATTCCGGTGTTGCAGACGAGATGGGTCAGGCGGCCGAGCCTCGCGTCGACGGTCGCGAACAGGTGCTCGACGTCGGCCTCAAGCGCCACATCGGCCTGAACCGCCACCGCGCCCCGGCCGGCCTTCTCGATGTCGGCCACGACCGCGTCGGCGGCCGCCTGGTCACGCAGATAGTTCACCGCCACGTCGTAGCCTGCGGCGGCAGCGAGCCGGGCGGTCGCGGCCCCGATGCCGCGGCTGGCGCCGGTGATGAGGACGATCTTGGCGGCGGAAGTCATTTCAGATCCTGTTTCGACGCGCGCGCCGGCGCCGCGCCGTCCAGATATTGAACGCCTCGACCGCCGCCGCGAACGCCATGGCGAAGTAGACATAGCCGCGCGGAATGTGGACGTCGAATCCGTCCGCCACCAGGGCAACGCCGACCAGCAGCAGGAACGCCAGCGCCAGCGTCTTCGTAGTCGGATGTGCGGCGATGAAGCCCGCGACCGGCCGCGAGGCCGCATACATGACGGCGACCGCGATCAGCACCGCCGCGATCATGATGCGGATGTCCTGCGCCATGCCGATGGCCGTAACGATGGAATCGATCGAGAAGATCACGTCGATGACGACAATCTGGCTAATCACCAGCACCATCGAGGCGCGAGCCGGAAGCGCACCGGCCGAACCGCCGGCCGGGTTCGCCCCCTCGAACTGGCCCTCGACCTGGGCATGCAGCTCATGGGTCGCCTTGGCGATGAGGAACAGGCCGCCGAAGATGAGAATGAGGTCGTGCCAGGAGAACTGATTATCCCACAGGGTGAAGACAATGGCGGAAAGCCCGAGCAGCGAGGTGAGCGCAAACAGCAGCGCGATCCGGAAGATGAGCGCGAGCGCGAGGCCAAGGCGGCGCGCCGTTTCGCCACGCCGCGCATCGAGGCGAGAGACCAGGACCGAGATGAAGACGACATTGTCGATGCCAAGCACGATTTCGAGCGCGGTCAGGCTCACCAGCGCCGCCCAGGCATCAAGGCTGGTCAGAAGTTGCATATTGGTTGCACCGTAAGGACCGGTCCTCCGTCATGCATCAAGTCCTCAAGGCGCAGGCCATGCGAAAATTAGCCCGCCCGGACCGGCCAACGGGCCAGCCACGGCGGCGCCGATGAAGCCCAAAGCCCACGCATCTCGTTTGGACTCCAATTGATCTATATCGATTGAGAAATACCCGCTAACGTGGTATGCGAGGTCATCGAGGTCAATCCGATTTGAGCAAGATCGCTGCTCGGCAATCTTAGGCGCGGCGGGGGATTGTCCCATGAGGCAGCTTATCATTTCGGTCCATGGCATTCGGACATTCGGCGGCTGGCAAGAACGCTTGGCGCAACTGCTGAAAACGCAGGCCACCGATCGACAAATTACCGTCACAAACTACAAGTTCGGCTATTTTTCCGTTGTAGCCTTTATCATTCCGTTCCTTCGCTGGTATGTGGTGCGACAGTTCAGAAAATTCCTCATCGACAAGGCCAAAGAGCAGGCCTGGGACCGAATCGACCTCGTCGGCCACAGCTTTGGCACGCACGTTATCGCCTGGGCGCTCTACGGCATTGACGAGGAAAAGCGGCCGCCTGTGCACACCATCCTTTTCGCATCGAGCGTGCTGAAAAGCAACTTTCCCTGGCAGAGGCTGCTGAACCATCCCGTCAAGCGAGTCATAAATGACTGCGCGGTGAAGGATGCGGTCCTCATCTTCAGTCAGCTCGCGGTCCTGTTCACCGGGATGGCGGGCCAACTGGGATTCAACGGCGGAACCGGAGACAACTTTGTCAACCGTTTCTTTGATCACGGGCATAGCGGTTATTTCATCGTCAACGGTCAGCCCGACGACACGTTCATGCGAAAGTATTGGATCCCGCTCCTTGTGACCGATGCACAGCCGATATTGGTGGACACTCGCCAGGCAAGTGCGTTTGGCGGCATTCGTTTGACCGTGCTGAACAATGCAGAGCCGATCAAGCTCGTCCTGTACATCACCCTGGTAGGCGGCGTGTTTTATTGGATCTACGGCCTCTATTCGCAAGCCTCAGCTAGTTTCGAGACCACGAATAGCCTCCTGACCAACTTTGCCGAGCTGATTTCCGAGAACGTACAACCCATCGCCCAGCTGGCTACCGTGGAATCGCTATTGCAGAACGTCCAACAAGCAATCAACAGGCTTCCAGCCAAAGATACCCGCCTCGCAATGCAGCGTGCGCGAATGTTCATCGTCCTTTCCGAGATCAAAAGGGAACAAGGCGATATTTCCCGCATGCACGAAGCTGCAAAACAGGCTCATGACCTCATGGCACCTCTCACTCCTACTGCCGACAACAATCCGGAGGCGCTACATCTCTTGGCCCGCAGTAACAATTTGATCGCGCAGTCCATCGAGGCGAAAAATGAACCGAACTTGAGCCACGCATGGAATCTCTACCAGGAAGCACTTGGCCAATTGCAACAACTGGAGAAGCAGTTCGACGCGAACCAGCAGGCTGAAGGCGGTTGGCGTTGGTTACGCTCGTTGGCGATGCTTCGACGGGACATTGGCGATTTTCTGCTCAGCAGGCAGACCAAAGTCAACGAGGCGGAAAAGTCCTACGAAACGTCGCTCGAGACCTTTCAGAGATTGAAACGGTTGCGCCCGGTCGATGCCGCGATCGATTACGAGTTGGCCTGGGCGGCCAACAAATTCGGAGATGTCTTGTGGCAACAGGGAAAGGCCGAGCAGGCGCTCGATCAATACGAAACAGCCCACGCCGGGATCACCGCACTCGGCGAGCCTAACATATGGGCAAATTTGAATTGGCGGCGATCGTTGTGCATTGTTCATAACAATATTGGAATTGTCTTGCGCCATAAGACGCAATTTCAGAAGGCTATTGAGGCTTTCGAAAGAGGCGACATGGAGATCGATAAGCTGCTTCAGCGCGATTCTAATCACGTCAATTGGCGCGGAATCCGCGCGTGGACTTATGACATGATCGGCGAGACCAAAGTCAGGTGGGCTCGAACGGAACAGAATCGCTCGCGTCTCGAAGGCGCCCGCAACAAGCTTGAGACCGCGAAAAAGATGCGCGATCAGCTAGTTCGGGACGCTCCCGACAATGATCGTTGGAGAGTTGAACCTAGAATCACCGCAGCGAATATCGCGGCTCTTAACGGGACCACCAAGGAATTCGACAGAGACTTTCGCGGAGCAGCGCTCGACTTCCTAGAAGCAGTGCGCAATACCCCGGAGGACGTGAAGGACGAGCGGCAGGAGGAAATGATTTTACGCAAGATTGAATTCCTTAAGTGGGCGGGCCTCGATTATCTGAAAGCCGGAAGGCGGGTGGACGGACGCGAACAATTGCAAAAGGCAAAGGATATAGCTGAAGAGCACATCGCCCAGGCGACCAATCGCGAACCGTTTTCCACAGTGTTGTCCGAACTGAACAGGCTTTTGGTCGAAAATCAACCTTGAGTTCGACTACAAGAGCCACCACAGTCTACATATGGCTTTGAAATGAATTCCCGTGCGCAAGCATGGCTGCGTGAGCCTCTCACGCGCCATTTGACCTGGACTATTGCCTTTTCCGTTATGATCGCCGCGTTGCTGTGGCCCGCGCTCTGGAACGGCTTTCCAATTGTATTTGACGATACTGGCGGGTATCTCGCCCGCCCTTTCGAGGGCTCGCTGCTGTTCGGGCGCTCGGCATTTTACGGAGCGTTCCTTGCGTTAGGAATCCCTCTCGACTTCTGGCCCACAATCGTGGCGCAGAGCGCACTTGTTGTATGGCTTGTCGTCCTCACGCTACGTATTCAGGGCTTCGGCGGGCGTCCATCGCTTGCTGTTGTCGTGGTTATTGGCCTCTCGGGGCTTACTAGCTTCCCTTGGTTCGCCAGCCAACTTATGCCCGACGTCCTCGCGCCGGTCGCGGCGCTTGCGATTTATCTGCTGGCGTTCCGCGTTCCTGTGATGCGGCAACGAGAAAAAGTCGTTCTCGGAATCGTCGTTGCCGTGGCGATGGCGAGCCACATGGCGACGCTTGCGCTGTCAGTCGCCATCGTCGCCTTCCTCGCGCTTGTCCGCCCTTTTTCGGCTGAGCTCCGCTTGCCGCGTTTGCATCTTGCACCGGCGGCGCTCGCCGTTGCGGTCGGCGTTCTCCTTGCACCGCTGTCGAACCTTGCAATTGCAGGACGCTTCGCATTTACCCCAGGCGGGGCCAACTTCGTATTTGGCCGCCTCATCGAATCAGGAATTGTAGCGCGCTATCTTTCCGAAAAATGCCCTGATCCGAAGATCAAGCTCTGCGTCTTCCGTGATGACCTGCCTGCGACTGGAGACGAATGGTTGTGGGGCGAGGCGAGCCCCTTAAGGAAACTTGGCGGCACAGACAGTTTTGGAGCCGAAGCGCAACGCATAGCTCTAACAAGCCTCCTTCTTTACCCCGGTCAACATCTAACAACCGGGTTAACCAGTGCTACAGAGCAATTTTTCAACGTCGGGAATGGCTATGTGATAGGGCCAGTACACTGGCATGCGAAGTGGACCTTGGAACGGTACGCACCGGAGGCCATCAACACGCTCCTCAGATCGCGCCAGGAAGAAACGCAGTTGGATTTGAGCTGGCTTAGCATTGTTCATGTTCCGATCGCGTACCTCGCGATCGCTGCACTGCCGGTTGTCGTCATGTTTGCTGCCCGACGCGGCATTCGGCCGGTGGCTATCGCCCTTTCGATGACGTCGCTGGCAGCACTGCTGGCGAATGCGGCAATTTGCGGCTCGTTCGCCGTTCCAACCGATCGTTACCAGAATCGCCTGGTACCACTTGCTCTCTTTGCAACAGGGCTTGTGGTCCTTGCCCGCTGGAGGCTGCCCTCGCGCAAACTCTAATCCCTTAGGACAGTAGCAACATTAAGTGAATCATCTTTCGATGGTATGGGCTTGCACTTGGCAGGCAGAACCAACGAAAGTGAAGCAGTTATTGTCGTGGCTGTCCTTAGCCCCCGACACCCCGCACCACCACACGCCCGCCCTTGCCTACGCGCCATTCCTCCAAATGCTGCACCACCACAAAAAACGCCGGCACAAACAGCACGGCGAGGCAAGTCGAAGCAAGCATGCCGGAGAACACCGTGATGCCGATGGATTTGCGCGCGCTGGCGCCGGCGCCGGTGGCAAACACCAGCGGCGCGACACCGAGAATGAAAGCGAACGACGTCATCAGGATCGGGCGGAACCGAGCGCGCGCCGCCTCGACGGCGCAAGCTATGATCTCCATACCCTTGGCGCGGTGTTCGCGCGCGACCTCGACGATCAGAATGGCGTTCTTTGCCGACAGGGCGATCAACAAGACGAGCCCGATCTGGACGTAGAGATTATTGTCGATCTTGAGGCCGGTGAGCACCGCGACCGGCCCGATGAGCGACAGCGGCACCGCGAGAATGACCGAGGCCGGTGCATACCAGCTCTCGTACTCGCCGGCGAGCACCAGATAGACGAGCAGCAGCGCCAGGGCGAACACCACGAACATCTGGTTGCCGACCAGCTTTTCCTGATACGACATCGCGGTCCATTCGAAGCCGACACCGGGCGGCAAGGTGCGCGCCGCGATTTCTTCCATGAGCTTCATGGCCTCGCCGGTCGAGACGCTGGCCGCCGGCACGGCCACGATCGTGGCCGAGGGATAGAGGTTGTACAGGCTGATCAGCGAGGCGCCGACCGCCGGCTCGATCTTCACCAGCGTGCCAAGCGGGATCATGTTGCCGTCGCGGTTGCGCACCGTCAGGTTCTGGATGTCTTCCGGGCGCAGGCGGAACTGGGAGTCGGCTTGCACGTAGATCTGGAACGTGCGGCCGAACTTGTTGAACTGGTCCACATAGCTTGAGCCCAGATAGCCGGCGAACGCGGAAAACACCTGGTCGACCGTGACGTGCAGCGTCTGCGCCTTCACGCGATCGACCTCGACCGTATATTGCGGCACGCTTGAGCGGAACGGCGCCATCACCCGCTGCAGGCTCGATTGAGTTTCCGCGTTGGCCACCATAGCGGTGACGACGCCCTGCAGCTTGACGAGATCGAAGCTGCCGTCGCGCAATTCGATCTGCATGGTGACCCCGGCGCCGGCGCCCACGCCCTGGATCGGCGGCGGCGGCAGCACCAGCGTTCGGGCTTCCTCGATCGTCGCCAGCGAGCGGTTCAGGCCGACGAACAACGCGCGCAAATCTTCTCCCGTGCCCCGCTCGCTCCATGGCTTGAGGATGATGTAGGCGACGCCGCCATTGGCAAGCGTCGCATTGTTGTCGAGCGCCGACAGGCCCGCAATGGTAACGACCTGTTGCACGCCCGGCGTCTTGCGGGCGATCTGCGCGACGTCGTCGAGCACTTTTCGCGTCCGCTCCAGCGACGCGCCATCGGGCAACTGGACGCTCGCCAGCAGATAGCCCTGGTCCTCGATCGGCAGGAAGCCGGCAGCGACGCGGGTGAAGCCGTAGCCGGCTATGACGATGATTGCCAGCGCCACCGCCACCATGGCCGCGCTGCGCGCCGCCATGCCGGCAATCAATGCTACGTAGCTTTGCTCAAGACGGGCGTAGACAGCGTTGAAGCCGCGGTAAAACGTATTGCGTTGATCGGGTGGCATCGGACGGCGCAGCCACATCGCGCTCTGGGTCGGCTTGAGGGTGGCGGCATTGATAGCACTCAGCAGCGCGGTTGCGGCAATGACCAGGGCGAACTGCGCATACATGCGTCCGGTCAGCCCCGGCAGGAACGCTGCCGGCAGAAACACCGACATCAGCACCAGCGTGATGCCGACGATCGGACCGAACAACTCGTCCATGGCGCGGATCGCCGCGTCGTGACCGCTCATGCCTTTTTCGATGTTATGGGCCGCCCCTTCGACCACCACGATGGCGTCGTCAACCACGATGCCGATGGCGAGGACGATGGCGAACAGGGTCGAGAGGTTGACCGTGAACCCGAGCGCCGCCATGGCGGCAAAGGCGCCGATGATGGTGACAGGAACCGTCGTGGCGGGCACCAGCATGGCCCGCCAATCCTGAAGGAAGGCGAGGATGACCACGAGCACCAGGATCGCCGCCTCATAGAGGGTCTTGTAGACCTCGCTGATCGACTCCTTGACGAACTTGGTGGTGTCGAACGGGATATCGTAAGTGAGCCCCTGCGGGAACTCGGCCGCGAGAGCAGCCATTTTGGCGCGGACCTCGTTGCCGACCTCAAGCGCGTTCGCGCCCGGCGACTGGAAGATCGCGAGCCCGGCGGCCGGCCGGCCATCGAGCCTGAAATCCTGGCCGTAGGTCTGGGCGCCGAGTTCGACGCGGCCGATGTCGCGCACCCGGGTGATGCCGCCGTCCGCGGCGGTCTTGACGATCACGTCGGCAAAGGCGTCGGCCTCGCTCAGCCGGCCCACGACGTTGAGGGTGTACTGGAAGGCTTGGCCGTCGGGCGTCGGCGGCATGCCGATCTGGCCAGCCGTGACCTGCTCGCTCTGCTGTTGCAGCGACTGGACGACGTCCTGCACGTTGAGCCCGCGCGCCTGCATCCTGCTGGGGTCGAGCCAGATGCGCATCGAATACTGGCCGGCGCCGAACACGGTGACATTGCCGACGCCGGGCAGCCTGGCGATTTCATCCTTCAGCCGGATGGCGCCGAAGTTGCTCATGTACAGGCTGTCGTAGCGGGCATCGGGCGACGTCAGCGTGACGATCTGCAAGATCGCGGTCGACCTCTTCTGCACGTTGACGCCCTGCACCTGCACGGCCTGGGGCAACGACGACAGCGCGCTCGATACCCGGTTCTGCACCAGCACCTGCGCGAAGTTGAGGTCAGTGCCGATCTTGAATGTGACCGTCAGGCTATAGCTGCCGTCAGCCCCCGCATAGGACTGCATGTAGATCATGCCCTCGACCCCGTTGACCTGCTGCTCGATCGGCAGCGCGACGGTGTCGACCACGGTGCGGGCGCTGGCGCCGGGATAACGGGTGGTCACCTGCACGGTCGGCGGCACCACGTCGGGATATTGCGCGACCGGCAGCCCGAACAAGGCGACCGCCCCGATCACGACCATCAATATGGCAAGCACGTTGGCGAGAACGGGCCGCTCGATGAAGAATTTCGAGATCACGGGCGCGATCCGCTACTTTGCGCCAGCCGCCGCCGCGGCGTCGGCTGCCTGCACCCGCGGATCGACCTTCTGGCCCGGTATAGCCCGCAGCACGCCGGCCACCACCACGCGGTCCTGCGGGTTCAAACCACTCTCGATCACGCGCCGCTCATCCACCCGTGGGCCGATCTCGACCTTGCGCTGCGCGACGACATCGTCCTTGTCGACGACGAGGACATAGCGCCCGCCCTGGTCGCTGCCGATCGCCGAATCGGGAACGAGCAAGGCATTCTGCGCTTCGCCGAGTGGAACGCGCACGCGCAAGAAATAGCCCGGCAACAATATCCGGCTCGGGTTCTGCAGCACGGCGCGGACCGCCAGTGTGCCGGTCGACGGATTGACCGAGGGCGAGGCGTAGTCGAGCGTGCCCCGGTGCGGATATCCGGCTTCCGATTGCAGTCCGACCTCCACCGGAACCTTCCGCAAATCGTCGGGCGTCAAGGCGCGGCGCGCCATCTCGGCCCGGATGTGCAGAACGTCCTGTTCGCTCACGTTGAAATTTACATAGATCGGATCATGCTGAATGATGGTGGCAAGCAGCGTCGGCGACGCGCCGCTGCCGACGAATTGCCCGACCGACACCTGCCGCGCCGTCACGATGCCGTCAAACGGGGCGGTCACGTGAGCATATTCGAGGTTCAAGGCGGCCAGTCGCGTGTTGATCTCCGCCTGCGTGAGACTGGATTGACTTGAGTCGCGGGTGGCCAGCGCCTGGTCGTAGTTCGCCTGGGTCGCGGCCTGCCGGCCGACGAGTTCGGCTTGCCGCTCGAAGGCAGCCTGGGCCTGCTTCAGGGACGAACGGGCGCCCTCCTCAGCGGCCTTCGCCTGGTCAAGCTTGACCTGGTAGGGCTCGGGTTCGATCGTGAACAGGAGCGTGCCTTTCTTGACCAGCGCACCATCTTGATAGTTGATCTCCTGAATGAAGCCGGAGACGCGCGCCACGAGATCGGCGGAATTCACCGCCGCCGTGTTACCCGTCGCCTCCAGATATCGCGTCACCGGCTGCTGTGACGGAACCGCCACCGTGACCCGCGGCGGCGGCGGCGCCACGTAGCGGTTCTCCTGGCCGCATGCTGCGAGCAGCAATGCCGAGGCGACGATGATTTTCGGAAGATGCGAGGCGAAGCCCGGCATGGCAGCACTTCCCCGAAGCTGCAGTTGGCGCTTACGATCCCGCACATCGATCGTTATGACAAGACAAAAGTCTCGAGCCATTATTGGACTGCCCAATGACCGAATACTCCGAACCCGAACGATTCGCACCCACGCGAGCCCCGACGTACACCGCCGCTGCTGCGGTGATCGGCGGCGGCCCCGCGGGCCTGGTGGCGGCGCTTGCGCTTGCGCATTTCGGGGTGCCCACCGTGCTGGTCGCACCCCCGCCCGGCCGCACCGACAACCGCACCACGGCCCTGATGAGGCCATCGGTCAAGGCACTGGAAGCGCTCGGCGTGTGGTCGTCCTGCCGCGATCATGCGGCGCCGCTGCGGATGATGCGGATCGCGGACGATACCGGACGGCTGTGGCGTGCGCCCGAGGTGCGGTTTGAAGCGACCGAGATCGGGCTCGAAGCATTTGCCTGGAATATCGAGAATACGCATTTGGTCGCAGCCCTGTCGGACCGCGTCACCGCCATGCCGTCCCTCACCCACCTGCCGACCGCGGTGCAAGCGGTCAGCATCGGCCAGTCGGGCGTGACCGCCGCGCTCGCGGATGGCGCCACGCTCGATTGCCGGATCGCCGTCGGGGCCGACGGACGCAACTCGATCTGCCGCACCGCGGCCGGCATCTCCTTGGACAGCCGCACTTACCCGCAAACGGCCCTCACCTTCACGCTCGCCCATACGCGCCCACACCACGACATATCGACCGAATTCCATACCGCCGAGGGGCCGTTCACGCTCGTTCCCCTGCCCGGCCTGCGCTCAAGCCTCGTGTGCGTGGTCGCCGACGACGAAGCGGAGCGCCTCTGCGCGCTCGCTCCCGAAGCGCTCGATGCCGAGATCGAGCGCCGCTCCCACTCGATCCTCGGCAAGATGCATATCGAGCCCGGATATGGCGTGTTTCCCGTGTCGATCGCGACGGCAAGTCGATTCGCTGCCAACCGGGTCGCGCTGGTCGGCGAGGCTGCCCACCTGTTTCCGCCGATCGGCGCCCAAGGTCTGAACCTCGGCGTGCGCGACGCCGTCGCCATTGCGGAGATCGCCGGCGACATTCACCGCCGCGGCGGCGACGTCGCAGATGCGATCACCGCATATGATCGCCGCCGCCGTTCCGACATCGCCAGCCGTTCCATCGCGGTCGATCTCCTCAACCGCTCTCTGCTGTCGGATTTTCTCGCCGTTCAGGGCCTGCGCGGCCTCTCTCTCTACGCCCTCGACCGCATCGGTCCGCTGCGCCGCGCCGCGATGCGCGAAGGCGTTGCACCGCGCGCCGGGTTGCCGGCACTGATGCGGGGTGAGGAGAATCGGTAACGGCTGCACGCCGCCATTTGTGTTCTCCGTCCCCTGCAAGCGGGGGAGGGGAAGAACCTCAAATCGTCCCGTCGTGGTCGCCCGGCCGCAGCATCGGCACGGCATGCGGCGCGTCGCGAAATCCTTGGTCGACCGGAACCGGCAGGGCGGGCATCACCGTCCCCTTCGCGCTGACGAGCTGATGGGTGAACAGGCCGCGGCCGACGAAATGCGGATCAAGGACAGCGTGTTCAAGGTCCGTCACGATGGTGACGCAGCAATCGGCTGCGGCAAACACCGGCTCCCACTCGTGCGCAGTCCGGCTCGCGATGATGCCGGCGACCGCCGCTGTGGTCGCCGCGGCGTCCACGCGATCGTCTGCGAGCGGCGCCGCGAGCCCGATGGCTGCGCAGAAGGCGAGCCAGAATTTCTGTTCCAGTGCCGCACAGGCGACGAGCTTGCCGTCGCTGGTCGGATAGAGCTGATAGCGGGGCGATCCGCCGGTCAGGCGCGCCGCGCCCGGCGCCGGGAAGCGATGCTCCGCGAAACCCGATGCCAGCGCGTGCCAGGCGAAGGTGAACATCGCATCCGCCATGGCGATGTCGATGAAACAGCCCTCCCCGGTGGCGTCGCGGCGGCGCAGGCCGAGGAGAATGTTCATCACCGCCGGCATGGCGCCGCCGCCGATATCGCCGATGAGCGCAGGCGGTACGGTCGGACGATCGGTCGGGCCGGGGGAGAGCGCGAGGAGCCCGGTGGCGGCGATGTAGTTGAGGTCGTGGCCGGCTTCGTTGCGGCGCGGCCCGTCCTGACCGTAGCCCGTAATGGCGCAATAGACGACGCGGGGATTCACGGATTTCACGGCTTCGTAGCCCAGCCCGAGCCGCGCCATGACGCCCGGACGGAATTGCTCGACCACGACGTCGCAGCCTCCAAGAAGCGGCATAAGCCGCGCGTGGGCGTCGGCTGCTTTGAGATCGAGCACGATGCTCTTCTTGCCGCGATTGAGCAGGGCATAGACGGCGCTTTCGCCGTCGATATATGGCGGATAACGCCGCAACTCCTCGCCGCCCGGCCGCTCGATCTTGACGACCTCGGCGCCCGCTTCAGCCAGCATCAAGGTGGCCAGTGGACCCGGCAGCAACGTGGTGAAATCCAGAACCGTGATACCAGAAAGCGGCTGTGTCATTGCGGCGTCTTTTTGGGGCATTTCAGGTGCAACCATTGCGGTTTTGGCGAGTCTATGCGTCGATTTGCCAGGGGGCGAGTACCTACGGCTGACACACAGCTAACACCGTTGCGCCATGCACAGGCTAATGATCGCGGCCCGCTAGGCGGGTGCGCCCGCGGTGGATTAAACTTGGGGGCGATGGACAGTCAGCGGGGGCAACCATGCAACGCAAAGTGATGATCTCGTGCGCGGTCACGGGGTCGGCCGACACCCCGGGGAAGAACCCCGCGGTTCCGGTCACACCGCAGCAAATCGCGCAATCCGCCATTGACGCCGCCAAGGCCTGCGCCGCCATCGTGCACATCCATGTGCGCGATCCGGTGACGACGCGGCCCAGCATGGACGGCGCACTCTATCGCGAGGTGGTCGACCGCATCCGTTCGAGCAGCGTCGACGTTCTCATCAACCTCACCACCGGTCCGGGCGGGCGCTTCGCGCCGGGAGCCGATGATCCCCTCAAGCCCGGCCCGGCGACCAACCTGAAATCGCCGGCCCGGCGTGTCGAACACGTCCTCGCGCTGCGCCCCGACATCTGCAGCCTTGACATGGGCAGCATGAACATGGGCGGCCACGTCTTCATCAATTCGCCGTCCTACCTCGAAGCCATGGCAATCGCGATCCGCGACGCCGACGTGCTGCCCGAGCTTGAAGTGTTCGAGGCCGGGCACCTGCTGCTCGCCAAGCGCATGATCGAGACCGGCCACATCAAGGCGCCCGGCATGTTTCAGATCTGCCTCGGCATCGCCTGGGGGCAACCGGCGACGCCGGAAGCCATGGCCTATATGCGCGGCCTGCTGCCGAAGGAATCTCCGTGGTTCGCGTTCGGCATATCGCTCCATCAGTTTCCGATGGTCGCGCAGGCCGTACTGCTCGGCGGCCATGTGCGGGTCGGGCTGGAGGACAACATCTACCTCGGCAAGGGCCAGCTTGCGCCAAGCAACGCGGCGCTGGTCGAGAAGGCCGTCAGGATCATCGAGCTGCTCGGCGACAGCGCCGCGACGCCGGCCGAGGCGCGGACGATGCTGGCGAGATAGCGCCGTAGGGTGGGCAAAGCGAAGCGTGCCCACCAAAGGCCGCGGTGGGCACGTCGCGCAAGAGCGCGCCTTTGCCCACCCTACGAGCTGACCATTCGACAGCTGAGCTGCTCATCGCCAGGCAACGGGCGAGGAAGGCCATATTCTGGTTAAATGAGTTCATTTCGAATGACTGTTTAGCTTTTTCCATGTCTGCTCAATGTTGTTTTCTCTGTCGAATAAATTGTGGAACCCTATACCATAAATCGCAGCACCTAGAACTGCGCCCCATGTGGAAGAAACGCCTGCTAGAAATGAAGGTGTAAACGTTGACAAAAGAACCAATACTACGTACGGAGAAATAACATTTATCGTCATTAAGAGTAGAAAAATCACTGTTTGTTGTTTCGTTTGACTCCAAAAGCCTCTTACTCGAATAAACTCACGCCAATCCGTTTCCCAGTTAGAGTTGCCGGTCTCTTCAAGATAGCTCGACAACGCGCGTGCGCTGAGTCTTATCTGATCGCTCCACGCATAAATCGCCAAAAGCAGCGTCGAAATAACTATGGAAATTGCAAACGGAAACGCAACATTTTCCGTCCCAGCGTCCTTCGGAATCATCCATGCAGTCAATACGCCAAATAGCGTCAACGCTAGTGTCGTGAGAATAAATCGCTGATTAAGGAGTTGATTTATTTCATTGTGAAGCTTTGTCACGTCCTCCGGTTTTGGTCCTTTAAGCGGCATCTTTAACTCCATACATTGCTACTCCTGACCGAGACACTGCGTCCATCGCCTCGGCCTCTTCGGCTTCGGCGGTCCTGCCGTTTGGTCTTTCTTTCTACGGTAGCACGTTCGATCATTCTGTGTCTACTCAACTGAGGTCTTTTATAAGGGGCTAATCCTTGAAGCTTTCTAGCTCTGTTAGTTATGAAGATTGCTCACATGCGCGCGTTGGTCAGGCCGCGTTTTCAACTATGATTTAAGCTATCTAAAATCTCATAATCGGAGTGCTTAGTTGATAATCAAGCTTAGGTCATTGGAAACGCCCTATTCGACTTGACATAATAGGCCATATATGATTTACTAGTTCTGACACTGCGAAAGTAGTAGTGTTTAATTAATTGCCAAAGCCTGTCGTAACAGACAAAGCCGTAGACGTGCTTGGTAATCCTTTCTCCTCTAGCCTGGATTTCCACGGAAGCGAATCACCCTAACGCGGAGAGGTAATGGATTCGGAATGGGATTCATTTGACTCAGGAATTTGCGACCATCTGTTATGCAACATGGTGCGCTGATAGAGCAATTTCGTATTGTGAGTTGGTGGTTTGGTTCGTTGTCATGGTGGTTTGTCCGGTCTTGTTGATAGCGAACAAACCGTTGATACATGCGAACTTTATACATAAAAGACTTGGATAGCATTTTTCATACTTGACACCAGATTCGATGATGTGACATTGCGCTGATATGCCTATCAGCGCACCGTATAGACTAACGGAATGCCGGCGCTTCTTCGCCGCGCCCGCAACCGCGCGACAGCGCCAATACGAGGCGTTGCGAGCCTTCTATATGGATGGGCTGCCGTCAAGCGAAGTGGCGCGCCACTTCGGCTATTCGGCCGGTGCCTTCCGGGTGCTGTGCCATGCGTTTCGCCACCGCGCCCTGCCGGAGTTCTTCGCCGCCACGCGACCGGGCCGGCGCGAGCAGCCCAAGAAGAGCCGCGCCCACGACCAGATCGTAGCCCTGCGCAAGCGCAACTATTCGGTCTACGAGATCAGCCAGACACTCAAGGAACAAGGCATGGCGCTGAGCGCCACCGCGGTGCGCGAGGTGCTCGCCGCCGAGGGCTTTGCGCCCTTGCCGCGTCGGCTCGACGAGGAGCGTCCCGTCCGGATCGGTCCCAACGCGCAAGCCGTCGCCAATGTCGGCGAGTTCGTGCTTAGTCCGCGCGAGTTCACCACCAGGACCGGTGGGCTGTTCCTGTTCATCCCCGATCTGGTGCGGCTTGACAGCGACGCATGGGCGCAGGCCGCCAAGCTTCCCGGCTCGCGCATGGTGCCGTCCGCCCATGCGCTGCGGGCTTCGCTGGCGCTCAAGCTGTGGGCGATCGAACGCAAGAGCCACATCATGGCGCTGGTCGCCGACGAGGGGCTCGCGCTGTTCTGCGGGCTCAACGCCATGCCCAAGAAAAGCTTCCTGTCGGAATATTCCTCGCGCATCACCCCGCAGAAGGTTACTCGCCTGCTGGCCCTGTGGCATGCGCAAGTCACCGGCGACCTGTTCACCGGAGGGTCGCTCAATCTCGATTTTCACTCCGTGCCCTATTTCGGCGAGCATCCGCTGGTCGAATCCCACTACTTGGCCAAGCGCAGCCGCCGCCAGCCCAGCATCCTGGTGTTCCTGGCCCAGGATGCCGATGCCCAAGTGTTCTGCTACGCCAATGCCGATATTCGCAAGGGCGAGGAGGCCGACGAGATCTTCCGCTTCATCGATTTCTGGAAGCGCCAGCACGGCAAGGCGCCCCAACACCTCGTCTTCGACTCCAAGCTCACCACCTATGCGGGGCTCGATCGGCTCGATGCCGCCGGGATTACCTTCATCACCCTACGCCGGCGCTCGCCCAAGCTGCTCGCCGAAGTCGCCGACCTGCCAGCATCGGCTTGGCGCACCGTCGAACTCGACGTGCCCCATCGCAAATACCGCAATCCACGCTTCCATGAACACAAGACGCGGCCGCTTCAGCGCGCCTACCGCCAGTTCTTCATCACCGACCTCGGTCACGATGAGCCCACCATCCTGCTCACCAATGACGCAGGCGCGACCGCCAAGAATCTCATTACCCGCTACGCCAAGCGCATGCTCATCGAGAATGCGCTCGCCGACGCGGTGCGCTTCTTCCATATCGACGCGCTGTCCTCATCGGTCGGATTCAAGGTCGATTTCGACATGGCGCTGCTCGTCCTCGCGTCGGGGCTCTATCGCCGCATGGCCCGCCGCATGCGCGGCTACGACGATGCCCAGGCGCGCCAGATCTTCCGCGATCTCATCGACATGCCGGCCGACGTAGCCATCACCGACAACGAAATCACCGTGCAATTCCATCGCCGCGCCCATCTTCCGATCGTTCTCGCATCCGGCCTTTTCGATAAACCCGTCAACGTTCCGTGGTGGAACAGCCGATCCCTCCGGCTCATCCAGTAGGGCTCGCCAATCCGTCCAATGTTAGGTCAATTTCGTTCCGTGGAAATCCAGGCTAGCTAGCAGAGACATACCTCGTTGGCTGTCTACCGAGGGGGTATTCGTAGGCTCTGTCTAGCTCTGTGCCCTAATCCTTACAAATCCACCCGCCGTTGCTCCATCGGGCGGTCAAGATCGCCACCCCCGGTGCAGGCGACGGCTTCGAAACCTTCGCGGCAGAGCAGTCCCCTGACAAGAGCGCGAATTTCCGCATCATCTTCGACGACGGCGATCAGCGTGCTCTGAGACATCCCGTGACTCATCGCCAATGAGAAGCGCGAGGAAGGCTGACAGAAACCAGCGTCGGAAGGAAGCTCACAAAATGCCCGGGTTACACTTTGTTACGCTTTGCTACCACGCGATCACGCTGATCTCACCCCGGCATGTTAGGCGATGCGCATTGTAGCCTGTAACACCGAAGGAGAATCAATGCGCAAGTTTGCCCTGTTCCTTGTCGCCGCGACGATGCTCGTACCGGTCGGCCTGCCTGAGGCCGCGGCGATGACCGCCGTCGACTCCGCAGGACTTCGCACCGCGATCGAGGCCGTCAACCCAGTCGTGGTCAACCCAGTCGTGAGTGTCGTCGCCTGCTGGGGCTACGGCTGGCGCGGCTGGGGCTTGTATCCCGGGTGCCTGTTACGAGGTATCTATCCCGCACCGTCGGCGGTGTACCCAGCCCCTGTCTATGCGCCAGCTCCCGCAAACGCGCCGGCCGGTCGGTGTTGGATCGACGGTAGCTGGCGCGCGTGCTGAGGGCTCGCTTGTTCTTGACGTGGCGGCGCCGCGGAACGGCTGCCTGATCCGTCGTCATTTTGGTCCCGGGGTGACGCTTTTTGTCGCTTGGCGCTGCAAAACCGTTCAACTAGCTTTTTGAACAGCTCGCCAACCCGGGATCGCCCATGAAACTGCCGCGTCAATTCTTCAAGCCGCTTGCCATCGGGGCGCCCGCGCCGATGCGCAATCTCCCGGTGCGGCTGGAGCGCATGATCCATTTCGTGCCGCCGCACCTCCCGAAGCTGCGCCAGAAAGTTCCAGACCTCATCCGCCAGGTCGATGTCGTGCTCGGCAATCTGGAGGACGCCATTCCGGTCGACGCCAAGGAGGCGGCGCGGCGCGGCTTCATTGAGATGGGGAAGGCGCACGACTACGGCACGACCGGACTATGGACGCGGATCAATGCGCTCAATTCTCCCTGGGCGCTCGATGATATCGTCGAGATCGTCGCCGCCGTCGGCAATAAGCTCGACGTCATCATGCTGCCCAAGGTCGAGGGGGCATGGGATATCCATTATCTCGACCAGCTCTTGGCCCAGCTCGAAGCCCGCCATCATGTCTCGAGGCCGATCCTGATCCACGCCATTCTGGAAACGGCGGAAGGCGTGAACAACGTCGAGACGATCGCATCGGCATCCCCGCGCATGCACGGCATCAGCCTCGGCCCGGCGGACCTTGCGGCCTCGCGCGCGATGAAAACAACGCGGGTGGGCGGTGGGCATCCGGACTATGTGGTGCTCGCTGACGCCAAAGCCGGCGGCGCGCCGGATGGCAGCGTTCGCGCGGTCTTCCAGCAGGACCTGTGGCACTACACGATCGCCAAGATGGTGGACGCCTGCGCGGCCGCCGGCATCAAGCCGTTCTATGGCCCGTTTGGCGATTTTTCGGATCCGGCGGCCTGCGAGGCGCAATTTCGCAATTCGTTCCTGATGGGCTGTGCCGGCGCATGGTCGTTGCATCCGACCCAGGTCGAGATCGCCAAGCGGGTCTTCTCGCCCGATCCGGCCGAGGTCGCGTTTGCAAAAAAAATCCTCGCCGCCATGCCGGACGGCAGCGGCGCGGTGATGATCGACGGCAAGATGCAGGACGATGCAACCTGGAAGCAAGCCAGGGTAGTGGTCGACCTCGCGCGCCTGGTGGCCGCCAAGGACCCGGCCATGGCCGCTTTATACGGGTTGTGATTTGCAACAAAATTTGACTAACTGAACAGGCATTCAGCAGAATGGCGGCGGAGCGCCACAATTCAGGAGTATCGTGGGCGCAATGGATGGCTACCATGAGTAAAATTCGGCGCGCGAAATATGCCATCGGCCAAGTCGTGCGGCACCGCGTCTATCCGTTCCGGGGCGTGGTGTTCGACATCGACCCGCTCTTCAGCAATACGGAGGAGTGGTACCAGTCCATTCCCTCCGAGGTGCGCCCTCACAAGGATCAGCCCTATTACCATTTGTTCGCCGAGAACGCCGAAACCGAATACGTCGCCTATGTGTCCGAGCAGAATTTGTTGCCAGACGATTCCGGCGAGCCGCTGCGGCACCCGCAGGTCGCGGAGATTTTCATCCGCGACGACGAAGGCGGCTACCGGCCGCGCAATTCGGTGTTGAACTGAGGGCGCCAAGCCATTCGAACCTCGTCGCGACAATCGGTGACCTCTGACCTCAACGCGTGGTGAATAGGGCCTGATCATTCTTTGGTGCGGGCGGATTGTCCCGCGTTTCCTGCTACCCTGAAATTTGCTGACGCTCCGAGGGCTCCAGCGCGTTTGCTGCCGGGCAGGTCAAGCGCCAGGTCAGGCCCGAGGGCGCATAGTCAAGGTCGACCTTGCCGTCCACGCTGCGCTCCGCCATCGCCTCCATGACGATGGTGCCGAACCCGCGCCGTTTCGGCGCAGACACGGGCGGACCCTCGCGCTCGGTCCAGCTCATGGTCAAGGACTTACCGTCACTCCCCCAGCAGACATCCACGCGACCCGTGTTCGTCGAGAGTGACCCGTATTTCCCGGCGTTCGTGGCGAGCTCGTGAAGCGCGAGCCCGATGGCTTGCGCGGAAGCCGGATTGAGGCGCAGCTTGGGGCCTTGCACGGCGATACGAGAACCAATGAGGTCGGCGAAATGCGCGAGCTGGGCGCGAATCAGGTCCGCGATCTCAACTCCATTCCATTCATTCCGGACGAGCAGGTCCTGATTGGCTGAAAGCGCCTGGATGCGCTCGGAGAAGCGCTCAATGAAATCTTCAGGACTTCTGGTGACAGTCTGGTGGGCGATCGCGTCGACGACGCTGAGCATGTTCTTGGCCCGATGATTGACCTCGCGCATGAGGAGGTGTTCCTTTTCCTCGCGCTCCTTGCGTTCGGTAATATCTTGAACGGTGCCGACGATGCTCACGGCCCGGTGCTCACGCCCGGCGCCCTCGAAATACGCAAGCCCGTGACTCTCCACCCAGCGGACCTCGCCGTCTCTCCGCTGAACCCGGTATTCGATCGCTAAGGGCTTCGGATCGGCAGGATCAACCGCCGCCTCGAAGGCCGCCGTAACCCTTTCCATGTCGTCCGCATGCACCCGCTTCTTCCCGACCTCGCCGACCGCAACCACCCTGTCTTCGGCAACGTCGAAAATCTCGTTAGCGCGCGCATCCCCTGAGAACACGTGGCGGAGCGGATCGTAGTGCCACCAGCCGAGCTGGGTTGCATCGAAAGCGAGCTGCAGTCGATCTTTGCTCGCCCGCAGCTCCTCCTCCGCCTGCTTGCGGGCGCCAATGTCCACGATCACGGCCATGCTGCGCAAGGGCCGGCCGAACTGGTCGCGGATGACGTTCGCCGTCACCCGCGCCCAAACCACATTTCCGTCCTTACGGATATAGCGCTTTTCCACGTCGAAAACCGGTAACTCTCCGACGAGCAGGCGTCGAATCAGCGCGCGGTCGCGCTCGCGCTCGTCCGGATGAGTGATGTCGAATGCTGTCCGGGCGAGCAATTCCCCCTCGCTATAGCCCACGAATTTGCACATCGCAGCGTTGGCACGGAGGAAACGGCCGGTCTCGCACTCGGTTTCGATCTTGCCTACACTGCTGACGTCAAACATGGCCCGGAACCTCGCTTCGCTCTCGCGGAGCGTGGCTTCTGCCGCCTGTCGCCTGGCGGCGGCCGCCCGAAGCTCGGCCATCAGCGTGTTAACCTCGGCGACGGGGGTTTCGTCCAACGGCAGCGGACCGCCGACGCCCAAAGCGATTGCAGCGCGGGCCGTGTGACTGACCGAGTGCGCGATAACCCGGCCCAGCCATAAAGCTAAGCCAAGCACCAGCGAAAATCCCAGCAACGCCGTCAAGGCGATGGTCCACCACGTCGTCCGAACCGGAGCGTCGAGCAGAGCCTTGGGCGCCCACACGGCGGTTTCCCAGCCGGTCAATTCCGACGACGTATATGCCTCCAGCGATGGTTGCGCTTCGGAGTCGGTAAACACGAAGACGCCGGCGGGTTCTGCATGCCGCCACTGCGCCGGCGGGAGCTCCTGGGCGATGGACGCATCCTCCTGTTGGGACGATCCGATGATATGGTGCGCGGCGTCGGAAACCGCAGCCTGCCAACCTGGCGGCAGTGCATGTGCGGCAATCAGGCCTGTGAGGACGCTTTGATTGGTCAACCTGATGAGGGCGTAGCGGTTCTCCCCGTCAATCTGCACGGGCACGATGATGGCGAACTTGCGCTGTCGGCTCCCGGGTTCCATGAACAAGCTGGTGACCTGCGGCTTGCCTGTTGCGAGGGTCCTCTCCGCAAGCTCTGGAACAGCCGTCTTTCCAAAGGGAACCGAGGTATTGACGAGCTGACGCATCTTGCGATCGATGAGCATGATTTCGCTGCCCGGGCGCATGGCTAGCGAGGCCTGGTGCTCGAACGCGACGAAGTCACCTCGGCGCAGCGATGGCGCGGCAGCCAATGCCTGCAGTTTCTTGATCTCGCCGATGATCTCACGGTCAACTTCCGCAGATAACGTACGTGCCTCGTTCATCAGGTCCTTCCGGACCTGATCGAGCTGCGCATCGGTGATGCGAAATCCCGTGTACGCGGCGAGCAGCAGGAGCGGTGTAATGATCGCCCATGCGAGCATGATCAGCAGATGCCACAAGGGCCGCGGCTTCCGGAGCGCCGGCATCGTTCCGATCCGCAAAATGATCCCGGCGGCGACGCAGAGCAGGCCAACGATGGACGGCAGGGGGGGCGTCCGGACTGCGCTGGAGAGCGCAGGGACGCCGGCCAGGTAGGTGAGCAGGGCGAACGCCGGCATGATGCCACCAAGGCCAGTGAGCATGAGTGCAGCGAAGTGCTGCTTTTCGAAGCGGCTGAGCGCGAGTGCGCTGCCTACGAGCGCGATCACGATCGGCATGCTGACCATCATCCGCGAGAAGGCCGGCCCAGGTTCCAGCACCGCACCCTGCGGCACCAGCCAGGCATTGATGCCGAAATCGACGCCGAGCAGAGTGAGCGCAGCGACCGTCGTTACGGCCAAGCCGACTGCGACCGCAAAGCGCGAGGCCTTGCTGGGACGCATAAGCGCGAGGCCAAGGGCCATGAGGCACAACGCCATCATGGGTCTCGTGCGGGGTAAGCCCGCGACCCAGCTCGACAGCAAAGGTAGCGATACCCACCAGCCGATGTACGCCGCAGCGCCAATTGTCACCGCGGCAAAGCCGGCAACTTGACTCGCGCGTTGTCTGTTCAGGTTGCCAGCCTGACCAACGAATAGCGTCACGTAGGCTCCAGAAAGTCAAAACGCAACCGGCAGGCCCCGCAGGCATGGACGAGCCTGTCCGGCATGCTTTCCACATAAGCAGTTGTGTGGAACGGAGCTATGTCTTTGCAAAAATTTCCGTCGGAGCCGGAACAAATTGGGCTGATTGGGAGTTAAATCAATTAAGTTCGATTTTTCCTCCCCCTGAAATTTGCTCACGCTCCCGAGGCTCCAGCGCGTTCGCGGCTGGGCAGGCCAGGCGCCAGGTGAGGCCTGAGGGCGCATAATCGAGGTCGACTTTGCCGTCCACGCTGCGCTCCGCCATCGTTTCCATGACAATGGTGCCGAACCCGCGCCGTTTCGGCGCAGACACGAGCGGCCCCTCGCGCTCGGTCCAGCTCATGGTGAGGGTATCGCCGTCGCTCCCCCAGCTGACGTCGACGCGGCCCGCATCCGTCGACAGCGACCCGTATTTCCCGGCATTGGTGGCGAGCTCATGGAGCGCGAGCCCGATCGCTTGCGCGGAAGCCGGGTTTAGGCGCAGCCCGGGGCCGTGCATGGCGATACGCGAGCCAACGAGATCGGCGAAGTGCGCGAGCTGGGCGCGAACCAGGTCCTCGATCTCGACCCCATTCCATTCGTTGCGGACGAGCAGGTCCTGATTGGCTGAAAGCGCCTGGATACGCTCGGAGAAGCGCTCGACGAAATCTTCGGGATTTCTGGTGGCGGTCTGGTGAGCGATCGCGTCGACGACGCTGAGCATATTCTTGGCGCGATGATTGATTTCGCGCATGAGGAGGTGCTCCTTCTCCTCGCGCTCCTTGCGTTCGGTAATGTCCTGAACCGTCCCGCCGAAGCTCACGGCCCGGC
>WNFR01000872.1_pt1 | contig 30759 bp, 30 predicted proteins | sample 5400221 | NCBI WGS metagenome assembly WNFR01 (sample SAMN13153357, study PRJNA577476) | soil metagenome | isolation source: 40 cm soil under Madrone tree | place: USA:California | collected 2016-06-14
TTGAATCGGGAATCCTCCCGCAGATCAGGCGCTACGATCATCTCGGCGCCGCAAACCGTCGTTGCGCAGAAGGAGATTTCGCGTGGACACTGGTTGAGGTCCGGCGGCAGGCCGTACTTGGCCTTTAGCCAGAGGCGATTGTCGTCCATGATGCTGATATAGGCCACGGGGCACTGGCAAATCTGCGCAGCCAGTTCGCCAATTTCGTCATAGGCGATGTCCGGCGCGGTATCGAGGATATCGAGCGCACGGACGACGCCAAGTCGTTGGGTCTCGTTAGCAGGTATTGGAAAGGACAATCCGGCCCCCTATCGGCACCCCGCGCTCAAGCCGAGCATTCTCGTGGCGTTTGGTGCTGTTTTTAGAATAGCTTCACCGTAAAGAGAAGGCGATAGCCCTAGTTGGACGTTATACGGCCGTCGATGATCGTGAATAAGTTTCTGGCCTTTTTGCTTTTCCGAACGGTTTGCGATCTACGCCAGTCGCGTCGGCAGCATTCAACCTGGCACATCGCTCAGCTTAGCAGCATCCCTTCGGCCAGAACGCGAAGCCGGAGATCGATCGAACACTCGCGGAGCGCCAGTCTATTGCCGCTCCTCGTCACGACTGCCGTGTCGGCAACGACGCAGAGCTGACTAGGTTGAGGTGCGATAAGCTGATGATGCTCGCTTTGAGAGGTTTTGAGCGGCCGTGCGCGACGCTTTCGTGAGAAACTCGGCGAGGACTACCGACGCTTTTTTCCCAAGGGCCGCCCGTCGCTGACCGGATCAGGATCTCCGCGGGCGGGGCTGAGGTGGTGCGGCGGATGGCGTCGCGCAAACCTCAGAGGATCCCATGCCCAGTCGGCGGCCGCCGAAGAGCGCTTGAGTATGCCGCGCGGCTCATGGCATGGGGCATGTTGGCGGTCGGGATGCATGTCGCGCAGACCTATGGAGGAATGAGACCCGCATCGCCGCGGTTTCGGGGCGGGCTTGCGCCGTGGCAATTGCGCCGAGCCAAAGAAATTCTCAGCGCACACCTAGACAGTAGTATACCGCTTCAGGAGGTGGCGCGAGAGTGCCACTTGTCGATGAGTCATTTCTCACGCCAGTTCTGCCGTACAACAGGGCTGCCACCGCACAAGTGGCTGCTCACGCGCCGCATCGAGGTGGCCAAGGAGAAATTGGGCGATCGCCGATTGTCGCTCTCGGATGTGGGCGCGGCCTGCGGCTTTGCTGATCAGAGTCACCTGACCCGAGTCTTCACGCGCATGGTCGGCTTAAGTCCGGGCGCTTGGCGTCGGGCGCTCGAATAGTGGAGGCCTTGGGTTGCGGCATAGCCCAGCGCTAACGCGAGAACTGGGAGCGCTTGTCAAAATCTGCTCCAATTGTCCAGGCAAGCCCAAAGCGTTCAGCGGCAGATCCTCGCGCGAGTTTTTGTGGAATGCATCAACCGGGATGCCGGCGGCGACGCGAACACAACAAGTCTCATGTCGGCAATTCACGAGCATTAGCAACCTTTCAGCGATCTACGCACCCATTCATTCGAAGCGGTGGACGATGCGACGTACAAACCTCGGACCGACAGCGAAGCCTGTCGCCGGGAATTGCAAGCGGCTCGCGGCCGCTGAGGTTACATGCCATGCCGCTACGTCAGTATTTTGTGTGGGTTGGGAGCATCCTTCTCGTGATGCTGGTTGCCGCTGATTGGTGCTTTCCGGCTCCCGTTGCCCATGCACCACATTCTGAAATTCCCCCGAATGAGAGGATCAACCTCCAGATCCATTCGGACCAAAAAAGGCCTGAAAGAGTGGTCTTCGACACCACGCGTTCGAGATTGACACCTGCCGCAGGGGTCAGTCTCGAGCCTGACGTCTTGCCGAGTCCAAACTTCGCCAGGCCGAGCAGCACGGACCCCTCGAAGCGTATGCAGCAATAAAGGCAGGAGATTAGCGTGACCACCTTTGTGCCTATTCACGACCGCGACGAACGAACGCTTCTGCGCGAGCTGACTCACCGATTTCACAACCTACTCGTCTCATCAATCAACATTGTGTCCGCCGCCGCAGTGCGTACGGAGAATCCGGAGGTCAAGGTTGCGCTGAGCAGTGTCGTCGAATTGCTGGAGCAGCACGCCGATGTTCATCGCGTTTTGACGATCCCGGATCGGGACGGGCTGGTCGACGCCGCTGAATACATTCGCGAGCTCGGGTTCGCCATGAGCCGATCCTCTTTGGAGCCAATGGGGATACGTCTCATGCTTGTAGCCGACACCTTGCCGCTTGAATTGGAGCGGTGTTGGCGCCTCGCTTTGGCTGTCCATGAGATCGTGACAAACGCGGCGCGACATGCGTGTTTTGACAGCCGAGATGGAGCGATCAAGATCAAGCTGTCGCTCGCAGACACAGTGGTCAACTGCATCGTTGCTGACAACGGATCACTTCCGGCGCGTTTGAAGCCGGCGCGAGGCCTCCAGATGGTGAGCGATTTGACCAAGACTCTCGGCGGTCGAATTGAATACGGTTTTGGCGCGCAATTCTCATCATTCCTTCTGGTGTTTCCGTTAACGGAGCGTGAGCGACAAGCTAACCGGGTTGTCGCGTTGCGACGTGCCAGGGGGACGCGACAACGCAAAGCCACGCCGCTGCTATCGCGGTCGGAAGCAGCAAGCGCTCATTTCGATTGCGCAGGTGGCGGTCACGAAAATCCGGCGGCATCCGAATTGCAAACAGAACCGGCTGCTGATGCGCCGGTTCGGCGCGAAATGGAAAATGGATAGGAGCTGATATGAAAGACGTTTGGAGTCTTGCCACGCTCTCCATCGGAGCGCTGTGCTTCGTAGCGTTCGTAACGATCGTAAAGCCGGATGCTATCAGTGCAGTCCGGGCGTCGAGCAAGTCCGAGTACTGCAAAGTGCACGCTTCTGGTGCACAAGGGTGCCGCGTGCACGTCTTGGCAGCAGTGTCAGGCGTCGAAGGCAGGGCGCGGTAGGCAAATACTTTAGATTACGGATGGCTTGCTGATCCCGACACCACGGCGGAGTAGTTCGTCGCTCAAAACAACCAAATTGGCGGTGAGGGAGGGGATTCGAACCAGGTTTAGCCGACGGTCGTGACCTGCCGGCCGCGATGACTGCAATATTCCATAACCTTCGATGGACGAACCTGAAGTCGTGGGCATGGTACGGCCCAAAGTTTTGGTCTCCACTGTCCGTGTGAAGTCAGCGAAGCGGACGGAAGAAGTGCTGAATTTCTTCGGCAAGTGCGGCGGGCTGCTCCATGGCCGCGAAATGTCCTCCCTTTTTCATCTCGGTCCACCGCTGAATGTTGGTGTAGGTCTTCTCCGCGATTGAGCGGGGCGGAATGATGATTTCCTTCGGGAAAGAAGCATACCCCGTAGGAACAGTAATGGGCTCATCTGGTGAGATCGGCCAAGCGGAGTGCAGGCGACCGTAATATGGCCAGAACGAAGATCCGATCGCGGCAGTGAACCAGTAGAGTGAGATATTCGCCAGCATCCGGTCGCGACTTACGGCATTTTCCGGGATTCCGTCGCAATCAGACCATGAGCGGAATTTTTCTGCGATCCACGCGGCCAGACCTGCTGGCGAATCTGTGAGGCCGAAGGCCAGTGTCTGCGGTTTGGTGCCCTGAATTTGTTGATAGCCGGTCTCTTCCTTAAGCCAGTGCACGAGTTTATCGGCATATCGCTTCTCTTCTGGTGAGGTGTCACCGGCGGTCCGATCACGCGGCGCGAACAGCAAATTTAGGTGGATGCCACAAACGGATGACGGAAACCTTTGTCCAATGATCGAAGCAATGCCGGCGCCCCAGTCTCCACCTTGAACAGCAAATTTTTTAAAACCGAGTACCTCAGTCATGAGATCGTGCAGGCATGCCGCTGCCTCCTGAAGAATGAATCGTTTCTGCCCAGGTTTGAAGGAAAGCCCATAGCCGGGCAGCGAGGGTGCAATGACACTAAAAGCATCCTTCGGATCACCCCCGAACCGCGCGGGATCCGTCAGGCGCGGGATAATGTCGAGAAATTCATAGACCGAACCCGGCCAACCGTGCAGCAGAAGAAGGGGATATGGATTTGGACCGATGCCGCGAACGTGCAGATAATGCACGTCGATGTCGTGCAGTGGTACCTTGAACTGCGAAAACTCATTCAAGGCAGCTTCCTGCCCACGCCAATCGAAATGATCCTTCCAATAGGCGACCAGGTCGCGAGCATAATCGACGCTGGTGCCGTAGGCCCATGGCTCGCCGGGAGCGGCGTCAGGGAAGCGCGTAACGTCCAGACGTTTTTTCAGATCGATGATAGCTGCGACAGGAATACTGAGGACAAACGATTGGGGTACCATGACCAAATCATCCTTGCGCTATTGTCTTGCCCCGAACGTCCTTAATATAGGTTCGCGGATCGTCTTTTCACGCTGAGATTGCGGATTGCTCTCTGGTTCACTACGTCGTCAAACTTGCAGCGGAGCAACCATTTTTAGAACGTACTCGGCGTACAAATCTCCAAGCTCCTCGGGTGTCAGCGCCCCCTTGACCGAGAACCATTGCGACACCGAAGTACAAAGCGACATGATCGCAACGCGCACATGCGGAGCGCTACGAAATTGGAATTCGCCGCTCGCCCGTCCGTCATCGAGACAATTGGCGAAAAGTTCTTTAACCTGCTGGCGTATTGCAACGACGGCGCGTTGTTGGCGGCGATCGAGTGCGTCAAACTCGTAAGTCGCTACATGAACGGTAGTGTACATGCGCGCATTACAGCGAACGTAGGTGGCGACCAAGGCACGGAGCCGCTCTGTAGCGGAGGCTTCCACTGCTGCTGTCCGTTGTAATTCTTTAAGCATAGCCGAAGCGGTGACCACCGTCAGCTTGTACAGCAGTTCGTTCTTGCTTCGGAAGTGAACGTAGAGGGCCGCCGGGCTCATTTGTGCGCGCTTGGCGATATCCCGTGTAGTGGTTGCCCGGTAGCCGCGCTCCGCAAAGCATTCGATGGCGGCGATTACCAGCTTACGAATCGAATTGTTCCGTTCAGCCCCAAGAAATTCCGACAACACCCCTCTGTTGATCGAGTCGGCAAAGGCAATGACATCGGATCCTCGGGATGCCGGCAGCTTGGATGTTCGGCGCACTGTCCTCGGCCTGGAGACCCCGGTGGCGTTCTTCAAATTCCTGGCTTCCATCATCGCCTTATCAAAAACGCCGGGGTTGGCGGCCCTCAAGTATTACACGACGGATTACCGGTCCGCACCTGTCGGATGCAACCGCGCAATTGCAAACTTAAAGCGATGCGAGGATCGCGAAGCGCTGGCCGCCATTGACAACGGGTCAAGTTTACTCCTAGTCTCGTGGCTAAGCAAGCGCTTGCATAGCAAGTGCGATTGAACGCGACGAGGTAGGAATGATCAGGGTCAGCCACGACTATCTGGATCCGGGCTTCATTGCGGATCCCTATCCCTATTTCAAGAAGATCCGCAATGAGATGCCCGTCCACTGGAACGAGCGCTGGCGCGGCTGGATCGTCACGCGTTACGAGGACGTATACGCTGCGCTGCACAACGATCGCCTGATGGCCGATACTGTCACTCCCTACTTTCAGGCGATGAAGCCGCAGGACCGAGAAAAATACGCGTTGATCTACGACGTCCTGAATAACTGGACGGTCTTCATCGATCCACCGAAGCATACTCGCCTGCGTCGCTTGATGCAGCGGGCGTTCACGCCACGCGCGATCTCGAAGATGCGCGAGGTTGTCGAGGCGATCGTGACGAAGCAGTTAGACAAGTGGGGTTCGAAAAAGCGGATCGATGTCATCGATGATTTCGCCTATCCGCTGCCGGCCAGTGTGATCGCCACCATGATTGGGGCACCGCTTGAGGATGTGCACCTGTTTCATGCCTGGGCGGATACGCTCACCAACCTGCTGCATGGCGGCGTAGGCGCATCGGACCGCCTTACCAGAGCCCAGACCGCGGTCGAGGAATTCAATGCCTATCTGTCCGGCCTCTACGCGCAGCGATTGACCAATCCGCGCGCCGACATGATGAGCTGGCTGATGGAAGCGCAGGCGAGCGATCCCTCGATCCGCAAGGAGGACGTGATCTATTCATGCATGCTGCTGCTCGTCGCCGGCCATGAAACCACGCAAAACCTGATCGCCAACACCCTGGTTGCGCTATTGATGTCGCCCGACCAACTCGCGCTGCTGCGCCAGGACGAGCGGCATATCCCTACAGCCATCGAGGAAGGGCTTCGTTACAACGGTCCGGCGAAGGGAACCATGCGGGTGGCGGCCAGCGACATGGAGATTCGCGGTGCCTCCATCAAGAACGGCGATCGGGTGCTGTTGTGGATGGCCGCCGCCAACCGCGATCCGGAGAAGTTCGCCTCGCCCGATACTTTCGATGTGACCCGCAGCCCCAACCCTCATCTGACCTTCAGCCATGGGATTCATTTCTGCATGGGCGCGCCCTTGGCGCGGCTGGAGCTGGAAGTTGCACTGACCCACATCCTTCGCCGCTTCCCGAAACTCGAGCTCGCCGGCCCTGTGGTTTATCGCCCCCGCGTGCTGACGCGCACCATGGAAGCGCCACTTCTCATGGCGGTGGCGTGATGTCTCCAACCAAAGGCAAATTCCGCGTCGTGATCGACCGCGACCTCTGCGTTGGCTCCGGCTTGTGCGTTGCAACAGATAGCCAGCGTTTTGTGATCGGTCCGGATGGCAAAGCGCAGTACTCCTCGGAGACCGTTGATATCGGTCTGGCCGAGGAGGCCGTCGAACTGTGTCCGCAATCAGCAATCAGGCTCGAATCGGAGGATGGCACATGAGCGCACCGACCTCCTGGCGCACCGCACTGACCGAGGCGACCGACGAAGAAGTGCGCATTCGTGGCTACGATCTGCGCGATCTCGTTGGCCGCGTCAGCTTTGCCGAGGGCATCCTGCTGATGGCCCGCGGTGAACTGCCGACGGAAGGTGAGGCGCGCCTGCTGGAGGCCATTCTGGTATCGGTGCTCGATCGCGGTATCGTTCCATGCTCGGTGGTGACGCGCTATCTCGCATCCTCAGGCTCGCCGATTCAGGCGGCCGTCGCCGGTGGCATTCTGTCCTTCGGTGATGTCTACGGAGGCGCCGGCGAGCAACTGGCTGAGGCGCTGGCGAACAACATCGGGGCGGTGCGCGACGGAACGATAAGCCGGCAAGAGGCCGCTCAGCGTGTGGTGCAGCATTTCATCGATCGTGGTTTGCGTGTCCCGGGTTATGGCAGCGCCGTCCACCGTGACGGCGATCCACGCGTGCCGAGGTTGTTCGAAATCGCCGAACAGGGAAAAGTGCTAGGCGATTTCACGCATTTGGCGATGGAGGTCGAAAAGCAACTCTCGAAGGCCAAGGGGCGTGCCCTCGGAATAAACCAGGACGGTGCACTGGCTGCGCTCGGTCTTGATCTCAAGTTCGATTGGCGCCTGATGCGGGCATTGGCATTCATTCCACGCTCGGCTGGCCTTGCCATGCACGCGCTGGAGGAGATGACGAGAGAGTCGGGCTGGCGGCACGTGCCGAACGCCGAGGTTGTCTATGACGGGCCGCCGGCGCGCCCGCTGCCGCCAAGAGACGGAGGGAGCTGATGAGCATTAGCGACTGGATCGTTCGCAGCAGCCAATGGTACCCGGACAAACTGGCGCTCGTTGCGGGCGAGCGGCGCTATACCTACGCGCAATTCAATGCGCGCGTGAACCGCCAGGCGAACGGCCTGATTTCAGGCGGGATGCAGCGAGGCGATCGCATCGCATATCTCGGCAACAACAATGCGGAAGCGGTCGAATGCACGGCGGCCGCCGCCAAGGGTGCTTTCGTTCATGTGCCAATCAGTTTCAGGCTGTCCAACCGCGAAGTCCGTCAGATCCTGCAGCACAGCGGTGCGCGCATTCTGATCATCGAGACCGAATTCGCCGAGAAGCTGGGCGAAATCGGCGATTGCCCGGCTCTCGAAAGGATCATCCGCTTCGATCCCAGCAACGCCGCCGCATCGCCATTCGAGGCCTGGCTCGTCGCGCAGGCGGACGGCGAACCTGACGTCGACCCGTTGGCCGACGACAATTTTCTGATCGTGTACACCAGCGGCACAACCGGATCGCCCAAGGGAGTGCTGTTCCAGCAGCGGCAATCCGTCGCCCATGCTCCGATTCCGATCCTCTATTACGACATTCGCGCCGATAGCCGCTTGCTCATGGTCTATCCGCACAACTCCGTCGCATCGATCAATATGTTCTACATCCCCGCCTGGGTGGTCGGCGCGACCGTGGTGATGGCGGATGCGAGAGGGTTCGTGGCGGAGCGGTGGCTGTCGCAGGTGGAAGCCGAAAGGATAACGCATTGCCACCTGGTGCCCACGATGCTCATCCGCGTGCTCGACAGCGGCACAGCAGGCCGCTTCGATCTGTCGAGCCTGCAGACGCTCGGCTACGGATCGGCCGCAATGCCCCGCGAGCGCATCGAGCAGTTGCACAAGACGTTCGGCAGCATTTTGGTGCAGGGCTACGGCATGACCGAGGTAAGTTCGCTGGCCGCCGTGTTGACCAAGGCGGATCATGCGAAAGCGCTGACGGGCGACGGCCGGCAGTTATCGGCATGCGGGCGGCCGGTGTTTGGTTGTGAATTGAGGGTCGTGGACGAGAATGGCCGGCCGGTCCCGAACGGCGAGATTGGCGAGATCGTGTTCCGAAGTCCGCAGGTTACCAGTGGCTACTGGTGCGATACCGACCGCACGCAAGCCGCGATCCAGAACGATTGGCTGCATTCAGGCGATCTCGCAACCATCGATTCCGAGGGCTACATCTACATCGTCGACCGCAAGAGCGACATTATCATCAGCGGCGGCTTCAACGTCTCCAGCAAGGAAGTCGAGGAAATCATCGGCTGGCACCCAAGCGTGAGAGAAGCGGCGGTGGTGGCGCGGCCTGATGCGGAATGGGGGGAGAAGGTGCATGCCTTCGTCGTCCTCCAGCCTGGCGCCCGGCTGGCGCAGGCGGAATTGATCGCGTTCTGCCGCGACAAGCTCGCCGGCATCAAGTGTCCCGATGCCGTGGAATTCATCGACGAGTTGCCGCGCAATGCGCTCGGAAAACTCATTAAATCGGAACTTCGTGGATGGGTGCGCGCGCATGCATCTGCCAACCAGGTAAAGAATCATGCGTGAAGCAATTCTCGACGTCAGCTATGAGGATCTGAAACTGGAGCGGCGCGGCCTTGCTGCCTGGATCACAATCGACCGGGCCAGCCGCGGTAATTCATTCCGGCGTCAGACGCTGGACGAGATCATCGACGCGCTGGAACGCATCACCGATGCGCCCGACGTCCGTGCCGTCGTTATCACCTCCGCCGGCAACCGGTTCTTTTCGACCGGCGGCGATGTCGGTGACTACTGGACACGCTATCGCGACGACATGACCGGGATGCGCGCCTACGAACGGGCGCTGGAAAAAACCTTCGCCGAGATGATCCATTGCCCGAAGCCGATCATCCACCGGATCAACGGCGACTGCGTTGGCGGGGCCAATGCCTTCCATCTAGCCGCCGACATTGCCGTGATGTCGACTAACGCCAAGCTTCAGCAGGTCGGGACAATGATCGGCAGCGTTGGGGGCTTCGGGCCTACGCAGTGGTGGCCGCAGGTGGTAGGCGACAAGCGCGCGCGGGAGATCCTATTGTGCTGCAAGCCGGTCAACGCCGAACTGGCGTTGCAGTGGGGGGCGGTTAACGCCATCGCACCCTATGACAAGCTCGATGAGACTGTGCAGGCGTATGTCGACAAACTGGCAAAGGGCTTCCCTGATGCCATGCGATACACCAAGGTTTCCGTGAACGCGCCGAAGGAACTTGCGTTCCGCGAGATGACCCAGGCGCGCGAATGGCTCACCTTGCATTTCCCGTCGATGGAATCCCGCGAGGGTTTCGGTGCCTTCTTCGAGAAGAGGGCCGTCACTTCCGAACCGAGCTGGAAGGCCACCGATACCGGCCACGTGACGGTCGCGCCATACGGCGGCTTCAGCATCAATTGCAAGTCGTGCGGCGCAACATACCTGCCGGAAGACCACAAGTTCTGCGGCATGTGCGGCGGTGAATTGTCCGGGTCGGGCAAGTCGACATGAGCGGCGCCCCACGTGCGTTCGTGGTGTCGGCCGCAGCGGGCGGCATTGGCGGTGAATTGGTCGGGCGTTTGCTGGCTGGCGGTCACCGCGTGCTCGCCTGCGATATCAGTTCCCGGCGCCTTGCCGCGCTATCGGAGCGGCTCAGTGCGCATCAAAATTCGCTGGTGACTCACAAGGCCGACGTTGCCGATGAGGCGTCTGCCAATCGCATCGCCGAGATCGCCGTTGAGCGCTTCGGTATCGTGCACGGTCTTGCCAACGTGGCCGGAGGCATCGCCGGAATCGGCGAGGACGTGATTGATCGGGCCATCGAGCGCATTGGCCTGGAAGAAATGCGTCAAACTTTTCGGCTCAACGTCGACAGTGCATTCCTGCTCATCAAGGCACTGGTTCCCGCGTTCAAGGCAAGGGGATATGGCAAGATCGTCAACGTCGCGTCGTTGGCCGCCTTCGGTAACTTCGATCACATGGGCAACGCCGCATACGACGCCGCCAAGGCCGCCGTCATCGGGCTCACCCGAACGCTCTCGCGTAGCCTCGGCAGCGACGGCATCCGCGTCAACGTGGTCGCGCCTGGCTCGATCTATACCGAGCGGGTGCGCGAGGTTTTCAGCCAGGAGTTTCTCGACACGCAGATCGCGCGCATTCCGTTGCGACGGATGCCGGGTCCGAACGACGTCGCCGCGTTGATCGAGTTTCTGTTGCAGCCGGAGTCAGACCAGATCAGTGGAGAGGTGGTGAGGGTCGCCGGCGGATTGAGATAGTTTGTTAAAGACCGAAATCGGAAACAGAAATAATTTCCTGGGAGGGAAGTCATGCGTAGATTAGTTTCGCTCGTCTTGTCGGCGGTCGCTGCCGCAGTTCTATCAAGCGCTGCCGCGCTATCGGCGGAAGCTGTCAAAATCGGGGTCGTTCTGAGTTTAAGCGGCCCGGCCGCTGTGTTCGGAATCCCAGAGCGCGACGCCATCCAGGTGGCAATGGACAAGTTGAAGGCGGACGGCAAGCTCAAGCAGCCGATAGAACTTGTCATTTACGATGACAAGACCAATCCAACCGAAGCGGCGCGGATGGTCACGCAGGCCATCAACAACGACAAGGTCGTCGCCATCATTGGCCCCGGCACCGGCGGCAATATCCTGGCGGCCGGGCCACTTGCGCTGCGCATGCAGGTGCCGTTGCTCGGGCCGGCCGGAACGATGGCGATCACCGACCGCAAGAACGAGTTCTATCCATGGGTGTTCCGCGTGGCGCCAAGCGACCGCGTCGACGTTAAGGTCATCCTTGAGGATATGGCCAAGAGCAAAGCCAAGAAGATCGGTGTCTTCTTTCAGGAAGACGCCTACGGCAAAACCGGTGTCGACTTCGCCAAGGAGATTGGCCCGACGCTCGGCATGGAAGTGGTAGAAACGGTTAGCGCGCCATACACCGCGACTGATCTGACGGCTCAGGCAACACGGCTGCGCAATGCCGGCGTTGAGGCCGTGTTCCTGCAGGTTTCCATCTCCTCGCTCGGCGCCTCGTTCGTTAAGGCCGCCAACCAGGTCGGCCTCAGCGCCGCGGCCTATGCCAACGCCGGCCTTGCCCAGCGTTCGTTTGCCGAGTCAGTGGGCGGCGACGTCGACGGCCTGCGTGTGCTCAGCATCGGCAATCTCCCCTATGATCCGTCGGACGGCGAGGCCGAGCTTGCCAAGCTGCTCAAACAAGCCGGCAAGGTACCGCAAGGTTGGGGTGAACTTGTTGGCACCAACGGATTGATGACCGTCGTCGCTGCGGTAAATGCTCAAGGCGACAAAGAGATCACCGGAGTCTCGATGAGAGATACCATTGAAGGCCTGTGTGGTTATCCGGCATTTGCCCGCGGCAAGCCGTGCTTCTCCAAGGACAGCCACGACGGCTGGGCGGAGGATTCGCTGGTTATTACGGAGCTGCGCAACAAAGAGCTGAGAACCAGACGTTAACCGGCGGAGACGGCTTTGTACGTTTTGACCGAGTACATTGTACGCGGCATCCAGGCCGGTTCGATATACGGGCTCTTGGCATTGCCCATGAGCCTGCTCTTTGCAACCGCGGGCACAATTGACTTCGCGGTCGGCGCCTATGCCTTGCTCGCCGCCGCCGTCGCTACCATCGTCGCGGGTCCGCTTGGAATAGCCATCGCCATCGTGGCGGCGATCAGCGCAGCTGCGGCGATGGGTGTCATCTTCCTTGTACTCACGCGCACCGGAACGAGAGACCATATCGTCTTTGCGCTCGCAAGCTTCGGTCTCGCAGTGGCGATCGCCTCGTTCATTCTTTGGCAATTCGGAACGCAGGCCTTCGTCAGGGCTTCGTTCTCGCAGTTTTGGTCGCTCGGCGGCATTCGGATCAGCCCGCAAGGTGTGATCAATCTTGGGCTCGGTGCGCTCGTCACGCTGCTGTTGTATCTGCTGCTGTACTGGTCGGATCTCGGCCGCATGATGCGTGCGGCGGCCGCAAACCCGACCGGGGCCGAGCTTGCCGGCATTCCCGTCGCGCGGATCCAGTTTGGTACTTACCTGGCAGGCGGACTGCTCGGCGGCCTTGCCGGGATCATGATCCTTTACAGCGCCGGGCTCGATTTCACGGCCTCGCTGAGCCTCACGCTCGGCGGCTTCGGCGCGGCCATCATCTTCGGCATTACCAGTCCGCTGCGATGCCTGCTGGGCGGCGTCGCCATGGGCGTTGCAGAAGCCCTTGCGGCTGGCTACACCTCGGGAATGGTGACCGCCATGGTGCCGTTCCTGTTCGTTTTGATCGTCCTATCGGTGAGCAACATCGGCGGTGGCGCGATGGCAGGGGATCGGCCATGAGAGGCCTGACGAGCCGCCCGAACACGATGATCGTGCTGGGGCTGGCAATCGCGAGCGTCGCTTTGGCTGCCCGCGATCCGGTTTGGACCGATACCTGGGTTATCGTCGGCGTCTATGTTCTGATCGCGCTGTCGACCGGGATCAGCTACGGGCAAGCCGGAATCCTGTCGATGTCGCAAGGCGCGTTCGCGGCTGTCGGCGGCTATACCGCGGCCGTGAGCACCCTGCGCTTCAAGTTGCCCCCCGGGGTCGATCTCCTGATTGCGGCCGCGCTTCCGGCGTTGCTCGCCTACGGGCTCGCTCGCGTCGTCACCCGTTTGACGGCGCTGGCAACCGCACTCGCCACGCTCGCTCTCGGCAGTGTCATCGAGATCGGCTTGCGCAACATGGACAACATTACCGGGGGCTACATCGGTCTTGCCGGAATACCAGGCATCGGCATGATCGACACGCCGCTGAAATACTGCGCGCTGGTCTGGGCAATGATTTGCGTGTGCGTTCTAATGTACGAGAATCTGGTGAACTCGCCTTTTGGCCGCGCACTTAACGTGATCAGGCACGACCGCGTGCGCGCGCAAGCCGACGGGGTCAATGTTCCGCAGCTGCTCAGCGCCGCGTTCGCGTTCTCAGCAGCGATGGCCGGATCGGCAGGCTGGCTCTACGCGCACTACATCAGCTACATCAGTCCGAACTCGCTCGATACCCAGACGTCGATCTCGGCCCTGCTCATGAGCGTGATTGGCGGTTCCGGTATAATCCTCGGACCGCTTGCAGGAACTGTATTCCTTGATGTTCTGGTTCGTCATTTGCCGGCGCAAGAACTTCAGGGGATGTTCTATGGCGGTGCGTTGATTCTCATCCTGATTTTGGCGCCGACTGGATTGCTCGGACTTGTGCCGCCCTTATTGGCAAAGTTCCGCGCCAATCGCGGTTCCCGCCGGACAACAAAGGCGGCCAGGGTCAAGCCGGAGGCGGCGCAGTGACAGGCATGCTCGCAGCCACCGGAATTCGCATGTCGTTCGGCGGCCTCACCGCATTGAAAAGCGGCACCATCGAGGTAGCGGCGGGAACTATTATCGGCCTCATCGGCCGCAACGGTTCAGGCAAAAGCACGCTTTTCAATTGCATGACGGGTTACTTCCGTCCAAAGGTCGGCAAGATCACACTGTCCGGACGCGACATCACGGGACTACAGCCGCACCGTATTGTTGAACAGGGCATCGTACGTACGTTCCAAACCCCGCGACTGGATTTCGATGCAAATGCGCGTGCTGCCGTGCTCTGCGGTTTCTACCCGGCCAGAACCTCGACGTTCCTTGGCGCGCTTGCTGGCCTTCCGGGCGTGCGGCGCGAGGAGCGAAGGCTCGCAGAGAAAGCGGATCACATCATCGAGCGGATCGGGCTAGGTCCGCAGCGCGACCAACCGCTGGGCACGTTGTCGATGGGCCAGGTCCGGCTGGTCGAAGTAGCACGTTGTCTTGCGGCCAATGCGAAGTTCGTGTTGCTGGACGAGCCGGCCGCCGGATTGACGCGCGAGGAGCAGTTGGTTCTTTGTGGCCAGATTCGTGAGCTGGCCAAGCAGGGCATCGGCGTGCTTCTGGTCGAGCACAACTTCTTCCTGATTCATGAGCTCTGCGAACGGGTGACCGTGCTGGAGGAAGGAGCCGTGATCTTCGTCGGCACGCCGGGTGACGTTGCGCGTGACCCAGGCGTTCTGCGCTCCTATCTTGGCGCGGCAGCCGAATATGCGGGCGGGAGGGTCGCAGAATGACGTTCGAGGTATCCAAACTATCCGCGCGTTATTCCCGCATCGAAGTTTGCCACGACATCGGTTTTGAGGTCGGAAGCGGCGAATTCCTGGCCATCCTCGGCGCCAACGGCGCGGGCAAGAGTAGCCTGCTGGGAGCTATCGCCGGCGCGGTTTCCGCCAAAGGCAGCATCCTTCTCGCCGGACGACGCATCGACCATCTGTCATCGCACCAACGCGCGCGCGCCGGCATCGCATTCGTCCCCGAGGGCCGGCGCAACCTGTTCGGGCCCCTGACCGTGAACGAGAACCTGCAACTCGGGCTGCGCTTGAGCCCACCGTCCCGACGCACGTTAATCCGGGATCGAATCATCGAGCTTTTCCCGATCCTGGGCCGGCGCGGCAAACAATTGAGCGGCATGCTCAGCGGGGGCGAGCAGCAAATGCTTGCGATAGCAGTTGCGGTTGCGCGAGAGCCGCCATTGCTGTTGCTCGATGAGCCATCACAAGGTCTGGCGCCGATCGTTCTTGAGGAAATCGCGCTGGCCATCAAGGGACTGCGCGCTTTCGGCCTCACGCTGTTGCTGGCGGAACAGAACCACCAATTTGCAAGCGGCCTCGCCGATCGCTTCATCGCGCTTCAAGGTGGAGAGATTGTCGATTCTGGTAACAAAGCTGCTCTGGACAGTCGCGAGCGAGTCGCCGCCGCAATTATGGCGCACTGAGATCAAGCTATGCTGGCGGTGGTGCTGCGCGAACGAAGCTCATTTCGCCGCGTCTACCATCGAAACGACAAGCTCGGCATAGTACTCGCCGATCTGCTCGGGCGAGAGACGACCGCGCGGTGAGTACCACCCCAACACCGACCGGCATAGGGCGAGGATAGCCATCCTCATCATGTCGATATCCTTGATCTTGAACTCGCCGGTCGCGCAACCTTCCTTCAAGCAGTCTGTCACTATAAGCTCAAGCGCGTCGCGAATCTTCACGATATCCTTGCGCTGGGCGAGATTGAGAAAGTTGAATTCGGTGTTGGCGACGCAGGCAGCCTTGTACATCTTCAGCGGGAAAGCGACATAGTCTTGAACGATGCGTTTGAGGCGCTTGGTCGGGTCGCCCGCCTCCTGCGAGGTGGCGGCTAGCCTCTCATGTAACCTCTCGGCCACCACAACGATAATTGTGAATAGCAGTTCTTCCTTGGACTTGAAGTGCACGTAGACCGCCGCCGGGCTGAGCTTTGCCCGCTTGGCAATTTCGCGGGTACTGGAAGCGTGGAAGCCGCTCTTCCAGAAGCTATCGACTGCCGCCAGTAAAAGCCTACGAATCGAGGGACTTTCGACGCGGCGCTGGAACAGGTCGGGAAGCGTTGACTCGGTGGGGCGGCCCATCGTTGACGGCGCGAAGGATAGCGTCCTCGACGCGGCATCTCTGAGGCTGGATGTCATGGAGTTTCTTGAGGGGTTGGTTTGCAGGCCGATTCGCTTTCCTACCACAAATTCCGGTGCCTGGCGTTTGGCGGCACCGTCTCAGAATGCGCTGTGGACGGGAAAAACCGGCTTTCGCCTTTCCTTGATCGCCGCCATGCCCTCCTTGAGCTCAGGCCCGGTAAAGGCATGAAATTCGAACGCGAGCGAGGCGTCGAAAATCGGCCCCGCCAAGCGCAGCCAGTGGTTCATCGTGTACTTGGTCAGGCGGATCGCCGTCGGCGGTCCCTCGGCAAGGGTCGAGGCAATTTCAACGGCCTTGCCGTCCAGCTCGGAATCCTCGACGGCCATCGAGACCAGACCGATGCGCTCGGCCTCCTCGCCGGTGATGGTGGTGCACATCAACAAGTGGTACTTGGCGCGCGCCATGCCGCACAGCAGGGGCCAGATGATCGCGGCATGATCGCCGGCGGCGAGGCCAAGGCGGGTGTGACCATCGATCAGCTTAGCTGTCTTGCTCACGATCGAGATATCCGACATCAGCGCGCAGACCAAACCGCCACCAACCGCCGGTCCGCGCACGGCACTGATGATGGGCTTGGTGCAGTTGATCATGTTGTAGACGACGTCGCGCGCCTCGCGCAGGTTCTTCATGCGCACCTCGTGGTTCTCGACCATCTGCTGAACCATCTCGAAATTGCCGCCCGCACAGAAGGCGTCGCCCGCTCCGGTCAGGATCACCGCCGCGACGCTGTCGTCATACGAGATGTCGTGCCAGACCCGGACCATCTCGGGATGCATCACCTCGTCGATCGAATTTTTCTTGCCCGGATTGTCGATGGTTACCCGCAGCACCCTGGGGTGCGGCCGGTCGAAGCGCAGGCGCTTGTAGTTGCTGTAGAGGCTATCGGACATGGGATGCCTTTCCGGGGGCGTTTGCCAGGAAAATCCTGAGCGAAATCCTGTTCGGCGCGCCGCAACACCGGCGCAACTGGAGTAGTCGTACAAGGGTGTTGACCGCGATGCAAGCCTATCATATAAGCGAATGCTTAGTAAATACTAAGCGAACGCTTAGATGTATGCTGCGGCGCGAGGAGGAAACGATGCTCACGGTGAATGATGATCTGCTCGACCCCGAGATCATTCAAAACCCTTCTCCCTACTACAAGATGCTGCGCGAACAACATCCATGTTACTGGAACGAGCGCTGGCGCGGCTGGGTTCTGACCCGCTACGAGGACGTCTACGGTGCGCTGCATAGTCCGAAGATGCTGGCCGATCGCATCACGCCGTTTTTCAAGACACGTCTAAGTGATGAGGAGCGGGAGCGTTTCGCCCTGACCTACGAGGTCCTGCACTCCTTCGTGGTTTTCCTCGACCCGCCCGAGCATACCCATCTGCGCCGCATTTTTAGCCGGGCATTCATGCCGAGGGCGGTGGCGACGATGCGGGGAGTGGTGGAAAGTTACGTCAAGGACTTCTTCGACCAGTGGGAGGGCCGCAGCAGTGTCGATTTGAACCGCGACTTCGCTTACCCTTTCCCGGCCAACGTCATCGCCTCGATCATCGGCGCCCCCCGGGAAGACGTCCACCGTTTCCACGCCTGGGCCGACGCTCTCACCACGTTGCTGCTCGCCGGGGTCGGTGAGGAGCAACGCATGGACCGGGCCCAGGCTGCATTGATCGAGTTCAAGGCCTACCTGCGCGGCTTGTACGACGAACGAGTGAAAAACCCGCGCGACGACATGATGAGCTGGCTGATGGAAGTCCAGCGCAACGACCCGACGCTGACGCCGGACGACGTGCTGCATTCCTGTATCCTGCTGGTCAATGCCGGTCACGAGACCACGCAGGATCTGATTTGCAATACGCTGACGACGCTGTTGCAGACGCCCGACCAGCTCGAACTGCTGCGCCAAAAGCCGCAGCACATGAAAACTGGAATCGAGGAAGGGTTGCGTTTCAACGGTCCGCTCAAGGGCACGATGCGGGTCGCCGGTGAAGATATGATCATCGCTGACAAGCACGTACGTGCCGGCGATCGTATTCTCCTGCTAATGGGGGCCGCCAACCGCGACCCGGCCAAATTCGACGATCCGGAGCGGTTCGACGCGACACGTTACCCGAACCTGCATTTGTCGTTCAGCCATGGGATCCACTTTTGTCTGGGGGCCCCGCTGGCGCGTATGGAGATGGAAATCGCGTTTAAAGAGCTGCTTAGGCGCTTCCCCAGAATGGAATTGACCAGCCCTATTCAATGGGATCCGCGCATCCTGGGACGTAGTATCGTGCCGCCGATCAACCTCAGGCTGGATTGAGACAACCGATGCAACAGCGCAAACTGGTCCGCGTCCACGTAGATCCCGATCTGTGTGTCGGCTCGGCCATGTGCATCAGCTCCAGTCCCGAATCGTTTCGCATGGGCCCTGACGGGCACGCCATCTACGTTGCCGATGCGGTGAACGAGGTCTCGGCGCTCGATGCGGCGGAGCTTTGCCCAGTCTCGGCCATCCAGCTCATCTACGAGGAATAGGTCATGGCAACCAAAGGCCGGTGGAAAACCGCCCTCGCATACGGCGACGACGATTCGGTGGTGATACGGGGCTACAGCCTCGGCGAGTTGGTGGGCAAGGTGTCTTTCGCCGAAGCCTTTCTGCTGCTGGCGCTGGGCGAGTTGCCGCCTCCCGGCCACGCGCGCACCTTTGAGGCCATGCTGGTTTCGGTGCTGGACCATGGCATTGTGCCTTCGAGCATCGTGACGCGTTACCTTGCATCCTCCGGCACCCCGATCCAGGCTGCCGTGGCGGGCGGCATTCTTTCATTCGGCGACACCTATGGTGGCGCATGCCAACAACTTGCCGAGCGCCTCGTTCACCATCGCCAGTTGATCGCGCAGGGCACGCAAACCGAGGACACCGCGGCCCAGGCCATCGTTCGCCACTTCTTCGAGCGCGGCGAAAAAGTTCCGGGCTACGGCCACGCTTTGCATCCGGAGGGAGATCCGCGCGTGCCGCGCCTCTACGCCATTGCAGATAAAAACGAAGTGACCGGCGACTACTCGCGCCTGGCGCAGGCGGTCGAGGCGGAGTTGGGCCGGGTCAAGAAGCGTCCCCTGCCGATGAATCAGGATGGGGCCCTCGCGGCCCTTGGTCTGGACATGGGGCTAGACTGGCAGATCGTGCGCGCCCTGGCGTTCATTCCGCGCAGCGCGGGGCTTGCGGTCCATGCTGTGGAGGAGATGAAGCGCGAGGCTGGCTGGCGTCACGTGCCCAACGACGAAATCGACTACGACGGACCGCCATTGCGTCCGCTGGGCAGGAGCTGAGCATGGCCGGCGTGCTCCAGGGCGTGCGGGTCGTCGAGTTCACCCACATGGTGGCGGGACCTGCATGTGGCCAAGTGTTGGGTGATTTCGGCGCCGAAGTTCTCAAGGTCGAGCCACCGCAGGGCGATATCACGCGGCGAATGGGTCCAATGGCCGGTGACGTGGCGGCGTTGTACGCCTCCACTAACCGCAACAAGCAGGTCGTATGTCTGGATCTCACCGATCCGGTCGATGCTGCGGAAGCCAAGCAACTCGCGCTCGGCGCCGATGTTGTGATTTCCAATCTGGATGCAGCCCTGCTGCAAAAGGTCGGTCTTGATGGGCTAGCTCTGCGGCGCGCCAATCCGCGCTTGATCTGTGTTGAAGTCACCGGCTTCGGTCCCGGCGGCCCGGCCGGCACTGACGGCCTGGCACAGGCGGCCATGGGCTTGATGGCGACGACGGGTTCGGTAGAGGGCCCATCCTTTCGGACCGGTCCGTCGGTCGTCGACGTGTCAACCGGCGTTTGGGCCGCACTTGGCGTGTTTGCGGCGCTCGAGAACCTGCGCCGCACCGGGCAGGGCGATTTCATCCAGGCTTCGCTGGCCGATACCTGCCTGTATCTGCAGTATCCCCACCTCACGATGTACGCGGCAGCGCCGGATGTCGTGCAGCGCAATGGCAATCACTCGGTGGTTGCGTGTACGCCGCTGTTCGAGGCGGCCGATGGCAGGCTGCTGGTCACGGTTCTGCATAAGCGGCACTGGCAGGCTTTGTGCAACGTGGCCGGCGCACCGAAGCTTGCTGACGATCCCGACTTTGCCACCAACGCCCTGCGCTGTGCCGCGCAGAGCCGCATCGAATCCTTGTTAAATCCGTTGATGCGCCAGCGCACGCGTGCGGAGTGGGTGTCGCTGCTGCGTGCCGCAAAGCTACCGTGCGGGCCGGAACGCGATTATGCCGAAGTGACTGAAGATGCCGACCTACATGCGCGCGGCATGTTGTACCGCTTGCCGCAGGGCGACGGCGAAAGTCTTCAGGTCGGCATGCCGTTGCAATTCACGACGATGCAGCGGGTGGAGCCTCAACCGCCGCCGGTGCTGCCTGCGTCCGATCTGAAGCGATAGGAGAATCTGATGCCGGCGAAAGACATTGCTCCCCGGTTCGATTTGTCCGCCGGCGAGCGCGCTTTGCTGGAGCAGGCCGAGGCTATCGCCGCCTCCCACGCGCCGGTTGACGGCGAGAGCATGTCCTTGGCGGCGTTGCGCCGGATATTCCGCGCACTAGAGCCCACGGGTTACCTGGGCTCGGTGTTGCCCACTGAGGCCGGTGGAAAAGAAATGTCGCCGTTGGCTTTCGCCGCCTTGGTCGAGGGTCTTTCCCCCGACCTCACGCTGCTGGGCAATCACAGTGTGCAGCGATACCTGCATGGCTTCGGCTCGGCCCCCCAATGCCGACGTTTCATGCCCGGCCTTCTCTCCGGCGAAGAAATCGGCGCGATAGCGATCACCGAGGCGCAAGCCGGTTCGGATCTTGCCCGCATCGAGACAAAGGCCCGCCGCGTAGGCGATCGCTATCTGCTGAATGGACGCAAGACCTGGGTCACGCACGGCATGGTCGCATCGACCTTCATCGTTTTGGCGCGAACCGGCGATGACCGGTTCACCCGCTTCATCGTGCCAGGCGATAGTGAGGGATTGCAACGCAGCAAACAAAAGCCGGTGGGACTGACGCACCTGAGCTTTGCCCATCTCGAATTTCACGACTGCGAAGTCGAAGCTGGGTTGCGACTCGGCGAAGAGGGTGAGGGCCTGAAGGGCGCGAAGCAAGCCTTTCCGATTGCACGCGTGCTTGCAGCCCTGCAAGCCCTGCGCATCGGCCGCGCCGCGCTTTCGCTGGCGTCCGACTTCGCGCGCGCACGCGTCGTTGCGTCGCAATCACTTGCCGACAGCAGCCTGGTGCAACACGGCTATTCGGGCCTGTGGGCGCGCTGCGAAGCCACGCGGCTATTGTGTTTTCGGGTGGCCGCAAACCTCGACGCGCCCGACGCCACGGCCATGGCTTCCGCCATCAAGGCGATGGCCGGTGAACTGGCGCTCGATGCCTGTCGGTGGGCGTCGGACTGCATGGGCTCGGCCGGCCTCGGTGCTGACCATCGGCTGGTGCGGCTACACAACGACGCACGAATGATGTCCGTTGTTGACGGCACCTCGGTGCTCAACCACCTCGTCGCCGCACGCCGCAGCATCGCGCGCAGAAGCTCTGGTGAGGGGAGTATTGACGCCGGCATGCATCCGCCATAACATAAGCAAGCGCTTAGGTTAGTATAAGCGATTGCTTATTACCGTGACAGCGAGGGGTAATGGGCTTTAAGGAAAATAAAGCAGCGGAGGAAACGTTGAGAGCGCCAGCACGGGTCGATTCATTGGGGCATGCAGTGACGGCGGGTGTTTTCGCATGCTGAGCGTGCATCTCAACGTCTGCTGCCTCGCCGACCTGATAGGCGTCGCGGTGCGTCGTAATCGTGATGCGATCGCGATCGAGTACGACGGCGGACAGCGGACCTATGGTGAGTTCTGGGGGCGAGCGCTGCGTTGCGCCAATGCGCTGCTTGCGCTGGGCTTCAAGCCCGGCAATCGCATCGCCATCTTCGCCCAAAACTGCCCTGAATACATTGAGGTTTATGTCGGCTTGCAACTTGCGGGTCTTGTGGCGGTGCCGGCCAACTATCGGCTCTCTGGCGATGAACTCGCCTACCTGTTGAATGATTCCGGTTCGAGCGGTGTGATCATTGGCGCTGAATTCCTGCCGCTGCTCGCGACCCAGATGAGCAAGATCAGGATCGCCGCCGCGCAAACCGTGGTGTTCGGCAAGACGGCCGAGCACGGCTACGCTTATGAGACTCTGCTCGCTAAAGCCTCCGATGCCGATCCGCCCCGCGCGACACTCCCGGGAAACCCCGGCGCGATCTTCTATACCTCGGGAACCACCGGTTTTCCCAAGGGCGCGATGCTCAGCCATCTCGCGTTGCTGACGCGCTTTTGCTCTTGGGGCTGGCGCTTTGGAATTACCGAAGAAGAAGTGACGCTGGTGCCCGGACCGATCTTCCACCAGTCCTTCGGCTCGGTCGCGCTAATCTCCTTGTGCGCGGGAGCGCGGGTGGTGCTGCGTACCGAATTTCGCGGCGAACAGATTCTCGACGACCTGGAGCAATGCGGCATCACCTGGTCGTTCCTGGTGCCGAACATGATTTCCACCCTGCTGGAAAGCGCAGCCGGCGGCGCGCGCATCGGTGAGTGCAGGCGGCTACGCGGCATCATGAGTTCAGGGGCGCGGCTGCCTACACCTGTGATCGCGGGGTTCGAGGCCATGCTGCCCAACGCTAGCCTGAGCGATGCCTATGGCTGGACCGAGAGCGGCTGGATTACCTACTGCCGTCATGAAGACATGATGCGCACCAACCGTTCGCTCGGACAGGCGTCGTTCGGCTGCGAACTTGCGATCCTGGACGAACGGGGGCGGGTGCTCGGCCCCGGCGAAATCGGCCAGATCCACGCGGCCAATCCGGTGCCGTTCCTCGGTTACTACAACAATCCCGATGCCACGGCTGCAATGCGCACCGGCCGCTGGGAGACCGGCGGCGACGTCGGCCTGATGGACGAGCAGGGCTTTCTTCACATCCTCGACCGCAAGCGCGACACCATCATCAGCGGCGGCGAAAACATCTACCCGGCGGAGATCGAACGTGTGCTCGCCGAACATCCGAAGATCGTCGAGGTCGCGGTCGTCGGTGTGCCCGACGAGAAGTGGGGCGAATCACCGAGGGCCTGCGTGGTGCTCCGCGAAGGTGAGCAGATTACCGAGCAGGAATTGGTCAGCTTTTGCGTCGGCAGGCTGGCGAAATTCAAATACCCGAAATCGATATTCACGCTCGACGCATTGCCGAGAAACAGCATGGGCAAGGTACTGCGAAGAGATCTGAGAGAACAGTTTTGGAACGAACGAAAGGATTCATGAAATGAGCAGCCCTCATCTAGGTCGCGCCGCTCGCGTCGCGGCGGTGGCATTGACCGGCTTCGCCGTTGCGACGCCTGCAAGCGCGGATGTCATCAAGATTGGCATGGTCAACAGCCTGACAGGGCCGCATTCGAGTTTCGATCTGCCCGCTAGTGAGGGCGTCGAGATGGCATTTGACGAACTCAACAAGCGCGGCGGCATCACAGTCAAAGGCAAGAAATATACCTTTTCCGTGGTATCCGAAGATGCACAGTCCAAACCCGAAATCGCTGTGAGCGGCGCGCAGCGCTTGTTGCGCGATGATGACATAAAGATCGTCTTCGGCATCCTCACCAGCGGCCCCGGCGTTCCCACCGCCACACTATTGGCCAAGAACGACATCCTCTATTTCGGCGGCTTCACGCTGATGGACACGCTGCTCGGCAAACCGGGCTTCGAGCTCGCGTTTCGCACGCTGGATGCTGACGCCATTGTGGCCAAATCCTTCGTTCCCGTGGGCGTGAAGCAGCTCGGAGTGAAGAAGGTCGGCGTTCTGTTGCCGAACGAGGATGTGAGCCGCAGCATCGTTGCGGTTTACAAGCCGCTGCTGGAGCAGGCCGGAATCAGTGTGCCCATGGTCGAGTATTTCCAGCCTGACACCTCGGACTTCGGGCCGGTGCTCCGCAAATTCCAGAATCAGGAGATGGACGGCCTTTTGACGGGCACCAATGACGCCCTCGTCGAGGCCATCGTGCGCCAGAGCACGGAGCTTGGTGGTCTGCCCAAAAAATTTCTCTATCGCGGCGGTTCGGGCGCGCCGGGTATAAAATACGCAAAGCAGATCGACAGCTTCATCTGGCAGATCCTGACGCGGGACCTTGAGCATGGCGACGATCCGAAGGTCGCAGAATGGATTCAGCGTTACAAGGCTTTCACCCACAAGGACGCCTCGCCGAACACTTATTGGGGGCTGACCTTCTATGACACGGTGTTCATGATGGCCAAGGCCATGGAGGAGGTTGGTTCGGTGACTGATCTCAAGGCGATCGCCGCCAAGGTCAAATCGATGCGTTATGACGGCGTCCGGCTGATGCGTTACGACAACGATGGTCGCGCCAATTCCGATATCGACATCGGGATTCTCAAGGATGGCAAGATCAGCTCGGTGCGCGCCAGCCCCGAGTGAGCGGATATCCGGCGACAGTTTGCCGCTTCGATCGAAGGCGGTCTGGGGAAGGCATGTCATGTGGATTGACGTAGCGCAGACGGTTTTCGATGGCCTGATGGTCGGCGGCCTCTATGCCACCGTTGCTGTTGGAATCACGCTGGTCTTCGGCATCATGGGCATCCTGAACTTTGCCCATGGCCAGATGGTCATGCTTGGGGCCTATATCGCCTTCTTTGCGGTGACGGCCGGCTTCGGTTTCTGGATCGGGCTGCTGCTGGCGATGGCGGCCATGGGCCTGTTCGGCCTCATCCTCGAACGCCTGATCTTTCGCCACACCCTGACTGACCACATGACCGGCCTCACGGTCTCGCTGGGCATTATCATGGTGGTTGAGAATCTGGCCGCGGCGCTGTTCACACCCGACCACCGCAACTTCGATCCGCCGTTGTCGGGAAGCGTCCAGTTGCTGGGCATCACGCTGTCTGCGCAGCGCCTATTGGTTCTGGTGCTGGTGATGGGCCTCGTGGGCGCATTCTACTTGTTCCTGCAAAAAACAAGTTTTGGCAAGGCGATCCGCGCTACCGGGCAGAACCGCACCGGTGCGGCCCTGGTCGGTGTGCAGATCACGCAGATCACCGCGCTCGTCTTTGTTCTGGGCAGCGCAATGGCCGGTGCGGCCGGCGCGCTCTATGGCAGCCTGTTCGCAATCACGCCCTACATGGCCTCCGGTCCCTTGATGAAGGGATTCATCCTCACGGTGCTCGGCGGTTTGGGAAGCGTGCCCGGCGCAGTCCTTGCGGGCTTCCTGCTCGGCTTAGCCGAGAGCTTCGGCTCGCGATACTTCTCGGCCGCCTTCAACGACGGCTACGGATTCATTCTAATGATCATTACGTTGCTGTTTTTCCCAACCGGGCTGTTTGGCGTCCGCGGCAAGGCCCGGGTATGAGCTCCGCTGCCACACCGCTGGCACAGCCACGCGAAGCTATCAGCAGGACGGCGCGCGTCGCCGCGGCACCGCGCCTCCCTTTGCTCGCACGCTGGCTGCCCATTGTCGGATGGCTGGTGCTGGCGGTGCTCATCCTGATCCCCGGAATGGGCGCCTCGCGCTACCTGCTCTATCTGGGAACGCTGATCGCGCTGCAGGCGGCGTTGGCCACGTCGCTGAATCTGGTGATGGGTTACGCAGGCCAGTTCGCGATGTCGCAGGCCGCGTTTTACGGCTTCGGTGCGTATGCGTCGGCGCTGCTGGTGTCCGGCGCCGGCCTCGGCTTCTGGATCTCGATTCCGGTGACGATGCTGCTCGCTGCGGTCCTGGCTGCCTGCATCGGCTATCCGGCGTTGCGTTACACCGGTGGTGTGCATCTCGCGCTGATAACCTTCGCGTTCGGCGAACTTGCCCGCCTGCTGGCCGCCAATTGGCACAGCGTGACGGGCGGCCCGATGGGCATGCGCGTGCTGTATTCGCCTGAGCCGCTGCTCGGCTTCAGCTTCGCCACTTCCAGGGGTTTGTACTGGCTCGCCACGGGCATGCTGCTGGTCTCACTGCTCGTCGTGTTCCTTGTACAGCGTTCGCGCTTTGGACGTGCGCTAGTGGCGGTGCGCGAAGACGAGGTTCTTGCCGCGTTCCTTGGGATCAACGTCGTGGGCCACAAGCTTGCGGCGTATGTGATGAGTTCGATGATGGCCGCTATGATCGGCACGGCCTATGCGCCGTTCATGAGTTTCATCTCGCCGGAGCTGCTCAATGCCCACCAAACCATTTCCCTTATCGGGGTATTGATCCTCGGCGGCATCGGCACCTTGTCCGGGCCGATCATCGGGACGCTGGTGTTCTTCGGCATTCCCGAGCTGTTGCGGGTGGCGCAGCTCTACCGGCTGGTGATCCTTGGCGCCGTCATCATCGTGGGCGTGCTGTTCATGCCCCAGGGTATTTCCGGCCTGATCCGTCAGCGGCTGAAGCGCTGGACGCGAGATGTCGGCACAGCCGCTCCCGAAGCCGCGAGGGAATGAGCATGTTGCGAATCGAAAAAGTCACGAAGCAGTTCGGTGGCCTGGCGGCTGTTCGCGACGTGTCGCTTGAGATTCGCCGCGGCGAACTCAGCGGGCTGATCGGCCCGAACGGTGCAGGCAAGACGACGCTGTTCAACGTCGTCAGCGGCTTCCTCGCGCCGACCGGCGGCCGGATTTTCTTCGACGGCGATGAGGTCACCTCGCTGTCCCCACACATCTTGGCCGCGCGCGGACTGGTGCGCACCTTTCAAGGCGCCCGGGTGTTTCCAAAACTGACCATTCGCGAAAGTCTGCGGATTGCGAGCCACTTGCCGCGGGGCCGTGGCGCACCTCGGCAGCCGGTCATTGCCGACGTGATGCAGGAATTCGACTTCGAGCGATACGCCGACGAACCCGCGGGCTCGCTGCCCAGCGGAGTGATGCGCGAGCTCGGCATCGCCATGGCGATCTCAACCGGCGCCGTGATGCTGCTGCTCGACGAACCGGCTGCCGGCCTGAGTGCGGAAGAAGTAGCGAACCTTCAGCGCGTGATCCGTCGCGTTCACGCCGCCGGCGTGACGGTCTGGGTCGTCGAGCACAATTTGCACTTTCTCATGGGCCTGGTGGATCGCGCGGTGGTGCTTGACGCAGGCGTGGTCATTGCCGACGGGCCGCCGCGCGAGATCACGCAGCAACCGCGCGTGATCGAGGCCTATCTCGGAAGCGAAGCTCATGCTGCAGGTTGATGATCTCCACGTCACCTACCAAAGCGTATTAGCCGTGCGCGGCGTTTCGCTGGCGGTGCACGATGGGGAGATAGTCGGCTTGGTGGGTGCGAACGGCGCCGGCAAAACCAGTACGCTCAACGGCATTACCGGCCTTGTCCGGCGCCGCGGCCGCATCAGGATGGGGGAGCGCGACCTGAGCCAGCTTTCGACCGCCGACATCGTGCGCTGCGGCCTGGTGCAGGTAGCGCAGGGACGCCAGCTGTTCCCCGAAATGTCGGTGATGGAGAATCTTGAACTCGGTGCTTTCCTGCAGAATTCGGCAAGCAAGCGCGAACAAGCCGAGAGGGTTTTCGCGCAGTTCCCGCTGCTGCGGGAGCGGGCCTATCAGCGCGCCGGCACCTTGAGCGGAGGCGAGCAGCAGATGCTGGCCGTGGCTCGGGCCCTGATGGCCAAGCCGACGATCCTTTTGATCGATGAGCCTTGCCTCGGTCTATCGCCCAAGATGGTAGGTCGGTTAGGTGAAGTGATCCGCCTGCTCAACGCCACCGGCATTTCCATCCTGCTGGTCGAACAGAACACAGCCTTTGTATTCGGCCTCACGCAATATGCCTATGTGATCGAGAACGGCCAGATTGTGCTGCAGGGAACGCCTGCCGAATTGCGCCAGAACGACATGGTGCGTAGCGCTTATTTGGGTATCTGAAATGTCCCCTGCAATTCGTTTCGAAATCGATGGCGACGGTGTAGCCACCTTATCTTGGCAGTTGCAGGGTGCGGCTAATACGCTGCGCCCAGAGACGGTGCGGGATCTGGAGGCGGCAATCGAACGGGTGATGGTGACGCCCGCCATCAAGGGTGCGGTGTTCACCGGAACGGGGGGGCAGTTCATCGGCGGCTTGGACCTGGCCTGGCTGCTGGATGCCGGATCACCCGAACGCGGCGACGGTGATGACGATGTGCTGGCCGAAGTACTGCGTCTGAACGCGGTGCTTCGGCGCATCGACACGTCCGCTAAGCCCTTCATTGCTGCGATCAATGGCGATGCAAACGGGGCCGCGTTAGAGGTCGCTTTGGCCTGCCATCGACGCATCGCGATCGCGGGGAAGAACTTCCAACTCGGCTTCACCGATGTGAAGTTGGGCCTGCCTCCCTCGGCGGGAGGAGCGTTGCGACTGGCACGCACGGTCGGGGCATCGCAGGCTGCGGCTTTGCTGGAAACTGGCCAGCTCTCGTCGAGCATCGCGGCGCGCAAGGCTGGTCTAGTCGATGAACTCGTGCCTGCAGATGAGCTGCTTGTCAGTGCACGCCGCTGGGTCCAACTGTCAGCGGCAGAGCGGATGCAGCATCCGGTTCAGGCCGCGATCAAGGCGATGCTCGGCGAAGACCATGGCGTGCCGACGGATGCAGCGCTGAGCGCGGCGGCAGCTCGCTTCGTCGAGGTTGCGCGTGGACCGGTCGCGCGTCAAATGACGCGCACACTGGGCCTGAGCATGTCACGCGCCAACGATCTCGCCCGCCGCCCGCCCGGTTTTGCTAAGCGGACGTTTCGCAAGATCGGTGTGCTCGGTGCGGGGCTCATGGGCAGCGGCATCGCGCTGGTGGCGGCGCGCGCTGGACTGGAAGTGGTGTTGCTCGACGTGAGCCAAGCTGCGGCGGAGCGAGGCCTCGCGAAACTGAGGCAACAGGAGGAAGCTGCGATAGCTGCCGGCCGGATCGATCAGCAAGTCGGCCATGTAGCGTTGGCGCGCATTGCAGCCACTGCCAGCTACGAGGCCCTGCGTGACGTGGACCTTGTTATCGAAGCTGTATTCGAAGACCGCGCAGTGAAGGCCGAAGCGACGCGCCGCGCCGAAGCCGCGATCAGCCAACAGGCCGTGTTCGCGACCAACACGTCCACGCTGCCGATCAGCGGCCTGGCGCAAGAGTCGGTGCGGCCCGCACAGTTCATCGGCCTCCATTTCTTCTCTCCTGTCCCGCGCATGCCGCTCTTGGAAATCATTCGTGGCAAGATCACCAGCGATGAAACGCTCGCCACCGCTATGGACTTCGCGCAAGCCATCGGCAAAACCCCGATCGTGGTCAACGATGCGCGCGGCTTTTACACCACCCGCGTTGTGATGGCTTACCAGGCCGAGTCATTCGACATGCTGGCTCAGGGCGTCGCGCCGGATTTGGTCGAGTTGGCCGGCGTAACGTCCGGCATGCCGGTACCGCCGCTTGCTTTGTCTGACGCGGTGGCGCTTGACTTGATCCATCAGATTAATTTGCAGGCCGCCAGGGACCTCGGCGAGGCCTACCAGCAGACACCGGGTTACGCAATGGTCGGGCGCCTGGTTGAAGAGCTGGGCCGCAATGGCAAGAAAGTGGGGAAAGGCTTTTACGACTACCGCGAAGACGGAAGCAAGCACCTGTGGCCCGGCCTGCGTGCAATGGCTGCCGAGGGAGCCGTGCAATTCGCCAGCGTCGACGACCTGCGCGATCGCTTGCTGGCTGCGCAGGCGCTGGAAACAGCGCGCTGTCTCGAAGAAGGGGTGATCACGGATCCGTCTGAAGCCGATGTCGGCGCCCTTCTCGGTTGGGGCTTCGCGCCCTGGACGGGCGGCCCGCTGTCATACATCGATAGTCAGGGCCCGGCGGCGTTTGTCGTGCGCTGCGATGAACTGGCCGAGCGCTACGATAGCAAGCGGTTGCGGCCGCCCGAGACGTTGCGCCGGATCGCCGCGGACGGAGGCACGATCTACAGCACAAACTGGCAACTCGATTGAATGCCTATTCGGGTTGGGCGCCGGGCCCGTCGGTCAGGGGTTCCATGGGTGGCGATACCGGCTCGACGTTCTGGTTTGTCGTGGATCTGCCCTTCGCAGAAGCCAATCGACCGGTCCCATTGCGACAATTCCAGGTACACTTAGCCGTTTGCGCCGGCTGAATTTGGCGATTTCTTAGCCATTGGATTTAGTCAACGAACTGAAATGCGCTGATCCAGATACCGTCCTTCATGTCTGTAGGCGAGTTCAACTAGAAGCGGATTTTCTGCAGCCCGGCTTACCTGACAAACGGCGCGCCTCTTCTCAGCCAGTCGGTAATTTGGGTGAGTTTGTTGCGGTCCCTGCGGAGGCTCAAATCGTCCGGATTGGCCTCGATCGCCTTGAAGCAATCCGCGAGTCTCGTCGACATCTCCATCCTCCTCGCCTGCAACTTTGCAGGGGAGAACAGATCGCGGCCACGGCCAACCAAACAAGTGTGCGAGAAATGGACGCTTACAAATTTACAGATGAAATTCCCTGTTACCGCCGTAAGCGTCCATTTCTTACACGCGGCTCATGACTTCACTGTTTTCGGCTGCCAGTTCCAGGGCAGCAGATCGTCGAGGCGGCTCATTGGATGGCCGCTGGACATGCGTTCCAACACGTCCTTGAGGTAGGCGAAGGG
>WNFR01001600.1_pt1 | contig 30689 bp, 29 predicted proteins | sample 5400221 | NCBI WGS metagenome assembly WNFR01 (sample SAMN13153357, study PRJNA577476) | soil metagenome | isolation source: 40 cm soil under Madrone tree | place: USA:California | collected 2016-06-14
CTCCCCATTCAGCTCACGCACCCGTTGGGCAACAAGGAGCCGCCGTTGCTGCATCCAGCGTGGCGACCCTGCGGACGTCCTAGAGCTGAGGCGCCTTCGAAGGGGATAATTCCAGTCTGTGGGTGTTGCCCGAAAAAACGGCAGGAACGTCGGCTATCTGCGGTTGGCCGCAGTCAAAGGCGCTGCAATGCCACCCGATCGACGGCAGGTGAGAGTCGAACGCGCCGTGTGTTCTTGAAATACCCGATCGAGCGGGGAAAGACGGGAAGTGCAGACGGTGGCAATCTTTGATCATGCCCGTCCGAGGATCGCGGGTGCAATCGGTAGCGGCGACAGCTCGTTACGCCTGCGCCCCCCGTCTTGGGGTCGGTCCCCGAAGGGCCGTCGAATCCCCATCGAATCGCGGCATGAGCACGTCGACCAGGTGAATTGAACAACGACGCTTGGAAAACGAAGATTCCCGCAAGAGTTAACATGAGGGTCCTCCCATGAAAATTCTAGCTTCCTGCCTGTTTTGCATTGTGGCACTACAGGGTTGCGCCGCTTCTGACGTCGGAAATCCTTCGGGAAATGCAATGCAAGTCAGTGCCTCCATCGATACCTTGTATGATGGCGGCATCAATGAGCACGACCAATACCATGGCCACGCCTCTGGCTCCGGCCACGGCGGCCGCGGGCGGTAGGTGGAAACTGCCATGATTGCTTCGGGCTTCCTCAACACCCGAGCCTAAATCGTGGCACGCTTCCGGACTGAGCCGATCACACTCTCGGTCCGCCGCAGCTTCCCGAGAGTCTTCTAAGCCTCGTAGCGCTTCCTCGCTATCAGCCACGTCTTTGGAAATCGTTTGAGGCGGCAGAGCAGACCGTGCGATTTCGAAATCCGGCATATTTGGCCGAAAGACCGAAAGCACCTGAAGACTGCATGATGCAGGCAGCGCGGGATGACCCCCCTCGGCCCGCGTTTACTCTCTTGGGGGCGCAACGCCCCCAACTCCCTGTTTAACTGGCCCCGCTCACGCGGGGCCTTTTTCGTGGGTCAGGTCGGCACAGCACGATATCACATCGATGACGCGATAAGGATCGTGCCATCCGGCAAGCCATCGTGCCGATTTGGTAGAATAGTGCCGCGCGAACGCAGAATGTGTAGGTTGATCAGTGAATGGCGGCGTCCTGATCTTCGTCGGCTGTTCGACCATCCTCGTCTCGAGCACCGCATAAGCGGTCAGACAGGCATCGATCCGCCTGCCGCCGGCTCGCGCTAGCGGACTACTGTCGCCATACCGGAAGGGACACTCATGACCAAAGTCGGCTTCATCGGACTCGGCAGCATGGGCGTAGGCATGGCCCGCAATATCGCGGCCAAGGGCTGGCCGCTCTCCGTCTGGAACCGCTCGCCCAGCAAAGCCGAATCTTTCGCCGGCGCCAATGTCGCCGCCGTCAAGACGCCCGCCGCGGCGGCCGACGGTCGTTCATATCTCCATGAGCACGGTTAGCGCCAGTTGCACCCGCACTCTTGCAGCGCAGCACGCAGCGGCCGGGCGCCTCTTTCTCGCGGCGCCGGTCTTCGGCCGGCCCGATGTAGCGGCAGGGGCCAAGCTCTGGATCGCTGCCGGGGGGGCGGCCGCGCTGGTGGAGCGTTGTCGACCGGTTCTCGAGGCGATGGGGCAGGGGATCATCCATGTCGGCGAGGCCCCGGATCAGGCGAACGTGTTCAAGCTGGCCGGCAACTTCCTGATCGGCTCGATGCTGGAATCCCTCTGCGAAGCCTTCGCGCTGCTGCGCAAGCATGGCGTCGATCCACGGCCCTTCCACGAGCTGATCGCCAAGAATCTCTTCCGCTCACCGGTCTATGAGAACTACGGCAACATTGCGCTCAGCGGCCGCTACGAGCCTCCGGCCTTCCGGCTGGCTCTGGGGCTGAAGGACATGACCCTCGCCCTACAGGCGGCGCAGGAATCCCAGACCCCTATGCCGGTGCTCTCCGCGGTGCACGGAAATCTGCTCTCGGCGGTTGCGCGCGGCCTGGGCGGGCTCGACATGCCGGCGGTAATCCGCGTGGTGGAGGAGAACGCCGGGCTTGGTGACGCCGAGTCTGCCTGACCGGCACGACATCCACAGCAGCCGCCCAGCGCCGATTGGAAGATCGATGTCCGCAATATAGCGCGCCGGGGCGCCGGGCTTACAAACGCGAGGGCTGCTTTTTTTGCGCTACTCTGCTGCTTCCTGCGGCGCCGACCGCCCCTTCAAAGCCGCGCGCACGCCCGCGCCATAGTCTGGGTGTACCTTGTCGAACAGCGCGAGCTGACGCCTGACAATGACGTCCGGGACCCCCTCCATCGCCTCTGCGATATTTGAGAACAAGCGCTTCTTCTGGCCGGTATCGAACAGGTTGAACAGGGCACGCGGCTGGATGAAGTCGTCATTGCCGACCCGGTGGTTGTAGCGGTCGGCATTGCCTGAGATCTTCAAAGGCGGCTCCCCCGCGCTCCGTCGCTCGACCGGCCCACTGAACGAATTGGGCTCATAATAGGCATCCGGGTTCGGATTATTGGCGAAGAACCGCATCGCACCGTCCTTATGGTAGTGATGAACGGGGCACTTCGGCGCATTGACCGGCAGCGCCTCGTAATGGGTGCCCAGGCGATGGCGATGTGCGTCGGCGTAAGAGAAGATGCGCGCCTGGAGCACCTTGTCGGGCGAAAAGCCGATGCCGGCCACGATGTTGGATGGACTGAAGGCAGCCTGCTCGATCTCGGTGAAGTAGTTGTCGGCGTTGCGGTTGAGCTCCATCACGCCTACCTCGATCAGCGGATAATCGCCGTGCGGCCACACCTTGGTGAGGTCGAAGGGATTGTAGGGGGTCTTGTCGGCATCGGCCTCCGGCATGACCTGAACCCAGAAGTGCCAGCGCGGGTAGTCTTTCCTCTCGATGGCGCCGAAGAGATCGGCCTGGGTCGATTCGCGGGTCTTGCCGACGATCTTCTCGGCCTCCGCATTGGTCCAATGCTTGTGACCCTGAAGAGTCTTGAAGTGGAACTTGACCCAGAACCGCTCGTTGATGGTGTTGATGAAGCTGTAGGTATGGCTGCCATAGCCGTTGATATGGCGCACGTCGGTTGGCAGGCCGCGATCCGACATGAGAATCGTGACCTGGTGCAGTGACTCGGGCGACAGTGACCAGAAATCCCACATGGCGGTCGGTGAGCGCATATTGGTGCGTGGGTGCCGTTTCTGGGTATGAATGAAGTCGGGGAACTTGTAGGGGTCGCGGATGAAAAACACCGGCGTGTTATTGCCGACCAAATCCCAGTTGCCTTCCTCGGTGTAGAACTTGAGCGAAAAGCCGCGCACGTCGCGCTCGGCATCTGCCGCGCCCATCTCGCCGGCCACAGTAGAAAAGCGCGCCAGCATCTCTGTTTTCTTGCCGAGCCGGGAGAACACCTTGGCCTTCGTGTAGCAGGTGATGTCGTTGGTGATTGTGAGGGTTCCGAAGGCGCCCCAGCCTTTGGCGTGCACGGTGCGCTCGGGAACACGCTCGCGGTTCTGGTGGGCGAGCTTCTCGATGAGCTGGTAATCCCGCATCAGGACTGGGCCGCGCGAGCCGGCGGTCATCGCGTTCTGATTTTCTGCCAGCGGATTGCCGGCGGTCGTCGTGAGAATGGGCTGGGCGGCCATGTCGAAGTGCCCGTGGCCATTGTGCTGGACGCTCAGATTCTTGCGGTGCTGGCTCATCATTTGTCCTTTTTCAGATTAAAGCCAGGGTAGTCGCTGCCGTCGGCTCTTCGGGCTATACCGGAGTGTCGCCCGGTTTGGTGTCTGCGGGCCTAAAATGCCATCCGCGGCGCTTTCGATCTTTCGGCTCAAAATGAGGCCCGCCTGACGGCCCTGAACTGAGGAGTTCTCGTCCGCGCCGGCCAGCTTCAGGCTGAAGCTGCGCCCGTTCACATCGACCAACCTCAGAATGATGTTCCCGCCCGCGGGCAGATGAACGTTGGGCTCCGGCGGCAACGTAATGGTCGCCATTGCGCCCATCTCGGCGACGATGCCGTAGGGGCCCGCCTTGAACTTGTTGTACGCGAAATCATTGTGGATGGAATCCGCCGGCAGCCGGGTCAGCGTCTCGGTGTTCCAGGTTTCGAGCGGCTCGTTTTCGCCGCCAATGAGTTCCGCCTTCATGATGTGGGCCGGTGCCTCGGGCGTTCCGCCGTCGAGGTAGATATGGAATTTTGCGCCGCCACCGGGTAGCAGAGCGCCGCTGCTGAGCGCAAAGTGGTGCTGCGTGGGGCTGACCGGGCCGCCGTGGAACGGCGTGACAACCGACCCGCGATAATAACTGTAGGTTCCGATGTTGAAGGCCAGGACCGCGGTCAGAACCGCGAGCCCGAGATTGCGAAACGCCGTGTCCGTGAGCGGCAACGGTAGGCTGCCGGCGAGCCAGCGGAACCAGGCGCGGTCGGCTAGGCCGGGATTGCGTTTGAGCAGCATATTATCGAGCGAATAGGCGCCGCTGCCGACGAGTAACAAGGTGGCGCCCATCGCGAGATTGCAGGCCGCCATCGTCCATTCATCGATGCAGGTAGCACCCTGCCAACCGAACATCAGCATCAGCAGCACCGAGAAGCCAACCGAGACCAGCGCCGCGAGGCGTGTCAGCAGCCCGGCCATCAGCGCCGCGCCGGCGATCAACTCGGCGCCACTGAACAGGATCACGGCCGGGTAGAGCAGCCAGAAGTGATGCAGCAGGAAGGCGATCAGGTGATCGGTGCCGAGCAGTGCGCCGGGCATCGCACTCTGGAACTTGTTCGCGATCCAAGTAGTCGCGTCCGGGTTGAGCTTCTCCGGGCCATAGATGAAGCGGCGTGAGCCTCCACCCCAGTAGATGAAGCCCTGGATGAACCGCACCGAGAGCAACGCGATGGCCGCCACGCGCCAGTGCCGCTCGCCGAGCGCCGCCGCGGCGGCGGGGCGCGGCACCGCATTCATTGCCACGACCGTCATCTCAACCTCCTTTGCACAGCCTGGGCGCGATGACACCTGCGAATGTTCTCAGGCGGAATTTGCGTAGTTGAAGCCGCCCCGCTGCAGCTCGGGCAGGGTGCCGCCCATCCCGGGTGTCACCACCACATCGGCAATCAGGTGGTTGGTCAGCTCGGCAGCCAGCGCGTTGTGCGACAACTGGTCAGGATTCATCCCGGTGGCGATCAGCTTCTCCGCAATCTCCCATATCGCGTTGTGACAGGCGAGGAAGACGACACCGCGCCGCTGCAGCGCCGGGATGGAGTTGTCGCGGGGCGAGAATGCGCCTGCCGGGTTCTCGTAGTCCTTCGGGTCGGCGGCGGCACCCCTCTGCTCCACTACCAGCGTATTGCTCTGGAACTTGCCGTCGGTCAGTTTCGCAAGCTGGTATTTCTCCCACATCGCCGGCCCGAACAGCGCCAGATGCGCGGTGCCGTGCGTCGCCGAAACGGCGAGAAAATCCGGATGCCTGAATGACCAGACTTGCGCGTTCAGCGAGTTGCGCATGACGTCCAGCCACGGGCCTGCGATACCGGTATTGTCCCAGACTTGCTTTGGCGCACCACGATAGGCGATTACCTCGGACAGCGCGGCGTGATCCCATTGATTCGGATCGTTCAGGATCATGGGCACCGTCTTGAAGTCCCGGCGGCGCGGTGCCTTGCTCAGACGAGCGGTGAGCTCTCCCAACGATTTTGCTCCGGGTGGCAGCAGGGAAGGCTCGGCAACGCTCGCCACTCCATCATGTAGCGCGGCAAAGCCTGTCGCACCGGCGACCATACCGAGTCCCATCGTCATGAGGGCGAAGCGTCGTCCGGGCGCAGTTTTCATGACACTCACTCTTGCAGGTCACTTCGGGCGGCGGTTATGCCCGTGCTGGCGGCGCCATGAACTCCGGGCCGACAGGATCGACGATCGTTTCCCGCAGGATTCGATCGATCTCCGCCTTGGCGCCACTGTTCAGGAACCAGCCGCCGATCGCGTCGACCGGCTGCATTTGATCGGGACTCCTGGCTCCCCAGAGGGCCACCGTGATCCCTTGGTCCAGCATCCAGCGCACGGCCAGGTGGATCATCCGCTTGTCATAACGTCTGGCGAGCTGATTCAGCCGAGCCACGGCGTCCAAATATTGGCTGAAGCGAGGCTGCTGAAATTTCGGATCGGTGCGGCGCAAATCGTCGCCCTCGAAGGTGGTGTCATTGCGCATGCGGCCCGACAGCAGTCCGCGACACAAGGCGCCATAGCCCAGGGTTGCGATGCCGTGAAGACGGCAATACGGCAATATGTCCGCCTCGATGCCGCGCTCGAAGAGATTATAGGGCGGCTGCACGCTATGCAGCGGGGCGACCTTGCGAAATCGCTCGATTTGCTCCACAGAGAAATTACTGACGCCGATGGCGCGGATCTTGCCCCGCTTCAGAAGATCGTGCATCGCCTCGGCGGTCTCCTCAATCGCCACCGTCGGGTCCGGCCAATGCACCTGATAGAGATCGATGATGTCCGTCTGGAGCCGGCGCAGGGATTCGTCGATTTCACGCATGATCCGCGCACGGCTGGCGTTGCGGAACACCTTTCCGTTCCGCCACTCGAGCCCGACCTTGCTTGCGAGATGGACACGCGAGCGCAGATTGCCTTGCGTGATGGCCCTTCCGACGATTTCCTCCGAATGACCGAAGCCGTAGGCGGGCGCGGTATCGATGAGGTTGATCCCATTGTCGATTGCCGCGCGAATCGTGGAGATAGACCGGGCATCGTCGGTGCCGCCCCACATCCAGCCACCAATCGCCCATGTTCCGAGCGCAACGCGTGATACTCTAAGCGAGGTGCCAGGGATATCGGCATGTTCCATGCGGCTGGCGAGAGTGTAGGCTTGCGAAACCATGAGTCAGTCCTTTCAGGCGGATTTCAGTTGATCGGGATCGACGGGCAGGGCGCGGATTCGCTTACCGGTGGCAGCGTGGATCGCATTGCAGATCGCCGGCGCCATCGGTGGCACGCCGGGCTCTCCGACGCCGCCCGGCGGCGCGCTGCTCTCGACGATATGGACGCGGGTGTCTGGGGTAATGTCGGTGCGCGCCACCAGGTAATCGGTGAAATTGCTCTGTTCGGTGCGCCCCTTCTTCATCGTGATATTGCTAAAGAGCGTGTTGCTGATCCCCATGATCGCGGCACCTTCCATTTGCGCTCGCACGCGATCGGGATTGACGACAAGTCCACAATCCACCGCCAGGTCGATCCTCGGGATGGTTACCTCTCCTTCATGGCCGACCTCTACATGCGCGACCGCCGCCACATAGCTGAGGAAGCTGCGATGGACGGCGATGCCGCGTCCCTGCCGCGGCGGCAGCTTTCCGCCCCAGCCGCTTTTCTCAGCGACGAGATCGAGCACCCCGCGCAACCGGCCGGTGTCGATTTGGTAGGCGTGGCTCATCGCCGGAAGCAGTTCGTCGACCCCGTAGTTCGGATAGTCGACGCCCATCGCCTTCAGATCGATCTTACGCGGCTCGCCCAGCAGCGAGCGTAGGTATTCGACGGGGTCCTTGCCCGCCGCGAACGCGAGTTCATCGGCGAAGGAGCAGACGGCAAAGGCGTGCGGGATATTGTAGACCGAGCGATACCACCCGATCCGCACATGGTTGGCGGCGGGTCCGTTCTCACAGCGCACGTTCGAGATGTCGTAGGGCATATCGACGACGCCCTGCTGCAGATGGCCGGCATCGCCATAGACGACGTCGGGCAGGAACGTGGAGGGAATCGGGGGAAAGACGGTCCGGTGAAGCCAGGCAGTAGCCCGGCCGTCGCGGTCGAGCCCCGCCTCAAGATGCTGGGCTGTGATCGCATGGTAATAGTCGTGCCGGATCTCGTCCTCCCGGGTCCAAGTCACCTTGACCGGTGCCCCCACGGCGCGAGACAGGAAGGCGGCTTCGGCCACATAGTCCGGTTTCGATTTGCGTCCGAAGCCGCCGCCAAGAAGGGTCACGTTGATCGTGACGTCAGCCTCCGGAATGCCCAGCACCTGCGCGACAGTCGTACGCGCGCCCTGCGGATTCTGGACCGGGGACCAGGTCTCGCAGGTATTCGCCTCCCAATGCGCCACGGCGTTGGGCACTTCCATCGGAGCATGGGCCAGATAAGGGACGAAATAGTCCGCCGAGACCTTCCGGGCGGCGGTGGCAAGCGCGGTGTCGACGTCGCCCTGGCTACGGACAGGTCGCCCCGGCTCGAGCGCCGTCGCTTCCAACTCGGCGCGATAGGTTGCGCTGTCGTGAGCGGCGTTGGGCCCTTCATTCCAATCGATCTTGAGACGCTCGCGGCCCTGCTGCGCGGCCCAGGTGTTGCTGGCGATCACGGCGATGCCACCCAACGGCTTGAAGCCCGATGGAATGGGCGTCGCGGGAATTTCGACGACGCGCTCCACGCCTGCGACCTTCAGCGCATCCGTTGCATCGAACGATTTGACCTTGCCGCCATAGACCGGGCAGCGTTCGATCGAGGCGAATTTCATGCCCGGCAGAGCCACGTCGAGGCCATAGATCGCCTTGCCGCGGATGATATCCTTGAGGTCGACGATGGGCATCGGCCTGCCGATATAGCGCCAAGCTTTCGGCTCCTTGAGCCGCAGGCTGTCGGATGTGGGCACGCGCAGGCTCGCCGCGACCTTGACGAGGGCGCCAAAGGAAAGCTGGCGTCCGCTGACGGCATGGACGACGGCTCCGTTCTCCGCCCGGCACTCGCCCGGCGGGACATCCCACATCTTGCCGGCGGCGGCTTCCAGCATTTGGCGCGCCGCGGCGCCCGCCTCACGCATCGCCTGGTAGAATTGCCAGGTACTGCGCGATCCATCGGTATTCTGGTCGCCATATCTGGCATCGCCTTCGGCCTGGACGACCTTGACCCGTTTCCAGTCCGCCTCGAGCTCGTCAGCGACGATCAGGGGCAGGTCGGTCTTGATGCCCGTGCCCATCTCTGAGCGGTGCGCCATGATGCTCACCAGGCCTGTTTCATCGATGGCGAGATAGACATTCGGCTGAAAGGGCCAGGTCCGGGCGGCCTCGGCCTGAGGGAAATGGCGAAAGCCGAGGTGGAAGCCGAGGACAAGTCCGGAGGCAACGGCGGCACCCTTGATCACACCTCGCCGGCTCAAATTCTGAATGTTGGCCATCACACCGACTCCGCCGCCGACTTGATGGCTTGGCGTATCCGCATGTAGGTGCCACAGCGGCAGAGGTTGCCCACCATGGCGTCGACGATCTGCTGATCGGTTGGTCTCGGCGTCTGCTTGAGTAACGAAGCGGCCTGCATGATCTGACCCGGTTGGCAAAATCCGCACTGTGGAACGGTGTGGTCCTCCCAGGCGCGCTGTAGCGGATGGCTCCCATCGGGGCTGAGACCCTCGATTGTGACGACCGCGTGTCCATGTGCATCGGCAAGGGTTGTCATGCACGAGCGGACGGCTGCCCCGTCCACGTGGACGGTACATGCCCCGCAGGCGCCGACCCCGCAACCGAACTTGGTGCCGGTCAGTCCGAGGATGTCGCGAAGGGCCCACAGCAGAGGCATCTGGGGGTCGGCGTCGATATCATGTTGGACGCCATTGATCGAGATCCGGGGCATGAGATTCTCCGTCGTTGGATTGAGGCGCCGCCAGAGCTGCGCGCTTCACCGTTTGAGCGTGTTGAGATAGGCAATGACGTTCTGGCGATCGGTCGGATTGGTGACTCTGTAGAACATCTTGGTGCCGTGGACAAAGCCGTTGGGATTCTGCAGGAACTTGTCAAGCGAGCCGTCGTCCCAGGTAACTTCCGCGTTCTTCATCCCCGGTGAGAAATTGAATCCCGGGACTGATCCGGCCTTGCTGCCCACGATTCCCGCGAGCGACGGTCCAATCTTGTTGACGCCGGGGCTGGTCGAATGGCAGGCCGCACAGTGACTGAAGTAAGCCTGGCCGGCGGCGGCATCTCCCGCGGCTTGGACCTTGTGGGCGGTCAGCAGCGAGGCTGCGAGCGCGAGTGGAATGGCGAAGGAAGTGGCTGAAATCCGGGTCATGACATTCAAACTCCCATCCTCAAATCGAGTCGGCCGCGGCCGTGCGCTCGATTGCCTTTTTGATCCCGCTGGCGGTGCCGTGATCGACGGCAGCGGCGTCCTGCAGACAACCCGAATCGCCGACGATCAATTGTGAAAGCGGCGCGCCGGGCTTCATCAGGATATAGAAGCGGTCGCCGTGTTCGTCCCCGTGCGGCGGAAGCTCGTTGTAGAGCTTGATGCCGAGGTTGGCGTCGACGCCGCGAAACTCGAAGACCTGGACGTCCGGCATGCTGCGCATCTCGTTCATGATGACAGCCGTCGTCGAGGCCTTGCAGCGAGGGGATTCCTCCCGGGCGAGCGCCGACCGCGGTGACAGCGCCAGGGCCGTGGACAGAAAGGGCACGGTCAAGGCAAGGTAGCGCCAATACGAAACACGCATACATGCTCCTCCATAGAGCTGGTCATCCTTGTCCATGCGAATCCTCGCCCGTCCCGCTGAAGAGTAAGGGCGCACCGTTCTTCGTCTGCGGCCTGCGCGCGCGCCTGCGAGAAGCCGGGGACGGTCAGCTGGGTGGCGATGGCAACGGTGCGGCCAATTCGGCTCATGATCTTGCTCCGCAGGCATGCCCAGGTTCAATTCGCGATTCAAAAATGGCACCTGCCCGGCCTTTGGTCTTTCGGCCTAGCACGTTGAATGTTGAAAGAGCACGACCGACCTTACTGGTTCGATCGATTTGCAAGAACGGTATCGCGGGTAGACAACCCTTGATCCGATTCTGCTCTTTCCGATAGTTTCTGCCCTAGGTGGGAAGAGCAACGAAACCAAGCCCTTTGCCGTGGCGCTGCACGAGATGGATTCTTGGGGCGAGCCGGCCAACTGAGGTTCAGGTCCACTTATGCTGGCTTGGCTTGTCCGGCCGTTTGCTGCCATTGACGCTGAATTGCGAATGGATTTCGCGCGGACGTTGAATTGATCCAACACGATCCCGAGCCATGCCTGCGGTGTGCGGCTTTACCCTACCGGAGACCAGCGCCGGAGCCGTGCGAACGAGATAGATGATGAATTCGCAGGAAAGAAGGGACGCTTCGTATGTGGTTCCATCGTCTCCGCGGGCGAAAGCAGCCCTGACACCTTGAGTGGATGTCGACGACGACGCTCTGGCCTGGTTGAGCTTCGGTCGAGGAGGATGAAGCGATGATCAATCCCGCTGACGACGCCTTTCCTTGTTTGGCGACGGCCGACGGGAGCCGGTTCAATTCCGAGCGGCTTCGAATATGGCAGCGACAATCGCGTCCTGGCGAAGGAGCCCAAAGGAGGTTGCAATGATTCGCGCCACAATGCTCATCAGAGTGAGTCTAATGCTCGGCGTTATCGCCGCGACCGAGGTGGCGGCCGAACTCGCTGCCGCTCAAGTCGCATGCGCCCCGGGCTACTACTACGATCCTCTCTACGGTTGCCTCATAGCGGGCGAGGCATATGTTCAGCCGGTATACCCTCTCCAGGGCTATTATGGTTACGCTGCTCCTTTCCATGCTTGGGGCGGCTTCCATCGTCCGGACGAGTCGGCCCACGGAGCTCACATGGCTCCGTTCGGCGGCGGCGGACACGGGCATCGCTGACCATGCGCCCGTGATTATAAGCGCCATGCGATACCCATGTCGGCTCAGGCGACAAGGGACGGTGCAATCGAGTTCATGACCAAGCTGTTTTGCGACCACCTTGGTCGGTGTGTCGCTCGCGTAGCGCATTGATGGCAGTGACGTGCGATTCGGGCAGTGTGCCCACGCTGGGCGACGGGATCGCGTTCGATGGCGCACCCGCCAAGATCGAAGAATTGCTAGTCATGCTCCCCAAAATCGGCGTGGCCTGCGACACTGTGACCTCGCCAGCCGCTCCAGCTACCCCAGCCGCTCCAGCCGCCAGTGTCAAAATTGACCGCGCTATAGATCGGGTCATTGTACTCGTATGCAGGAGGGCTATGGTCTGATGTGACCGCGCAAGCAGCCGGAAAAAGACCGATGCCGATCAAGACTGGAATAGCCTTCCTCGATAACCTGCCGCGAATCAACATACCCGCAATTCCTATGAACTTCGTCGATCTCCCGCGCCTGTATCGCCATCGGCGATCTACATCCTGTCGCGGGTTTTCCGTCGCCTAATCTTCCTGCCACGACCTGTATGGCGAGGACATTGCCGCCTCTGTGCAGGTCTAGGACGAATGCGCGGTAACGAACATCGCGGCAGATGCGCCGAACGCCACGAGCACGAATAGCACCGCGCTTATGCGCTCGGCTGCACACCAGCGGCCCCAATCGCGACGGAAATCCCGCAGCAGGCTCATGACCCTAATCTACCCACATGATTACGCGGACCTTGTAGATCTGAGGAAGCCGAGGATGCAGACGCCGACCTGCTCATACTCGGAGTTGGGCATGGTGAACGACCGGAGGAACTCGTTCTGCGGGTCGTCGCGCAGCAAGGTACCCTGGCTCAGAGCCGAGAGCATCTTCAGCGAGTACGGATGCAAGCGGTCCAAGCTGACATGGCCGCAGGTGTTGTAGGCTGTCTCGACATCAGACCACGGAATGACTTCGGAGGCCTGGGCCTGCTGCGCGCCATACAGCATGGCGAGGAAGATCAGGCCGACGGTGTGGCGGAGTTTCATTGGCTCACCTTCTGCCGATTGCTGCTCGGAGGGGGTTTTCTTGACGCATGATCGATCCCTCTTTGCCTGCGTTATCGAGGATGAGCATGGGTCTTAGAACCCCGCGTATCTATTCAACGCGAGTATTCTCAAGTGCCATTGAAGTTTGAGTGCTTGATACCAAGGTTCACGCCCTGTCATGCTGCCGGAGGTAAGGGCCCCGACTGTCCAGGGTTCCTGCCACTCGATCCGTCAAATTAGGGGTTGGCTCTCCCGCCGGCGGCGAATGAGCTTGCCGGCCAGGGTTTGTTTCCTTCGGCGCTGCTACTGGACAGAGCAGGCTTTGGCACAGCGCGATCAGGGGGTTGCCAACGTGAAGTCTCAGGTGCCGACGAGCGCGTGATCAGCAGTATCCCAAATAGCCCTTGAGCAGAGCGATCGATTGCTGAGGCATTGGCGAGGAGTCTTGGTGTTCGACCAAACGCTGGAGCACCGCCTCAGCCAGTCTGCGTCGGTCGCTCATTTCCTCCGGCTTAAGGAACCGGCTCTTGCCGCTCCAGAAGCCAATCAGGTGGAGAAGCTTGACGGTGAAGTAATTTGACTCACCGGGGACGGCGTAAAGCCGCACCGCCTGATCCAGCGAAGGATAGTTCATGCTGAGGCGCATGACGGCGTCCAGTGCAAGCTCTCGAACATACCGCATCAGTTGGCTGCGCCGATCACTGGATATCGGCGGATTTGCCTCGTCGAGACAGCGTATGGCGATACGAACGACATCGTAGACGTTGTGATCTGCCTGATGCGAGTCGCCAACCGGCCCCTGAGGGTACTGGAATTGGCGAACGGCTATCAGTCCGTCGACGATTGAATTCCAATGCTTGATGCCGTCTCTGCGATACTGGACGATGTGATAGAGATTCGAAAGGTCATATGCATCGTGGGACGTGCCGTCAGCAAAGTCATAGCCGTGTCGCCAGCAGCCGGTGCAAGGGTCCTGCGCATCGTCAAGAAACTCAATAAACTTTTTCGAATGATTCTCGGTGAAGGTGTCGTCATGGGCATCCTGCCGAAGCCACCGCACGATTGGTTTTTTAAACATCAGCTGCGCCAGAGTACTCAGAAGTGAGCTATACTCTTGGCGATTCCACCTCCCGGTTTTGTGTATTGCGGACCGTTGGAGTTTCCGAAGCTGCCGTACCATTGCGTCAGCATCTGCCCAATGCCTCAAAAAGGTGAGGGGACGCTTGAGCACTGGCGTTGGCGGCACCACGTTACAATGGGACGGAGGAACCTCGGGGTCGACTATGCGGTTGATGTAATCAATGCTGATGTCGAGTTTTTGAAATGGCTGACTGACATACGGTGCCCAGGAGCCGTCCTCGGATTGCTCTATTGGCGAAGGATTAATCGTATTCTTCTGCTGTTCGAAAGCTTCATCGAAATCTGCAAAGCGCTTGAGAATTCGGTTTTTGTCAGTTGTGGAAAGTGCGAGCCAGCGGGCCTCGGCAAAGATCTGGTCAGCAACCGGACATGCGAAACCTAATCGTTGACGTTCAACCAGGGCTCCAAGCATGGATTCGCAACGATCCCGATAGGCATTCCGCGTCCCTCCCCAGCCGGTCTGGTGCTGTTCGAATTCGTTGAAGATTTTCTTCTTGAGCCAAGGCGCGTCCTTTAGGCCACATTGTTTAACTAATGATTGTTCGCGGGCGGGGAGCAGGTTTTTGCTTTCGCTGCCCGGTTGCCGTACTCGATCGGAGAACTCGTCCGTGGCCGCCCCAGCCAGGACTCGGCGTCCAGCGCTTACGATGCCGGCAAATCCAATAGCAGCGAGCAATTGTCTGCGCGTTGACTTGGACATCGGATGCATCCAGAACGGGGCGTCTCCCCGGATCAATAGGTTCGGTCCGAAAAATAACACCTGCGGTGCTTTGAGTCTTTCGGAATAAGTCAGGGATTCTGAAATCGCACGACCGGCCCTACCGCTGAGCTATACCAAAAATGGTTTACCTTGGGCGCTAGTTTGGAGCGGCAGGGCCGGAAAGACCTTATAGGCCCGAGTGGGCAAGAGTGCTGACGCATGCCCGGGTTGCGCCACGCCGTCGGGCGAGGTCGCGCCGCTTGAAACCGCCATGTCGGGCGCCAGCTTGCGCGGCAAGTCCCTATGCTTGCACTGTGGCAGGCAGCACCGCTGCTCGGGGTACAGAGAGCGAGGGGAATCCGCCAGCAATCGGCGGTCGGCAGTTCACGAAAGCCGATCGGCTGCCGCCAAATGACCGCTTCTCTATCCGGGCGCCCATGACTCCATCGCCCTTCAGTTCAGACACCGCCCACTCCACGTCGGCGACAACCTATTTGCCAATCCCGTTGGATCGCATTGTCCACGAACGCGACCGAGCTAAGATGCCGCTTCGCATTCGGAGAAATGGCCGCTCGATGACCAGCCAAAGTGCGCCGGCAGCCACCAAGCTAGTGCCGAAATAGACGAGGAGACCTGTCCAGCCTTGAAGGCGGTCGGTGCCGATGACCAGGCCGTCCAGATGCATGACCAGCTTGTGAGTGAGATAGAGACTGTAGGAGAGCGCGGCGACCAATGTGGCGCCCGGCAGGCGCCAGCGGCTCAGCAATGCCTCGGCTTTGATCAGCGACGCCAAGATCAGCGTGCAGCCAAAGGCAAAGAGGGGGTAGGCAGCGACAGCGCCCGGTAGCGACAGCGTCGGCAAGTGCGCCTGCGCGGGCGCGAGCGCACCGCGATAGGCGGCAAGCGCGAGCGATGCCGCCAGGGACACGGCGCCGCCGGTAAACATGACCCGGCTGTCGGCGTGCCGCCAGAGTTTCGGCCAAAAAATTTTTGCGGCCGCGAGCAAAACGCCGAACACCAAGCCATCCAGGCGACAATAGGTGGGGTAGTAGATATCTTTCAAATAGAGGAATCCGAGCCCTTTGTAATTTCCCATCTCGAGTCTTGCTCCTATGACTTCGTTCCAAATTGCAGATCGAAGGACCATCCCGATTAAAACAATCAAGATGGCCACAGCGAGCGCCGGAGTGGCTGACCTGATTCGTCCGAACAGAAGAAGGATAAGAGGCAGGATGAGGTAGAATTGTGCCTCGACACAGAGCGACCACGCATGAGAGAACGTTCCGTTCAACTGATAGGCTAGATCGAAGTTCATCGTGAAAGTCAAAAATCGCCACAGCGGCTGCATATCGGGCGCTTCCCACAGGGCGGGCAAGACTGTGTAGAGGACGAGCACAACTAGAAACGCCGGCAAGATCCTCAATGATCTACGCAGGTAAAACGCACCCAGGTCCGGGCGTTCGCCGCGTGCGATAGGGGTCAGAAGTTGCGTTCCTATAAGATACCCGCTTAGGACGAAGAAGAGGTCCACCCCGATCCAGCTATAGGGCTTCAATCCTGTCAGCAGCGCAGGCGTCGCAGTCGTGGGAAGATGCCATAACATCACGAGTAAGATCGCCAAGGCACGCAACAGGTCTGCTCCTGCCGAACGGGACACAGGCATTGCACGCGTCGCCACCGGCAGCTCCGCGTTCAATCTCGTCGTAATCGGATTACTAACAACCGAATTCATGACTCAGCATTCCGAGATGCCGTCTCGGCTTCGTACGAGCGCGGCCGGATGATCTCGCCGCCTACTTGGTCGACGTCTTCTGGAAGACGTCCACTTTGTTGCTCACGCCGCGATACACGTAGACGTCATGAGTTGTCGTGTTCACGGCTAGCGTATGGACATTCTTTTCCGAGGGCAGAGTGTCGACGACGCTGTTCGTGTCGAGGTCGATGACCTCGATATTGCCGGCCTTGTCGCCAGCATAGGCCCGGCGGACGCTCTCGTCGATGGCCGTTTCGTCGACCGACCCCTTGAGCGGGATCGAGGCGACGACGGCGCCCGAATCGGCATCGAGCACCAGCATCATCTTGTCCGTTGTGCCCATGAACAGGTGATTGGTCTTGGAATCGTACACCATGGGCTTGGTGTCGCCCTTGATGTCGAACTTCCAAATGGTCGCGATCGTATTCGTCGCGGGATCGATCACGTCGACGACGTTGTGAACCGGCTGGTAGATCCGCTTCTTGGCGCCGACGTAGGTCGGGACATCCGGCCCGTCCTTGTCCGGGTTGGGCTTCAGCTGGATATGGGCGACCTGGGCAAACGGTGGCTTGCCTCTGAAAACGGTCATGTCGTTGCTGTCGTCGCAAGTGACATAGACCCGGTCGGCCCTCCAATCGTAAACCACGCCATCGGGCGTCTTGCCCTGAGGCCTTAATGTCGCGACAATCTTCAAGCTGTTCTTGTCCACAACCACGACATCGTTGCTGTCAGCGTCTGCCACGAAAGCATATTGCGGCGTGATGGCGATGCCATTGCCGTTTGCGATGCCTGGCACGACGCCCCGGACCTTCATCGTCTTGGCGTCTATGACGACGATGTTGTGATCCGGCGATTGCGAAAGCCAGACGGTGTCCGTTCGCCGGTCGAAGGCAACCCAGTCGCCGGGGCCGCTTTTTTCTCCGGGTAGATTGATGGTCTTGATCAACTTGTAGCCGCTCTCGGCTGCTGCCGGCAAAACGCAGATCACGGCAAGAGCGGCGGAAAGGGCGACTGTGCGTATGCGCCTCGACATTTAGTGTCTCCTTTGTCCGTTTCACGTGTACGACCACTACAACCGACACAGTCGAGCGAGCGGGCCTTATCGGAGCCTCTCCCCAGTTCGATCTGCGTGGTCGGAAAATGACCACCGCCCTGCATTCGGTCTTTCGGCCGAACACGGGGAATTGTGAATTGGCACGATTGGCTTTGCCGCCTAACCCATCAGCAAGGTCGATCGTGCCATTGCAAAATTTCCGACGTTAGGCCGAAAGACCGAAGGCGCCGCAGGCGTTATTTTCGGGTCACAAGATCGAGCCGCGAAGACGCTTCGAAAAGGCACGAAGGGTCAAATATATCGGCTGCAATGGGCTTGCATGTGAAAAGGACAAGGTATGAGTCAACGGAGCATCGAGCATCTGCCGCCGTTCGGACGGGGCCAAAAGGCGCTGAACTTTCAAGGCGCACTGTGCGACGGAGATCTGAGTCACCAGTACGATGCGTCAGTCAGATATTGAGCCAATTCGGCAAGATCAGCATTTTTTTAATTCTGTCCCTGTCCCTCACGAATGGAGCGCCTCATGCGTACTAACATGCGTACTAAAATGCTCTTTCCGGTCCTCGCAGTGGGTCTGCTTGCGCTCTCGGCTTGCGGCCAAACGCCCGGGTGTCGGGCGGCGACGGGTGCTGGCCTCGGTGCTGCTGGCGGCGTCGTTCTGGGCGCGCTCGGTGGAAATCCGCTGCTGGGCGCCGTAGCAGGCGCTGTCGGCGGCGCCGCGGTGGGGGGCTTGACCACGCCTCAACAGATCAATGCGGGTCCGGCGCCGTGCCATTGAGCGGACGGTTGACCGCCTGATTTTCGCGAGGCCTATTTTGGTCATCGTTGGGGAAGGCCTGTTCGCCACTGGCAGGCCTTGTGCCAAGCGATCTCGCGCCGCCCGGACCGCCTTCCGGATCAACGCATCAGTTGCGATGGAATCAGCCCGAGCCGTTCGCACGCCCGGCGCAACGGCGCGCTTTGCGCCGATTGCGCCTGGCGCGACCTGATGCCGACTTAGGAACAGCCACCAGACCGTCAATTCACGACGGCGAATGATTAATACGTATCGAGAACGCGGAAGGCTGGATAAGTCGTATACCCGCGCGTGATGTCGGTCGGATATGTATAGGCACGGCTATGCCCATTGTCGGGCAGGTCGCTAAAATAGAAGTACGTCGCGTCAAGTTTATGATCGGCACAGCCCGCGAGGACGCCGCTCAGCGCTGTTACTATCAGCGCGGTACTGATCCTATGCCGTCCGCATAAGATCCAATGTGCCGCCGCTTTTACCATATGGACTGCCGTCAGCCATGACATCAGTGATAAAGCCCTTGGTGCCCATAGGCCTCGTCGCAACGCGCGATTACAGATCCCACTATAAGCGATGCACCCGATCTATCGTCGCATAAAGGATCACTGCTGCCAATTGTTACTCGGGGGACAGGGTAAACGGCTGAAATCATGTAGGGCCGGTTAGAACTGCTGTGCCAGGTATAAAGAGACCAATAACCACCACCGCTTCGGACATCGGCGTCGAAAAGGTCGTTAGGAACAACCATTTTGGACGCCGGTCGATCGAGCCCATGCCTGTGTGGACTAGGGCGGTAATTGTGAATATTTAGGGCTGAACTCTAGCCTGACTCGAAGGCCCGGATGGTTATCCTCAAGCGAGAGCGAGATGCCGTGAAGGTCGGCGATCGCGGCGACCAATGACAAACCAAGGCCACTTCCCCTGGTAGTGCGGCTGATCTCCAGGCGGAAGAAGCGCTGCAGAACCTTGCCACGCATTTCTTCGGGAATACCAGGACCACTGTCCGCGACGATGCCGACAGGACCAGATTCGCCAGACTTCACCATGAGGTGGATGCGTGTACCGCGGGGCGTGTGCCGGATAGCATTTTCGACAAGGTTTGCGAGCATCTGCGTCAAGAGCTCACGGTCGCCTCGGACCGTGAGTCCTGGCTCGATTGCATCATGCAATATTCGCCCTTCGTCCTCGACGACCGCGGCATATACGTCGCGGATGCGCGTAAAGACCTCAGAGATATCGACCACGGTGAAGGCGCTCCGACTTGCACCCGCCTCGATCTCGGCAATGCGGAGGAGTGCGCCGAATGTAGACAGGATCTCGTCGGTCTGCGTGATCGCCCGATCGATGGTCGCTATGTAGCCCTCAGCCGACGGCGCCTTAAGCCGCGCCGCTTCCAGATCCTGGCGCAAATGCGAGAGCGGCGTGCGAAGATCGTGGGCGATGTCGCTGGAAACTTGACGAAGGCCGACCATCAAATGTTCGATACGATCCAGCATCCGATTTAGGTTCCCAGCCAAGCGATCGAATTCGTCTTGGGTTCCGCGTTCGGGAATCCGATTGGCCAAATCGCCGTCGATGATTCGCGCGGCTGCGGCGTTGACCGTCTCGACACGACGCAAAAGCGTGCCGCTCATTAATAAGCCACCCAGCAAGGCAAGCCCCACGGTGACGGCTCCCGCCCCAGCAAACGCCTCGGCCACCAGCTGGCTCAAGTCGACAAGCGAATCGGTACTTTGGCCGACAAAAAGACGGGCGCCGTCCGGCAATTCAAGGCCGAACAGGAGAATCGTATCGTCAGGCATTTCCTCGGGATTGCCAGCCAATCTATGCTGGTGAATCTCACCCCATCCGGGGCCCGGATTAACGCCGCGCAGATTTCCGGCCAGCGTTTGGCCATTGCGATCGATCAGCAGATAGTCGAACGAGCGCCAGCCTGCAGATCGCAGCCGCGCTTCAATCTTTCGGGCCAATTCCGTGGTGCCATCCTTTCGCGCTTCCATGGCGAGCGTCGCGGCTTCTGCCGAAATCGCGGCTCTCATTTGTCCCGTGGCGAAGGACGTGGTTTGCCAATAGACAAACACGAACAGGCAAGTCACCGAGGCGCCGAACAGCGCCGAATACCTCAAAGCGTGTCGAAACGCCGTCGTGCGAAAAATTCTAATCTGGGGCACGCAGACAATACCCCGATCCGCGGATCGTATGAATGAGAGCGATGGCAAACTCGCGGTCGACCTTAGCCCGCAGTCGGCTGATATGAGTTTCAACGACGTTGGTTTTTGGATCGAAGTGAAACTCCCAGACGTTCTCGAGAAGCATCGTACGAGTCACGACACGCCCGGAATTCCGCATCAAGTATTCGAGCAACTTGAATTCCTGTGGCTGCAGATCGACCGCCTGACCGGCTCGAACCACCTTTCGCTTTAGAAGATCCATCTCTAGATCAGCGACATGCAATGTCGTTTCAATCTTGGTCAGCGGGGGGCGTCTCCCGAGCGCCTCAACCCGCGCAAGGAGCTCGGCAAAGGCGAACGGCTTCACCAGATAGTCGTCGCCGCCGGCCGCAAGCCCCTGAACGCGATCTGCCACGCTGCCCATCGTCGTCAAGAACAGGACGGGCACCTTAACCCCGGCGCCCCGCACGGTCTTGACGATGCTGAGGCCATCGAGGCCGGGCAACATTCGATCGATAATCATGACGTCGTAAGCCTCGCCTGCCGCCAGGAATAGACCGTCACGGCCGTTCTTGGCATGATCGACGACGTGCCCATGTTCGCGAAGACCATTCGCGATGTATGAGGCTGTTTCGGCATCGTCTTCGATCAGCAGGATTTTCATCGGTTTCACGAGCTTTCTTCCGGCGTTACCCTTGATCTTCTTTGCCATTGAAAACGGCAAGGCAATGTCCAGAGCGATTGCCGCCGGTGAGGCCGGGTGCCCAGCGATCCCCGTATTACGGATCAACATGGTGCTTCTCCCTGAAACAGGAAGCGAAGAAAAGCCGGCCCGCGAGGGGAACGGGCCAGCTTTCCCTTTAGTCGACTAGTTGCCGCTCTCTTGGCCGTCTTGCTCGGCGTTCCCTTCGGATTCGGTATCGGCGGGCGCTACCTTGATCACCCCACCGGTGTTGAGATCGACGAGCACGGTCTGGACGGTGTTAGCCTTATCAACCACCTCGACCGCAAAGGTCATGACTCCGTTCTCGTTGTTGAGACCTCCGTCCATAGCCTTGCCGCCGACCTTCTGCTCGGCTGCGGCGATGGCCTGACTAAGCGAGATCTTCGCGCTACTGAACGCAGCCATTTCCTGGGCGTTGTCGTTGGTGCCGGCAGACGCCAGGCCGGCGGTGGCGCCGACGGCGATGACCGTTGCCATGGCAACGGGGATGAGACTCATGCGGAACATGGATCGGATCTCCTTTGTGACTTACGGCCCGCCCTACGCGGCCCGTTGGACCCATAATTGGTGATCCGGTATTGGTCCGGCATTGGCTCAACTATACAAATCGCCAATGATTTTCCGATTGATCTACAGCCACTTAGCGGATTGAGGGCAGAGTTCTTGAATGGTAACCGGCGGCGATGAGGATGCAGGGATTCGAGAATTACCCTTTTATTCCGTGGCTCGATCCCATTTGGGTCACCAATCCGATTTGGGTCCGCCGTTGGACCAATGCGCCATCACCCACGTTTGTCCGAATGGTGCCGGAGCGGACTTTCCGGCTTTCGTGAACTGACGAGCGGCGCTGCCCGCCACTGTGTACGCAGCATACAGACTCGCCGCGTATAGCCGGCACCCGGCAGGGCAGTTTCGAGCACCGGCACGTCGCCGACAAAGTGACGCGGCCCGGGCATGCGCCCGCACGCTTTCCCTCCCGGGCTTGTAAGGTCGCTTTTTTACTTGCAGGCACAAACAAACGCCCAAGGCTAACCGATTTTCGGGGTAACTCACCAGCAAGGTCGGTCGTGCGATTTCAAAATTCATCATTTTATGCCGAAAGATCGGAAGCACCGCAGGTGGCACTCTCGGACCACACTGATCGAGCCGGGAGACGCTTGGTTCATGATGCATCCGTTGGGCGACATTTCCGCTTCAGGGACGCTGTCGGGGCGAACCACTCTGGCTGTCCGTGAGGCACTCGAGGGGCGCCGCCTCGGCATTCGGGCCTTCATTCCCTTTGTCGGTCCGGCGGTGATTGTCTCGGTGGCCTATATGGATCCGGGCAACTTCGCGACGAATATCCAGGCGGGCGCCACTTACGGCTACGGCTTGCTCTGGGTGGTGCTGCTGGCCAATCTAGTCGCCATGCTCTTCCAGGCCATGTCGGCCAAAATCGGCATTGTCACGAACCGCAATCTCGCTGAATTGTGCCGCGACAACTTTCCCCCACCCGTCGTCATCTCGATGTGGATCGCCAGCGAGATTGCAGCGATGGCGACGGACCTCGCCGAGTTCGTGGGCGGCGCCATCGGCCTGTCGCTGCTCTTCCACATGCCTCTACTCTTTGGCATGGTCGCCGTCGCGGCCATCACCTATGGCGTTCTCGCTTTCGAGCGGGCGGGTTTCCGTCCTGTGGAACTCATCATCGGCGCCCTGGTCGGGGTGATCGGCATCAGCTACCTGATCGAGCTAGTCATTACCCCGCCGGATTGGGGCGCGGCTGCAGCCCACACTTTGCTGCCGCAATTGCCCGATGCAGGCGCGGCAATGCTCGCAGTCGGCATCGTCGGTGCCACTGTGATGCCGCACGCGATCTTCTTGCACTCCGGGCTTACGCAGGGCCGGGCACCGGCACGAAACACCGAGGAACGGCGGCGGCTGATCGCCTTCTCCAATCGGGAGGTCGTGGTGGCCCTGTCGTTCGCGGGTCTGGTGAACATAGCCATGGTGATGATGGCGGCCTCGGTCTTCCATGAGGGGCACAGCGATGTCGCCCAGATCGAAACCGCGTTCCACACCCTGGTCCCGCTGCTCGGGGTGGGGGCGGCGGGCGTATTCCTGCTCTCGCTCATGGCCTCCGGCATCTCCAGTTCAGCGGTAGGAACGATGGCGGGCCAGATGATCATGCAGGGCTTTGTAGGGTTTCAAGTCCCGCTCTGGGTGCGGCGTCTCGTCACGATGGTGCCGTCCTTCTTCGTCGTCGCGATGGGCTACAACGCGACTGCTGCGCTCGTTATCAGCCAGATTGTGCTTAGCCTCGTTCTGCCGGTGCCAATGATCGCTCTGTTGATCCTCAGCCGACGCCGGTCCGTGATGGGCAGTTTCGTCGCGAGCCGCATGACTTCGGTCGTGGCGTGTGGCGCTACTGCCGCTGTGCTTACGCTCAATGCGATCCTGTTGCTTCAGGCGCTAGGGCTGGGGATACCCGGTCTCTCGTCCGGCCATTAGCAAGTGACCAAGCGGCGGCGCCCGCGCGGCCTGACGGATGAACTTGGATTAAGCCCGGATTCCCTGGATGGTGGCAAAATTTGCCGATTGCTGCTGGCGAATCTCCTATTTTGCGCTGATGATCCTTCCAACGTTGTCCAAGCGAACCGATGAAAAACTTCTCTGACCTTACGGAGCAAGACCTTCTTGCCCTCGCGATTTCCCTCGAGGAGGAAGACAGCCGCATCTATGGCGAGTTCGCCGAGGGCCTACGAGAGAACTATCCGGACTCGGCCAACATGTTCCTCGCCTTGGCCGAGGAAGAGAACGGTCATCGCCATCGCCTTCTCAATCTCTATCGCAAAAGGTTCGGCGAGCACATCCCGCTGATCCGCCGCCACGACGTGAAAGGCTTCGTCGCGCGCAAGCCTGTCTGGTTGATGCGCCCGCTCGGCCTCGACAAGGTGCGCGAGCAAGCGGAGCTGATGGAAGCGGAGACGAAGCGCTTCTATACGCGAGCGGCGCAGCGTTCGACCGACGCGGCGATCCGCCAGCTCCTTGGTGACCTTGCCGCGGAAGAACGTCGACACGAGGCCCGCGCGGAGCAGCTCGAGGCTCAATACGTGCCGGCCGAGGTTCGCAAAGAGGAACACGAGTCGGAACGACGACTCTTCGTCCTGCAGGTCATCCAGCCCGGTCTCGCGGGACTGATGGATGGCTCGGTGTCGACTCTGGCGCCGCTCTTTGCCGCTGCTTTCGCAACCAAGGAAAGCTGGCCGACGTTCCTCGTCGGCCTCGCGGCCGCCATCGGTGCCGGCATCTCAATGGGCTTCGCGGAAGCGCTTTCCGACAACGGCTCGCTGACCGGCCGCGGAAGCCCGCTACTGCGGGGCCTTGTCTGCGGGCTCATGACGACGATTGGCGGCCTTGGCCACGCTTTGCCCTATCTGATCCCGAACTTCTGGATGGCGACAGCAATCGCCGGCGCTGTCGTTGCTGTCGAGCTCGCCGTCATCGCGTGGGTCCGCAACCGCTATATGGATACGCCCCTGCTTTCCGCCGCCTTTCAAATCGTCGTCGGCGGCTTGCTGGTTTTTGGCACGGGCATCCTGATTGGTAGCTCTTAGAAACGATTCCTCCTGTGCTGACGCACTCTGGGCCAGCGGCTGGATCATCCGACCGAGGCGCTGGCCGCTGAAAACCTGAACATGAAGGTGCGGCACCTCCTGATGCGAATCGGGGCCCATGATTGGCGAGGATGTGCATCCGACTGAAGTTGGCGAGATTGCTGGCTAATGCATGAAGTTGAAGCCGGACAGCGTTAGCGACGATCCGCCCTTGCAACGCGCCGAGCATGCCAATTTGAAATTCCTCATGCCATGTCGAAAGACCGAAAGCACCTCAAGATCGCAGGATAGAGCCAGCGAGGGACGCCAAATGGTTTGACCACCGGAACTAAGAAGAGGAACTACGTCATGAGTATCCCATGACTGCGGAGCGCCAGGTTACCAGGATCCGGCGGTCTGAACGCCAAAGTGCTCGGCGCCTCCGCTCATCGAGCTTCGTCTCCCACTCGCTTAACCCTTAACCAACCCCAAGGAGAACTACGCTATGAAATCCACTCTTTTGACTGCGGCTCTCTTAGTGGCTCTCGCCGGGACGGCCAGCGCCGGCAACGACTTCGGCGCCTACAATCGCGAGGATAATTCGGTGCCCGCGGACGTGGCGGCTTCGCGCAACGACTGCGTGAATCGTATACTCTCGCCGGAATGCCCCTTGACGGATATGGGAAAGAACAATCCCCCTTCGAGCGGACATGTAGGCACCGGCGCCACCGGCGCCACAGGCGGCAGAGGCGCCGGCGTCCTATAACGTTCTTAGACTTGGAGCATTGAACCGCCGGGCAAGATCCCCGGCGGTATTTTTTGAGGCTGTAGGCTATATGTTGTTTGTATCGGGCACGTTTGGCGGATTGCAGCCACCTTGCATGCCGAATGACAATCACAGCGGTTGTGGAGCCTGCCTGTTGCCCATCAGATGGCTAGGACCACCTTGCCGATCGCTTGGCCGCTCTCGAGGTAGCGATGTGCGGCCACCGCCTCTGCCATCGGGAAGACCTGGTCGACGACGACACGCAGCTTGCCTTCGGCCAATAGCACCATCGACTTCTGGACCCGATCCGCTTGCTGGCGCAACCGTGCCCCCAGTCTCCGCCACATCGGCGTCAGCATCATCACATTGTGGATGGTAAGATTGCCATTATAGGCGGCTGCGTCGGCCGTATCGCCGGGAGTACCCATCAGCGTGACGACTCGGCCATAGGGTGCCATGACGGAGAATGTTCGCTGCATCGCCTCGGCTCCTACATTGTCCAGGGCGACGTCGAGCCCGCGCCCCTGGGTCCAATCCCGGACGGCAGCAGCAAAGTCGTGCTCGCGATAATTAATGACCAGCTCTGCCCCCAGTTCGGCAGTTAGATTTGCCTTTGCTGGAGTACTGACGGTGGTCGCAACTCTTGCCCCAGCGAGGCGGGCGAACTGGACCCCGATATGGCCCGTTCCGCCGGCACCTGCATGAATCAGCACTTGTTCACCCGATCTCACGCGGGCCCGGTCGTAAAGAGACTCCCAGAGAGTAATGGCGACGAGCGGCATGGCGGCCGCTTGAATGAAATCGACTTGCAGGGGCTTGCCTACGAGCTGGCTCGCCGGAACGACCGCAAATTCGGCGTATGTGCCGGGATCACCACCTATACCTCCGTTGCAGAAGCACACCGCATCGCCGGGCTTGAAGCGGCGGACTTGTGAGCCCACTGCTTCGACTTCGCCGGCTCCGTCGTGACCGGGTATGAATGGCCCTGTGGACTGAACATAGGGTCCGTGGCGCCGAAAATAGGCGTCGGCAGGATTGATCGCTGCCGCCTTCAGTCGAACCAGAACGTCGCCTGATCCTCGTGCAGAAAAATTCCAAGTTGCGTATTTGATCCATCCAGACACTCGCAGAGCCACGGCGGCCCAAAAAGGATCCGACGCTAGACTGCAGTGATGACGCCAGCGCCCGATGCGAATCTGGGTTTCGAAGAGGGCGTCTAAGATCTTGCGGTGGGCAACACACTGCGTCGCTTGCCATTGAAATTTTGGCCATATTCATTTGGCTACGGGCGCCCGCTCGTGTTCATTTCAAGTCCAAGGAGCTTGAAAGATGAGCCGTGCGCTAAGCCGCGCGGCCAGGTTTCTCGGATTGAAAGACGGGAAGGTCACCCCGCACGGGTCGACCGTAGGTGCGTTTCTCGACTAATACGGCTTTCAGCATCCGACAGTTCGCATACGAAATGACCGCCGGCAACTCCTCGATAAAATGGCAGGCCATTGCTCATGATCCAGGGGACACAGGGATCTCGCCCAAGGCTTCAAGAGTTAGTCGCTGAAACAGGCCTACCGTTGCTTCGCTTCCACCATCGCAGGCGTCCGGAGCAACGATGGGACCCTGTCGATATCCACGGGATCGGAGGCCTTGTTGCACACTCTCACAAATTTCTTCGTCTTCCGGCCAAAGAACCTTCGCTACGTATTCGCGCCGCGCAGCCTCCTCCGCCGTATCGGGCCCAGGAAGCCTAAAGTAGTGTCCGCGTGAGCGGCATTGAGACACGCTCAAGGGGTCAATCGCGAAAACCCCGAATCCGGTGGGGCCAGGAAATTTGATAATGGTTATGTTTGGCCAAATATGCCACACGAGAAAATCTTCGTAGCCTTCGGTCGGCGTGACCGAATAAGCCTTTTTGCTATCTGCCCTGCGGATCTTCGCGACGTGTTTAGCGTGCATTTGGCGGAGCTCAATCCGGTAGGTTTTCATGTCGACTAGATCAACGAACGCCGGATGGCTTGGAACACAGTGATAGCATTCGATACAATTGTCCGAGAGCACCTTCCAATTGGAGTTTAAAATGCTACCGCCAAACCCATCAGGTAGTTTGTCGGAGACGAACTCGCCCAGCCGAGGGATCTCCCGCCGCATTTCCGCGGCCACGCCCGGGATCAAGCTTTCAAAGCTGGGAGCGGCCGGATCGAGGTTGAACATGACTATGTCGTTCAGCATTTCAACTCGTACAGGCTCAAGCCCATAGTTCACGGTATCAAATCCTTGGCCGCGGTCGGTTCCTCGGGCACTCCGCAACCTGCCGTCGAGCCCATAACTCCACGCATGATAGGGACAGGTCAGAACTTTCTTGCAGCCGTGACCCTTTACTAATTGGTGTGCGCGGTGCTGGCAGACGTTATAGAACCCTCGGATTTTCCGGTCGGCGTCACGCACAAAAAGGAGACTGTCATCTAGATAGTCGAGAGTGAAGTAACTACCAACGTCAGGTAGTTGGCAGGCGTGCCCGGCGTATTGCCAGCTCTTGTGAAAGATCTCTTCTTTTTCCCGCTCCAAGATGTTCGGCTCAGTGTAGTACCGCTTCGGTAAGGTCATAATACACCCGCCCGCACGCGCAAGCGGGTTCGGCTGCACTGCCGTTTCACTGGCGGGTTGCGATTTCATGGGTCGGCCTCCACATCAATATTAAGTTCAGTGTCATCCTCTGGACGAAGTCGTAAGAGCTCAAGAATCGAAAGGGTTTGAGACCTCGTCGAATCACATCGTTGGTTTGGGGCTTTCTATAAAATATCCTTGCACATACGCAGTGCATCGTAGGTCGCCGCACACAGGTTTTGGCTCCTCTCCCGCCTCATCAAGCTTTAGCCTCGATCGCCAACTCGTTGCCGAAGATGTAAGATGTCGGGTGCATGCGGAAACCCTTCACTCGCTTATCCAAGAAGGTATACAGCGTTAGCCAGAACGGCTGCGTGATGGGCCCATCCTCTTGTAAAAGCTCTTCGAGCTCCTTCATGACCTCGCGCCGCTTGTCAACGTCAAGAATTCCACCCGCCTTATCGATAAGTTGATCGAACTTAGGGTTTGAGTATGAGGACTCGTTCCAGGGTGCACCGCTCCTGTAAGCCAACCCCAGTGCCATTACTCCGAGCGGACGATGGAACCACGGGGTAAGCCCCATCGGCACTTTGTCCCAAACATCCCAGTACATCTGCGCGGGGATTTGCTTAATTTTGACCCGAATGCCAACTTCTTGCCATTGCTGAATCATGGCTTGAGCCAAAATCGAATAGTAGGGCCGATCATTGCTAATCGTGAATTCTAGGTCAATGCCTGCCGGATACCCGGCCTCAGCAAGTAGCTTCTTCGCCGCAGCGGTATCCCTAGTGAAAAACGGTAACTTGGCATATTCGGGATGAATTGGGCTCACGTGGTGGTGCTCGGCAACTGCGCCGATACCAGCAAGTGCGAGCAACAGCATCTTCCTTTGATCGATCGCTAAACGAAGTGCCTTACGAACGCGCGGATCGTCGAATGGTTTTGTGGTACACTTACCCCTGCAAACAACCGTTTCGGCCGTTACGGTTTGATACATCTTCAGCCGCGGGACCGCTTGAAGTGTCTTCAACTGATCCGCGAATGCCAAATACAGTCCGTCAACCTGGCCGGATGCGATGGCAGCCGCAGCTGCCCCAGTATCGTCGCCGACATCGATAAATCTCAGCGTGTCGAGATAGGGTCCGGTGCCCCAATAGTCTTTTCTTGCCGTAAACGCTGCTGTACGTCGGATGTCATACTCGACGAGGTCGAACGGTCCCGTTCCATTTGATCCCACCTGAAAGTTACCGCCCTCCTCAGGGTCGAGCATTAGGAACGGATAATGGAAGAAGTGCTCCGGAACGGCTAATTGCGGCACCTTGCAATTGAGACGAAACGTGTAGTCGTCAACTTTCTCTATCGCGTTCGCATCCCAAAGCTCGACAGTCGCTTGCCCATTTTTTGTTACGTCATTCAGCATATACCCCTTCATAAGACCGATGACCGACGACCCGGTAGCCGGATCGAGAACGTGCTTTATATTCCAGATAGCGTCGTCTGCGGTGAAACTGCGCCCCTTCCGCCACTTGACATTCTTCCGGAGATAAAAAGTCCACGTGCGAAGATCGTCGCTTGGTTCCCACCTCTCGGCCAAATAAGGCCGCGTAATGTTGTCCTGCCCGGTAATTGTGATGTACTCGCACACCTGTCGAAGTAGGTTATTTTTTTCATTAGAGTCGATTACAGCGGGTTTACTAATATCCATGATTTTCATGGCGAGTCGGAGTGTGCCACCTCGGGGCATGGTGTCCGCTTGCGCTTCTGAAATAGTCTCTAGACTTCCGAATTTGCCTACCAACGCATAAGCAGCCGAAGCCGACATTCCGAGCAATGTAGAAAGACGCAAGAAATCGCGACGATCGACTCTGCCTTCCGCGTACCTCTCCTTGAGTTGGGGAAGATAAGAATGCTCATGTTTCGGCTGCATTTAATCATCCTTTCAGAAAAGCGCTTGATCGGATCAAGCAATTATTTGCGCTTGGCTTACTCCTCTTCGGCTTAGCCACAAGGTCGCAAAGAACTTCGTCGGTTCCAGCGTTGCTGGACACGGGCTCATACGCCGCAAGAGTTTTTTCGGCCACTTAGACTCGCCTAATTGCCCGTGTTGCCGACCAACACAGCCACGGCGCCGTCTTCCTCTCGCGGGTTTGCTCATCACAAGCGCACCACTCACTCACCATGGCGGCCTAAGAACATTGAATAAGCTTAAGCAGCGTTGGCCGATCAGGAAAATTGAATTTTTCTTACCAATTAACATCATGATTATTTATCATACGCTTCATCGTACTTGGGAGCTTCATTCGGCATGTTGGCGATCCCGCCTGGGGCAGCAAGGACTTCGTAACCCGCAGCGGCCAATGGAGTTCGAAAGGCGGGTTCCAGCACGTATCCGAACGTGAAATTGCAATACAGCGTGGTGCAATCGCTACGGCTGCTGGAAACATATCTGAGCGAAAGCAAGGAGTTAGATTTGAGTCACATAACAGTGTCATCTGAAATAAAAGGGTGGGAAAGAAATAAGTTCTGTAACACGCCAGTAAAATTTAAAATATTATTGCAGCTTTAATCAATAATGTAAGACGAAATGACTCTAGCTCAACTAGAAGCGGTTGTATGGATTGTCCGACTCGGCAGCTTTAGGGCTGCGGCGTCGAAGCTGAACACTACTCAGCCGACCATATCAATGCGCATTAAGGAGCTTGAGC
>WNFR01004588.1_pt1 | contig 30689 bp, 32 predicted proteins | sample 5400221 | NCBI WGS metagenome assembly WNFR01 (sample SAMN13153357, study PRJNA577476) | soil metagenome | isolation source: 40 cm soil under Madrone tree | place: USA:California | collected 2016-06-14
AGCCAAAAATGCGTCTGCCGATCTTGCTGAAGTACATTGAAGGACTTTCGTACGAAGAGATTGCCGCGGTGCTGGGCTGTTCAAAAGGCACAGTGGCTTCGCGTTTGAATCGCGCGCATAAGGCGTTGGCAAAAAAGCTAGACCACCTGCGCGGCGAGTTAGAGATTTAGTGGCACAGACTTCAGTCTGTGATTCCCTTCGCAACATCACAGACTCAAAAGTCTATGCCGCTTGGAGACCTAAGATGTTTGCCAAACACGTTTCCAATTTAACCTCGGCCTACTTTCATGACGAGCTTTCGCCCGAACAATCGCGGCGAGTCGCCGAGCATTTGATTAGTTGCCGGCATTGTCGCGGCGAGTTTGAAGAGGTTAAGTTTGGCGCGAGGTTAGCAGCGCAGTTGCCTCTGATCGAGGCGCCTGATTCGTTGTGGGACGGGCTTGAGAGCGCCCTGGATCGCGCGGGGCGGACTCCGCAGACTCTGCCGCGACGAAGAATTCTTCCAATCCGGGTTCAGCCGCGGCTTGCTCTGGTTTCCCTGGCTTTAGTCACGCTAGTGATCGGGTTTGCTGCGTTCTGGTTACGTCAAACTCCACAGTCCCTGAGACCATCCTGGGATGTCGCGCGTCTCGATGGCGCGCCTCGGATTGGTTCTGCGCAGGTAGGCGATCAGGCAAAACTGGGCGTCGGTCAATGGCTCGAGACCGACACAAACTCGCGCGCTCAAATTAGCGTCAGCGATATCGGGCTGGTTCAGATCGATCCGAACACTCGCGTGCGTTTGGTCGAGACGAAGCCGACCGAGCATCGACTTGAGTTAGCAGAGGGCCGCTTGAGCGCTCGCATTTCTGCGCCGCCAAAACTCTTCTTTGTTAACACACCGTCAGGAGTGGCCGAAAATCTCGGCTGCGCTTATACGTTGGAAGTCGATAAGGCCGGCGACAGTCTTTTGCGGGTAACCACGGGTTGGGTTGCGCTTCAGTTAAAGGACCGCGAATCCGTTGTGCCCGCCGGCGCCGCGTGTGCGACCAAACACGGAATCGGACCGGGTACTCCGTATTTTGAAGACGCGTCAGAGGCCTTTCGAACGGCGTTGACCAGAGTAGACTTTGATCGCGATTCCCCGATCCAAGGGAACATGACGCCGCTTGAAATTGTGTTATCCACCGCGCGCGTTCGCGACACGTTAAGTTTGTGGAACTTGTTATTACGGGTTTCCGGTGGAGAGCGAAACGCAGTTTACGATCGCCTGGCTTCGCTCGTGCCTCCGCCCTATGGCGTGACGCGCGAAGGTATTTTGAAACTCGACCGGCAGATGCTCGATGCGTGGAAAGAACAACTCGAATCACGGTGGGGCGATGCCTTATCGTCGAGGCCGTTCCCGGGATGGGCGAAAATCTGGAGTCGCGGACTCGGTAAATTGAACGGCCTGGAAGGTAAGAAATAACTCGATGGGCTGCAAGTTTGGTAACAGTTCAGAGTTCAACCTTTAGGTTGTTTCTTTCGCTTTGCAACAAGCTGAAGGTTGAACTCTGAACTGGTCGTCGGGCACCGGTATTAGCCTTAAGGAGGAAATGAAATGCGCGCTTTGAGAATTACGATAGCTTGCATCCCGGCCTTCGCGGTGCTCGTGTTCATAGGCGTTAAGCTTTCGGCGCGGCATGGACGAACTAATGCCAGGACCACCGTGGAGAACAATCTGATCGTTCACGAGTGGGGAACTTTTACGTCAATCGCAGGAAAGGACGGTGTGGCGCTTGAGTGGCGTCCGCTCAACGGGCCCACCGATCTGCCGAAGTTTGTGCACACGATTCAAGAGGGCGACGCCGGCCTGCGCAACGCGGCGAAAGCGGATCTGACGGCGGCGGTGCGCATGGAAACGCCGGTCATTTATTTTTACTCCAACGATGAAATCGATGTTTCCGTGAAGGTTGATTTTCCCAAAGGCAAGATCACGGAATGGTATCCACAGGCGCGCCTCGTCAGGACCGGCATCAACTGGGGACGATTCAAAGTCACGCCTGGCGCCTCCCTCAATCTTCCGGTGGAATTCTCGGCCAGCCACTATTTCGCGGCGCGCGAAACTGACTCGGCGCCGGTTCAGGTCTGCCGCACGGACGGCAAGCCCGCGCAGCAGGAGAAGTTTCTATTTTATCGGGGCGTGGGAACTTTCGATCTGCCGATTTCCGTCAAGCTCGCCGGCAACAGAATACTGCTCAAGAACCTTTCGCAGAATGAGATCATGCGCCTGATCGTCTTCGAGAATCGTGGCGGGCAGATTGGTTACCGGGTGCTTGATGCGTTCACCGGCGAGACGACCAGCGAACACCCAACCCTCGATGGAAACATCGACGTGCTAATCAGCGAACTGAAAAACACGCTGGTCGCCTCTGGCCTTTACGAAAAAGAAGCTGACGCGATGATCAAGACCTGGAGCTCCAGTTGGTTTGAAGAAGGCGTGCGGGTCTTTTACGTTCTGCCGCGAGAGACTACCGATACAGTCCTTCCCATCGCCATCGATCCAAAACCCACACAACTGGTCCGCGTGCTGGTGGGCCGCGCCGAAGTCATCACGCCTGAGATGGAAAAGTCCGTGCAACAAAGGGTGAGCATGCTCGGCGATCCTAAGGCTCGCGGCGAAGCGATTCTGGCTATTCGGAAATACGGGCGGTTTTCAGAACCGATTCTCGAACGCATTCTTGCTACCGAGAAAGATCCAGTAGTTCGCGATCTCCTCAGACAATTGATCGACCACGTCGCCGAAAAGGCGGTCTCGTAATTCTCTGCGCTGCCTCTGCGTCCTCGGCGTCTCTAACGTGAATGTCTTTGAAAGTTATTCGCCGCTGAGACCGCCGAGGGTGCGGAGCCATCGCCCAACGCCAACCGCAACGGCAGTCATGACTCTGCCGCGCCCCTGACAATCCACAGTCCAGGGTAGTGTCTTATTTTGCGGAAAGACAGTCCGTGGACGGTATGGAGTCAGTACCGGGAGCGGTAGCGACCGGGTCGCAACTTACCCATGATCCAGGATCGCGATCACGAGACCCGGTCGCTACCGCTCCCGGTACTGACCTCATCCTCAAATTAAGACACCACTCAGTCCAGCCGCTGCTTGCCCACTCTGATGGTACTCGTTAGAATATCGTGTTCTGCGTCGCGCAAAATTCTTCTCTGTGACGCAGAGCATCGGTGTCAAGGCCTATGGCAATTGATCGCATCACCGTTCGAGGTGCTCGGCAGCACAACCTCAAGAACATCGACGTCGATATTCCCCGCGACAAGTTGACCGTGATTACGGGCCTTTCGGGCTCGGGTAAGTCATCGCTGGCATTCGACACCATCTATGCCGAAGGCCAGCGGCGCTATGTGGAATCGCTCTCGGCCTACGCGCGACAGTTCCTGGATCAATTGGAAAAGCCCGATGTCGATTCGGTGGAAGGTTTGTCGCCGGCAATCTCGATTGAGCAAAAGACAGTCGCCCGCAGTCCACGCTCTACCATAGGTACGGTCACAGAGATCTACGATTATCTGCGTCTGCTCTTTTCGTCAATTGGCTTGCCTCACTGTTACCAGTGCGGCGCGGCGATTACGCGACAGAGTGTCGACCAGATTCTGCAGGACGTGCTGTCATTGCCGGGCGGCGAGCGGGTGATGATTCTGGCGCCGATTGTGCGCGGCCGCAAAGGCGAATTCAAGAAAGAGCTGGCGAAGCTGGCCAGCGATGGATTTATCCGCGCGCGCATCGACGGCGAACTTCGCTCGCTTGATGAAGAAATACGTCTCGATAAGCGCCGCAATCACTCGATCGAAGCCGTGGTTGATCGGTTATTAATTAAGACCGGTATCAACGAACGGCTCGGCGAATCAATTCGCACGGCCTTGAAACTAACGAACGGCGCCGTGCTGGTTTCCGTGATTGACGGTGAAGAAAAACTGTATTCAGAAAAGATGGCCTGCGTGAATTGCGGGATCAACGTGCCGCCGCTTGAGCCTCGCTCGTTCTCGTTCAACTCGGCGTACGGTGCTTGCAAGCATTGTCACGGTCTCGGCACCGTGCTCGAAATCGATTCGGAAAAACTGGTTGCGAATGTGGATGATCCGGCGGAACGAATTCCTTTCCTGGGTCTGGCGGATAAGGCCGGCTCGGCTTATCTCCGCAGCGCTTTGCTCGCGGTTATCGAACACTTCAAAGTAGATCACAGGACGACATTTCGGGATCTGCCTAACGATGTTCGCGCCGGATTTTTTAACGGACTCTCACCCCAACTGAAGTTCAAACAGGGCCTGTATTCGTACAAGAGCTATTGGGAAGGCGCTCTGCCGTGGTTGCGTGAACGTTTGAATAGTCCGCCGTCGGAAAAAGTCCGCGTGGCCCTGGAAGAAATGGTTTCGCCGTCAGTCTGTCGTGAGTGCGACGGCCGCCGGCTGCGATCCGATTCTTTGGCCGTGCGCGTCGGGGGACGCGGCATCGCGGACTACACGTCAATGACAATCGAAGATGCTATCAAGGCCTTCGATCAAGTCAGGCTGGGCGAGCGAGAAGAAAAGATCGCCGGATTGATTCTGCGAGAGATCAGGTCGCGTCTTCGTTTTCTCGAGACAGTCGGACTTGGATACCTGACACTCGATCGTCCGTCAGCAACTTTATCGGGCGGGGAAGGGCAGAGAATTCGGCTGGCGACGCAGATAGGTTCGCAACTGCGCGGGGTGCTCTACGTCCTGGACGAGCCTTCAATTGGTTTGCATCCGCGGGACAATCGTCGTCTGCTCGACACGCTGTCGGCGCTGCGCGATCTCGGCAACACGGTGCTGGTGGTCGAACATGACGAGGAGACAATTCGGCGAGCCGACTATGTAGTTGACCTGGGTCCGGGCGCGGGCACGCACGGTGGCGCGGTCGTAGCACTGGGAACGCCCGGCGATGTCGCTAATAATCCGGATTCGATCACGGGGCTTTACATTAGCGGCCGGCGGAAGATCCCGGTTCCGATCCATCGCCGTTCGCCCAACGGCAAGGCGATCACGGTTCGCGGCGCGCGTCACAACAACTTAAAGGAATTGGACGTGTCTTTTCCGCTGGGCTTGTTGACCGTGGTGACCGGCGTTTCCGGGTCGGGAAAATCGACTCTGGTCGCGGACATTCTCTACCCGGCGCTGGCCCGAAGTCTCTATGATTCGGTGTTGGAACAGGGAGCGCATGAGTCAATAGAAGGACTGCAACACGTCGACAAGGTAATCGAGATCGACCAGTCGCCGATTGGCCGCACGCCGCGATCGAATCCCGCGACGTACACCGGATTGTTTACGCCGATTCGCGAGCTGTACGCCATGCTGCCGGAGTCGCGCGAGCGCGGTTATAAACCTGGGCGCTTCTCGTTCAACGTCAAAGGCGGGCGTTGTGAGGCTTGCGAAGGCGATGGTCTCAAACGCATCGAGATGAATTTTCTTCCCGATGTTTACGTGCTCTGCGATGTTTGCCGCGGCGCTCGCTACAATCGCGAGACACTTGCGGTCAGGTACAAAGGAAAATCGATCGCGGAACTTTTGGACGCGACCGTCGAAGAGGCCTTGCCGCTGCTGGAAAACATTCCGCAGATCAAGCCAAAGCTGCAGACGCTTTTGGATGTCGGCCTCGGCTATATCAAACTCGGCCAGTCAGCCACGACGCTTTCGGGCGGCGAGGCGCAGCGGATTAAGCTGGCCAAGGAACTTTCCAAGCGGGCCACCGGACGAACGATTTACATTCTCGATGAGCCGACTACCGGCCTTCACTTTGCCGACGTGCATAAGTTGCTCGACGTGCTGCAGCGTCTGGTAAGCCTGGGCAATACGGTGATCGTCATCGAGCACAATCTTGACGTGATCAAGAGCGCCGATTTCATTATCGACTTGGGACCCGAAGGCGGCACGCACGGCGGCCGCGTCGTAGCCAGCGGCACCCCTGAAGAAGTTGCCGCCGTGCGCCGCTCGCACACCGGGCAGGTGCTCAAGCCTTTGCTGAATGTGAAACGTAACGGTTCGAAAAAAGGAGAACCTTCAGCTCGCGAGATTCCGGGCGAAGAATCAAAGAAAGTTGCGTGATATACTCCGCTTGACCCAGAGCATGACCGATCAAATCTCAGCCATCGTCGCCGCGAGCCTCGAAGTGAAGCGACGCTTTTTTGATGTGCAGGCCACCGGCGTGGAACGGGCTGCACAACTAATTGCCGAAGTGTTCAAAGCCAATGGAAAACTATTGGTCTTTGGAAATGGTGGTTCGGCGGCGGATGCTCAACACATCGCCGGTGAATTGGTTAACCGCTTCTTGCAAGAACGCAAAGCTCTGCCGGCAATCGCGCTCGCGACAGACGGCGGCGTGCTGACGTGCATCGCTAACGACACCGGGTTCGAAAACGTTTTCGCCCGACAGATCGAAGCGTTGGGAACCAAAGGCGATGTGTGTCTCGCGATTTCAACCTCCGGAAGATCTCCGAACATAACCGCTGCCTGCGAACAGGCGCGCAAGCAGGAAGTTACCGTCGTGGGATTGTTGGGTCACGATGGCGGGCCGGCTGCCGCCCTTTGTGATCTGGCGCTGATCGTCCCGAGCGATGATACCCAACGAATCCAGGAAACCCACAATTTGATCGGTCACATTATCTGTGAATTGATTGAGTCGGAGCTGTTTTCAAAGAGGTAACTGCAGGCGGTCGACGGCGCGGGGTAGTTGTTAAGAGAAAACGAATGGGTGAGCCCGTGTTATACTTTCTCCATGCCTGACTCAATCGACGAAATTAGATTAGACAAGTCCGTGTTGGAAGTCTTCTCCTCTTTCGAGGAAGCTGACGCCGCCGACCGTGCGTACTGGCACTCGCGTACTCCCGAAGAGCGATTACAGGCTGTTGAACTGATGCGACAAAGCGCCTATGGCTACGATCCGGCTACCGCCAGACTTCAAAGAGTTCTTGAAATTACTCAACTCTAACCAAGTTGAGTATTTGCTAATCGGCGGTTATGCGGTTGGTTACTATGGCTATCCGCGTCCTACTGGTGACATGGACATTTGGGTTGCCAGGACGCCTGACAACGCGCAGAAGGTCGTTGATGCCTTGCGGGAGTTTGGCTTCACCTGTCCAAAGAAACTCCTCCTTGAGCAGAAGAAGGTCGTGCGCATGGGCGTGCCACCCTTCCGGCTTGAAATCTTAACAACAATCAGCGGGGTAGACTTTTCTGCGTGTTATGCCGAGCGACTTCAAGTTGTGCTCGACGAGATTGACGTAAGTCTCATCAGTTTGGCTCATTTGAAATTGAACAAGAAAGCAAGCGGCCGATCAAAAGACATTACTGACCTAGAGAATTTGCCTTGACGGATGGTAATCGCGTTAGCTGTCGCAATGAATGATCAGTCACCAGTCCAGTCAATTGAATGCAGAACTGCCGACCAGTTCTTGGATTCTCTTTCTCCAAGAGGGAAGTACTTTCGCGAAGAGCGTTCCCCTGACTCTTACGTATTTAGAGGATATGCCGATCAACGATACAAACTTGTACCAGCGGCGCTTAGACTGGGAGAACGGATTTACACAAGCGCTGGGTGGCGCGAGGTTGGTTGTTGGAATAATGAAGAACAAATAAGGGCTGAGCTTTGGACGATTGAACGGTTCTTTAGAATGGCCGACAGCAACGGTTTGCCGCTTCCAGAAGACTCACAAGGATTGCGAGATCTGTTGTTTGACCTCCAATATGACCCTAAGGCGCAGAAAGGTCCCAATGGTTATTCTGTTTGGCCACCCAAAGAACTTCTATCATTGATCGCTCTTGCCCAGGATTACGGACTTCCGACTCGACTGTTGGATTGGACACGCCGCGCTTTCACGGCGGCGTACTTTGCAGCAATCGAAGCAGCAAAATGGAAAGCGCAGCCGAACGAAGCCCCCAGCGGTGTGAAAAGTTTGGCGGTCTGGGCTTTTAAGGCAGCAGCATATGATCTGAACAGGATTGCGTCCCAGGGCCTTCAAGCAAGAATCGCCAAGATCAGGGAAATCACCCTTGTTACTGCCCCAGCAGCATCCAATCCAAACCTCCGGGCGCAAATGGGCGTTTTCACTCTTCGTCGAAAAGAGCAAGTTGCATTGGGCGCTCCAGCAGATCGCGAACCAATGGACTGCGTTGTTAGAAACCTCAAGGCGCAAAACGATATTAACAATAGACTGATCGAGTTTTCGTTGCCCATCTGCGAGGCACCAAAGCTACTGCGTCTTCTCGCTCGCGAGAGGATCGAAGCTGCGACACTGTTGCCGGGTTATGGCGGAGTCGCAAAAGCTGTGAGAGAACAACAATATTGGGACTGATCGCATAAACTCGCCCCAGAGGCGCTACTGGAAGGAGATGCTTTGGCTTCGTCAATCTACGGCGACGATTTGCAACCCATCAGTCTGGATAAGGTCAGCACTTATCCGCTCGCTTCGCGTCAGAGCAAAGTCACGGTCGCGGATTTTGCGTCGCCCGTAACTGAGAATTCTTCGCTGAAGGATTACCTGGCCTCACTACCTAATATTCTTGCGGTACAGACTATGCGCGATCTCGCCGCTCAAATAATACGGGCGCGCAGCTTGAACAAGCCGATCATTTGGGGCATGGGCGGTCATGTGATCAAGACCGGACTGGCGCCCATTATCGTTGATTTAATGCAGCGGGGATTCGTGACGGCAATCGCCGCGAATGGATCAGTGCTGGTCCACGACGCCGAAATCGCAATTGCGGGTTCGACCTCTGAAGATGTTGATGCGACTCTGGGCGCCGGCGGTTTTGGCGGTGCTGACGAAACAGGAAGGCTGCTGAACAGCGCCGCGCGCGCGGGTGCAGACGAGGGGATTGGCTTAGGCGAAGCCGTCGGCCGTGCTTTGCTATCCCTGGAACCGAAACATCAGAAGGCATCACTTCTTTGTGCCGCTTATGCAGCGCGCTTACCGTTCACCGTTCATGTAACTATCGGCGGTGACATCGCTCATTTTCATCCCAGCGCCGACGGCGCGGCCCTGGGCGCGACTTCGCACACTGACTTTCGTTTGCTGGCAGAATTGGTGAGAAGGATGGATGGCGGCGGCGTCTATCTCAATCTCGGCTCAGCCGTCACTCTGCCGGAAGTGTTCCTGAAGTGCGTTACCCTGGTGCGAAATCTCGGGCATCAACTTACAGACATCACCACGGCGAACTTCGATTTCATTCAATCCTATCGGCCGCTGACCAACGTCGTCCGTAGACCAACAGCAGACGGCGCAGGTCGCGGCTATTCGATCACCGGCCATCATGAACTGACCATTCCACTGCTGGCCGCCGAGCTCATCTCCCGATCAGAAGCAGAATAGCTTCGCCCAACAACTTTAGTCCCGCCAAAACCAGGACGAGAGACAGGAATTTCCGAATGCCGGAAACCGGCAGCAGGCGCGTGCCTAATTCTGTTCCGAGCCAACCGCCGACCAGCGCCGCGGGCGCCCAGTAAATCAGATCGCCGGATAGGTATGTAATCGCCTGAAATTGTCCGAGCAGTCCGGCAATCGAATTGACCAGAATGAATGCCGCCGAGACGCCCGACGTCTCCTTGGTCTTCGCCCAATGCATCAGCAGTAAGACGGGACTCAGAAAAATTCCACCACCGACGCCCGTCAATCCTGATAACAGGCCGATGAGTGCACCGACGATCAGCGCCAGCCAAATAGGAACCAGCGAGGTCTTCCTGGTATCGGCTGTGTCAGCAGCCCAGAACAACCGCGCGGCACTGTAAAGCAACACAATTCCCACGATTGATTTATAAATCGCAATCGGCAGAGTGAGCCGTCCACCGAGGTACGCGGCCGGAATTGAAGCTACCGCGAACGGCCAAAATGTGCGCCACGAGAAGAAACCTGCGCGATAGAAGCGAACGGTGCCGATTACCGCAACGATAATGTTGAGCGTCAGCGCCGTAGGCTTCATGACCAGTGGCGCCATGCCAAACAGAGCCATGGCGGCAATGTAACCCGACGCGCCGGCATGACCCACAGTCGAGTACAACAAAGCAATTACAAAAATAAGAATCGCGAGCAGCAGAACTATGATCGTGCTTACGTCCATGACTCAAGCCATCGTATTTATTGCTAATGAAACGGGTGGATAAAAGCACAACAAACCTCGACGGTGCAACCCTGCGAGCTTTTGCTGCGCCTCGACGCGGGTTATACTCTCTACTCCCCCGCTGAAATCATCACTTCTGGTCGAAAGAATTCAAAGTTTCGAAAGATGGTCTATGGAAGCTACTAAACTGGAACATTTCAAACAGCTCTTGATGGCCGAGTTGCGTCGTCACGCTCAGAACGTCAGCGATGATCAGGCCGCTGCCCTTGATGCGGCCGGCGACGACGCGAAAGAGAGTGCCGATTTTGCTTTAAGGGATGGAATAGAAGAGATGGCCTTAAGACTCGGTGACCAGGAATCACAAATGGTAGCGGATATAGATCAGGCCTTGTTGCGAATCGAGGAAGGTTCGTACGGAATCTGCGTGCGCTGCGGCCGTCCAATTAACGAGCGGCGCCTGGAAGCAATGCCGACGGCTCGTTATGACGCCGAGTGCCAGGCCGCCGTTGAGTCGGCGAAAGGTTTGAACGCGAGGCCCTCTCTCTAAGCTTGTTTTCCTGAACACTGCTTCTGACGGACTCATGACAAATTATTTGTCTCTGCCCATAGGTGAAGGCGCGCCCGACAAGGTCCACGCGGTCATCGAGATTCCGAGAGGGCAGACTAACAAATACGAATACGACCAGGCGCTGCACGTCTTCCGGCTCGACCGCAATCTCTATTCACCCGTCCACTATCCCGGCGATTACGGATTCATTCCCAGCACGCTAAGCGATGACGGAGATGCGCTCGACGTGCTCGTGCTGGTTGATGCGGCGAGTTTCACCGGGTGCGTAATGACGGTCCGGCCCGTTGGATTTCTCGAAATGGTTGATCAGGGGCAGGGAGACGAGAAGGTGCTTGCCGTCGGGACGAACAATCCGATTTACCAGGAAGTCCGCGACTATGAAGAGTTATATCCGCATCTTCTGCGGGAGATCGAACACTTCTTCACGATTTACAAGGAGCTGGAGGCCAAGACCACACGCATCGTTGGCTGGCATAACGCGACCCGGGCGCGAGAGTTAATCAGCGAATGCCAGACACATTATGCGGAGAGGGCCCGGGGAGCGGGTTTGGTTGCGTTGCTGGGCGGCAGGGCCCACGAAGACTAGTGACACTAGAATTCTTTGGAAAGATCGAGAAATTCAGACAGTTTGCGCCAGCGAGCGCTTCCGGTAATCCTCGCCTTCGATCTCTACGGTCTTGCACATCTCATAGAGCCGTGAACGCAGAGCCACGCCAATGCGATCTTCGAGGAGTTCGGTTGGATCCTTTTCGGTTTTGACGCGCCCAGTTCGTCCAGGACCAGGACATCTGCTTCAAAGACCGGCCCCAACACAGCGAGTTCCGAAGTCTGTGACACCGGGTTGTAGGAATCCTGGATTCGCCGCAGCAGCGCGCCAAATTGATAGAACAAACCGCGCACTTGATAGCGATCAATTAGTTCACGCAAGAGGGCGACCGCCAGATGCGTCTTGCCGACTCCGACGGCTCCGACCAACACCAGACCTCGCCCATCGATGACGAGATAGTCGTTGATGATTCGGTCGGCTTCAATTTTAGCGACCCATTTGGAATCAGAATCGCCTGCGTCGTAACCCTGCAATGTGCAGTGCTGGTAACGCGGAGGAATCCGCGCAGCTTGGAAAAGTCTTTGACGATGATCGGGTGACTGGCAGCGACAGCGCCGCGCTCCCTCGCCCGGTACGACTTCCATGCCGGTGCCAAAGCAGTGCGGACACGAAGATTCAGCGGTTGAATTTGGATCCGCGGCTGGCGTTGGGCTAGCCTGCTCACTTTTTACAACGCGCAACCGTTTACTTTTTGATTTTTCCGAAGGATTCATCTAATGCTTTCTCGATATTGAAGGCGTGATTATAGCATTGCGCTGGGGAAACTTGATTAGCCATGTCTGCAAGGTCCTTTTTATTTCTGATGAGGGCACGGATCTTCTATTAATCATGCGAATCGACGCGGATCTGGACTCGGCTCAGATTGAAAGCTTCGCAGATAGCAACCCCAGTGACAAACAAGCCATCGAAGCAGTCGAGGTTATTCCGAAAGTGCCATGCAGTCGCGTATTAAGTCGCGACTGGCCTCTTGCGCAAGAGGTGTGGTAATGGCACACGATAACACTCGATACCTCCTGTAATTTACCGCTCGGTGTTGAAGCACCGAGCGGCTTTTTTATTTCCTCATGCCGCTGGTAAAAACGGTCCAGGGGTTGGATTTCATGTCGTTCAAGAGGCCCTTCATCCATCCGTATTCCGGACGCTCCTGCAAAAAAGTGGCGGCGACAAAGTCATAGCCGCAGGGATGACCCATCGCTGCCCAGAACTGCATTGTCTCAGCCATGTGACTATCGACGGCTTTGGCCTGCACCGTTCCTCCCGGATAGAATTTGCCCCAATCCCATTCAGGAATACCGCGGGCGGAACGCTCGACACAGCCGCATAAGCTGCGTTCGTTGGCTCCATCCTTTTTCTCGAACGAATCGTACGTGTCGCCCTCCATCCGCTTGACTGTCTCGACATCAATCCGACTCTTCGATTCCGCAATCATTTGCTGCCAGCGTTCCTTGCGGGCCAGCGGAGAGCCTTGACGATTGTTAAAGTCAAAGTTGGTTTCCACTCGTGCCAGCTTCGGATCTACGGGAAAGTTCGAGCCGACAAAATAGCCGTCCCTGGTGCGGCGCACGCTGTGCTCTTTCAGCCCGAGCTCAAAGAGCGCAATCTCACCGGTCTTGTTGTCGCCCAGCAGCCAGTCATTCGCATATCCGCCATTATTACCATCGAGCATTATCTTGACGTAGCCATCAATCGAATCGCTGTACTGTAGGGCTTTGCGAGCGCGATAGAATTCAGGCGAGCCCGCCGGATCGAACGATGTGAAGCCGGTAATCGTGGTTTCAGTAACCATTATGCCGGCCGAGTTAATTCCAAAGTCGTCGTCGCTGGTGATGACGCCGGGCAGGCCGTCCATCAAAATGCGATGGCCGTGGTTTGGCTTAATATCAAAAATAATGTTCCAGCGCTCGCCGACAATGTAATTCGTCCAGGCATTGTGGCCCATTACGATGCGACTGTCTTTCGTATAACTCCCGGTGGCGATCACCGCACTGCAATTGCCCGGAGCATGGGTAGTCGGCAGGCGGCCCTGTTGTTTGTCCAGCCAGGGCAGGTAGTAGTAAGGCAGTTCCTCGAGTGCGTTGAGCGCGACAATGTCCCAGCGATCGACTTTCACTCCGCTGTCGTTCAGTCCTTTGACGATGCCGTCGAGCTCGCGCTGGAACTCGGAATCGATTTTTGACCAGAGAACATCGCGCGATGCGGTGCGATAAAATTCCCAATCGCGTTTTGTTTCATGTTGCAGGAATGGTTTCAGCACCCGGAGCAGATCTTCAGTCTCTCTGGCCAAAAGCTTGCCGTGCTGGTAGCCGATCTGTTCGGGCGCCCCTTCGAGGTGTACATAGATCCATCCCTTGCGCTCGAAACGGTAACTACCTTTGAGACGGTCATCTTCCGTGATGCCGGGTTTCCATTGCCCAAACCTGAACTGGCTGCTTGATAGCAACGTTACACCGAGCAGTAACGCCGGGAAGAGTCGTAGTTTCATTACTGCACCATCCTATTTCGTTTGGAGATCGATGGGCGCGGGCTCAAAGAGAGCTCGCTACAGTGGAGCAAACGGTCTATTCGAGTTTCCTATTTTATGCATCTTTCTGTTCTATTTTATGCATCTTTCTGTTAAAGTACAGGGTTTGTTTGAGTGGTCAAAAATCGGTGGGTGCTTGCTGTGAAGGACATCATTGCTACGGACCGCGCGCCGCGCGCAATAGGGCCTTATTCACAGGCTGTTCGAGCCGGCGAACTGATTTTTGCTTCCGGTCAGATTCCGATCGATCCAGTAACTGGCGAGTTCGCGCCGGGCGGAATCGCCGAGCAAACTGAACAAGTCCTTCGCAATCTGGCAGCGGTTTTTGAGGCTGCGGGAGTGACCATGAATCAGGTCATTAAGACCACAGTATTCCTGGCGAACATGGACGACTTTGCGGCGATGAACGAGGTCTACGGGCGGTTTTTTGGCATCGAACCGCCGGCCCGAGCGACGGTCCAGGCAGCGCGTCTGCCGCGCGACGCCAGAGTTGAAATTGAAGCGATTGCGTTAGTGGGAGGGGAACCGCGAGGTCAAGCCAGAGAGCGTTCTTAGAACCGATTTTAAGCGGCCTTCGCGACTTTGCCGCCCTTAATACAGCTGGCACATACTCTCTGTCGAGTGACGCCGCCTTTCGGCGACTTGACGCGAATTGATTGCAGATTCGGATTGAAAACGCGCCGCGTACGATTGTTCGCATGCGAGACATTATTGCCAAACTGCGGCCCTTTGCCGCAAACATCACAACGCTTAGCCATGATAACTGATCTCCTGTAGACACGCGCGCGACGTCACAGAGTGGGTCGGCACTAATACTTGAAACAAAAAGTTATAGCAAACGAATTACCGGGCGGTCAAGGCAGAGTGCCGCGCGCATAGCCTGACCCGGCGCGAAGCAACGCAATCCAGAAACTCGCGCATCACTCTTCAAAAATTAAGGAGCAAAACAAAAGTGCAGAGAAAATATCAACGTTTCATGTGGCTGGCTGCCGTCGCGCTCGGCGCGTTAATCATCGCGGCCTGCAGCTCTGGAACCGAAGCCCCCAGCAATACCGTTGCCGCTACCGTCAATGGCAGGAAAATTATGCTGGCAGAGGTCGAGCGGTTAATCAATCAGCAGGCCCAGGGAAAGCAGTCGCAGTTTTCAGCGCATGACCTGGCGCAGGCTCGACTCCAGATCCTTGACAAGTTAATCCAGCGCGAAGTCCTCTTTCAACGCGCGGAGCAGGAAAAGCTCTTGCCGACAGAGGACCAGATAACCACAGCCATTAATCAACAGAAGCAGCAGGCGGCAATGACCGATGAAGAGTTTGCTCGTCAGCTCAAACAGCAGAACATGACTATGGAGGCTCTGCGTGAGGATGCCAAGAAAGACCTGGCCATCAATTCATTGCAAGACAAATACGCCGGCAAGGTCACCATCAGCGATCGCGAGGTCGAGGACTACTACAATGCCAACAAGACAAAGTTTGTGAACGAACGCGGCGTTAGTCTGGCCGTGATCATCGTAGATCCCGCCGACAACACCGCCCAGGGAATTACCAATGACGCCAAAGGCGACAGCGAAGCCAAGGCCAAGGCCGATAGCATCTATCAACAGTTAAAGAGTGGCCCTGCCGATTTTGCTACCGTGGCGAGAGCTAAGAGCGAAGATCCGCAAAGCTTGCTTAAAGGCGGTGACATCGGATTCTTCAGCGAGGACGGCCTGAAACAGGCGGGACTTCCAAAAGAAATAATTGATCAGTTCATGGGGCCGATGGCAGTCGGCAGTATTACCGAACCGAAACTGATCAATAGTCGCTGGTATATTTTCAAGCTGCAGGATAAACGCCTGCAAACCGAGAATCTGACTCTTGAAAGTCAGGGACCGCAGGGAAGTGTCCGGCAGCAAATCGCACTCGAACTGACGAATCAGCGAAAGGAAATCCTGAACGCTGCTCTGCTGGAAGTGGCAACGTCGGAAGCGAAGATCGTCAACAACTTCGCCGCGAGCATGCTGAGCAATCCGGGCAGCCTCGGCTTGCGTCCGGCTGGGACAGAAGCGACAAAACCTGCCGGCACTCCGGCGCCACCGCCCAGTGCGGCTTCGTCACCTGCTGCGAAGGCAGCGCCTTCGCCGGTGGCTACTTCGTCCCCTGCGAAGAAATGATCGCGAAACGATCCGTTTCAGCTTAGACGGCGCATGGTTGTTCGTAATGTTGAATGAGTAAGGTGGGCGCGGTGCCTGAGTGGTTTGGGGCCGCGCCCGTTTTGTATGGAGTGCGATGACTCGTCACCGCTTTTCGTTGAGCGCTAAACTGTCTTAAAGGAGCTGCGACCCAGATCGCAGCACTCCGCTATGCTTTTTCGCTTATCAGATGTTGAGAAATCCTTCGGTGCTCAGGACGTCCTGCGTGGCGCCTCGCTCCAGGTAAACCCCGGCCAGCATGTCGGTTTGGTCGGCCGGAACGGGGCCGGCAAGACCACAATCTTTCGCCTGGTGACTCAGGAAGAAACTCCGGATGTCGGCGAAGTCGTACGCGCGCGCGGCCTCAAACTCGGGCTGTTGGCCCAGCACATTCACTTTGAAGCCGGTTCGACCGTGCACGAATCCGCGCTGGCAGCGTTTGGCCGGCTCCAGCGGATCGAGCACGAGATGCATGAGCTTGAGCACCAGATGGCGGACGCCGGCGACGATCTGGAAAAGATCCTTGAGCGTTACAGCGATCTGCAACACGAGTACGAACGAGAAGGCGGCTTTGAATATTCAGCCAAGGCGGAAGCGATCCTCCAGGGGCTGGGTTTCGATCGCGAAGCGTGGCACATGGAAACGGAAAAACTTTCCGGCGGCCAGCAGAACCGGTTGGGGCTGGCTTGTTTGTTACTCTCTGAACCGGATGTGCTGCTCCTCGATGAACCCACTAACCATCCTTCGGCGTTCGTAATCATCAGCCATGATCGTTATTTTCTCGACCGGGCGTCTCGCCGAATCATCGAGATCGAGAACGGGCGGGCGACAAGCTACACCGGCAATTATTCTGACTACCTGGTCGAGCGCGAAGAGCAGCGCGAAATCCAACAAAGGGCCTATGACAATCAGCAGCGTCTAATCGCCAAGACGGAAGACTTCATCAGACGCAATCTGGCCGGACAAAAAACCAAGCAAGCCAAATCACGCCGCACGATGCTGCAACGTCTGGATCGAGTCGAAGCGGTGCGTGGCGATCAATCCTCCGGTGACTTTCGCATGCAGGACATCGAACGCGCCGGGGCACACGTGCTCACGGTTACTGAAGCCGGCATTGGCTATCCTGACAAAATGCTCGCTAATGACATCTCGCTGATTTTGCGGCGCGGTGAGTGTTTAGGTGTTATTGGTCCCAACGGATCGGGAAAGACGACCTTCGTCAAAACGATCCTCGGCAAGCTTCCACAATTGTCGGGTGAGGTGCGTTGGGGGAGCAAAGTTCAAATTGGTTATTACGCTCAGCAGCTCGAGGATCTCGATGATCGCAACGAGATAATCATGGAACTGCGGCGGGTGGCTCCGTCGAGCGCTACTGCCGGGGAACTGCGATCTTTTCTGGCTAAGTTCCTATTTACTGGCGACGATGTGTATAAGCACGTGCGGGATCTCTCCGGAGGAGAGAAGGGAAGACTGGCGCTGGCCAAGCTGATTTACTCAGGCGTTAACGTCTTGGTCCTCGACGAGCCGACCAACCATCTCGACATTCCGTCACGCGAAGCGCTGGAAGAAGCGCTCCAGGCTTATGAAGGAACGATCGTCACCATCAGTCACGATCGCTATTTTCTCGATCGCGTGGCTACGCAGATTCTGGCGCTCGACGGTGAAGGCGGCGCGGAACATTACAATGGCGATTACACCGAGTATCACGATTGGCGAGCCGCGCGATTGAAGGGCGGTGCACAGCAAGACGAGTCAAGGCGAAGATCAGCAGCGGCGTCAACTCGCGACGGTTTGAAGTCAGTACCCGCATTAGCTGGTGGGTTAAGTGAGAAGAAAACAAAGTCAGGACAATCGTCCACTGCCGAAGGATCACGGCGGCGAAAGTCGGCGGCGGCCGCGGGCGCGTCGAACCGCGTAAAGATCATCAAGAAACCGCGAGAGCCCGAGACAATCGAAGCCGAGATATCTGAACTGGAAAAGCGCATTGCCGATCTATCAACCGAGATGGCCAAACCCGAGATAGCGCGTGACATCACTGAGCTGGTTCGTGTCAACGATGCGTATCAGCAAGCCGATGCTCGTCTGGCGGAGTTGATTGATGAATGGGAGCGGGCGGAGACGACTTCGAGCTCTTCCAAGCGTTAGCCGCAAAGCAGGTCTCAGATTCACTGACTGAATTGGAACCGCTCCAGAGATCAGAGAGAAAAGCCGGCTTAAGAAATTTGGACCAACCGCAGGAAATAGACTAGCTTGACATGCTGACAACTCGTTTGTTACTTTCGGCCTTCGCTCGGCGGGTACTTACCTTACTGTAGTTTGAAAAGATTCATAGGCGCGTAGCTCAGGGGTAGAGCACTACCTTGACACGGTAGGGGTCTGGGGTTCAAATCCCCACGCGCCTACCATATCTATCAATAAATTAAGGCCACTCCGAACGTTTTCCCGCCGCTCCAAAACGCTCCAATTAGACGATCATTCTTCGTACTCTATTTATTTAGTCCACTCTACGATCTTGGGCTATCGAACGTGTTTACTGGCGCTCGTGATTGGCTTTCCAAAATGGTTTCAGAACCTAAACGGTAGCAATCAATCTTTGAGAGCGGCTCCCAATCAAAGCGTGCCGGGTTCTGAATGGTGGTTACCTGAGGCTGTGACGCGCAGTTGAACACGACGTAGAGCCAGTAGTCATCGCCCAGCCGAAGGGCCGTTTTGTATTCGTTAGCCGTGAGGGCGATCTCGCCAACTGCGGACCGCCCTTTTACTTCGATGAACTGTGTCGCGACTCGATCTCCTTCACTCCTGGAGAGAACGCGACGCGAGATTAGATCAAATCCACGAGTGTCGCCCTCGACGCTTTCAACCTTGCAGCCTCGCGCTTCTTCAAAAGCGATCACTGCCTGCACCGCGATGCGTTCAATCGTCGCGAATCTTAAATCAGCCTGAGCGTCTGGCTCACCGGACGGCCGAGCCACGTTGTAACCAACGGCCTCGTACGCTTTCAGGCGCTTTTCATACATGCGATTCAGAACTGGCACCGAAGCATCGACATAGTCATAGACTCGAATTATTCGTTTGTCTGCATGAAGCCTATGCAGCCGCCCGACGTATTGCTGCAAAGTTCCCCGCCACGAGATGGGCATGGCGAGGAACAGCGTATCCAGCCGTGCGTCGTCAAAGCCTTCACCGATGTAGCGTCCTGTAGCAAGGATCACTCGTGGCTGGCCATCCGCGACAGCACCGATCTCGGAAGCAAGCGCATCACGTTGCTTCTTGCCCATTCCGCCTTTCATCACAAAAGTGTTCGGGACTCGTCGTACCAGCTTCTCAAACAAGAGCTCCAGGTGGTCCGTACGTTCGGTGAGCAGGAGCGGAAACCGTCCATCTTCGATTGCGGCAACAACATCGGCGACGATCAAGTCGGTACGCTGGTCGTCGTGAACTAGAGCGGTGTAGATGTCTTGTATGCCAATGTCACGCCATTCGGGAGGCACTGTGAATGCGGTTAACCTTGGTATGACTTCGTATTGAAACGCTGAAGCTAAGGCCTGCCTCTTACTGCTGAGGTTGAAGCGAATCGGACCGCATTGCATAAGGATGATTGGATGGTGGCCGTCTTTGCGAACTGGCGTCGCCGTTAGTCTGACCACGTACTTCGCTTTGACTCTCTTCAACACTCGCTCGAACGAAAAGGCGGAGACGTGATGGCACTCGTCGACGATCACCTGGCCGTATTCGGCCACGATGTCCTTCACCTCGCCTTTTCGAATCAGACTCTGTATGACTGCGACATCGAGTCGCCCAGTTCGCTTGTTCTTGCCACCCCCTATCTGACCGATATCCTTAGCGGTGAGACCGAGGAACAGGGCCAGTCTCTCCCGCCACTGGTCCATTAGTTGGCGGCGATGGACCAACACCAGCGTGTTCACCTTGCGCATCGCAACTAATCGCGCAGCAACCGCTGTCTTGCCAAATGCCGTCGGCGCGCAAAGGATGCCCTCATCGTGAGCAGCCAGAGCCTTGGCCGCCTCTGTCTGACCTGCGCGGGAATCGCCGTGGATCTTGACTTCGACAGGAACTCCGCAGAACCGATGGTCTGTAACCTTGATTGTGATCCCGTGGCTAGCGAACAGATCGTGAATGTCTTTCAATAAGCCGCGGGGCAGGGCGATATGGTGACGCAAGTCCTCAGCGCAAGCGATGACGCGGGGCTTGCCGAAAGTCGAGAGCCTCATGGCCTGAGCCCGATAAAACTCCGGGTTCTGAAATGCAGCGAGGCGCATTAAGCGATCCAGGAACACATCCGGCAAGTCTTTTTTCTCGACATAGATCATGTTTCCAAGTGTGATCGATACGTTAGGAGGTAGCGGTTCCGTTATGAACTTTTCAGTGATCCGTCCGGAGGGTGGAAGGATCTAGGGGGCACTGGAGCCATCGTGGTCGGTTTCTCCGTGTCGAACGTTAACTACGTCACCGGCTGGATAGAGCTTGCGAAGAAGCGCCTGCGCTTCGTTCGGGGTTAGTCGTTTGATCGTGGAGAGGAACGCCCACTGGTCGTCGTAGGGACTCAGGCGATCGTCTACAAAGACACTGTTGCCGCTTTCTCGAGGGCCATGCTGTAAGGGGAGTGCGATGAGGTTTCCGAATCCGCCTTTGGGCATCGTGTCCTGGCTTGGAAACAAGCGGTCATAAGAGTCAAGGCCCAGTGCGTAACGCCGCTCCATGGTGCGAGTCAAGATGGCGGTGGCGAGTTTCCGCGCCAAAGCAGCCTGTACTGGACTTGTAAAGAATATCCAAACATGACCTCCGTTTCCCGAGCGCGAGCGTTCAAGTGACGCGGGCACGCCGGTCTCGCGACACATCTTCAAGAAAGCACACGCATCCGCTTCCCATTTACTCTTGTCGCAATCTACCGCCACAAACCAACAGGTGTCGTCTGCTAACAGGGGATAGACGCCGATGGTTTGCTTTCCGAGTAGATGATCTCTGATGACCTCCTCACTTAGTGAAAATAGCCTGGTGATGCGAAATGATTTCTTTGGTCCGCGACCGGAAGGAGGAGCCTGGTCCCATTCCTTGTCACCCGCCGGCGAATAACCCGTTTTACCGTTCCTTCCTTCCCACCTGACGGCATACACGTCGTCCCTGCCGCGAAACAGATCCTTGAATAAAGACACTTTAACTTTCGGCGGAGACTTGGCGGTCACTTCGGCTGATGGGTGTACCCTTCCATCGCCACTCGGCAGCAGAGGGTCAAAGTCTTGATGACCACGCTCTGGAGCTTCGCCAATGCGAAGCTTGAGCCGTGCGTTTTCTTCGCGCAAATGCCGGCATTCCGCTATCGCCTCCGCGAGTTCAGCTTTCAGAACTTCATCATTGTTCACGAATCAAACCCTGGTGAAATGGAAACACAAAAGACGATATCTATACTGTCAGCGCGTTTATCTTCGGATTGGAACATCCATCAGGCATAATCGAAAACATTATGGTTGCCTTGGAAGAGACCATCAACGTGCCGTTGGCCGTCACCGAGCATGGGACTATTCGAATCAAAGGCTCGCGAGTGAGTCTGGATTCTATCGTTCATCATTTCAACCTTGGGGCGACAGCCGAGCAAATTGTCCAGAGCTTTCCTTCACTCAATCTCGGCGATGTTTACTTAAGTATTGCCTACTATCTTACACATCGCCAGGAAATTGACGCCTATCTGAACCAACAGGAAACAGCGGCAGGTTCTTTTCAAGGTCATCTGGAATCTAATCCTGAATATCAAGTCGAGATTGCCGAGCTCCGCTCACGAATATTGGGACGGTGGACTACGGCTCAAGAGAATGGCGAGATAACGCCGACGGCATAGACCGCACTGGGATGCTGCGGCTGCTCATCTATCAGGATCTCGATCGCTTCATCCTTCGCGGCCTGCTAATTCGCGTTTCGACCTTGGATGTCATAACCCCCATTAGTTCGGCCTCAGTAATACATCTTAGAGTTACGCTTGTCGTAACGCATTAGAATCGTTTATCGTTGGGGTGTGATTCTCAGCTATCGGGATGAACGCACCAGCGACTTCGCGCGCGGAAAGCGAGTTAAAGCGTTCTCTGGTATTGAACGTTCAGCACGCTTGAAACTCGATCGTCTTGAGGCTGCCACTTCGATATTGGATCTTGCTGCGTTACCCGGTAATCGATTTGAGGCGTTAAAGGGGAAACGCAAAGGGCAGTACAGCATACGGATCAACGACCAATGGCGACTGTGTTTTGAATGGCCCGACAGGGCGCCGGGTCCAACCAACGTGGAAATTGTTGACTATCACCAGTAGGAGAGCTTTATGCCAATAGCAGTGATACATCCAGGCGAGCACTTGGCCGAAGAATTGGAAGCACTAGAGATGAGCGCAGCTGAATTGGCGCGACAGCTAAAGGTGCCAACCAACCGTATTACTGGAATTCTCAATGGCCAGCGCGCCATCACGGGCGACACGGCATTACGCTTGGGCCATTTCTTTGGTACCAATCCGCAGTTCTGGCTCAATCTGCAAAGTCTGTACGAACTGCGACTGGCTGAACAGAAGGCAGGAAAAGCAATTAAGATTCTTCCGACCCTGAAGAAGCAAGCACCGGCTCACGCCTGATTGATCATTACGATCTCACCCACGAGTTTCTCCGTGTTCATTTCTCAGTTCCTCACCAAATTTGGTCGGGTAATTGGTCGGGTGGAGCTGTTTTTCTTACGAAAATACCTCATTTATTGGTCTTCAGAAGGGTAAGACGGTGCCTTGACACGGTAGGGGTCTGGGGTTCAAATCCCCACGCGCCTACCATTTTTATTGAGCTATTTCGTTACTTTTGTTCTCCCTTCGTCGAAGCCTTCAGAATTTGGCAGACTTTTGGCAGACTCTCAAAAATTTGGGGTGAATCTGTGAGTCTTCATAGTCGTTTCACCGCACTATCCAACCCTCCTTTCCTGCCCCTTTTTTCGGCCTTTGAATGCGTTGGAGACGGCGATTGGAATCGAACCGATGAATAGGCGTTTTGCAGTCTTAACAGGCTCTTCTTCGGAGTCTAGCAGTCTGCCGGCCGCTGGTTTTTCTTAGCGTTCTCTCTCTCTCTCTCTATTGAGACAGACCAGCCCCTTAGCCTTCGCCTATAGTAGAACTCGCACAACTTCAACAGAATCTACAAAGAATCATTCTTGGCGCCAATTAAGATGGCTGATACCCAAACGAAAATCTCGTAACGGGTTTCGCTTGTCGCTGATAAATTGGGCCAATAGATCAGAAATTTCAACAGGAGGAAACAAGGAAGTGAACTCGGAATCGAAACTCAGCAGTGTTGGCATCATCGGTGACTCTCCCGCGATGCACCTGCTTGCTCGTCAGATCGAAACGGCCGCTGGTTGCGATTTAACCGCGGTCGTAACAGGTGAATCGGTAACCGGCAAGGAATTAGTGGCTCGCGCGCTACATCGACAGAGCGCCCGCGCCCGCATGCCATTCATTTCCGTTCACTGCGGCGCCATTACCGAAACTTTGATGTAGTCCGAACTATTTGGGTATGAACGCGGAGCCTTCACCGGCGCAAACCAAAGACGTAAGGGGCTATTTGAGGCCGCGCACAACGGCACCATTTTTCTCGACGAGATCGGCGAGATGTCTACCGCTTCACAAGTAAAGCTATTACGGTATTACAGGACGGTGCTGAGCGGCCGGTGGGTGCACACGCAGAGATTCAAGTCGACGTACGCGTGATTGCGGCCACTAATCGAAACCTTGCGCGCGAAGTTGCCGCAAGTCGATTCCTTGAGGATCTCTTTTATCGCATTGCGGTGCTGGCCATCAACACACCACCTCTGCGAGATCGCACATCAGACATTCCATTGCTCATGCAATATTTTCAACATCAGACAGAGTAGAAGATCAAATCGACCGTATCGCGGAGAATCGAAGACGACGCCATTGATGCTCTCTTTGATTACCCGTGGCCCGGCAATGTTCGTCAGCTCCGCCATGTGGTAGAGAAACTGGTGGTCGGCACATTGGGAGACTCACTCATTAACGCGGACGCGGTTCGCCGCGCACTCGACAACCATCCTCATGTTGTCTTGTGCTTCACAAATGGTCGCTGGCCATTCGCCGCCTACACCGAGGGTGATTCCCTGGATGATTTTCTTGACCATGCCATGCTGGATCTTTATGAGATGTTGCGGGAAAGACGGGCAGCCATTCCCAGACTGCCCGCCAACTGCGAGTTAACCGCAGTTCGTTTTATCAACGCCTGGACCGTGCTCGTCGAAGACTCTATCTTTCGACTGTCAACGAGGCCGCGGCAAGCATTGTTTAGGCTATTGGGCTGTCTGGTTGCGCAAGGGTAAGCAACAAAAAGGGGTGCTTGGATTCATGAAAGCGACCTTTGGAGCTTTGCAGATCAAGTTCCAAGAACGCAGGGCAACTAACCAAGCGGTAGAGTTATCAAAGCCAACGCGAGTGATAGTTCGCAAGTTTGGTTTTTCAGAAAACTGCTTGACAGGATCGGTAGTCGTGTCTTATACAAGACCGTTCGCGCGACTGTCATGTCGCGCACGGTGAGGAAGAAACTTCAATGATGACGAGCTGGACATACCAAGAACATACGACCAAACGGCAGCCGTGTACCGGTATGCGTGGCGTGTGCTTATCGGGCCTGAGCTTGTCATCCGTCAATCCATTTGGCGGCGGACTCGGACAAAGACAGGCAGAGTCCATAGATCGCCGTTACATCAGGCAATAATTCGCGGGAGCGGCCTCCCGCTCCCAAATCTCAAAGCAAAAACGCGAGAATTGTTAGGAGCGGGCAGCTTCCCTGGGAGGCTTAAAGCCCGCTCCTTTTGTTTTTTGACAATTGAAGTACCTTTTTGCGAGATGAAGGCAGGGAGCCTTCAGCGGATGACAGCGCCGTTGCTTTGCGAGAGTCCCGAGCGTCGCCATCCTCAGGAGAAGTGTGCCTCGAAGAGTGTTCGCGGTACGTTTCTCTCTGCCTTCATCTATTTTTTAGCACAGCGAATTTCATTTTGCATGTGTGGCTGAGCAGCAAAAGCACCCTCCTCCGAAATCAGGCGTCCGGAGTGACTTCGTAGGTGCGAGTTCTACCGCATGCACCAGACTCTAATTCAGGGATGTAGGCTAACCGGCAAACCATCGGTCTCCAAAATCGAGATTCTCGGTTCAAATCCGAGCATCCCTGCCAACACCGCGAACGGCAAAGGGCCAAGAGCAAAGAGCCAAGAGCAAATCCGAAATCCGAAATTCACAATCCGAAATTCTTCTTGGAAGGGTAGCCTAACTGGTAAGGCAGTAGTCTTGAAAACTACCGCGCGTTTGTCGCTTGCAGGTTCGACTCCTGTCCCTTCCGCCAACCGATTGATGATTGCTGAATACGGAATGCAGATTTGAATACAAAAATGACTGGCCGGATATCAATCCGCAATCCGAAATCAGCAATCCAAAATCGAAGGAGGCGTCGCCTAACGGTATGGCAGCGGTTTGCTAAATCGCCGCGCAACGCGCGTGCAGGTTCAAGTCCTGTCGCCTCCGCCAATTTCTTCGGACCTGTAGCTCAGCGGAATGAGAGCGCGACTCTGCGGAGGTCGAGGTCGCACGTTCAAATCGTGCCGGGTCCACCAAACGAATTGCGGATTGCGAAATTCGAATTGCGAATTGACTGCTGTAGTCGGAGACAAAATCCGCATTCCGCAATTCGAAATCCAAAATTTTGATGCCGGCGTAGCCCGATCGGAAGGAGGCGCTAGTCTTAGGAACTAGACAGTGTGGGTTCGAATCCCTCCGCCGGTACCAAATCAAATTTCGAAATTCGAATTTGCGAAATTCGAATTTCTTCTTGCGCGTGTAGCCCAATTGGAAGAGGCGGCTGACTTAAGATCAGCTTTGTGATGAGTTCGAATCTCTCCACGCGCACCAAACAATCGCGGGGATGAACGCGAAATGGAAAGGGGACTGATTTTCAATCAGTTGATTTGCGAGTTCGAGTCTCGTCATCCCTGCCAGCTCCGGGCGAATGCTGATCGTGACTATATCTCGGGAAATGTCTCGTCACGCTGTTCCTTGTCGCGCTTTTATGTGGGTCGTAGCTCAATTGGCAGAGCACCGCACTGTGACTGCGGCCGGTGAGGGTTCAACTCCCTTCGACCCACCCAACTCCAAATGAAAGAAGCATGTTAATGAGTCAAAACCTTGAAAGGAGGAAAACCGACATGACGTAGCAAAACAAATTCGCTGCCCAATAAAGCAGCTTAGAAAGGAACACACTCAAAATGAGCCAAGAAAGAGCTACACGGTATCACATTAGACGCCGTGAGTTTCTTAATGAAGATCCCGAACTGCCCGCGTTCGTCGTCGGCGTCGTCGAAGACACGCGTGACCTTCCGGATGATCCCGAGGAAGGTTGGAAGTATGGAACGGTTGTTCTCGATCTCGCTGATTGTTCTCGCCGAGTATCATTGGATTTTGATCTCTACGATGCATCCTCACGAGCAAACAGTCTACGCAAGATTAATCTGATTGCTGAAGTCGTGAACGCAGTTCGCGATGCGATTGCTGTTGAAGTCGAATCCAGAAATGCCCGGCCCGCTCAGAAGGAAAAGCGGGCTCAAGGGCTTCGGGTGTAGTCGGTCTGAGCACTTGAAATCATTCAACCCTTCATTGCCAACCAAAATTCAATGGCGCGCTAATAATCATTGCCAAGAGGCTTAAGCCACCCGCTCTCAATCAGGCGATTCGTCGGTTCAAATCCGGCACGCGCGGCCAGTTTTTCACACGGAACTGTGGCCGAGAGGTGAGGCACCTGATTGTCGATCAGGTCGATGACGGTTCGAGTCGGTTCAGTTCCGCCATGCGTCAGTAGCCAAATCGGATCAAGGCACCTGCCTCTTAAGCAGGGGATTGTGAGTTCGAGTCTCACCTGGCGCACCAATAATCAGTAGGCAGTGAGCAGAAAGCTGATGCGTGCTGGGCGCTGTCGCCATATTTCAATAATCAACTAAACTTAGAAAGGAGGTAACAAATGCCTTACAAGAAGCTACCAATCGGTGGCGCACATAGTGAGATCCTGTCGTGGGCCAACCACGATTTCAGCATTGAAGAGCAATCGATGCTGCGCAACGTCTCGCGCTTGCCATGTTTGTTCAGGCACGTCGCGCTGATGCCTGACGCACACCTGGGCAAAGGCAGCATGGTTGGTTCGGTAATCGCAACCAAGGAAGCAGTAATTCCCGCAACCGTCGGCGTCGACATTGGCTGTGGCATGATGGCCGTGAAGACGCCATTCAAGAGCGGCATTCTTGACGGCAAGTTGAAAGACCTGCGTCTGGCGATTGAAGAAGCCATTCCGGTCGGCTTCAATGCGTACAAGGAATCAGTTGATGAATCCTCGCACTGGGACGGCTGGCAGGACTTCAGCGAGTTGCACGAAGGCGTGCACGATCGCAAAGCGAAAGCGATGAAGCAACTAGGCACGCTGGGTGGCGGCAACCACTTCATCGAAGTTTGTCTGGATACAGAAAACTTCGTCTGGTTGATGCTGCACTCGGGCTCGCGCAACATCGGCAAAGAGTTGGCTGAACGTCACATCTCGACCGCAAAGTCGCTGTGGAGATTGTCGGAACTACCAGCACCCGATCTAGCTTACTTCATTCAGGGAACGCCTGAGTTTGCGGCTTACTGGAAAGACTTGAAGTGGGCGCAAACCTACGCAATGAAGAACCGCGAGATCATGATGGCGCGCCTGTTGAAGACCTTCAACAAGATGTTGAATCATCGTCAGCCCTTCAGACCAGAGCTTCAGGTCAACTGCCATCACAACTACGTGGCGCTCGAAGAGCACTATGGCGAGAAAGTTTTCGTCACCCGCAAGGGCGCAATCAATGCCGACAAAGACGTCTACGGCATCATTCCCGGATCGATGGGCGCGAAATCGTTCATCGTCAAAGGACGCGGCACACCGGAGAGTTTCAACTCCTGCTCTCACGGTGCGGGCCGCAAGATGTCGCGTGGCGCCGCGAAGCGAGCCTTCACGAAAGATGACTTGGCTCGTCAGACTTCGGGAGTTGAGTGTCGTAAAGACGTAGGCGTGCTGGATGAAATTCCCGGCGCTTACAAGTCGATCGAGGCGGTGATGAAGAACCAGGACGACCTGGTTGAAATCGTCGCTGAGATCAAACAAGTGGTCTGTGTGAAGGGCTGAGAAGAATTTCGGATTGCGAAATTCGAATTGCGGGTTTCGCAACTCCGAGTTGAATTCAGTTCTTCACGCGAGCCTTCACAATCACTTCATCAAATTTCAAATCGAAATTCCAAATTCTCTTTCGGGGTGTGGTGTAACGCTAGCACCCGAGTCCTGGGAACTCGTGGTGACAGTTCAATTCTGTCCTCCCCGACCAATAGAAAATTTTGGATTTCGGATTTCGAATTGCGGATTTGTTCCAATAGTTGGGTGAACGCGGTCTGCGCACCTGGCGTGCAGAATGTTTTGCAATTCCGAAATCCGCAATCCGAAATTCGAAATCTCTTCGCTCCTGTAGCTCAACTGGAAGAGCGCGACGCTTCGAAGGTCGAGGCTGCGGGTCCGAGTCCTGCCAGGAGTTCCAAAGCTTCGCGGAAGTGATGTAGCTGGAAACATGCGAGTCTTCCAAACTCGCTTCGAGAGTTCGAATCTCTCCTTCCGCTCCAATTTGCGCGCGTCGCCAAGCGGCTAGGCGCCGGATTGCAAATCCGGCATACGGGAGTTCGAATCTCACCGCGCGCTCCAAAATTCTCAGTGGCACAGACTTCAGTCTGTGTTGCGAATCCCTCATCAATCAACATCACAGACTGAAGTCTGTGCCACTCAAACCAAAGGAAAGGAGGTGCCGGGTGATGGCACTAAATGGCAGAGTTCTGCTGCTCAACCAAACCTACGAGCCGCTCGGCACCGTCAGTGTCGCGCGCGCAATCATCATGACCTTCAAGAACACCGTCTTCGTCGAAGAATTCGACGGCGACCGAGTTCTTCGTTCGGCGCATGATGAATTCCCAGTGCCTTCGGTAATACGCCGCCGCACTTACATCAATGTTCGCCGCCGCCGCGAGCAATCGGGCATGAAGCGCTTGCGAATTTACATGCGAGACAAGTTCCGCTGCCAGTACTGCGGCGAGAAGAAGGGCGTGGCCGAGCTAACGCTCGATCACATACTGCCACGTTCGCGGGGCGGTGATAACTCGCCGGTCAACATCGTCGCGGCATGCATCTCGTGCAACAACCGGAAGAGCAACCGCACACCGGAAGAAGCACGAATGCCTTTGCTGACTTCGCAGTCAGCGCTGCGCGTAAAGCTCGAACGCGTCGTGCTTTGTCACTATGCGGAAGCCAGAGCCGAGTGGCGCAAGTACCTCTTCATGGACTCGCACGATGATCGCGCGGTCATTGAAAAGGTGCACAACGAGCAAAGGCGAGCCTGAGAAAATCTCTGGCCCTCCTTACGGTCGGATAGCTGAGACGGATTAGCGCGGGTCTGAAAAGCCCGAAAGGTTGGTTCGATTCCAACTCCGACCAAAACAAATGTCAGAACCGCCTGCGGTAGCGGGCGGGCCGATGTTGAGAATGGCCCGGTCGCTACCGCTCCCGGTTCTGACAAGACTCGCCCGAGTAGACGAACTGACGAAGCGCTGTCTTATTTACAAAAGGGCAAACCAGAGAGCATAGAAGTCCTGCAAACTTCTTGTGAGGGTTTGAATCCCTCCCAGTCCACCAATTTCAGTTGGCGATGTAGCTCAACTGGATAACAGAGCGGCGGTCTTGTAAACCGAACGATAAGGGTTCGACTCCCTTCATCGCCTCCAGCTCGGAACGATGAACCATGAACGATGAATGATGAAGCGAAGCAACGCCGTTCATCATTCATCATTCATCGTTTAGCGTTCATCCTTGTCTTTTGTGGCGTAGCCAAGTTGGTAAGGCACCGCACTGTTAATGCGGCCATGCGAAGGTTCGAATCCTTCCGCCACAGCCAATTCTTATTGACCCGGAGCTCGAGTGACAGAGCAGCGGCCTTTTAAGCCGTGAGGTGCGGGTTTAAGCCCCGTCGGGTCAACCAAATCTCGCGGCGTAGCTCAACGGCAGAGCACTCGATCGATAATCGAGCGACGCAGGTTCGACTCCTTCCTCCGCGACGAAATCCAAGGGCTTCACGGGGCATAGCTCAACTGGAAGAGCAGCCGCCTTATAAGCGGTTTTAGCGCCAGATCAGCGCGAGGTTCTGGGTTCGAATCCCAGTGCCCCGAAACTCTGTAACATCTTGCGGGATGGTGTAACCGGCAACACATCGGGCTTTGAACTCGAAGATGAAGGTTCGATTCCTTCTCCCGCAGCCAATCTTTCAAGCTCAACTCAAAAGGTACTTCGATTGTTTGCAACGGAAACGATTTTCTACGCGCTGATTGCCAGAAGAGAATCGCGCAAGTGAAGTCGAGACTACTTAAAGTCCGTAGCCGCCGCTGCTTGTCAACTACATTCTCTGACACGCGTTTGTGAATCGCACGCGAAACAGCCAGAATGCGGCGGCTGAATTCCTGCTCGGCAGCCCGCTACGCCACAAACTTATAACCGTGGCCGCGCATGGTGAGAAAATGCCGCGGCTCCTTCGCGTCGTCTTCCAGCTTCTGCCGCAACCAGCCCACGTGAACGTCAACGGTGCGGGTCAGCATTCCGGTTTC
>WNFR01000877.1_pt1 | contig 30688 bp, 25 predicted proteins | sample 5400221 | NCBI WGS metagenome assembly WNFR01 (sample SAMN13153357, study PRJNA577476) | soil metagenome | isolation source: 40 cm soil under Madrone tree | place: USA:California | collected 2016-06-14
GATCGCGGCCGGCAAGGTGCGCCACTTCGGTCTTTCAGAGGCGGCAGCGGCCACCATCCGCCGCGCGCATGCCGTCCAGCCTGTCGCCGCGATCCAAAGCGAATACTCGCTGTGGACCCGCGACCCAGAGCCGGAGGTGCTGCCTCTCTGCGAGGAACTGGGCATCGGCTTCGTGCCCTGGAGCCCGCTCGGGATGGGCTACCTGACCGGCAAGGTTGCAAGTACCTCGAGCTTCGGTGCGAACGACTTCCGCGCCGGATCCCCGCGCTTCACTCCCGAGGCGATGCAGGCCAACCAGCTTGTAGTCGAGGCGATCGAACAGCTCGCCGCGGACAAGGGTGCCACGGCCGCGCAGGTGGCGCTCGCCTGGCTCCTCGCAAGAGGACCCAACATCGTGCCGATCTTCGGCACGCGCCGCCTGGACCGCGTGAAGGAAAACCTCGGCGCGGCCGAGGTGAGCTTTTCCGATGAGGACATGGCCGCTATCGAGGCGCGGCTGGCCCGGATCAAGGTCATTGGCGAGCGGCTGCCGCCCGCTCTCCTCAAAGTGACCTACCGCTAATCACCGCACCCGGAGTAACCGGATGAAGACGCGTGAATTGGGCCGGAGCGGCCTTGTGGTCTCTGCCATCGGCCTCGGCTGTATGGGCATGAGGGCAAACTACGGCCCGCCGGCCGACAAGGCCGAGATGATCTTCGACATCGACCCGGTCACCCGCGAGCGCCATGGTTTCAACAGCCGGCCGGACCACATCCGCAAGGTCTGCGAAGCATCTCTGAAGCGGCTGAACGTCGAAGTGATCGACCTCTTCTATCAGCACCGGGTCGACGAGACCGTACCGATCGAGGACGTCGCCGGCAAACGATTCCAGTCATTTCGACAATCATTATTTTCACCAAGGGAAGAACGGAGGCGGCTTTGTAACCTTGCTCTCGAATGCGGGAGTACGTTTCTCCAAAAACGCTTTAACGCCCTCTCTCCCGTCACCCATACTTGTATAAAACATCGCCAGCGACTCGACGCGATGCGCCTCGAGCGGGTGCACCTGCGCACTATTCCGATACAGCATGTGACGCATCAGCATAGTTGCTAACGGCGATTTGTTGTCTGTGAACTTATGGGCTAGCAACTTGGCTTGTACCAGTAGCTCAACGTGCGGATAAACAGCTTTGACTAGCCCCGCACGTTGAGCAACCGAAGAGTCGATGATGTCCCCGCTATAGAGCAATTCCAAGGCTTGCGATATTCCTACAATTCGCGGCAGGAACCAGCTTGTGCAGGCTTCGTTCACGATTCCTAACTTTCCGAATACGAAACCAATTTGGGCATTTTCCGATGCAAGCCGGACATCCATCGCTAAAGTCATGGTCGCCCCGATGCCAATCGCGGGACCATTTATCGCGGCAATGATGGGTTTGTTGCACTCAAAGATCGCAAGCGCCAAGCGGCCGCCCAAATCGCGTACTCCGCGCGAGATGGCCGGGTCTTCAAGGTGAGCATGCAGATCATCAAGGCCTGGCGCCTGGGATTCGTCGAGCCCAAAGACATTGCCATCGCCACCCAAATCCATTCCCGCGCAAAACGCGCGGCCAGTGCCGGTCACGACGATGGAAGCAATGCCATCGTCGTCACTCGCGCGGGCAAATGCGTGAATCAATTCGTTGGCCATCTCGAGTGTGAAGGCATTCAACCGTTCGGGGCGATGTAGAGTCAGACTAAGGATCGTCCGGTCAACGTCGTATAAAATGGAACTATATTGCATTGCGAGATCCTAACCCCCGCGGTACGGACAACCTCATTTGGTCACGGGACCTGCATCTCGGCCAAAGTCCCCGGCATGCAATACGCAGAAGAGGGACCACCAGATGTCGTGCATTATGTTGTGGGGGATTCAGTTTCATGGCGCGGAGCGTTCCACGAAAATATCGGCCTCGAGGCTTTCGCTTCGGTCGTATCGATATTGATCGAAGTCTGTCGTACCCTCCTTCCGCAGCACATCCTCGTCCAGCAAGAAGTTTCCGGTGTATTCGCGGGCATCGCGCATGAAGATTGTGTAGGCGGCATCGGCCATGATCTCCGGCGTACGGGAGCGGCGCATCAGGGCCTCACCGCCCAGTGCGATTTCGACGGCGGCCGTCGCTATCGTCGTGCGCGGCCAGAGCGCATTGAACGCTATACCGTCAGTACGAAATTCCTCGGCCATGCCAAAGGTGACCATTGACATGCCATATTTGCTCATCGTGTACGGCAAGTGTTGCGCGAACCAGTCGGCGCGCATGGTCAGCGGCGGAGACAGCGTCAAGACATGCGGATTCGAACTGCGCCGCAGATGGGGAACACAGGCTCGTGAAACCAGAAAAGTGCCGCGCATATTAATTTGTTGGATTAGATCGAAGCGCTTGACTTCGATATCCATGGATGACGACAAGTTAATCGCGGACGCATTGTTGACACAGATGTCAATCCCCCCAAAATGATCGGCTGCGCGAGAGACGGCAGCGACAATTGCATCGGCATTGCGAACATCAAGTACGAGGGCGAGCGCCCGCCCCCCAGACGCCTCAATTTCAGCCGCCGCCGTGTGGATCGTACCCTTCAGTGTGGGATGCGGTAAGGCCGTTTTAGCGGCGATAACGACGTTTGCGCCATCGCGTGCCGCGCGCAGCGCCATCGCAAGGCCGATGCCGCGGCTCCCTCCGGTTATGAACAGCGTGCGACCCGCGAGCGTTGTCATATTGTCTCCTAGAACTGGTCGATGGGCATTGCCGCAGCTACGTCGGTCATCGATGTCACGAGATCCAACCATAGTTGGATCTTGGGCAGTTCTACCTCGGCAAAGTAACGGCAGGCCCGAAGCTTGCCGGCTCGAAAGCTGCGCTCTGGATCGCTAATGCTGTCCTCGAGCGCACGGTCGCAAGCCAATGCTTGGTCCAGCCACAACCAGCCGACGACGGCATGACCGATTGCGCTCGGGTACGCTGTCGCGTGTGATAGGGCGCGGGCCTCGTCTGTTTCGGCGAGCAGCACGGCAACCGCTTCGTTCAACTGGCCCCAGGCCGCATTGACCGCTTCCCGGTCGGGTGCGAGCGCTACCCGCGTGGACGCTGACGAGCAGGTGGCGCGCACACGTGCCCACAACTGCCTGAACGCTTGACCACCATCGCGCCTAAGTTTGCGGCCAACTAGGTCCATCGCCTGGATCCCTGTTGTACCCTCATGAATCGTGTTTAGTCGGTTATCGCGATAGAGCTGTTCGACGTCGAAATCGCGCGTATAACCGGCACCACCGTGAATCTGAATAGCAAGGTCGAGGGATACCTGAGCCCATTCAGCAGGCCAACTTTTGGTGATAGGGGTCAAGAGCGCCAGTAGTTCTTCCGACGACTGACGCTCCAGAGCCGTTGGCGCTGTATGCTGCTCGTCAAGCAATCGCGCCGAATACAGAACGAGCGAGAGGGCGCCTTCTGCGTAGACCTTTTGCAAAAGGAGCATCCGCTTTACATCGGGGTGCTCGATGATTGCTACGGGAGCACCGCTTTTCCTACCGATGGGGCGACCCTGCAGCCGATTGCGCGCGTAATCGAGCGCCATCAGATAGCCCCGATAAGCCGGCATGGCGGCTCCCATGCCGACACCAATACGCGCCTCGTTCATCATCTGGAACATTTGCGGAAGGCCTTGACCCAACTCTCCCACCAACCAACCGATGGCACCCGCGGGTCCCGAGGACGAGTCATGTCCGTCACCAAAATTCAGCGCGCAGTTGGGCATGCCGCGATAGCCCATCTTATGATTGAGCGCTATCGCTCTAACATCATTCCGGCTCCCGTCGGGTAGCACTTTCGGCACAATAAAGAGCGAGATGCCTTTTGTACCTTCAACAATCCGGCCATGGGAATCCGAAATCTTCGCCAGCACAAGATGAATGATATTGGCGGTAACGTCGTGGTCGCCGCTGGAGATCCACATTTTATGGCCGGTAATACGGTATCGCTTGCCCAGATGGTCTTCGCCGTTCGGCTCAGCTCGAGTGCGGATGTCGCCAAGCGATGAGCCTGCCTGCGATTCAGACAGACACATCGTGCCCATCGCCTGACCGGCGATCTGCGGCTCGGCGAATGCAGCAATCTGCGCTGAGCTGCCGAAAGTGACGATGAGACGCGCGTTTCCCACAGTCAAGACTAAAAAAGACGGTGTCGCGATGGTCGCGCTCATCAATATTCCCAATGCGGTCATGTGGACCAAGTGTGGGAGTTGAAGGCCGCCCAGTCTTTCATCAAACACCGACGAGAACAGGCCCGCCTCCGCAAGAAGTTGCACCGCGTCAACTACGACAGGTAGTACCCTCACTCGACCGACTTCATCGATGGTAGGCTCATCGATATCGGATTTGCGTAGGGTCGGCGCGAGCTCTCGCTCGGCCAGATCTTGCGCGAGCGTCAGAATTGCATCGATGCTTTCCGGCGTGTGGCTCTCAAAGCGAGGCCGTTTCAATAAAGCTTTGATATCCAGCCACTCGTGCAACAGAAAATCGATATCGCGGCGGTTTACCACCGCAGCAACAGTCGACACGTCGAACATCCTCCAGCGTCCTGAACAAATTGACAACCGCCGCCGTCCAAGGCGGCACCCTGACTGACTTACACCTGCCGATATCTATGAAATCGTAATCAGCGCCTGCTTCTGCAAAGTCGCAAGCTTCACGGCAGATTCCTCCGATTGTAGGAATGTCTCATCACTAGACGTTTTTCGCCGGCAACGGACGTGGTAAAGCGGTCCAGTCCGGCGTCGTGTCGCAAAGTTTTCGCTGACCGCCAAAAACAATATGCGGGAAACAAAAGAAGCGGTCCAGAAAGGCCCAGCGCAATCTGGAGCGACCGGGTACCAGCGACAGGCTGTAGCGAGTCGCTCAAAATCCCAATTATCAATGGCCCTAATCCACCGCCTATAATGCTTGTCCCCAAAAGAATGAAAGCGACCGCGCTAGCTTTCATGGCCGGAGGTACGACCAAATGAACCATGGAAATGATTGGTGCTTGGGGAAGGCTCAAAAGAAAGGTCGTCATGCTGTAAAAAGCGATGATGATCGTCCATTGATGCCGGCACAGAAGCATCATGGCTGTGCAAGGAAAAGCGATCAAGCAGGCCAATGCAAGCAGCCAGACCGGCCAGCGCAAGTCGTGGCGGGCGAGATAATCGGCGAGAAATCCGCCGGATAGCGTTCCTGCCACCGAGGATATACCAACGACCGCGGCCAGATGGAGGCCCACCTCTCCAGGTGTCATGCCATAAGTTCTAATCAGCAGTGCGGGGATCCAAGTGCTGAAACCGAATATCCCGATCGTATATGTCGCTGCCGCTATCACGATGAATAAATAGGAGCGGATACGAAAAAGCGTAATTACGGTCTGCAAAACCGATGCGTTTTGCGACGATTGCGACGCTCCGCCTCGTGGAGGCTCCCGAACAGTGAGCCCATAGATCATGGCGAAGAACAATCCGGGAATGCCGACTAGGAAGAATGTTTTACGCCAGCCAAATTGAGTCAGCGCCCAGCCACCAACCACAAGCCCGAGAACAGAACCGAGCCATAGTCCCAAACCACAGATGGATATCACTCGTGCTCGCCGTTCCTTCGGGAAGTAATCGCTAATTAGGGAATACGACGCGGGCATGCTGCCGGCCTCCCCAACGCCTACACCGACTCGGCACAAGAAAAGCTGGACAAAATTTTGCGCTGTGCCGCAAAGTGTCGTCATCAAGCTCCATACGGCTATGGCGATCGCTACAACATCTCGCCGCCGGGCCCTTGTGTCTGCCAAGCGGGCGATCGGCATGCTGAAGGCGCCGTAGAATATTCCGAATGCTATTCCGCCCAAAAGGCCCAGCGCCGTGTCGGACAATCTAAGATCAACTTTTATCGCCTGCAGCAAAATCCCAATGATTTGCCGATCCATGTAGCTGAAGGTCAACGCGGACATGGTCATCATGATTACGAATCGCAAATAGCTCGCGCTCACCTGTACGCCTGCGGATGAGCTCGTCTCAATCGCACTTGAGTTTTCCAAGTCGTCGGGCGCATGCCCAACGTTCAGCGGGTCCACGGGTTTGTGCATTACGCTACATTTTTCAGCGTTCAAATCGGCCAGCACCTTGGTTGGCAACTTCGGCACCAATTGAGCGTGTGATGAGTTCACGATGTCCCCACCCACCACCGCCTCCATTGCGAATCTGTATAAGGGTGCCGGGCTCGAGCTGAAGGCTACTAATCTTCCTATAAGCGGCCCAACTATCTTCGCCTGGTCGTTTGAGGAGAGCTCCTCCGGGTTCGCCGGGCTCGCCACCGGCAAGCCCCCATGGAGGATCGATTGTCCGGTCGAATGATAGGTCAACCGTTCCGGCTTGCAGGATTTCAATGGTACGAAGTGTTCCCGGGCCGCCCCGGTGAAGCCCGCGACCGCCCGCCTCGCGCAGCAGACGATGTTCATGGAAACGTATTGGACAACGCCCCTCGGCCAATTCCACCGGGATGCAGGGATTGTCGCCGTGGCAGATCGTCTTTAACGGACCATAGCCGTCCCTATCGGCGCTCGCACCAAAACCACCGTTGGACGTATCTAAATACGTCCACCAGCTGCCGTCCGGCTTTCGGCCACGCATGGCCACGATCCCCACCGTGCCGTGGTGACCCGCCGGTACGCGTTCGGGCAGGCGTTCGCCGACGGCCTTCACGAAGAGGTCCACCATGGTTGGCATGGTTGCATTCCAATATCCCATCGGTGCGTTGTCGACGGCGCTTAGAATTGTTCCCGCCGGTATCCGCACCTCAAGGCACTCGAACATCCCCTCATCGGCCGGATGGTCCGGCGCGAGGACAGACTTGAAGGCGCACCGCATCGCGCTGACCGCACCACCATTTACACCGGTATTAATCGGTGCCTCGGACTGAGGCGGGAGGCCGGACAGATCGACGGCCATTATATCGCCGTCCACGATCAACTTGACCTTGAGGAGCAAGGGTGCGGACCCAGGCAGCCCTGCATCGTCAATGCGACATTCCGCGCAATATTCGCCATCTGGAAATTCTCTGACCTTTCCACGAACCAAGCGATCGCTGGCTGCAAATTGCACCTGAGCGAGTACATCGCGCTCTTCTGATGTCCAGCGTCCCCCGAGTCGCTCCCGCCATCGCTGCGCTCCGAGCTTACACGCCCCAATTTGCGCCATCAGGTCGCCCGTCACAGGTTCCGGTTGCCAGGTGTTGGCTTGGATCGTTGCCAATAGCTCAGGCACCACTCTGCCTCGCCTGACAATGCGTACGCCCCTCAACTGGAAGCCTTCATGCAGAATACTACGTGCGTCCCAACTCGTGGATCCAGGCACCAATCCCCCCACATCGATCCAGTGCATACGTATCGCCACATAACCTGCTATTCCCTGGGAATCGAAGACAGGCATGGCCGCTACCACATTATTGAGATGCTGGCCACATACCGCCGCGAAGTTGGAGAAGAGAATGTCGCCCTCCTCGATTTGGTCCTCTCCGACGACGCTAACGCTGTCCTTCACTGGACCGCCGAGATCGGCCAAGAACATCGGTAGGCTATTGGGCGACTGGCAGAGAAGTTTGAAATCGCGCGTGAGGAAGCCCGTGCAATAATCTTTGTACTCGTAGATGAGGGGACTGAACGCCGTGCGCGTTATATTGACGTCAATCTCATCCACCACAGACTCCATGGCGTAGCGGAAAATCTCGAGTTCGAGCGCGTCCGGCTTATAGGCGTCGACAAACCGGTTCGCTGTGGTTGGATGAATATTGTCACTCATGAAAGCTTTTCCTCTGTTTGCGCGTATGCCCCGACGCCATCGACGGAGCTTCTTCTCTTTTCCCTGTTGATGAGTGCCGCAACATCGATGAGCAAATTCCCCCCCGCAATCACGCGGCCCTTAGCCCCAGGCGGGATGACGGTGGTGGCGCCTTCTTCGTAGATGATTAGCGGCCCGGCAAAGTTTTCCTCAGGAGCGAGAGCACCACGAGGAACAACTGTCGACGTAACGGGGCGATCTTCATCGCCAAAATAGGATTGAATTCGTTGCCGATCGCCGCTTGTGATGACTCGCTTTGCCACTGCGGCCCGCGGCAACACCCGTTCCGCCACTATCTCGATCGCCACAACCTCCACTGGAGTGTCTTCGTCTGCGTGGCCGAATCGGGTCGAATATTCCTTATGGAATGCAGATCGAAACCGATCGGCGATGTCGTTGGAAACGGCGATCCCGGGAGTCGGAGATGGAGTCAGCAGCGTGTGCTCCTGGCCCTTATAGCGCAACGCCAAACCATAGCTAAAGCGCAGTTCGTCGTCCTGACGGTGGTGTTGGTGTACCATCAGCGCTGCCTTCAGCTCGGTGGCAACGCGGCTCAACAATCTATTGAGCTCCTCGGCCGTAACGTCCGAGAGACGACGATCGAAGATTTCGCGCCGATCGAGCTTCAGGTTGGCGTTCAACATGCCGAGCGCGGAGAAATGCCCGGGGTAGAGCGGTATCAACACTTGACTGATTCCGACCTCCGCCGCTACCTCACAGGCATGCATCGGTCCCCCGCCGCCGAACGCCAAAAGAGTGAAATCTCGTGGGTCACGGCCTCGCTCAAGCGTTTGACGCCGGACCGCCGCAGCCATCGAGATATTTGCAAGTTTGAGAATGCCTAAGGCGAGTCTGCGTGGGCTCAGTCCGGTCACAGGAGCCAAACGCTCTATCGCCGCTGCTGCTTCCTGTTCATTCAGGCGCAGCGAGCCCGCAAAGTTATTCTTGTCTATATGCCCACAGTAAAGATTCGCGTCCGTTACGGTGGGCTGGTCCCCACCGTTGCCGTAACACGCTGGTCCCGGCTTGGAGCCCGCCGAACGCGGTCCCACCCGCAGCCTTCCGGTCTCGTCCATCCAGGCAATAGATCCCCCGCCGGCGCCGACTTCGGTGACATCAACGGTTCGAACCTGTAGCGGAAAACCGCGCTTATAGCCGTTGACCCAATAGAGATCCGTATACGCATAGCGGCCTTCCTCGACTAGACATGTCTTCGCCGTCGTTCCTCCCATATCGAATGTCACAAGATTGCTAATAGCAAGGTCTCTTGCAAGATCTTTGGCACCAAGCACCCCCGCAACCGGACCTGATTCAATGGCGCGCACCGGGAACTGACGAGCCGCGGCAATCGCCATCGCACCTCCGCCAGAGTCTAGGACGATGAACTCGCCCTTAAAGCCCTGTTGTGCCAAACCTGCTTCAAGTTTTTCAATATATCGGTTAGCAACCGGGACGACATAGGCGTTGGCGGCAGCCGTTGTGAACCGCTCGAACTCACGCCACTCACGGCTCAAGTCTGACGAGCTTGTAACGGGCACGTCCGGCAATGCCAGCCGTAAGTAGTCCGCGACAAAACGCTCATTTTCGCTTTGCAGATATGAATTCAAAAAGGCGACCGCAATGGCCTCAATGTTTTCCGACTTCAGTTTTGCCGCGAGGACTTTCAGCTCTTCGACTGTGGGCCGGCGTGCCACCTCGCCCGAAGCGTATACGCGTTCATCAAGTTCGAAACGCTGCTCCGCGGGCACCAGTACAGGGTCGCGTCGATATTTCAAATTGAAGATATCGGGCCGACTTGCCTTACCAATCTCCAGCACATCCGCGAATCCTCGCGTGGTGACTAAGCCGACACGCGCGCCCTTGCGCTCCAAAAGCGCATTGATTACGAGTGTGGTCCCGTGCGCCAATATGGTCTCAGCACCAGAAAGATCTCCCCCCGTATCTGCTACAGCCGCGATCACTCCAGCCTCTTCATTGCCATGCGTCGTCAGTCGTTTGCCGATGCGTAGTCGGCCGTCGTGTTCCACTGTGGCCACATCGGTGAATGTTCCGCCAATGTCGACTCCGATACGTTTCCAACTGATCATCTAGAACACCTGCCCTTCGATTAAGTGTTGATACGGTGGGGAACTCTCGCCCACGACTGGTCTTACGGCGGATATTTCCATTAACAATTTCCAATCGTTGTACGTTCTTGGGATGTTCCGTTCTGGCTTGGCAAGACGATACGCTGTCGAGAACCATCGCCTGCCACGCTTGACCCTGTAAACCGCTTTCGCTCTATCGCTTCGATCCTAGTTTGTTACTATATGTAACTAATTGTCAAGAGGGGCGCTTTCCTTCCGGCTGCATCCAGCATTCGAGGGAGTGGAACGAGCAACGACCGCTTCCAGCAGTTGCGTATGCGACGGCCCGTCTGTACAAAGTGGTCTCAAGCACTGCCTAAAGTCTTCCACGTCGCTCCGCGACTGTGGACGCCAGGTGGTCTCCGCAATCCCCCGGGCGCCTCTTGCGTCCGGATAAGGTGGTTTGGCAGGAGCCAAGCGACCATGTACTTTGGTGGACGATATTTTTGCTCATGCAAAAAGGATTTGAAACGTGACGAGGAAAGTGGGCCGCCCTGCGCAGATAACCCTGGACGCCATCATTGCCGCAGCGACCGTTGGAAATGCCAAGCCCACGCTCAAGGGAATCGCTGACGTTCTCGGCGTGACCCCACAGGCCTTATATCGGCACGTATCCAACTATTCTGATGTCCAGCGGATCATCTTCGAATCTCTGCAAAAGGACATTGCCTACCCGACCTATCGCGATCAGTCATGGCAAGAATGGCTGATCGAAGTGGCCCACTATTTGCGCCGTTCTTATGAAGCAATCCCACGGGTCTTCGAGATCGCACCGGCATTGCCGGAAATCGCCGCGCGCTACGAAGACACGCTGAGGATCGCAAAGACATTGGGTTACAACGAAACAGATGGCTTGCTTGCTCTCGTGGCGGTTGTCGAATTCGTGCAAGCCTGGGTCGGCCGAGAACGGCGCGCTCAGAGCCTGAAACTGAAGAAAAGGGAAGTCCGGCCTCTGGGATTTTCGACTGTCCTTGCAGCCGATCCGAAGCGTTTCCCACTCTTGAAGCGTGCAATAAAAGGGGTCAACAAATTCCTTGACCAGCGATTTGAATATACCGCCCGGGCACTTATTGCCGGTCTTACTTTGGAAATGAAGGAAGAGGCCGGTCCGCGGAATTCCGCTTTGCGCACACGACAAAAGTCACGCTGATCGCGAGGTAACGAACGGCGCTTTCCGGCATCGTTCTCTAAGAGAATGGATTTGCGAACGAGGCCGTTGCGGCGTGGTCTGCGCCAATGGCTGCGTGTGCTGTCAACGAAGTTAGCGGTTGCGTCAGCGACGCGCTGGATCACTTGCAACGATACGGATTGTTCGACACCTAAGGCCTTTTTTTGAGCTGCGCGCCGGCGCTTATCGACCCACACCGTTCGCAGGAAAGCGTCCCACTTGACAATTAGTTACATCTAGTAACAAACTAGACCGAGATGATAGGGGCGGCGTACAGGGTCAAGCGCGGTGGCGATGGTTCTCGACGGCGATCAGTTGGATAGGAATGCGCCCGACGACCTGCAAAACCCACGCGCGATTGAGGCGAGTTCATCTGAAGGCGTACAGGTCAGCGCGAATTCGCTGCGATTCGTGATCGTTGAGAGGCGCACTCTGACCAGAAATGAGGGGAGATTCATGATTGAGAATCGACAAAAGCTTTTCCTTCGCCATCTTCTTCAGTCCGTCGGCGTGCTGGCTCTTTTCGGCTCGGTCGGACCGGCGCTGGCGCAGGAACAGGCCGTTACCGGCAATGAGGGGGTGGAGGAGATTGTCGTCACGGCGCAGCGCCGCAGCGAGTCGCTTCAGCACGTACCGATCGCGGATACCGTCGTGCAGGGGGAGGCGGTGCGTGCGTTTGGGGTCACGAGCAGCGACATGATTGCGCTGGTCGTGCCGGGATTGAACTTCAACCAGACTTCAGCGACGGCAACGCCCTATCTGCGCGGCGTGGGGCAGAATAGTGCCAGCATCGGCACCGAGTCGCCGGTGGCCATTTACGTGGACAATGTCTATCAGCCCGCCGCCCAGGCGGACATGTTCGATCTCAGCAGCATCGAGCGCATCGAGGTGCTGAAGGGTCCGCAGGGAACCTTGTTCGGGCGGAATGCATCGGCTGGCGTCATCAACGTCGTCACGCGCGACCCATCCCACGACTCATCGGGAGAGATTCGCGCTGGCTATGCCAATTACGACACGCGGAGTGGATCGGTCTATGCCACAACCGGTCTCTCCGACACCCTCGCCGCCGACGTGGCGGTGGTGGCGCGCGACCAGGCGGATGGCTGGGGCTTCGCGCCCACTATCGGGCAGGATATCTATAAGGGCTGGTCGGTCACGGCGCGCTCCAAATGGCTGTGGACACCAAGCGACAGCACAAAGGTGACGTTCATCGGGGACTATCGTCGCTCCAGCGATACGGGAACTGTCGCCACCATCGTGCCCGGTGCGATCGGCGTTGGCGGCGCGCGCAACATCGGCTTCTACAATTCGGGCGTGGATGCGATTCCGCTCGCGAACAAGAAGAAAATCGACGAGTCAATTCAGCTTGAGCAACAGCTCGGCGGCGTCACATTGGTCGATATCCTGGCCTATCAAGACTTCCCCAGTTTCCTGTCGGTCGATTCGGACACTACCAGCACGCCGCTTCTCAACTTCCTCCTCGATGGCAAGGAAAAGACGCTCACCAACGAAGTTCATCTGATCTCCCCCCAAGGAGGTCCGGTCACGTGGATTGTCGGTGGCTTCTTCATGCGCGACACCGTGAACAGCCGCGTTCGCGAGATCGGCACGATCATCCCGGCCACCTTCGGTTCCTTCCTCGCGATCGACGGCGATCTTCTGACGACCTCCTATGCCGCCTTCGCCCAGCCGACGGTCAAGCTGACGGACAGCACGCGCTTGACGGGGGGCATTCGTTACACGTCCGACAAGCGTGAGATCGAAGGTCTGCAGTATGGTTCGACGGCACTAGTCATCAGCAACACCAACGACCACAGATGGAACAAGCCCACCTTCCGCGCCGCGCTCGACCATGACTTCTCTGACGCCGTGATGGGCTATGTTTCTTTCAACACCGGCTTCAAATCGGGCGCGTTTAACGTCTTCGCGCCCAAGGCGCCACCGGTCAATCCGGAGAACGTCGAAGCGTATGAAGGCGGTCTTAAGACCGAGCTATTCGACAAGCATCTCCGGTTTAACGTCGCTGCGTTCCATTACGACTATAAGGACATGCAGCTTAGACAGATCCAAAATGGCGTGCTGCTGCTGAGCAATGCCGCGTCATCCCGCATCAACGGTGCGGACGTCGATTTCGAGGCGCGGCCGCTTCACGGGCTGACGATCGGCGGCGGTTTCGAGATCCTCGATGCGAAATACGGCAACTTCCCGAACTCGCTCGTCACGGTTCCGCGACCGGCCGGCGGCAATACCACCACCTTCGGTGACGTCAGCGGCAACCAGCTAATACAGGCGTCCAAGTTCAGCTCGGTTCTGAACGTCAACTATCAGACCGAGACCTCGATTGGCAAATTCTCGGTCGGCGGCAACTACAAACATGGAAGCAGGATCTACTGGGATCCCGATAACCGCTTGTCGATGGGTCCTACGGACATCGTGAACGGATCACTGAGGTGGGACGATCCGAAGGGGCATTACAACGTCAGCTTCTGGATGAACAATATTTCCAATCAGAAATATTACAGCAACGCCACCGGCACGTCGCTGGGCGGCAACATCTATGCCGCAGCGGCGCCTCGGACTTACGGCGTGACCCTGGGATGGAATTGGTAACGTGTTCACCCCGGCGGACATGCGACGTCGGGTCTCTCTTTGAAGGAATGGAGCGATGATAGTCGCAAAGATAAAGCGGGACGGCCGCAGCGCCTCTGCCGTAATTGTGGATGAAACCGCCCGTCTGATTGGCCCGTGGGAAAGGCAGCTCCCCATCATCGCCGGGTTCGTTGCCCCTTCGCTGTCGCTGGATGAACTCCGCTCACTATCGCATGTTGCGACGGAAGTCGTTCCCCTTGCGGGCGTCGGGCTTGCTCCTCCCGCGGGGCCGATGTCCAAGCTGATCTGCCTGGGGCTCAACTACCGCAACCATGTCGAGGAGACGCTAAACGATGTGCCGGAATACCCTGCGCTGTTCACTAAGATAGCCGATGTCCTCGTGGGTCAGGCGGAGCCGATCATTCGTCCCAAGGTGTCTACGCATTTCGACTATGAGGGCGAAATCACCGTCATCATCGGCAGGGCGGGACGCCACATTGTCCGCGAAGAGGCGTTGTCCCACGTGTTCGGATATACGATCATGCTGGACGGCAGCGTACGCGACTATCAGAAACACTCGGCGAGTGCCGGCAAAAATTTCTGGCATTCGGGCTCTCTGGGTCCCTGGATCAGGACCGCGGACGAAATTCCCGATCCGTCTGCGCTCACGCTTGAAACCAGGCTCAACGGGCAGACGGTCCAGTCCGCAACCGCCGATCTGATGCTCTACGATATCCCGAGCGCAATCTCTTATATATCGCGCTGGACACCGCTCGCCCCGGGGGACGTCATTGCGATGGGAACGCCAGGCGGTGTCGGTGCCCAACGCAAACCACCGCTGTGGATGAAGCACGGCGATACGATCGAAGTGGAGGTTTCGTCGATCGGGGTTCTACGTAATTCCGTGAAGGACGAGGAATAGAGCAGACACTGATGCCGAATTGCCACGCCAGAAGCAAAGGCATGCAATGTTCATGATGGCGGATACTACATCCCTTAGTGACCGTTACCTGAAGCGTCGGGGGCGGATCCTCGTCAGTGGAGTACAGGCCTTGGTTCGCCTGATGCTCGTCCAGGCGGATCGGGACCGTGAAGCGGGACTCCATACCGCCGGCTTCGTATCGGGCTATCGCGGCTCCCCTCTTGGGACGCTGGACACGGCATTCGCCGCTGTCGCCGATTTGACTGCCGCGCGCGGTATCGTCGTCAAACCTGCCGTGAACGAGGAGATGGCCGCCACGGCAGTAGCCGGATCGCAGCAAATCGCCCAAACGACGGATGCGCGCGTCGATGGTGTTTACGCGCTTTGGTACGGCAAGGGTCCCGGCCTCGACCGGGCGGCGGATGCGATCCGCCATGGCAATTATCAGGGCTCCTCCCCGAAGGGCGGGGTGGTGCTCGCGGTGGGCGACGATCACATCGCGAAATCGTCCTCCATCGTCTGCTACAGCGACGAAATGGTGGCCGGTCTCCAGGTCCCCCTCTTCTATCCCGCGGATGCCGGAGAGATCGTGGTCTATGGGCTCCATGGCTTCGCATTGTCGCGGCATACCGGGTCCTGGGCGGCCCTCAAGATCATCACCGAGGTGGCGGATGCCGGGCGCGTAACTCCCGCGAACGAGATGGCGATCGCTATGAACCTGCCCGAGATCGCACAGCCGCCCACCGGTCTACACAATCGCTGGCCCGAAATGCCTTTGGAGCAGGAGGCGCGCCAACAGAATTATCGGCTGCCGGGAGTGTTGGGGTATGTCCGCGCCAATGGCCTCGACCAGATCAAGCTGAAAGCGTCGAACGCGCACATCGGCATTGTTTCGGCAGGAAAATCCTGGCTCGACCTGCGCGAGGCGTTGCGGCTGCTCGATCTGGACGACGCACGGCTAGAAGCTCTCGGCATCGCCTTGTACAAGCCGGCGATGATCTGGCCTGTCGAGCCCGAACGGCTGATGGAGTTTTCGGAAGGCTTGGATTCGCTGGTCATAGTCGAGGAGAAGGGGCCGTTCATCGAACGTCAGGTCAAATCGCTCCTCTATGGTCGCTCCGATTCACCGGCCGTCTGGGGAAAGCGCGGGCCTGTCGCCGACGTTCTGTTTCCGGCGATCGGCGATCTCACGCCCGAGCTGATCGCGGCGCGTCTTGGTGCTTTCTTGAGCGACGCAATCGGCGATGCGGCTCTTGCGGGCGCGGCGGGACGCGCGGCTCGGCTGATTGACGACCAGAACATGTTCGCGGTGCCGCCCGCGGTGCGCAGCCCGTTCTTTTGCTCGGGCTGTCCCCACAACCGATCGACCGTACTGCCCGAGGGCAGCCGAGCGACGGCCGGCATCGGCTGCCATGGGCTTGCCGCCTACAACCGTCCCGCGACCGCCAGCTTCGCCCAGATGGGCGGAGAGGGCGTGCATTGGATGGGGCTTTCACCGTTCACGGCGGAAGCCCATGTATTTGCCAATATGGGTGATGGAACCTATTTCCATTCCGGCCTGCTCGCAATCCGCCAGGCCGTCGCGGCCAATCTCAATATCACCTACAAGCTCCTCTACAACAGCGCCGTGGCGATGACCGGCGGGCAGTCTGTCGATGGCGAATTGTCGGTCCTGCGGGTCCTCGAGCAGCTTCGCGCAGAGGGTGTGAAGAAGATCATCGTCTCGACTGACGATCCAGCCCGTTATGCGGCGACCGATCCGGTGCGGGCCAAGGCCGACAGGATAGAGCATCGCGACGATATCGACGCCCTCCAGCGTGAGCTGCGCGCCGAGCAGGGCGTCAGCGTCATCATCTACGAGCAGATGTGCGCCACCGAGAAGCGACGGCTCCGCAAGCGCGGCAAGCTTGACGATCCGGCCAGGCGCGTTTTCATCAACGAACTGGTCTGTGAAGGTTGCGGCGATTGTTCGGTAAAATCCAATTGCCTTTCGGTCGAGCCGACGGGGACCGAATTCGGCACCAAGCGCAAAATCAATCAATCGAGTTGCAACAAGGACTATAGTTGCGTGACCGGATTTTGCCCAAGCTTCGTTACGGTTGACGGTGGCGCGCTCAAAAAGACGAGCGGGATGGGAGGCCTGGCCACGATGCCCCCGTTACCGGATCCAGGCGCACCTGCGGAATCGCCACATCAACGCATCCTTGTTGCGGGCATAGGTGGTACTGGTGTCGTGACAATCGGCGCGTTGCTGTCGATGGCCGCGCACATGAACGGTCGCGCAGCAGCGGTTCTTGATCAGGTCGGTATGGCGCAAAAGGGAGGGGCCGTCACCAGCCACATCCACATCGCAGACGATCCGATCACAGCATTGCGCATTCCAACGGGCGAGGCAAATCTCGTGCTCGCTTGTGACCAGATAGTCGGGAATGCACGCGACGTGATGGCGGCCATATCGCCTGGCCGTACCTATGTAGTCGCCAATGCTGACGTGTCGATCACAGGTGAGTTTACGCAGGACCGCGACGCCGTTGCGGATCCCAATCTGCTCGCGCGACGCCTGTCGCAACGCGCCGGTCAGGATCGCTTTATCGCGCACCCCTTTACCCGGATGGCCGAGCGCCTGTTTGGTGACACGATCGGCTCCAATCTGATGATGACCGGCCTCGCCTATCAGAAGGGCTGGGTCGAAATCGATCTTGCTGCTTTCTATGGGGCGATCGATTTGAACGGCGCGGCGACGACCATGAACAAGGCTGCCTTCGCTTGGGGCCGTCGCCTTGCCATTGATTCGTTAGCCGTCTATCGCGCAGCCGGTCTCGCGGATCCGGAGCCGCAGACGCTGGATCAAATCATTGATCGCCGCGCGGCCTTTCTCCGAGAGTACCAGAATGACGCCTATTCAGTTCGCTACCGGGCTGCCGTTGCGCGCGTGCGAGCCGCCGAGGCTAGAGTTTCGGCGTCAAGTTCGCTTACGGAAGCAGCTGCCCGGGCGCTGTTCAAGCTGATGGCGTACAAAGACGAATATGAAGTTGCGCGTCTTTACAGCCATGGTGATTTCACGAAGGCTCTGATGGAACAGTTCGAAGGCAGCGTGAAGCTCTCCTTCCACCTCGCACCCCCGATACTCGCTGGGCGCGATAAGACAACTGGTCACCTTAGGAAGCGGCGCTTCGGTTCGTGGATCAGAGTGCCATTTCGCCTTCTGGCGAGTCTGAGAGGCCTCCGAGGCACGGCTTTCGATCTGTTCGGTCGCAGCGAGGAGCGCAAGATCGAGCGCGCGCTCGTCACGGATTATGAAGCATTGCTAGAGTACTTCGTCGTCAACCTGACAATGGATCGACTTGCCGAGGCGGTGGAAATCGCAGCGTTGCCAATGGCTATACGTGGCTACGGACATGTAAAAGTAAGAGCCGTAAAAGAGTACAAGGAAAAACTCGAAACAAGGCTTGCTGCGTTTGAATGCTCTGCGCCTATCCTGCAACAGGTTCTGGGCCACAGTCGATGAAAGCCTCGCGATGAACCTTGATCTTTCAGAGCCGGCGGAGGCCTGGCTTGTCGCGAATGTCGATGGCTATCATTGTCCAGGGCGTCTGGAGAAATTCAGCTTCGGCCAATCCAATCCCACTTACAAACTTTCTTGCCCGGGTGGTCGCTTCGTGCTGCGACGCAAGCCGTCCGGGCAGTTGCTGCCGAAGGCGCACGCGATCGAGCGCGAATTTCGTGTTCTGAAGGCGTTGGGGGGCAGCCCGATTCCTATTCCGCATGTGCACGCCTATTGCGCGGATGCCGAACTGGTTGGCGCTCCCTTCTATGTCATGGACTTTGTCGACGGTCGCATCTTCTACGACCAGCGTCTCCCGGGCATGACGGCTGAGGAGCGCGGATATCTTCGATGCCATGAATGCCGCGATCGCCGACCTTCATGCAGTCGCGCCGGCGGCCTTGGGTCTTGGTGATTATGGTAGGCCCGAAGGGTTCATGGAGCGCCAGGTCGCAATATGGACAAATCAGTACCGCGCTAGCGCAGGCGATCACATCAAGGCGATGGAGCGGCTCGTGGAGTGGTTGCCGGAGCATCTGCCCGCCTCGCAGGAGGGCCGCATTTTTCATGGCGATCTGCGGCTCGACAACATGATGTTCCATCCGACCGAGTCGCGCGTGATCGCACTGCTAGATTGGGAGCTTTCGACGCTGGGCGACCCCATCGCGGACTTTGCCTATCATGCCATGGCATGGCGCGTTCCGGCTGACCTCTTCCGCGGTTTTGCAGACCTCGACCGGACGGCCATCGGCATACCGGAAGAATCTGACTATGTTCAACGATACTGCAGACGGACTGGCCGGACGGAACTTCCTGACTGGAATTACTATCTCGCATTCGGTTTCTTTCGTGTCGCGGCCATTCTTCAGGGCGTCTGGAAACGTGCCCAAACAGGGAATGCCAGTTCCATCGAGGCTGAGCAGGTTGGCGCAAGGGCCGCTCCCCTTGCAGAGATCGGCTGGAGCATCGCCCAGCATTGCTGAGGCAAACTTCTTCAATTCCGGAGTATCGAGATGCGCGAGGCTGTAATCGTTCCCTTTGCACGAACGCCGATCGGCAAGGCGTATCGCGGAGTGCTCAACAACAGCCAGGCGAAGGCGCTCGCTGGCATTGCCATCCACCACGTCCTTGAGCGCTCGGCGCCCGCGCCTGAAGACGCTGACATGTAGGATGTTTCTTATCATTCCCAGCAGGTGTCATCGCACGTGAATTGTCAACTAAGTGACCGGGCCGCCGGGCTGACGGAGCGCCTCAAGGCCTTCATCGCGGCGCATATTTATCCTAACGAGAGACGCTACTATGCTGAGGCGGAACGTCTCGGACCTTGGGCCGTCTACCCCGTTGTCGAAGAATTGAAGCCGCTGGCCCGCCAAGTGGGGCTCTGGAACCTCTTCCTGCCCGCCGGCGAAATGGGCGACGGCCTCAGCAATGTCGACTATGCCCCTTTGTGCGAGATCATGGGCCGCAGTTTGTTGGCGCCGGAGGTCTTCAATTGCTCAGCGCCGGATACCGGGAACATGGAAACCATCTTGCGCTATGGCACTCCGGAGCAGAAGGATCGCTGGCTAAAACCGCTGCTGGCCGGTGAGATCCGCTCGTCGTTCGCCATGACCGAGCCAGAGGTCGCATCCTCCGACGCCACGAACATTACCAGTTCCATCGTTGCCGATGGCGATGATTACGTCATCAACGGACGCAAATGGTATACCACCGGCGCAACCGACCCCCGCTGCAAGATCATTATCTTCATGGGACAGAGCGATCCGGATTGCCCGGAGCTTCATCGGCGTCAATCCATGGTGCTCGTTCCCAAGGACGCAGCCGGTGTGAAGGTCATCCGCGCCCTCCCTGTAATGGGTTTTTACGGCGTGCCCGATCGCGCCGCCGAGGTGCTCTTCGAGAATGTCCGTGTGCCAACGACGAACATACTACTTGGAGAAGGCCGCGGGTTCGAAATAGCGCAGGGCAGACTCGGTCCGGGGCGAATCCATCATTGCATGCGCCTCATCGGCCTGAGCGAACGGGTGCTAGAACGCATGTGCCGCCGTGCCGATCAGCGGCATCCCTTCGGTCAGCCGCTCTCAACCCAGGGTGTGACCCTGGAGAGAATTGCGGAGGCACGGATCATGATCGAGCAGGCTCGGCTGCTGACCATGAAGGCGGCCTGGAGGATGGATACGGTGGGCAACAAGGCGGCTCGGCAGGACATCGCCATGATCAAGGTGGCAGCCCCCATGGCTGCGCAGCGCATTATTGACTGGGCGGTGCAGCTGTTCGGGGGAGGCGGCACCAGCAATGACCATTTTCTGGCCTCCGCCTTCGCAACTGCCCGGCTGCTTCGTCTCGCCGATGGCCCGGACGAGGTTCACCGCAACCAGATCGCAAAGCTAGAGATCCGGCGCCACCGGAACGAGGATCCTACGCTGACCGGCGGCAACGGCAACGTCCTCTCGATCGACGAGACAGAGATGATGGGGCGGGAGGGGCGCTGGCCGCGTCCGATGCGGACCGTCTCGTGACCGGTCGGGTATGCGGCAAGACGATCCTCATCACCGGCGCTGCTCAGGGCATCGGTGCGGCGACCGCCGCGCTGCTAGCCCGTGAGGGCGCAAGGGTGGTGCTGACAGACATAAACGGAGAAGGCGCGGAAGATGCGGCGGACGAAATCAATGGCCTTTACGGGCCGGAAGCTGCAAGCGCCATTCGGCATGACGTCATCGACGAACTGGACTGGGCGCGCGCCATCGAGCATGCCCGATCCTTCATGGGGGGTCTGTCGGTATTGATCAACAATGCCGGGATCGTGACGACGGGTTCCGTCGAGGAGCTCAGCCTCGCGGAGTGGCGCCGCAACATGGCCGTCAACACCGACAGCGTCTTCCTGGGCATCAAAGCCGCGCTGCCTCTGCTGCGGCAGAGCACGCCCGCTTCGATCGTGAACCTGTCGTCGATCGCCGGGCTAATCGCGTCCCATAACCTCGCCAGCTACAATGCCTCGAAGGCGGCCGTATGGCTGCTGAGCAAGTCGGTCGCGCTGCACTGCGCGCGCAACGGATGGGATATCCGCTGCAATTCCGTGCGCCCGGCGTTCATTCAGACACCGATCCTGAAGGATCTCATTAAGGACCAGGATGAGGCTGTGATGGTGGCCAAGCTCGCCCGACAAGTTCCGCTTGGCAGGCTCGGAACAGCGGACGAAGTCGCGCAAGCTATCCTCTACCTTGCCTCTGACGAGAGCCGCTTCATGACGGGCGCCGAGATGAAGCTGGATGGCGGCATTTCCGCCATGTGAGGAGCGACTGACGTGTTCGATTTGAAGAGTAAGGGCGCGTTGGTAACGGGCTCCTCTCGCGGCATAGGTCACGCAATTGCTGAAGCACTCGCGGCTCAGGGCGCCAACGTAGTTATTAGCGCGCGTAGTCAAGTGGCATGCGACGAGGTCGCAGCAGCGATCAACCTGGGCACTGGCGGGAGGGCGACCCCGCTTGCCGCAAATATCGGTGCCAAAGCGGATATCGAGGCGTTCCGGACAACGCGCCATAGTATGGAGTGGCCGTTCCGTTTCCGATAGCGGCCGATCAAGTCGCGCTGGAGTTGGAGAAGTCGATCATATCGACTCCAACGTTTCGCAACGCTACCGGCAATGGCAGGGACGCGTGGAAATCGCTTACCTACCCAGATCTTGCGCAGGCTCAGCAACGCGGCGTGTATTTGCAGCCAGCGTTCGCAAGCGTCAACACCGACGATCCGAGTCTCGGTGGCTTTCAGAAGCGCAATGGAAAAATGATTCTTTATCATGGAATGGCGGACCAGGTTATCCCTGTGCTCGGTTCGAATCACTACTATGTCGAGGCCGCCAAGAAACACAATGGCTACTCTTCGCTGCAGCGCTTTTTTCGGTACTTTCCTGTCCCTGGAATGGGGCACTGCTACGGTGTCGGCTCAGTAAGTGGCCTCAGCGGAGTAAGTCCATCTGCCGATTCGCCCTTGCTTGACAACACTCAGATGTTCAATGCGTTAGTCGATTGGGTAGAAAACGGGCATCCTCCGGACCACCTAACTATCGTCAACGCGAGCAAGACTTTAAGCCGTCCCTTGTGTGCGTACCCGAAGAAATTGAAATACTTGGGCCATGACATGAATACAGTAAAGGGCTACATATGTGAGTGATGAGTCGCATGGTTTTGCTTGACAAGGTTCTATATTTTCACATACTGTCGGTATGTGAAAGCTAACTACTCCGGTGATGGCGTATCGATATGTCTTACTTCGTGGTGGTCAACCCATTCAGGAACGCATCAAGAGCTGCGCCGGCCTCGCGCCTGGCTCGGGCACGCTCTGCCGAGTTTGCGATCAGCAAGGCCGCCTCATCAATGGCTGCAAGAATGATATGCGCAAGCGGTGAAATCGCTTGCTTTCGCACATGACCCTCTCGCATGGCGGTGTCCAGAGCTTTGCTGATCGCGCCAAGACCGTACTCAGATTCGAGGGCGCGCCATTCGGCCCAACCCAACACCGCGGGACCATCAATCAGCAAGATACGATGAAACTCCGGGCGCAGGATGGCATCAAGAAATGTCTGAATTCGATGCCGGAAGCGTCGCCAGGAATGAACACTGATTTCAGCAGGAACTGGGTTGGCGCGTGCGGCAAGGTCCAGCTCTACCGCGTGAAAAACGGCGCGGAACAATTCGCATTTGTCTTGAAAGTGATGGTACAGGGCGCCGCGCGTGATCTGCGCTTCCTCCACGATCTGCTCGATAGGAGAGGCGTTGTAGCCTTGCGTGCTGAAAAGCTTGCGGGCGGTGGTGACGATTAGCTTACGCGTTGCAGCCGCTTTTTCCGCCCTGACTCCGTCAGCCCGCACCAAATTCTCCTGACATCGTAGATCCTGGCTCCACTGCCACGTGAGAAGCGAGCCATAAACAGAGGAACAGCCCAATGGCGCGACAGCAGGTTAACATGATCATGGTCGGCGCAACGGACATCCAGGCGCTACGTCGGTTTTACGAACAGGGCCTGGGCTGGACGTCCTGGCGCTCCGGCGGTTCGGGTTCGATCATGTACAAAGTCGGGTATTCCGTGTTGGTGTTTCTCAACGCAGACTACCTATCAAAGGAGCGCGGCGAGGGCCTCTCTGCAGGGTCCAAGACAAGTCTGGCGATCTTCGTCGAGTCCGAAGCCGCCGTGAACGAGGACATCGCCAAGGCCGTCGCTGTTGGCGCGACGCTGACCAGCGCCGCCCGCCAAAGAGATTTTGGTATCTACAGTGGCTACTTCGCTGATCCGGAGGGAAATTCCTGGGAGATCGCCTGGGCACCGAGCATGCCCATGTCGGCAAGTGGCGAGCTGCTGCTAAACCCGTAACCGAGCTCTTCTGTGAAATCTACACAGGGGTCGGTATGGCCGGACGGACTGCCGGCGCCGCGACGCTACTGGGCGATCGTTGCCATCTGGTTGGCCATATTCATGTCGATCCTCGACATAACCGTGGTCAATGTGGCGTTGCCGACGATGGCAAATGAATTGCGAACAACCCCCGCAGCCTCTGTCTGGATCGTCAGCAGCTACCAGATCGCCGTCACCATTGTGCTCCTGCCTCTTGCGTCGCTGAGCGAGCGGTTGGGAGCCAGCCGCGTTTATCTGATGGGATTAGTCTTGTTTGTGGCGGCGTCGCTTCTTTGCGCCACGTCGACCCGGTTGGACGTGCTCGTCCTAGGGCGCTTTTGTCAGGGTCTCGGTGGCGGTGCGATTCAAGCCATGAATGGATTGCTGCTGCGGTTTACCTTTCCCGAGGAACGACTCGGGCGCGGGATCGGTTATAACACTCTGGTCGTGGCGATCACTTCAGCATCCGGCCCAAGTATCGCGGCGGCCATTTTGTCGGTCGCATCATGGCAATGGCTGTTCGTAATAAATATTCCGATCGGCATTGTCTCGTTCGTCATTGCCTATCGCAGTTTGCCGGAGATACCCCTCCAAGACCGGAAAATCGATTTAATCTCGATTCTGCTAAACGTCGGGGCATTTGGGGCGATCTTCCTGGTAGCGAACGACTTTGCGCAGCATACCCTCTCGGTCGCGACCTGGATCGAGGCCACGATCGCATTGTCCACCTCTGTTGCGCTCATCAAGCGCTCAACAAGACAGTCGGTACCGCTCGTGCCGATCGATCTGTTCCAGGTGCGATTGCTGCGCCTCTCTTACATTACCGCAAGCTGCTCCTGGGCCGCGCAAACGATCGCGATGGTGAGTTTGCCGTTTTACTTTGCGAGGAAGTTTGGTCTCAATTACGTTGCCATAGGTCTGCTCATCACGCCCTGGCCGGTCGGTGTGGGCCTCATCGCCCCGATCGCTGGTTTCCTGATTGAACGCGTACGCGCCGAAGTTCTCTCCGGTGTCGGCCTCTTCATCATGGGACTTGGGCTATTGTTGCTCACCGCCCAGCCAAACAATGGCTGGCAATACCTGGTGGCGATTGACATGGCGGCGTGCGGAATAGGTTTTGGATTGTTCCAAACCCCAAACAATCGAACGCTTCTCCTTGCCGCGCCGCCGAATCGTTCCGGAGCTGCCGCGGGTATGCTCGCCGTTGCCCGGCTCGTGGGACAAACGACCGGTGGCGTCCTCGTCGCTTTGCTTTTCCGCCTGTTCGGGCCAGCGAGCGTGGCGGCATTGTTCACTGCCGCCGCCTTTTCGGTGGCCGCATTCTTTGTCAGCGCTCGCCGATTTCTTGGAGAGCGGCCCGACACTGCGACCCAGCCGAATTGACGCCGCGAACACCACCGTTCGCAAGGAACTCGAGGATGACTCTATTCGTATAGCGACACTGTTCCCGGCGCCACAATCAGTAAATTCAGTGTCGGGGCCTGGTTCAATACCGGGACCACGAGCGGCCCGCCAAGATAGAGGCTCAGGCGACGAGCGGTAACCACAGTTACGGAGGTTCCAATGGAATTCGTCACTTGGGTCCAGAGTTGAGACGTGTGTCGACATCAACACATCAACAATTGCTTCCGCTGTATTCAGCATCCAGACATCACCGGTGTATCTCTCCGAGCACGGGCGAAGCGTCACATGAGTGGGGCCGTTCGCGTCCCAATGGCAGTCACACCCACCTTGCGAAAAAAATATTGTGCTATTCGATCGAGCCAATAGCACATCATCCAAAAACACCGCGGCTAACCTATTGATTTTAGTGCGCCCGAAGGGATTCGAACCCCTGACCCCCTGGTTCGAAGAAGCGTATTCCGAGCGACGTAAATCCCGAGAAAACAAGGCATTTGCGCATTTCTGGTTGTGTTATGAATCCTCCGATTAGCGCCTCATACGCCCTTGAATTCATAGATACGGGGCTTTTCGTATAGCACGCAAAAAGTACCCGCAAGCCGAGCTGCGAGACAGCGGTGCTCGATGGCATCCGTGATCAGCGTCGATTTCGGTTGTACAAATTAACAAAAACCAAGAAGGACAGAATTAGGAAGAAACCACATTCAGCACGGATCCCAGCAGGATGATCGCCAGCACCAGCATCGCGATGGCGCTGAAGCAGAAGTCGCGCTCGCGGACGAAGACGACCAACATCAGAAAGACCCGCAGGACCGGCAAGACGATCAAGAGCGCGATGCCGGCGGTGACGATCCGAGTACACGTCATTGTGGATGAAGCCCCCGACCATCCAGCCATCGGTAGGGTCAATCCGAGTGCGATGACGCTCCATCCGAGCCAAGTGCCTTGATACAGGGCACTTGCGAGGAGTTGGTGTAGCTCAGGGCGTCCTCGGAGATCGATTCTCACGCCGTAAGACCCGTTAAGTGAATCCCGAAGGCAGACAGCAGCATCTGAGCAGCTAGGGCGACGAGCACCAAGACGAAGAACAGGCGCAATTTGTCACCGGACACCGCCATAAGAAGGTGCGCGCCGAGTACCGCGCCCAAGACAGAGCCGAGCGCGACCGGTCCGGCGATTGCCGGATCAATGTCGCCACGCGCGAAATAGGCGACGCCGCTGGCCGCCGCCGTCACGCCGATCATGAAATTGGATGTGGCGGAGGACACCTTGATCGGCAAGCGCAAGGCGGTGTCCATCGCGGGAATCTTAAGCACGCCGCTCCCGATACCCAACAGCGCGGAGATCAGGCCGGCCCCGTACATCAGGGCAAGGCCCAAGGGGACGCGCCGCACGCGGTAGAAAACATCGCGACCTAGCGCGTGATCGGGATAGCTTGAATGAAGACGCAGTAGGGTCGCCCAATCCCGGAGATTGGTCTCATCCGTTTCGCCCAAGATCTCGTGTCGCCGGGCCATCATTTGCGAAGCCGAGACCAGTAGGACTGCGGCGAAGAGAAAGTACAGGAACGTCGCCGACAGGATGCCTGCCAGCAACACGCCGGTCAGAGCACCCGGCGTCGTGGCGACCTCCAGCACGATCGCGACGCGTATGTTCGTCAGGCCACTTCTGAGGAACGGCGCGGCGCTACCGCAAGAGCAGGCGATGACCGATACGATGCTGGCGGCGACGGCGGCATGGATGTCTATCCCGCCGAACAGGGTCAATGCCGGCACGATGAAAATGCCGCTCGCCATTCCCAAAGCGCCACCGAGTGCGCTCGTGCCGATCGACACCATCAAGAGCCACGCGACGGACCCGGCGTGCACAGCTCCTAGCATTACACGCCGGCCGACTTGCGGCGTGCCAAGCGTGTCCTGAACCGGATAAGGTCTCCCCGATAGTGCAGCTTCTCGTAATCGACGGGTCGGTCGCCGACGCTGAAGGAGGTGCGCTCGATCCGGAAGATCGGGCTTCCAGCCTCCACTCCCAGGGCCGCCGCGACATCCTGATCGGCGGAAATTGCCTCAAGCTTATATTCCGCCTCGAGGAGCGGAATGTCGTATCGCTGTTCCAGGAGCGTGAATATGGGTTCAAGCTCGAGATCGTGCGTGGCGATCTTCTCTCCGATCTCGAGCGGCAAGTATGTCTCGTCAAGAGACATGCCGACGCCGTTCGCGAGTCGAACGCGCCGGATTCGTATCACGCGCGTGCCCACCGCCAGAGCGAGATGCTGGGCCACATTTGCATCAGCCGCGACTACGGTCCGGTCGATTAGTCGGGCGGTGGCCGCATGTCCGAGGGCGTCCATGTCTTCGACAAAGCCGGTCAGCTGGGTCAGGTCCTGAGTAATTCTTGGTTGTGTGACGAACGTGCCGGTTCCACGTCGGATTTCGATGAGCCCGCGATTTGAGAGATTTTGGATGGCCTTGCGGACCGTCGTGCGACTGACGGCAAAACGTTGAACCAGGCTGTCCTCCGTTGGCAGTTGGCTTCCTATCGGAAATTCACCGCCGGCGATGCCGGCAGCGATCTGTGTTTCGAGCACCGCATAAAGCGGAGTCGGGTCGGCTAGGTATCCTGTCATAATTACATGATGACATCATGTCATCACTATGTCTATAATTGGATCAGATTTCCAGTCACCCAGGCCCGTAACCTCTCGGCGCCTCAAGCAAAGGATCCCTGATGAACAATTTGACAGCCCGCTGCTCCCACCTATTTCCGTCTTTGCCACAGGCTTGGTACGCAATCCCAATCCGTTTGATCGTCGGCTACGGCTTCATGGAGCACGGCTATGCGAAACTTGCGCGAGGTCCGGACGACTTTGCCAATATTTTGCATGCTCTCGGAATGCCGGCTCCCGCGTTGTTGGCGTGGGCGACGGTTCTTGTCGAGTTGCTCGGCGGATTGGCCGTGTTTCTCGGGGCGTTTATCCCCCTCGCCAGTGTGCCAATGGCGTTCGTCCTGCTCGTTGCCATATTCACCGTGCATCTGCCGTACGGCTTCAGCTCCATCAAGCTCCAATCGGTGACCACCGCTGGAGCCCACTTCGGACAGCCGGGATACGAGACGGACCTGCTATACCTCTTGGGTCTAGCCGCGCTGGTGTTGGGAGGGTCGGGACCCTACGCCCTGGATCAGCTTTTGATACGGCGCGGCGGCAGCATGTCGCCGAGCGGAACCAAGGCGACGTTTTAATGCGGCTCGGCGTACTTTCCTTACCCGAGAGGAGCTCGTTCCGCATCCTGCGGGCGAAAGTGAAACCGCGACTTTTGGACACACCTTAGGCCGGTGCGACCATTGCCATCATAGGAAAGGGTGGATGCTCCATCTCAAAGATGAGGTGACGCCGGGAACTTGCGTCGACGGGGTTATCGCCCGCGGCTCCGACATCCGGGCGGTTCGGACCTTAACCAGTTGCCGTATTGCTATATAAGGCCGTCCGCAAAGCTGGCGGTCAAGCCGACTAATTGGTGGATTCGACCAAATTTGAATGGGGCGCCCGGACGGATTGCTCGCGGCTGCGCCGCTCGTCCTCCGCTTCGCTCCGGACCGCCGCCGCTGGAGCCGCGACGTCCTACCCGGCGCGACGCCGGGTAGTCGAACCGTCTTGTTGTCCGTCAGGGGTTCGATCTGCGCGTTTCCGATCTCGTGGCCCGGGCTGCCGAAGAGCTTTTTTTGATAAAAAGTGCGCCCGAAGGGATTCGAACCCCTGACCCCCTGGTTCGAAGAAGTGCATTCTGAGCGGGTATGATCTCAATGCAATCAGCTAGTTACGACATTCAGATTGTGCTACGGATTCTCCAGATACCAGTTGATAAGCCTTTGAACTTACGGATACGGGACCTTTCGTATAGCACAAATACAGGCACTGTCATCACTCGACCCTGATGTGGGCTAGAGTGTGGATTCGACTCCACATTCGGACCCACAGTGATGAAGACTATTCAAATGACTATCGACGATCGGCTGCTGAAGCTCGTCGACAAGATGAGCCGGGCCCAAAAGACCTCGCGGTCGGCCTTTATCCGCATCGCACTCGAGGCCGAGATTCGGCGCCAGCGAGTCAGTGAAGAGGAAGCCCGCCACTTGGATGGTTATGCCCGCAAGCCCGTCAAGCCTGGGGAATTCGACGTCTGGAACACCGAGCAGGATTGGGTCGAAGCTTTCCTGCGGATGCCATCCGCCGGTAATGCGTACACCGGTTTCTTTGTCGACGGGCACTTCGCGGCCGGTTGCCGTATTGCGCACCCAGCCGTTGGTGTCGTTATAGTGTCCCGCGACGCGCACGGCGGCCTTATCCCCCAAGGGAACATCAATGGCGCCGTCGACAGTGCCGCCGCCATGCTCCACTTCCGCGGTGCCGAGAACTTCCCCGGCTAAAGTAGATCCCGGTTCGCGGGTCACGACGCTGATCGCGCCGACGCTGGCGTTCTTGCCGAGCAGCGAACTTTCCGTACCCTTGGTGAATTCGATTTGTCGCACATCGAACAAAGCCTGGGAGTACAGCCGACCCTTGGCCAAAAACAATCCATTGAGGAACAGCGCGACCGATTGGTCAAAGGCCTGAGATCTTGCGCCGGTGCCTACCCCTCGAAAACTGAGCGCCAGCCCATCATCCGGAGCGCGCGAAAACACCATTCCGGGCACATAGTTGGCAAGTCGAAACAGATCCTTGGAGTCCGAGGCGACCAATGCGTCGGCGGTCAGTACCGTTACGGTAATGGGAATGTCCTGCGCCGCCTGATCACGCTTTTGAGCTGTAACCACAATTTCCTGCAGGGCATCCCCGAAAGCACGGTCTGTCGGCCAGAGCACGGCGGTCGTAGCTGCCATGAGCAGCAGGTACGAAATCCCTAGATTCACGCGCGCTCCGGGGCGATAGAGATATCGAGCTCGCCGTTGCGATCGTTGCTGACCAGCGAGCCTTAGATTTTCGGGACCGACAACATTTAACGCTTCCGACATTCTCATCCGCTATATGACGGAATTAGGGGAAATTCACAGTGACACTTACATTTGGCGAAAAAGATGAGCGTGCGATTCGCTGACATTCAACTTTTCATCGCGGCGCTTAAGTTTTAGGGTGATATGACCAAGCATGTCTCGCGAGACGCCTCCGATCGCGTTAGCGTTGACGATGGTCGAGCGATGCACTTGCCAAAATACTGAAGGGTCAAGTTCGTTGCGCAGTTCATTCAGAGGTTTTCTAATGAGTGCTTCGCACGTTGCGGTGACCACCCGTGTGTATTTTGCGTCCGCCTGGAAATACACGACCTCGTCCACAGTGATCAGCTGCATTAGGTGTCCGACGGATGCATTGATCCAACGCAGATACTCGCGCGGCTCGGCGTTTCTAATCAGTTCGCGCAGCAGTGCTTCGAGATTTTGCGGGGTTGAACCCAATCGTTGCCTGACGCGATCGACCGCTAATCGCAAACGCTCACGCTCCAGAGGCTTCAAGACGTAGTCCAGCGCGCCGGTTTCGAAGGCGGCAACGGCATACGCGTCATAGGCTGTCACAAATACAATGTGGCAGCGTCCCTGCGCCTGATGTGCGACCTCCAAACCGGTCATTCCCGGCATCTGAATGTCGAGGAACATCAGATCAGGCGCATGTTTTTCCAGCAGTTGCAATGCT
>WNFR01000878.1_pt1 | contig 30670 bp, 26 predicted proteins | sample 5400221 | NCBI WGS metagenome assembly WNFR01 (sample SAMN13153357, study PRJNA577476) | soil metagenome | isolation source: 40 cm soil under Madrone tree | place: USA:California | collected 2016-06-14
GGACGAGTTCTGGTGGGATGAGCTCGAGCGCCTCCTCCTCGCGCCGGTGACGTTGCCCGCGATGCTCTACCTCGCGATCGGCGGCAGAGCGCGCCACTGGGATCTTGGCGGCGCCGCGACGTACGGGGACGATGAGCGGCGACGGGACGTCGGCCGACGCGCGCGGGACGGCGCGCCGGGGTCGCGCCCCGCGTTCTACTACGCCGTGTGGAGCGCGCTGCTGCCGGTCGGCGACGACGAGCGACGCGCCCTCCTCGCCGCGATCGCGTCGTGGGCCGCCGGCGGCCCGCCGCGTGCAAGCCATCGCGCGCTCCGCGCGGATGAGATCGTCGAGCTCGCGCGCGGCGGTCTCGTCGACGTCGGCGCACATACGGTCACGCACCCGCTTTTCCCGGCGCACCCGCCGGCGGTCCAGCGCGACGAGCTCGTCGCGAGCAAATCGGCGCTCGAGGAGATCGTCGGCCGGCCGGTGACGACGTTTGCATATCCGTATGGCGAATCGTCGGCGGATTCGCCGGCGCTCGTTCGTAGTGCCGGCTTCGTCTGCGCGTGCTCGGTCCGCGCAGAGGCGGTGTGGAAGCGGAGCGATCGGTATCGCTTGCCGCGGTTCGGCGTCGAGGACTGGAGCGGAGACGAGCTCGCGCGGCGCCTCGACGAGTGGCTCACATCATAGGCGCGTAGGCGCGCGATGCCGTTCCACCCATGAGCGCGCGACGTAGACGGTTTCGCCGCCCCTGGTGACGACCTCCGTCGGATACCGGCGCCGAACGTAGCGCTCGAGGCGAGGAGTGCGGCCGGCACGCATCACGATCACGGTTCTCTCAGCCATCGCTCGGCGTACCTTCTCCCATGAGTCGACCTCGTCGACGAGCGCGCGATCCGCGTAGAGCATCAAAAAGGGTCCTTCGATATGGACATTGAACAGTACGCGATCCGTGAAATCGGTATTGGCGTTCATCCATTCCCCGAGCTCTACGTAGAAGGCCCTGTCTAATGCGTGCTCACGATGAATCGCCAGCGTGCTCTCGGCGCTGAGGACCAAGAACATCATCGCAATCACGCCCAGCGTCGCAATGCGTGTCGTCGGTGACGGTAGGGCGGCGCCGATCTCCCGCATGGCCGATCCGGCGGCGATCGCCACGCCCGGAACCAAGTAATACAGATAATAATCGTGCATCATCACCTCCTGCTTGAACAGCAGAAGGTGCGCCCCGCCGAAGCCCAGCAGCATGAGTAGCATGGCGTTGGCGCTGTCCACTCGCCGGCGCACGAGCATTTGTCGAATCGACGATGCCACTCCGACCGCCGCCAGCGCGACCACGGGGCTCGTGAATAACGCCATGCAGAGCTTCAGCTCTTGCTTCACCAATTGACGGTTGCCGATCGTTGGTCCCCAATCGAGTTGGTGGGAGAACCAGCCTTTGTTGATCGATCGTTGCATCTCGCTGAACACCCGCGGTCCTTTGAGCGAGTATGCGTGTGCCAGGTAAATGGCGAACGCCGACAGGGCAACGGAGAGCAGCATGGTCACGAGAACGGCACGGTCGTCGTTGTTCTGCACCGCGAGCCGGTAATGGAGGGGCAGAAGCACGAGCAGGTAATAACCGGGCCACGCCGTCATGGCTGCCAAGAACACAGACACGGCGAGGATCGCGAGATCTCGCGAGGTGCGCGTCTCCGTCCACCGGACGTACGCCAACACCGAGACGACGACCCAGCACAACTCGAACGCCTCGTGGTTGTACATTCGGCCGAAGTACAAGACCATCGGGCACAGGGAGAAAATCATCGTTGCGTACAGCGCCGTCGTGCGCTCGAAGAGCTTCCGTACCAATACGTAGAACGCGACCGTGGCCACGAGGGTGGCGGCGCACGCCGCGAGCCGAGCGACCCACTCGTGGATCCCGAAGAGACGATACAGCTCGGTCAGGACGATCGTGATGAGGATGCTGTGATGCGTGTAGTAGTCGACGGTCTGCGGCAGCGGGCCGGAGAAGTACGCCTGGCCGAAGCCGAGCGTCGCGTACCCGTACCGCAGGAAGTTGCGCGCAAAGACGCTCCAGATTGCGCCGTTCCAGTCGTGGTGACCCACCCATTGAACGGCGATGCGATGCAGCATGCCCGCGGTCGCGGTACTCAGGATTGCGCCCAGTGCGATCAGCTCGCCGCGGGAATATCGCTCTGCTCGTGGAACTTCTCGCGGCTGCGCGAGAGGTACTGGTCGAGGAGCTTCCTGCACGGAAAGGGCCACGAAGACGTTCGATCGCGAAAGGATTCTACGCCATCACGGGTATCATGCTCGTGAGATCCGCGCATTCGCGTTCATGCGCTGTGAGCTGTGAACACCGTTGCCAGACCGCGTCGGTCGCGTCGCGTTGTGAGCCCCGGCGTCGCGTCCGTCAGCGCACTCACGAGCTGCTCGCTGTCGAAGAGCGGCAGTCGGAAGCGGCCGGGCTCGAACTCGAGCGTTGCGATCGCGACACCGGGGGCGTTGAATAGGACGATAAGACCGTGCGTGAGAATACATCATTACGCAGATCGATCGTATAGCTTCTGAATACGCTGGCACTCGATTGCCGCGCGGCGGCACCGACTTGCGATTCCGGCACCCCTTCGGTAGCGTCCGCCGCGACCAGTGGTCCGACGCCCAACCTGAAAGACGAACGATGGATCTCCAACTATCCGACGAGCACATCAAGTTCCGCGACGAGCTTCGCGCCTGGCTCACGGCCAATGTGGGCCGGCCTTGGCGTGAGGAGCTGCGCGACCCGAATGCGACCGAGGACAGCCTGATCGAGCTGCGCCGCGTCTGGCAGCGGAAACTCTACCAGGCCGGCTACCTCGGCATGGACTGGCCCGCCGAGTGGGGCGGGCGCGGTGCGACCGAGGTCGAGAAGTCGATCTTCGAGGCCGAGACGGCGCGCGCTGATGCGCCGCCGATCCTCAACACCCTCGGCATCGGTCTCCTCGGCCCGGCGCTCATCCATCACGGCAGCGAGGCGCAACGCCGCCGCTTCATCCCGCCGATGCTTTCCGGAGAGGAGATCTGGTGCCAGGGCTTCAGCGAGCCGGGCGCCGGCAGCGACCTCGCGGCGCTGCGCACGAGCGCCGTCATCGACGGCGACCACTTCGTGCTGAACGGGCAGAAGATCTGGACGACGTTCGGGCCGTGGGCGGACTGGATCTTCGTCCTCGCCCGCACCGATCCGAAAGACCGCTACGGTGGCATCTCGTTCATCCTCGCGAAGCTCGACACACCCGGCATCACCGTGCGCCCGCTGCGCCAGATCACCGGCGAGAGCGAGTTCGGCGAAGTGTTCTTCGAGGACGCGCGCGTGCCGCGCGAGAACCTCGTCGGGCAGATCGGGGAAGGATGGCGGATCGCGATGACGGTCCTCGCATTCGAGCGCGGCGCGGGGAGTCTTGCCGCCGCCGAGCGGTACGGCCGCGATCTGCAGCTGCTCGCGAGCACGTGCAAGGAGATCGGCCGCGACGGCGCCGCGGTGCGCGAGAAGCTCGGGCGGCTGCTCGTCGAGAACGAGGTCCTGCGCGCGAACGGGCTGCGCATGCTCGCCAACCTCGCCGACGGCAAGGTTCCCGGCCCCGAATCTTCGATCGAGAAGATCTTCTGGAGCGAGTTCGACAAGCGCTTCCGCGAGACCGCGCTCGACATCCTCGGTCCCGGCGGCCAACTCCTGCGGCAGAGCGCCGAGGCGCGGCACGACGTCGACTGGGCGCGCGAGTTCCTGTGGTCGCGCGCCGGCACGATCTACTCCGGGTCGTCCGAAGTGCAGCGCAACATCATCTCGAAGCGCGTTCTCAACCTCCCCCAGGAGGGACGATGAAGTTCGAGCTGTCCGAAGACCAAGCGCTGCTGCGCAACTCGACGCGCGATTTTCTGACGAGCGAGCTGCCGCTCGAGAAGACGCGGAACGTCATGGAGCACGGCGCCGACGGTTATGAGGCGTCGGCGTGGCGGAGTCTCGCCGACATGGGTTACATCGGTCTCGCCCTGCCGGCGACCGTCGGCGGCCAGGGACTCGGTACGATCGAGCTCGCGATCGCCCTCGAGGAGATGGGGCGCGTGTGCGTGCCGGGGCCGTTCCTCGATGCCGTGCTCGCGGCGTCGCTCCTCGCTGCAGCGGGCGGTCAGGAGAAGCTCGCCGCCGATGTCGTCGCCGGCACGTCGCTCGTCACGATCGCGCGGCAGGACGCGCCCTTCAACGGCACCAATGGGCGCGCAACGGCGTTCGTGGCCGGCCGCGTCCGCGGTACGAAGTACTTCGTGCCGTTCGCCGCCAAGACCGACGCGCTCCTCGTCACGACCCCGCAAGGCATCGTCCTCGTGCGCGCCCCGTACGACGTCGTGCCGCTCCAGACGTTCGACCTCGGCCAGCGTTTCGGCGAGGTCGCGCTCGATCAGATAGGTACGCTCATCGGCGGCCCGGCGCTCCTCGAGCGTATCGATCTGCTCGGCGCCGTCGGCGCGAGCGCGATGATGCTCGGCATCATGAGCCGGGCGCTCGAGCTCACGCTGGAGTACGTGCAGACGCGGCAAGCGTTCAAGCGCCCGATCGGCGCGTTCCAGGCGCTGCAGCATCGCATGGCCGACATGCTCCTCAAGACGGAGTCGACACGCTCCGCGGTGTACCGCGCCGCGTGGTGCCTCGACACCGACGACCCGCAGACGGCGCTCGCCTGCGCTACCGCGAAAGCGTACGCCGGCGACGCCGCCCGTCTCGTCTGCGGCGAGGCCGTCCAGATGCACGGCGGTATCGGGTTCACCTGGGAGCTCGATTTGCACTTCTATTTCAAGCGCGCGAAGACCCTCGAGCAGTTCTACGGCGCGACCGAGGTGCAGCTGGAGCGGGCGCTGACGGCAGCGGGGTACTAAACCCACCTTTTCATATCGCCGCGGGCGCGCGTCGTCGCGTGACGTCGTGCACGCATCATTGCTTGTGGACGTTGCGGCTGCGTGGGGAGCCGCAGGTACGTCGTGGAAACGCGCGGTTTCGCGCTGTCCTGCCTGCTGACCGGTACGTATACTCGCCAGCTGCAGTATCGACGCATGGCCACGATCACCAGCCCGGGAGTTCGCAACTGGCAGCCACCTGCCCCCGCGCGCGCACGGGTTCCGATCGGCGATGCGTCGAACCTCTTCCTCTTCAGCGTCGATTACGAAGACGTGCGAGGTGAGCTCGTCGGCAGCTGGAACAATCCGGATCGACTCCCGACGATGACTGAGCGCTTTCTCGCCTTCCTGCAAGCTCACGACGTGACCGCCACGTTTTTCGTCTCCGGCGAGACTGCGGAAGCGCATCCCGAGCTCATCGCCGACATCATTTCGGCGGGCCATGAGATCGGCTGCCACGGCTGGCGACACGTGCCGATGGAGCGCTATCAAGCGACGCAGTTCAAGGACGACATTTCGAAAAGCTTGGACTGCTTGTATGACGCAGGCGCCAAACGGGTCGTCGGGTTCCGGGCTCCGTATCTGTCGCTCACGAAAGGCAGTGCGTGGGCGTATGGGGTCTTGGCGGATCTGCAGTTCGTCTACTCCAGCTCGGTCTTGCCGGGGCACACTCATCTCTACGGGTGGCCCGATTTCGGCGCCGGCATCAAGCCCGTCGCGGGAGTCTACGAGCTTCCCGTCAGCGTCGTGTCGCTGTCCGGGTATTCGCTGCCCTTCGCGAGCGGCGCGTGCTTCCGTACGGTTCCCTGGTTTCTGCTGCGAGCGATATTCGCCAAACGACGGAAAAGCAGCGGTCCCCTGATCGGGTACTTTCATCCTCAAGACATCGATACCGAGCAGGCCACGATTCGCTACGCGCAGTACGGCCGCGTCGGCAACATGGTGCTGCGCTGCAATCGCCGACAGGTGCTGGACAGGATCGGCGCCATCTTCAACGACGGATGGCGCGCGCTGCCCTACATCGAGTTCGTCGAGCGCCACCTGCGCTGCAGCACGACCGATCAGCGCGACGGCGCGGTTGGACGGCGGCCCGCTCCAGTCAGCGTACGGTGACCGCGGCGTTCCTCGCGAGAATCGTGGCGCGATTCTCGAGAAAATCGATCTCGCGCGGGTAGATGAACGCCGGCACACGTGGGGATCGTCGATCGAAGACGATGCGGTAGGAATACTCTTCGCCGAGGAGTGCGCGGAAGTACTCGTTGATCGACGGATACAGTTCGCTGCGCAGACCGGCCTCGACGAAGCGATCGTAATAGAGCGAGTCGATCACGAGATAATCGGGATTCCGTCTGGCGAGCGCGTCGCCGGCGTACCACCGCACGCGCTCCTCTCCAGCTTGGCGCGCGGCTTCCGAGCCGTTGATGAAGCTGTTTCCCGGAAAGACCTGCTGGAAGAGCCGCTCGCGGCCGGTGACGAACGGCATCGTGATCGCGTGCACGCGACCCGACTTGTCGGAGGGCGAGTAGATGTCGTACTCGACGGAGGCGTCGCGCGGCACGTGTTCGCGCATCCAGGCTTCGGTGGCGATACGGGGATCGGCGAGGAATCGCCTGCCGACGTAGGCGCTGCACACGACGTTGTACGCGACGAGGGCTCCGAGCAAGGCCGAGCGCAGCGTCGGGTACCGCCATCGCGCCCAGCACGGCGCCGACAGCATCATCCAGAAAGGTACGATCGGCAGCACGAAACGTGTCTCCAACCGCGGGAATGGCGCGAATTTGGCGTAGTAGAGCGCGCACACCGCGAGCGTCGACCAGAACGTCGCCTCCGCGGCGGTCATCCGCCGGCGGCGCACGACGACGTAGATCGCGATCAGACCGGCGCTCGCGAACACTGCGAACGCCGGAGCGCCGATGATGTCGACGATGCGGAGGAAGAACGCTCCCCAGCTGTGGCCCGTTTGTCCTTCGTACACGGGAGCGACCATGTAGTTGTAGAGGAAGTCCGACTTGAAGGCGTGGTGGTCGAGAACCGCAAACGGATTTCCGAACACGAATCCGACCGCGACCATTGCGAGGCCGAGCGCCAGGTTCATGTCGAACGCGATCCGGCGCCACGCGCGCCAGGTGCGCGGCGTATGCGCAGCGGCGGCCGGTCGCAGGACGTGCGCGACGACGATCGCGACACCGACACCGAGGCCGTTGTATTTGGTCGCGGTCGCGAGCCCGGTGCAGAGGCCGGCGAGCAGATAATTCGCCGTACGATCGTCGCGCACGATCGCGTCGCTGAAGTAGAACGCGACCAACATCCACCACATGACCGGCACATCGGCGGTCAGCTGGTGCACGAACGCGACCATCCCGGCGCTCGTCACGAACACGATGGCGATCGGCCGCGCCGCGACCGTGCCGTAGGCGCGCCGCACGATCGCGAAGACGAGGCCGGCGGAGCCGAGGAGCAGGCACGACACGAGAATCCGCGACCAGACGATCCGTGCCGTCATCGCGACGTCGGCCGGTACGTGCAGCGCGCGCGCGGCAATCGACAGCGGCAGCACCGCCAGGAAATAGTTGCAGTACGTGTAAAATGGCGGCTTCTCGAACCATCCGGGGTCGAATGGCGGCTTGCCGGGGGTGAAGAGCGGCAGGAACGCCATCGCGTCCGGGTGCAGCTGCCGTACGGTGACGCCGTAGAGGCACAGCAAGAATGTGATCGCGAGCGCGGTCACGAGCATGCGGTCCGTCGTCGCGGCGCGCCTTCGCATCAGTCGAGCCGCGGGACGATCACGTGCGCGGGCAGGACGGTCCACGGATCCACCCGAACCGCTCCCGATTCGAAAAATCGCGCGCAATCGCCGGACTCCAACAGCAGCCTGCGCGGGCGCTCGTCTTGGAGGACGAGCGCCAACGATGGCAACGCCCAGGTATCGACGATGGTGTACGGAGCGCGGTGCACCCACGTGAACTCGTCTGCGATCGTCTCGACGCAGCTCGTCCGCGCCGCCGCGAGCGTCCGCAGGAGTCTCGTGACCGTGTTGTGCCACAGGAGCGACTTGGCGACGACGACGAGCGCGAACACGATGGCGAGCACGGCTGCGAGCCGCATGCGCTCGCGGGTTTCGTCGGACGACGGCGCGGTTCCGCTGTCGAGCATCCCGATCAGCAGTATCCCGATCGCGACGAACAGCGTGAGCCCGGTCTTCAGCGGGAAAGCGCCGGTACCGACGAGATATTGCGACACCAGCAGGATCGCGGCCGCGATCGCGATCGTCGCGCTGCCACGGTACGCGAGCCGGCGCTGCGGCCCGTGCAGCGCCTTGGCGCGCCAACAGCTGCCGGCGATCGCGAGCGCGCTCATTAGGAGGATCGCGTTCTGCCAGCTGGTCGCGAAGAGGTACGTGCGCATCTCCTCGCCGCCGGTGAACCCCGACTCGTAGCTCGTCAAGCTGAGCAGGCTCATGACGATCCTGAGCAGGGCGGCGGCCACGTAGACGGCGCACGTCCATCGCGCCGCGCTCCGTACGTGCCCGCCGGCATATGCGGCGGCGACGGCGATGACCAGCAACAGGGGCGCGACGAGCGGATGCAGAAGCAGAACGATCGGCAAAAGGAGCGCCGTCAACACCCAATGGGCGCGGGTGCCGAGCAAGAGCACCGTCGAGAGCAACAGCGGGCAGCAGAGCTCGATGCCGATCAACAGCTCCGACACCCAGGAGAAGTTCACGAGGTTCACGAACAAGATCACCAGTGCCGGCCAGATCAGGAGATCCGGGCGGCGGCGGCGCACGATCAGCCACGAGAGCCCGAGCGCGACGAGGGGGACCATCGCGTAGCTCGCATCGAACGCCAACCGCACGAGCGGCAACGCCTTGGAATCGTCGAGACCGAGAATCGAGACCAGGCGCATCATCGCACGCGCCGGCACTTGCAGCAGCGCGACGCTCAGACGGTGGTGGCGGATCGCGGAGCGCGTGAGAAGAAGTTCGAAGAGATAGGACCCGCCGTCTTGGAAGAGTGGCAGCCCGCTGAGCGCCGCCGCGGCGATCCCGATGGCAACCGGCACGAAGATCGCGCCCGCCGACGCGTGCGTCGCCGGCGCGGTGATCTCGACGGGACGTCGAAGCGCCGCGCCGCGACGGTCGTCTGCTGGCCGGGTCGCAGTCACACGACGCGCTGGCGGCGATGCTCGGCGAGAAAGCGGGCGGGACCGGCGGCGGCGCCCGCGGCTTCGAGGAGGAGCAGGCGCATCGGTGCGGCGGCTTCACCCGCGATGCGGAGTCGGGCCGCGCGCAGGAACGGACCGACGAGCCAGCGCGCCGCCACGATGAGCGCGCGCAGGTCGCCGCCCTCGGCGACGCGCTTCGTGAGGAACGCGTACACGCCGACGCCGTAGCCGAAGATGCAGCGTCGCAGCTCGGCGTTGGTGTCGCGATGCCGGTGCCACACGAGCGCCTTCGGCGTGTAGGCGATCGCGAAACCGGCGTCGAGCGTGCGCGCGAACATGTCGTTCTCCTCCCCCGCGCAGGTGCGAGCGCCCGCGCCGAGCCGGGTGTCGAATCCGCCGAGCCGTAACGCCAGATCGCGGCGCAGCGCCATGTTGGCGCCGATTCCGACGACGCCGGCGGTCGCGGGCACGGTGTCGGCGGCGGTGAAGACGTGGGGCGCGAACCGGCGGCGATGCTGCGCGTACGCTTCGAACACATGCTGCGCCGTCGTGCGCAGCTCGATCGGCATCACCAAGCCGGTCACGCACGCGATGCGCTCGTCGGCGAACGGCTGCGCCAGTGCGTCGATCCAGCGCGTATCGGGTACCGCGTCGTCGTCGGTGAACGCCACGATCGCGTGGCGCGCCTCGCGCAGGCCGCAGTTCCGCGCGTAGCTGAGGCCGGCGCGCGGCTCGCGCACGTAGCGCACGGGATGGCGCGCGACAACGTCGGTGGTCGCAGCCGTCAGCGGGGCGTTGTCGACGACGATCACCTCGTGTCCGGCGGCGGCGATCGGCCGCAGCCCGTCGAGGCAGCGGGCGAGATCGGCCGCGCGCTCGCGGGTGCACACGACCACGGAGAGCGGCGTCGCGGCCGGCGGCGGCTCGGGAAGAGGGTCCGGCGGCGCCACCTGCGCCGTGACGATCTCGCGGACTCGTGCGGCGGAAATCGCGCCGCTGCCGTCGAGACTCGCGACGCCGATCGGCACGCCGTGCCAGCGGACGAGCGCGAGCACCTCGATCGTGCCGTCGGGCGGCACGATCGCCGCGGGCGCGCTCAGCTCGACGTCGGCGACGTGCGTTGCCACGTCTCGTCCTCGATCGTATCCGACGGCAGCCGCGAACCCTCGATGAATCCGCGCGCCCACCAGCACATGCCGAGAAAGCAGAGCCATGCGAGCTGTGGACGGCGCGCGACGAGCCCGCGCTCGATCGCGAGCGACGGGACGATCATGCGCAGAAACCGATACGGTACCAGTGCGGGCATGATCAGCATCGCCACGAGCGGCGAGCGCGCGAGCGCGCCGCCGCGGCCGCCGAGCACGCGCAGCACGCGGACATTCGCGAGCCCGAGCCGGCGTTGGTGCTGGAAGAACTGCCCGCGCTCGGTGCGGTGCATGTGCGCGACGACGATCTCCGGGTCGAGCGCAATGCGCGCGCCGCGCTCGCGCAGCGGTTGATGGAAGATCTGGTCCTCCATCGGGTAGTAGCCGCGCGGGAAGCCGCCCGCCGACCAGAATACGTCGCGCGGATACGCGACGGTGTTGGGAGAGAGATAGCCCATCGGCCGCACGGCGCCGCCGGGCAGGAACTCGCGGAACTCACAGATGTATCCCGCCCAGCTGACGAGCGTCTCGCCGTTGCCGTTCGCGGTCGCGCCGCCGATCGCGTCGTAGCCCTCCTCGACGCGTGCGACGAGACGGCGCAGCCAGTCGGGTTGCGCCATGCAGTCGGAATCGATGAAGGCGAGGATCTCGCCGCGCGCCTGCTCGGCGCCGCGGTTGCGCGCGGTTTCGGGTCCGGCGCGCTCGCCGAGATGGATGAGCTGCACCTGCGGAAACTCGCGTCGTACGATCGCCGGCGTCTCGTCCTGCGAGCTGTCGACGACGATGATCTCGAAGAAAAACGGCGCGTCCTGTTTCAGCAGCGCTGCGAGACACGAGCGGATCGTGCCGGCCGACGCGTACGAGGGGACGATGACCGAGCACCGGGGGCGCTCGACCGCCGCGCCCTCGCGCGCCGCCGTGTCGCCGTCGGGTGGCACGAGGCGTGACGTCGCTGCTCCGATGTCCCGTGCTCGCGGCGCGTGCGTCGTCATGCCGGCGTCGCGCTCGGTCACAGCAGACCCTCGCGTCGGTACCAGTTGACCGTCCGCTCGAGGCCCGTCGCGAGATCGACCGCCGGGACGAAGCCGAGCTCGCGCGCGGCGCGCTCGCCGCGATAGGCGCGGCTCTGCGTCATGAACGCGATGCGGCTGCGGGTGAGCGGCAGTCGTGCCGGCGGCACCCCCGGGACGGCCTCGAGCACGCGCGCGACGCTCCACGCGGCGGCATGCGGGATGTGCGTCCGCGGCAGGCGCCGGCCGACGGCGGTCGCGATCGCCGCGGCGAGGTCGCGAATCGCAACCGGCGTCGGGCCGACGAGGTGATACACGCGCGGCGACGCCGGCACGTGCGTCGCGCAGCGCACGAGACCCTCGCTCAGATCGTCGATGTAGACCGGATGCAGCAAGCTCTCCCCCGAGCCGACGACCCGATACCACCCGCGCGCGATGGCGCGAAACCAGCCGAGCAAGTGGAGGTCGCCGGGCCCGTAGACCAGCGCCGGGCGCGCGACCGCGAGCGGCAGACCGGCGTCGACTGCACGCGCGAGCGCCAGCCGCTCACCGGCCGCTTTGGAGCGCTCGTAGACGTTGCTCGGCGCGAGCGGCGCGTCCTCGTCGGCCGGCGCGTCGTGGGTCGGTCCGAGAACGCCGGTCGTGCTGCAGTGGACGACCGTGCAGCGCGCGCGCGTACATGCGTCGAGCACGTGACCCGTGCCTTCGACGTGCAGCGCCTCGTACGCGGCGTCGGCGACGCCGGGGACGAGCAGCTGCCCGGCGAGATGAAAGACGCACGTCGCATCCGCGACCGCGCGTGCGACCGCGTCACGGTCGAGGACGTCCGCGGCGACGACATCGGCATCGAGCGCGCGCAGCATCGCCACCCTGGTATCCGCACGTGCCAGCGTCGTCGGCCGCACGAGTGCGCGCACGGCGGCGCCGTGCGCGCGCAGCAGCGCGACGAGCGCCTGGCCGAGAAATCCGCTGGCGCCGGTCACGACGACCCGCGCCAGCACGCCCGCGGCCCCGTCAGCGCGCCATTCGGCGGCGCCGCCGGCGCTCACCGCGGCCGCGCGGAGGCGACGAGCCCTGCGGTCGCCGCTCCCTCGGGGCTCGTTGCCATCGCGGCGGCGGGGGCGATATCGACCTCGACCGCAGGGAGACCGCGGAACGCGACGATCCGCGTCGAGCTCACCGCCGCGTCGCCGCCGAACGCGCGCTCGACGTCGCGCGTGAGGCTGCGCGCGCGCTCGCTCGCGGGGACGTTCCCTTCGGGACGGACGACGAAGACGAGCCGGCACTGATCGTCGTTCCACCACAGCATCGTGCGCGTCTGGCGGGCGAGACGGCGGACACGGTGACGCGTCGCCGCCGACCACGTCGCGTCCGGCCGACACTCGAGGACGAGCGCCGCGAGCGGACGGTGCACCGGCTGGACCTGCTTCGTCGAGCGCGCCATCGGCCAGATGAACCCTTTGCGGCCGCCATCGGCGTCGCGCTTACCGAGAATCCGCCCGTAGCACTCGACGGCGGCGAGGACGGGAATCCACGGCGCGAGACGCGGCTCACTCGCGAGCAGCTCCCATGCGAGCGGCAACGCGCGTGTCAGGCTCAAGGACGCCGCCGCGTAGCCTTGCTCGCGCGCGAGCGCCAGATGGCCGCCGTAGATGCGGCGCCGCTGCAGGAGGAAGTCGGGCAGCGTCTGCGGGCCGCGGTTGAAGACGAGCGCCGCCGGCGCGTACACCAGGCGGTAGCCTTTGGCGTGGATCGCGGCCTCGAGCGCGACCTCGTCGGTCGCGGCGTCGGGCGGGATGCCCGCGATGACGTTGCGGAAGGCCACCATCTCGCCGAGCTTCGGCCGCCGCAGCGCCATCAGGTGGTGCAGCCGCCAGAGCATGTGGCTCATGCGGCCGAGCACCGTGTCGGGCGTGTCGACGGGGACGACCTGCGCCCCCGTCATGCCGACGGTCGGGTCGGCAAACGGCGCGACGAGGCACGAGATCGCGACGCGATCGGGCAGCGTGTCCGCCCCCGAGAGCACGATGACCTCGCCGCGCGCCTGCTTGATCAGACGGTTCACCGCGGCCGCCTTACCGGTACGCTCGGGCTCGACGTCGACGATCACGCGCGGGTCGCCGGCGGCGACGTGATGCGCGAGCTCGACCGTGCGATCGGTGCAGCCGCTCGCGATCACGATGATCTCGTCGATCGTGCAGCCGTCGAGCTCTTGATCGAGGAGCGCGCACAACGCCGGGCCGACGTTGCGCTCCTCGTTGTGCGCCATCATGCCGATCGTGCAGCGGATCACGACGCCCTCGCACGGCGCGCGCGCGCCTTGCTCTTGGCGAAATTGCGCGCGACGCGCAGCAAGCTCGGCGGATCGCACAGCATCGAGCTGTATGCGGCGTTCGCAAGCGGGCAGTGACACTCGCCGCGCTTGATGCTGGCGCGCAGCTCGTCGGCGCGCGTCGTTTCCCAGACAGGGCGGAAGTCGTACTCGGCCTCGCGGAGATTGCCCATCGGCTCGGCGCGGATGCAGCATGTCCACACGTCGCCGTTCGGCGCCACGTGCGCCGAGGCGATACCGGCGTAGCAGGGGAGCACTTGGCGCTGCTCGGCGAGCGTGCGGCGCGCGACATCGTAGTAGTGGCGGCGGAACGCCTGCGCGATCCCCGCGACGCCGTCCGCCGGCGTCGCGTCGGCGTCGGCGACGAGACGATCGACGACCCGCTGGTAGGCATCGGCCTCGGGTGTGATGTCGAGACCGATGGTGTCGAGCTCGACGCGCTCTTCCGCGAGCTCGGTGATGAAGGAGTCGGGTTGCAGCTCGCGACGGACGTGCTCGTGCAGCGCCTCGAACTCGCCGATGTTGAGACGCGACACGACGGTATGGATGCCGACCGTCAAGTTCGGTGCCTTCAGCGCCCGGACGCCGGCGTACGTCTCGCGCAGCTTGGCGTAGTTGCCGCGGACGCCGCGCAGCTCGTCGTGGCGCGCGCCGATGCCGTCGAGCGAAAGGTTGAGCACGATCTGCGCGTTCGGCGCCTCGCGCGTCAGGCGCTCGGTGCCCTCGACGACGCGCGAGGTGAGGATCGCGTTCGTCGGGATGTTGATGATGCCGGGACGGCACTCGCGGTAGGCGGCGAGGATGATGTCGATCAGATCGCGGCGCAGGAACGGCTCGCCGCCGCTGAACGTCAGCCAGTACGGGACGTGGCCGAGGCTGCGGAACGTGCGCTCGTACTCGTCGAGGGTGAAATCCTGGACGCGCTTCCGCCACACGTTGCAGGTCTGGCACGTCGAGTTGCAGCGATAGCTGACGCTGAACGTGAGATTCGTCGGCAGCGGCCGCAACCGCCCGGTACGCCGGGCGAGGTTGTAGAGTGGGGCGCGGAGGAGCGGTTTCAGCACGGCTTCCGACTCCTCACTCCGCTGTCTCTATGACGCCGTAGGCGCGACGCGACCAGATCCGCCGCGTGATGCGCATGCGCTCCTCGGCGGGGACGTGCGCGTACGCCTCGATGCCGAGCGCGCGCAGGTCGCGGAACTCGATGTGGGTCGCGCCGGCGTCGACGTGCGTCTCGCCGGCGACGATCGGCACGCCGGCGGCATTGTGGACGCGCAGCAGGAGGCGGAGCGGCCGTCCCGCGGATCGTGGCAGCTCGCCCGTCACTACGGGGATGCCGTCGTGATCGTTGCCGTCGGCGACGACGAGCGCTTCGGGCAGCGCGGCCGCGGCTTGCGTGCGACGATCGATGGCGGAGCGGAGGAGCAGGGGTTGCATGGGTGAGCCGCAGCGACGTGAATAGTCTCGTATTGTATATGCCGGGCCGCACCAGTGCCACGCCCAAGGGGCGCGGAGGGTGCAACGGTACGTGGCCGCCGGCCACGCGTCCGCCAATGCAGCCGCGCGGTCACGACCGATCAATCGACCGCGATCGGTAGCGAAAAGCCCTGCTTCAGATGACGAGCGCGAGCGCGACGTACCCGAGCCACGCGCCGAGGAGCGCGGCGCCGTTGATCGAGTTGATCGCGGTCCACGCAGCGCCCGTCACCCCGAAGGTGTTCAGCGTCGTATCGGTCGCAGCATAGTTCAGGAGCGGAATCGCGAGCAGCACCAGCAGCACGAACCACGTCGCCCGGCCCGCGCGCGCCGGAAGCGCGTCGTCAGCCAGCGCGAGCCCGACGATCGGCGCCGCGAGAAACAGCAGATCGTACGATTGGTGATGGATGCAGAGTAACGTCGCGAGACAGGTCACGGCGAGGCTGACGTGACGCGCCGCCGGCGTGGCCTGTCGATGCAGGCGCAGCAATGCGACCGCGCTGCCGCCGAGGATGAGCAAGCTCGTCGCGATCTTCGCCGCGAGCCCGAGGTCGCTGCCCGCGAACCGTCCGAAGAACGCCCACGCGTCGACGCGAAGCCAGCTCGACGTCGGCAGCACGATGACGCTGGTGTTCCAGCCCTCGAAGTTCTGTTGCGCCGCTGCGAGCACGGCTGCGAGCGCGCCGGGCGTCGCCGCGAGCACGACGAGACCAACGAGCGCGCCGAGTCCCGCGAGCGCGGCGCCGATCAGCACCGGACGCGTGTCGCGGCGCAAGAGCATCAGCACGGCGAGCGGCGCGATCCAGTTGGGCTTGATGCTGCTCAGGACGAGCCCGGCGGCGGCGACCCACGGCCGCGTGCGCGCCCAGTGCAGGGCGATGTACGCCCCGATCACGATCGGCAGCGTCGTTTGGCCGAGCAGCAGGTTCTGGTGGCCGGGACGACTCGCGAGCAAGGCGGCCGCGACCGCAAGCACGCGCGGCGCGTCGCCCGGCGCTCCGCTCAGGACGAGCGCGAGCCACGCGAGCACGACCGTCAGCGCAATCGTCGTGAGAAAGTATGCGAGCTCGGCGGTACGGTACGGCAACAGCCCGAACGGCAGGTGGACGAGAAACGTGATCGGCGAGTACACCGGGAAGCCGTTGCCGATCGGATACGTCCGCAGCACGTGCTCGTAGTCGTACGGGTCCTTGCCGTCGAGGAACGCGCGCTCCGGGTAGTACACCGCGTCGCGAAAGTCCGAGAGCCCCCAGTCCGTGCCGTTGGGCGCGCCGGGAACATTCAGCTTGCTGACGGCGCGCGCCGAGAGCACGCCGACGACGGCGAGGAACGCGACGAGCGCCAGCGCGAGGCGTCTCTGACCAGCCGGCGCAGCATCGGCGACCCGCGCGCTCGCGGCGATCGGCGCCGCATCGATGTCGTCGCCCTGGGTCGTGAGGGAGCTCGGCATGCGCGCGCGTCCGCTCGGAGCGCGAGATCCATGCAAGCCGAATCGAGCCGACATGACAAGCCACAAATGACTTCCTGCAGGAGCCGGATGCGCCGCTGTTGCATTCTGCCGCAGCCGCGATCCGTCGATGGCGCAAGCGCTACGGGGTCGGCGGACGAGCGGCCGAACGGGGGTGGCGACTCGCGGCGAGGGCGTCGAGCACCTCGAGGACACGTGCGGTGTCGTCGTACCGCAGCGTCTGCCAGCCGAGCGCGCGTGCCGGCTTCAAGTTCACGCCGAGGTCGTCGAGGAAGAATATCGCATCGTGCGCGAGCCCGAGACGGGTGCGCGTGAGCTCGTAGATCGCCGGCTCCGGCTTGCGAATGCCGACCTCGGACGAGTCGATCACGACGTCGAACAGCGCCGCGAGGTCGAGCAGGCTCCGCCAGCCGTCGCGCCACTCGGGGATGTTGTTGGTGAGGAGCGCCGTCGGCATGACGGCGTGGACGCGCGCCGCCGCGGCGACGATCTCGTGCCGCAGCCGCTGGCCCGCATCGCCGGCCATGTCGCCCATGAAGTTGCGCGCATCGAGGTCCGAGACCCGGCCGCCGGCGGCGGCGACGAGCTCGCGCAGGCGCCCGACGAAGCGCTCGAACGGCAGCTCGCCGCGCTCACACGCCGACCACAGACCGGCCTCGTGGAAGAGCTCGCTGCGGATGGCGTCCCACGCGTCCGCCGCGAGACCGTGGCGCGCGCCGAAGCCGCGCACGGACTCGACGCCGCCGGCGAGGAACACGCCGCCGAGGTCGAACACCGCCGCCTCGACCCGGCGCGGCTCGATGCCGTGGACCAGTGCCGTCACGACGCGCCGAGCGAGCGGATGAAGCGCCGCAGGTAGATGGCGAGCCCGACCGCCGCCGTCGTCCCCGCCACGCTCCACGCGAGCGCTTGCTCCTCGCCCGAGCGCGTATAATCCGCGAGCTCCCACAGCGCGTAGATCAAGAAGAACCCAATCGCCGTGGCGATCAGGATCTTGTGGGCGGTCGCGACGGACATCGCTCGTTTCCTAGCCTCGTCTCGCCTGCGCGCGCAACCGGACGTCTAAAGAGCGTCGACGCATGCGGCGGCGAGCGTTCCACGCCGCGCGAACGACCCAGCGCGCTTGCCGGTGCACCGAGCGTGGCGTATTCCGACCGCTGCGCGGCCAGGCGCTCCCGCGGCCGCGTTCGAGGAGGACCACCATGGCGACGACGTACGAAGCTTTCGCGATCGATCGACACGAGCACGTCGGCACGCTCTGGCTGGCGAACGCCGAGCGGCGGAACGCCATGGGGCCGGCGTTCTGGGACGAGCTGCCGCGTGCGGTCGCCGAGCTCGACGCCGACGACGCGATTCGCGCCGTCGTGCTCGCGGCGCGCGGTCCGCACTTCACGGTCGGCTTGGATCTCAAGTCGATGGGCGGCGGTATCGCGGAGGGCGGCGGCGGTGTCGCCGGGCGGCGGCGGCTCCTCGACACGATCGCGCGGCTGCAAGGATCGGTCACCGCCATCGCCCGCTGCTCGAAGCCGGTCGTCGCGGCAATCCACGGTTGGTGCATCGGCGGCGGCATCGATCTCATCACCGCGTGCGACGTCCGCATTGCCGCCGCCGACGCGGTCTTCAGCATTCGCGAGACGCGTATGGCGATGGTCGCTGATGTCGGCACGCTGCAGCGGCTTCCCGGCATCATCGCGCGCGGTCACGTCGCGGAGCTGGCGTTCACGGGCGACGATTTCGGCGCCGAGCGGGCGCGCGAGATCGGCTTGGTGAACAGCGTCCACGCCGATCAGACGGCGGTGGTCGACGCCGCGCACGCCATGGCGGCGCGCATCGCCGCGAACTCGCCGCTCGCCGTCACCGGTACGAAGAAGGTCCTCGCGTACTGCGCGGGCAAGAGCATCGAGGATGGTCTCGAGTACGTCGCCGCGTGGAACGCGGCCTTCGTCGCGAGCGAGGATCTCGGTGAGGCGATCAGCGCCTTCTTCGAGAAGCGCGCCCCCCGGTTCCGCGGCCGCTGACGTTCGTCACAGCGGACGACGTTGTCCGCGCGCGATTGCGGCTTTTGCTGTCGGCCCGCCTTGTGGCACACTCGCTCGCGCGCGCTCGTAGCGCACTCGCCCGTCGGAGGAGGAAGCCATGGCCATCGAGCAGCACTTGTCGCGTGAGTTCCTGCGTGTCGTCGAGGAAGCGGCGATCGCCGCGTCGCGTACCATGGGGCAGGGCGACCGCAAGTACGCCGATCAGTGCGCGGTCGAGGCGATGCGGCACTCGATGGATACGCTGCCGATGCGCGGTACGGTCGTCATCGGCGAAGGCGAGCGCGACGAGGCGCCGATGCTCTTCATCGGCGAGAAGGTCGGACGCCAGCACGCCGAGGATCCGGAGGTCGACATCGCGGTCGATCCGCTCGAGGGGACGAATCTCTGTGCTACCGGTGAGGGGAACTCGATCGCGGTCCTCGCCGCCGCGAACAAAGGCGGCCTTCTCCATGCGCCGGATTGCTACATGGAGAAGATCATCGTCGGCCCGGCGGCGAAGGGCGCGGTCCACCTCGACGCGACACCGAAGGAGAACCTGACGGCGATCGCGAAACGCCTCGGCCGCGGCGTGAAAGACCTGGTCGTGATCGTGCTCGACCGCCCGCGTCACGAGAAGCTGATCGAGGACATCCGCACCGCCGGCGCGCGCATCCGCCTCATTTCCGACGGCGATCTCTCCGCCGGCATCGCGGCAGCCGTCCGGCGCACGAACGTGCACGCGGTCATGGGCACCGGTGGCGCCCCCGAGGGCGTCCTCGCGGCCGCGGCGATCCGTTGCCTGAACGGCGGCATGCAGGGCCGCCTCGTGCCGACGAAGGACGGCCAAGAGGAGCGCATGCGCGCGATGGGCATCACCGATCCGAAGCGCATCTTCACCGAGCGCGACCTCGCCCCTGGCCCCGAGATCATGTTCGCCGCCAGCGGCGTGACCGACGGCAGCTTCATGCGCGGCGTCCGCTTCTTCGGCCACGGCTGCCGCACGAGCTCGCTCATCATGTCGCTCAGCGATCACATGATCCGGTTCATCGACACGGTCCGCCTCGACGGCACGCCGGACGTCGTCGTCGAGTTCTGAGCGGGTGCTCCGCGGCCCGTGAAGACCGAGCGCCGCCCCGAGCTCACCGCAGGAGCGGTTCGAGGTGGCGCTTCACGGCCGATGCGAGTGCGCGATTCACTGCAGGGCCGTAATGAGTCCGATCGTATCCGCGATCGATCTGCTCCGGCGCCATTTCCGTCAGCGCCGGTGCGAGATCGATGCAGGTGATCCCGGCACAAAGCGTCTCCACGATTCGTCGCCAATGACTCGCATCGCGACGGAGGTGCGGAACTTCGTGCGGCTCGGGCAGGAACGCGAGGATGAAGCGGCGGCCGTGCGCGCGGGTCTCATCGCGCATCGTCTCGAAGATCTTGCGCGATACCTGCATCGCTTCCGAATCGAGGTCGATGTGCTCGACGCGCATGCTGCGCAGCAGCGCTGCGCGCTCGTGCGTGACGTACAGCGTGGCGGCGATCTTCCACAGTACGAGATCGCCGACCAGTGATGGAATTTCGTGTCGGGCCGCGAAGTAGAAACGGTCGTACGCGCGGAGATGCCGCTGCAGCGGCTCACTCAGGCCGCGCGCGTTCGCGACGTACACGTCCGAGGGGACGCCGTACGGGCCGCGCACGAGGACGAGCCGCCCGTTGTCGACGACGAACCGCGGCATGACGATGTACGAATTCCAGCTGCGGCGCGCGAGGGAGCGAATAGTGTTGACGTCGCGCCAGAGATCGGCGCCGGGGACGAACACGAGCATCGCGAGCGAGTAATCGATCGAGCCGGTGACCTCGCGGAAGCGCAGCAGCGCTTGTCCCATGCTGTAACCGTCGACGGCGAGATCCACGACATCGATGTCCGCCATGGCGCCGAGCACCGTCGGCCACGCCTCCTCCTGCCGGACGCGGCTCCCGCTCGCGTATGACTCGCCGAAGATCAGGAGCCGCGGCTTCCCGGGCAGCTGATGCGGCGTCGTATCGTTCGTCGCGCGCGCGCCGATGTCGTTCCATACCCACCAGCCGCGCGGCGACGTGGCACGCTCGAGCGGCGCATAGCCGAGAAGCGGATCCTCGCGGAAGATGCCCTGGAGATCGGCCGACGAGACGGTGCTCGCGGTGCCCTCGGGCTCGCACACGACGGGATCGTCGGTCGGTTGCGGCGCCCTCGCGTCATCGCGAGCGTCTCGCGGCGAAGCCATGGGCGCCGGCGACGGGACGACGCGGACAGGCGGGAGCTCGCGGCCGAAAAGCGTCCCGTACGACATCGACGACGGTCGGATGAGCAGCCGGACGGCGCCCTCGAAGAGCGCGACCGACAGCACCGCGGAAGCGAGCAGGAGCGCGAGCTTCCCCGCCATGAGCGCTCCGGGAGGCGCTCAGTACGCGTTTTGCAACGAGGCGTCGAGGACGAGGGCGCGATGGCGCTTCTCCGGCACGAACCCCTTGTCGACGAGCCACGCGACGGTGCGGCGAAGGGTGTCGCGCGCCGAGCGGTACGTGTAGCCGAGCTCACGCTCGGCGTGCGCACTGTCGAAGTAGCCGTACTTGCCTGCGAACTCGTCGACTTGGCTGCGGTCGAGGAGCGGCCGCGCGCCGGTCACCTTGCTCGCGAGCTCCATCGCGCCGGCGAGCACACGCAGCACCGGGACCGGCAGCTTGATCGTCGCCGCCTTCACGCCGGTGAGCTCCGACAGCAGATCGAAGAGGCCCTGCACGGTGACGTTCTCGCCCGAGACGATGTAGCGCTCGCAGTCACCGCCGCGGTCCATCGCGAGCAGGGCGCCGCGCGCGACGTCCTCGACGTCGACCACACCGAATCCGCCCTCGAAGTAGACCGGTGTGCCGCGCTCGATGAAGTCGGCGACCTGGCGGACGGACTCGCTGATCTTCCAGAACCGCGGCCCGAGAATGAAGCCGGGGTGGATCGAGCTGAGCGGCAGCTTGGTGCGGCGCGCGATCGCGAAGGCTTCGTGCTCGGCGGCGATCTTGCCGCGCACGTAGTGGGTGTGCGGGTTGGTGTTGAAGTGGGTCTCGTCGAGCGAGCGATCGGGCGCGTCGCGGAAGCCCATGGTGCTGGTCGTGCTGGTGTAGAGCACCCTCTCGACGCCGGCTTTCGCCGCCGCCTCGAGGACGTGGCGCGTGCCCTCGACGCTCGGCTCGATGATGTCGCGCTCCGGATCGCGCGACCAGCAGACGTTGTTGCCGACGTGGCCGTTGGCGCCGGTCACCAAGGTGGGCTTCATGGAGGAGCTCCTCTCGAGGGGTGGTGGCCTCCTCTGTGGTGCCGACGCAGGCGGAAGTCAAATCCGAAACCCACCGGCACCGCAGTCGGGCGCCATCGCTTGATCGGGCGTTCACCGCGCGGTAGCCGATCGCTCGCATGCCGCGCGTGTCGATCGTCATCGTGAACTACAACGGCGGTGCCCTCCTGCGCGAGTGCGTGATGAGCGTCGCGGCGCAGACGCATCGCGACTTCGAGACGATCGTCGTCGACAACGGCTCGACGGACGACTCCCTCGATATCGCGCGCGGCGCCCTCGGCGCGGCGACGATCGTCCGTCTCGACACCAATGCCGGCTTTGCACGCGGCAACAACCTCGGCATCGGCCGCGCGACCGGGGACCTCGTCCTCACCCTCAACAACGACGCGCGCCTCGAGCCGACGTGCCTCGCGGAGCTCGTCGCCGCCGCCGACCGCCACCCGCAGGCGGGGATGTTCGCGCCGCGGATCCTCGTCTCGACGGACCAAACACGCATCGACTCCGCGGGTCTCCTCCTCTACGTCGACGGCGTCTATCGGGCGCGTGGCTGGCAGGAGCTCGACGGGCCGCGCTTCGCCGAGGAGACCGAGGTGCTCTTCCCCTGCGCGTCCGTCGCCGTGTATCGCCGCGCGATGCTCGACGACGTCGGGCTCTTCGACGAGGACTACTTCCTCTATCTCGAGGACGGCGATCTCGGAATGCGGGGCCGGCTGCGCGGATGGGCGTGCCGGTACGTGCCGACGGCGGTCGCCTATCACCTCAAGAGCTCGACCGCGGGGAAGCATTCGAAGGTGAAGGCGTACTACGTCGAGCGCAATCGCGTCTTCAATCTCATCAAGCACACGCCGCTGCCGATCGTCGCGGTGAGCCCGCTCGCGACGGTGTATCGCTACGCGTTGCAGGCGTTCGCGGCGCTGACGGGACGCGGCGCCTCGGGGGGATTCGTCCGCGACTACTCGCGCCGCGAGCTGCTCGGGATCCTGCTGCGCAGCTACGCGAGCGCGCTCCGCGCCGCGCCGGTGATGTGGCGCAAGCGGCGCGCGATCTACGCCCGCCGCCGGCTCTCCCGCCGCGAGATCTATGCGCTCTTCGTCCGCTACCGCCTGCCGGCGCGCGATCTCGCGTTCAAGGACTGAGCTCGTGCGCGGCGCGCCCGCGCCGATGGATGCGCCGTCAGGCCGTCAGCGGCAGCGTGACGCGCGGCCCGACGCCGCGAATGTCGGAGAGGATGCCGAGCTTGCGATAGCGGCCCTCGGTGCGCTCGGTGACGAGACCGAGACGGGAAAGGTTCGGCATGACCGTGTGCATGTAGACTTCGCTGTTGATGTCGTGCCAGTTCGGCAGGCCGTGCACGACGCGCACGCACGCCTCCGGATCGAGGCCGTACTTGGGCGCGAGGTCGTGCAGCATGTCGAGCTGCTGGTTCGCGTTCAGCGCCTCCAGCACCTCGAAGGCGAACTCCTCGAACTCGACCATCTCCTCCGGCGTCGCGTCCTCGACGAGACGCCGCATCGTGAGAATGCCGAACGCGGCGTGGCGCGCCTCGTCGAGCTCGACGCGGCGGAGCATCTCCTTCAAGAGCGGGTTCGTCGTCATCTGCTTGATGATGTCGAAGATGCCGACCGCGACGCCCTCGAAGAGGCACTGCATGCCGAGCGTCTTCAGCTTCCACGTCCGCGCCTCGAGGAGCTTGTCGAGGAGGAACTTGATCGTCGGGCTGACGGGGTAGAGCACGCCCATCTTCCGCGACAGGAACTTCGAGATCACCTCGACGTGGCGTACCTCGTCGATCACCTGCGAGCCGGCGTACCACTTCTGGTCCATCGTCGGGCACGCGTTGGTGAGCTGGCCGCAGAGCTGCAGCGCCGCCTGCTCGCCGTGGAGGAGCTGCGACATCGTGTGCGAGAACTCGTCCCACGCCGCCTCGCGACAGGTGTCGTCGTCGGCGCCGACGCTCGCCAGCACGCCGGCGAGGAGCGACGCGCCCTCTTTCGGCAGGAACCATTCGTCGCGCGGCATCGGGATCGACCAATCGAGGTCGGTCTCGGCGTTCCACTGCGCGCGCTTGCCGCGCTCGTAGAGCTCGCGCAGCTCCGAGACCTCACTGCCGTACTCCCACGTCCAGTGGAGCGCCAGCGGGACCTCGACGTCAACGCGCCGGCGTAGCGCGGCGATCTGCTCCTCGTCGACGTGCTCGAGGATCTCGAAGTCTTCGATCATGCGGCGTTGCGCGGGCATCAGCTTTTCCATCGGACACTCCTCGAAATTTCGCGACGAGCTCGCCGGCCAAACGGCGGAGTCGTCGCAGGTGGATGGCATCGGCGTCGGCGAGCAATTGGTCATCGGCGCCGTAGAGCAACGAGACGAGCATGGTGGCGATGTCGACGTTGGCGTCGTGACGGCGTACGCGGTCGGGCAGCCGATCGAGCAGCGCGGTGAGCTCCGCGATCATGTATGCCGTGAGCTCGGCGAGTCGTCGTCGCAGCTGCGGCCGCCGCAGCCCCGCGACGCCGATCTCCGCGAACAGCACGCTGCTGGCGCGATCCGTCGGCAGCTCCAAGAACAGGAAGTCGAGCGCGCGCTCGAGCGCCCGCTCCGGGTCGAGGACGTCGAGCTCGGCCTTGATCGGTCCGCGCGCGTCGTCGACGATTTGATCGACGGCGGCGATGAGCAGGTCTTCCTTCGACGTGAAGTAGTGGTGGACGAGCCCGGCGGGCAGATCCGCCTCGGCGGCGATGCGCTGCACCGACGCCTCGGCGAGGCCGTGCTTCACGATCGCGGCGCGCAGCCCGTCGATGATCTGCCGGCGGCGCGGCTCCGCGAGACTCGGACGACCCATGAGTAGATTGGTTAGCAGACCAACCTATCAACGTCAACGGGCATGTTTCGATGTGACGATTGTCCTGGGCAGGAGGGCGGCGGCGATCGCCGACTTTTGGCGTCGCGAGCCGTCTGGTAGGTTCCTGCCGTGAATGGCGCCGCGCCGACAGTGCGCGCGCGCCGAGAGCCCTCGCGTGTTGCTGAGTCGCTTACCGGACGGCCAACCGGAGATCTTCGCGTCGATCCAAGGCGAAGGAGTCACCTGCGGGGTGCCCAGCGTCTTCGTGCGACTCTCGCTCTGCAATCTCGCGTGCACGTGGTGTTTCGTTCCCGAGACGCCGATCTTGATGGCGGACTGGTCGTGGCGCCCGTTGAGTGCGATTGGTCTGGGTGCACACGTCCTCGGGGTGCAACGACCCGCGAAAGTCGGTGGTCATCTGCGGCTGGTCCGGGCAGTCGTTACGGCGCGGCACGTTCGCGAAGCGCCGACCGCATGGATCAACGGTCACTTACGGTGTACGCCCGACCACAAGTTCTGGCTTACGGGCAAGGACAACGATGGTCGATCCGGCGTATATTCGGGTTGGCGCGAGGTGGAGCGCGCCGTCGGCCGCCGAGCGCTGTTTACGACCGACCCCGTTGCGCTGGAAGGGGAGCTTTACCGACGTGGTTGGGTCGCCGGCATGGCCGATGGCGACGGGTGTTTTTGGACTCTCCGATATCGTCGCGGGTATCGCCGGTTTCGCCTCGCTCTCAAAGACACTGCGCTCATCGCGCGCGCGGGCGAATTTGCCGACGGGGCGGGTTTCCGTCTGCGTGAGGGTACGCACTCTCATACGGGCTTCAAAGGACGGGAATCGATGCCCGCTCTGTGGCTGACAGACGACCGTGAGACGCGGAGCTTCGAGCGTTGGGTCGAGGAGGACATCGATCACCAGTCATGGCGCGCTGGCTACCTCGGTGGGATCCTCGATGCTGAAGGAAGCTCATCGGGAAATGTCCTTCGGATCGCGCAGTCTTCTGAAGTGAGCGCGAGTCGACAGACGCGATCGCGAATTCAACGCGTCCTGAATGACCTCGGAATCGTCTTCTCCGCCGAGCGCGCCGGATTTTATCTTCATCGCTCCAACGGAGCCGGTTGGCGTGTTCTGTCCCTTGCCCGACCCGCGAAGCGAACTCTGCTCGAGGACGGACTCGGCCACCATCCGCATGCGAGTCGCGACATCCATAGCGTCGAACCGTCCGGACACACGGAGCCTGTCGTTACGCTCACGACCAGCGCCGGTTCGTTCATTGCCGGTGGTTACGTCGTGAAGAATTGCGACACGAAGTATACGTGGGATTGGGCGCATTTCGACCGCGACTCGGAGACGATCAACGTCACGCCGGAGCGCGTTGCGCGATCCGTCTCGGACCACGCTCAGGGGGGAGCGAAGAACGTCGTCATTACCGGCGGCGAGCCCTTGTTGCAGCAGCGTGAGCTCGCGCAGCTCGCCCGACGGCTCCACTACGAGGGTCTGCGCATCGAAATCGAAACGAACGGCACGATCGCGCCCGCGGAACCGCTCGCTGCTTACGTCGATCAGTGGAACGTGTCGCCCAAGATCGCTAGCTCTGGGAATGCGGCGAGGGAGAGCGAACGCCCCGACGTGATCGCATGGTTCGCCGGTCGTGCGAACACGTACTTCAAGTTCGTGGTCGTCGATCCGCCGGACGTCGACGACGTCATCGCCTTCGCGAAGCGATACAAAATCCCCTCGAATCGGGTCATTCTCATGCCCGAAGGTATCGAGCCACCGACTCTCGCGAAGCGATCGCAATGGCTCGTCGAGCGATGCCGCGACACCGGCTTTCGCCTCGGGACCCGGCTCCACGTTCTTCTATGGGGCGCTGAACGGGGGCGTTGAGCTCGCAACCGGTGATCGCCGCGCTGAACGACGCCCTGTAGCGTCGCGCCGTGAACCCTCCTCGACGTCCGTGATCGTCGAACCGACGGACGTCGACGAGACAGCGGCCTTCGCCGAGCGCTACGAGATCGCGCCCGCTCGGATCATGCTCATGGCTGAAGGCGTCGCGTCGCGTGTCCTCGCCGAGCTACTGATCGCGAATGCCCTCCAGCACCGGGCGTCGCGTCGCCCGCGTCGCTGCGGCCCAGCCGGCGGCGGCGGTGACCAGCAGCACGACCGCGAGGCTGGTTGCGCTGCGGAGACCGGCGAATGCGAAGGTCAGATCGTAGCCGATGAGACGGGGGATCAGGATCCGCACCCACATCCACGACGTCACGACGCCGAGGACGAGGCCGAGCACGGTCGCAAGCGCGCCGAGGGTCATCGACTCGAGGACGACCGTGTGACGTACCGACCGCTCGGTGGCGCCGATCAATCGCAGGACGGAGAGCTCTCGTCGTCGCTCGATGATGCCGGAGACGAGCAGATCGAAGATTCCGGCGACGGTGACGATTACGACGAGGACTTGCATCGCGTCGACGAACGCGAACGCACGCCGGATCTTGTCCTCGTGATACGCGATGTTGTCCCGCAGCGTGAGTATCTTGAGAAGATGCCGCGCCCCGAGTTGCGCCGTGAGGCGATCGCGCGCCTCCTGCGCGTCGACGCCGGGGTCGAGATAGACGTTCACCCGCGTGATGGTCGGATCGCCCCACCACGCGTCGTACAACGACCGGGTCAGGATGATCGACCCGGAGTTCGAGGTCATGTCGACGATCAGGCCGACGACGGGGAGCGTATGGATTCCGCGCGGCGTCTCGAGGTCGAGCCGGTCGCCGACGCGAACGTCGAAGCGGTCGGCGAAGCTCGTGGAAACCGCCACCGCATCGCCGTTGGCGAGCGCGCCGCGGGCGCGCAGGCGGTCACCACCGCGCCAGAGCGCCGGGCCCAGACGCGCTAGGCGGTCGGGCTCGAGCACGAGAAGACCCACGCGCCAACCGCGGTACGCTTGCCCGGACACGACCCGCGCGGTCTCGACGCGTCGCACGCCGGGAACGTGTGCGACCTCGTCGGCGACGCTGGGCGCGAGCGGCGTCTCCAGCCATCCGCCCTCGGTGGCGACGGCACTGACCGTGAGATCGCCGTCGTGGAGCTCGCGCACGAACTGGTCGGCGGTTACGAGATAGCTGGCAGTCACCGTGACCAACGTCACTGCAATCCCCGCGACCAGGCCGATCGCGGCAACGGTGACGCCGCCGCGGATCGGCGCGCGCGCGACGTTCGCCGCGGCGACGGTGCCGGAGACGCCGAACAGCCGCGGTAGCGCTCGACCGACGAGGCCGCCGAGTCGGCTGGTCACGAGCATACCCGCGAGGAGCGTGGCCGTGGTGAACAGTGACGAGCCGGCGGCGTCGAGCGCGGCGATCCGCCAGTGCTCTCCGGCGAGGAGGACCATCGCGCTCAGCACGATGAGCGCGACACCGGCGATCGCGAGCGCTCGGGTCGGAAGGTGTTCGGCGATCTCGGTGCCGCCCCGTGCAACCGTCAGCGGATCGAGGCGCGCGGCACGCCGCGCCGGCATCCATGCCGCCGCCACGGCGACCACGATGCCGACGATGCCGGCGATTGCCGCGTGGCTCCGCGCGACCGTCAGCTCGGGAACGAAGAACCGCATCTGCACCATCGTCCCCATCACGGTGCCGAAAAACGTGAGCAGCACGCGCGCGAGGACGATGCCGAGCAGCACGCCGGCGACCGCGCCGCCGGCGCCGAGGACCGCCGCCTCGGTGACGAGCAGTCGGCGCAACTGACTCGCGTCGCCGCCGAGGAGACGAAGCGCCCCGACCGTCGGCAGCCGTTGCATCACACCGGTAGCGGTCGCGTTGTAGACGATGAAGAGGCCGGCGAGCACGCAGAGCATGCTGATGCCCATCAGCGTCGCCTGGAGGCTCGCAAGGATGTCCTCGTACCGTCCGGCGCGGGCGCCGGGGACGCCGATCGTCAGGCTCGGCGGCAGCGCCGCCGCGAGCCGTGCGCGCACCGCGCTCGCGTCCGTCCCGGGGCGCAACGTGACGTCGAGCTGGTCGATGCGGTCCTGTTTCACCAGCTCCGTTTGTGCCGCGGCGAGATCCATCACGACCAGCTGTTCGCCGAGAATGCGGGCGACGCCGTCGGAGGCGAGGAGCCCGCGGACGACGAACGTGTCGCGCCCGCGCGGCGTCGCGAGGCGGACCGTCGATCCGACGTCCAGCCGAAGCCGCGTCGCGAGCCTCTCCGCGACGAGCACCGCGTGCGGATCGCTCAACGCCTCGAGGGCCGCGCGCCGGCCGGTCGTGAGGCGCACGCCATAGCGCGCGAGGTCGTCCTCGGCCGTCAGCTCGGCGCCGAAGAGCTGCACCGGATCGCTCGCGTCGTCGCCGAGCACCACGGTGCCGCGCACGAGCGGCACGGCCAGCGCGACGTCGGGATCGCGGCGCACGACGTCGGCGACGTCCTCGGGAAACCCGACCTCACCGATGCCGAGCGTCACCTCGAGGTCGGCGGGGCCTGCGAGCGCGGTGAAGGTCTGTCGAAATCCCGTGATGACGCTCGCGTTCATCACGTCGAAGGCGACCATCAGCGCGATGCCGGTCGCGACGCCGGCGACGATCAGCAGCGCGCGTCCGGCGTGCGCGCGATGCTCGCGCACGCTCACCGCGCGAAAGAGGCGAAGCACGCTTCGGCGTCGCATGAGACACGCCGTCGGTCAAAGGAAGGCGGTATTTCTCGGCCTTTCTATTCCGTTCCGGAATGGCGGACCGCCGAGGCCGGGGACATCGCGCGTAGTTGACGTCGGACAACTCGCCGGCGCCCGCGGGAATGAATGCGCTGGTTGCTGTTGTGACCAGATGAGGTCATCATCAAACCATGCGGCGAACGAAGGTGTCCGAGCTGAAGGCTCATCTGAGCGAAGTGCTCGCCGACGTACGCGGCGGCGCCACGGTGGTCGTCTGCGACCGGAACACTCCCATCGCGCGTCTGGTGCCATTCGAGGAGGCGGCCGCCGGAGATCTCCGCATCGACGAGCCCAGCGCCTCACCTGCCGCCTTGAAGAAGATCCGCGGCGTTCGCCCGCGCCGCGCGATCGACGTCGTGAAGCTCCTGCGCCAGAGTCGCGACCAGCGGTGATGGTCTACCTCGAGAGCAGCACGGTGCTCCGCGTGCTGCTGCGGCAACCCCGCCCGTTGGCAATCTGGGGGCGCTGGGAGCGCGCCTACACCAGCGAGCTGCTGGGCGTCGAGGCGCGCCGCGTCCTCGACCGCCTGCGTCTCGAGACGCTGTTGGACGACGCCGGTGTCGCACAAGCGCACGAGGATCTCCGCGCGATCGAACGTTCGATCGGGCGCGTGGCGTTGACGCGTGCCGTGCTACAGCGCGCGTCGCTGTCGATGCCGACGGTCGTCAAGACGCTCGACGGGATCCACCTCGCGACTGCTCTGTTGCTCCGCGAGCGCCGCAACATCTCCCTGACGTTCGCCACACACGACGACCAGCAGGCGACCGCGGCGCGCGCCCTTGGGTTCGATTTCGTGGGCGTGTAGAGCAAACGGCTTCATGCATGTCGACCCAAAACACGCAGATCTCGCGTCGATAGTCGATAAGAAAGTCGATAGTCGATAAGGTCGATAAGAAACTTTAGCGGCGTAGTTGACGTAGCATTCTTTATCGGACGTTGCCGTATTCGCCGCCGCTCAATACGGGTGCTGCCTGGTGAACCAGCGCGAGGTCGGCGCCCACACGACATCGTTCAGCGCCGCGCTGCGGAGTGCGCTGCGCGAGGACCCCGACGTCATTCTCGTGGGTGAGATGCGCGACCTCGAGACGATCAGTCTCGCGCTCACCGCGGCCGAGACCGGACATCTCGTCTTCGGCACCTTGCACATGTCGAGCGCGGCGAAGACGATCGACCGCATCATCGACGTCTTCCCTTCCGGCCAGCAAAGCCAGATTCGCACCATGCTCTCGGAGTCGCTCGAGGCGGTGGTCGCGCAGCGCTTGCTGAAGAAGATCGGCGGCGGCCGC
>WNFR01000879.1_pt1 | contig 30646 bp, 48 predicted proteins | sample 5400221 | NCBI WGS metagenome assembly WNFR01 (sample SAMN13153357, study PRJNA577476) | soil metagenome | isolation source: 40 cm soil under Madrone tree | place: USA:California | collected 2016-06-14
GGTTGTCTTGTTCTTCCAAGGTAATTTAGAATTGCTGGTATGTGTGGTATCTGTGGCATAGACATATCGACGAATTTCTTCTTTGTCTGTCTTCCAGACTTGACGCATATTGTCAAATGTAATCCAAGTTTTAGCAATTTTAGTTGCTATACGATCTGGAGATACAACATCTTCTACTTGTAAGACTCTAGAAGTCATTAGTGATATCCAATTCCAAACAGTATATCTTTAGCCAGCCAGCCTAAAATAAGAATTATGGCTATCATTGCAATACAACCTGCTGCTTCCATTAATTCTTTCAAGCTACTCCACCCCACCTACTATGATATCTAAACACGTTTGTATCTTCTTTCTTCATTCTGAATAAATCCAGTGGTGCTTTGCCTTGAGCAAAGTCTACGGCAGAGGCCAGAGCATCTTTGACATCATCGTGAGCCGGATTGGTAAAAATTAATTCTTCTTCTAATGTTTGACAATTACCGCCGACATAATGCCATATCTGTCCATTAGCATACTTAGGTTCAAGAACTGCCATAATACGTTCTTCTTTACTTCCCTGCCAACGCGATGGTCTGAATTCGTCTACGACGAGAGACAATCCCATTGGACGAATGTAGCTTTCCTTTAAATCTCTTACAATCACTTGTTGAGCAACAGAAACTTCAGCTCTGATCTTTCTGAAACCCCACTTCTCATATAGTTTTAATATACGGTTGAAATAGTCACTTATCTTATCTGTTTTAAAACGGTCTATATCTAAAACATAGTAATTAAGTCTGCCATCTACGCCTATAACCACTATAGAAGTGCTATCAGCTTTTCTTCCAGCTGAATAAGCAAAGTCTATTGCAGCTAAAACATTTAACCTTTCACCTTTGAAGGACCAGGTTGAGTCTCTTCTGGAGAGGTAGTTGGCGTCGTAGTATTGGAAGAGGTTCCTATTGATGGACCCTGCATCGAGATCGTTTGGATCGTTATAGTATTGGGCTCGGAAGTGTATTCTACTGAGGTATTGCGCCCTTTTCTTCGCGAGCTCTTCGGCGTTAAATCCGAACCATTTTCCTTCTGGACTCTTTGAGCGAGGCCAGATAAATTCTCCTGAGCCGTCTCCAACGTTTTCAACAGCATGCTCTTTTGTTTCAAAAAGAGGCTCGGTTCGAATAATGTTCCCCAATTCATCGTACTCATCAATTTCCCTTTCTAATAAATTTGAATACAAATCGGATGGATGGTATCTAGTACCTACAATCCATTCTTTTGAATTCACTCCTTCAACTGAAGACAGATGGGAATATTGATCCTTTATTTTTTCTCGCGTGTCTGCTGTGTATGCGTTGGATGAAACAACAACATCATCAAGGACGGCAATATCACAGTGTAGACCAACAATATTGGTAGTAAGACCCGCAGTCCAGATAGAAGGATCACGGATATTCCATTCTCTACGCTTTGGATGATCAAGAGAGATTTCCCTTTCTGTCCATTTCTCTCGTTTAGCTTCTTCCTTATTAACCATTTTAGGCCAATAAAGACGATAGATATCCGATGTAAATATGTCTTTAATAAACTTTAGTTGTTTAATGGCTAAATTTGATGTGGAAGAAATGTATAAGACCCTTAATGTGGGGTCCCTGGTTAACTCCCACGCAACTCTGTAAGCCACCAAAGCGGATTTCATATGATCACGCGGGAGTAACAATAATTGGTAATTCTTGGCGTCCGGTCTGGTCCACCAATTAATTACTTCACGATGTATATTACCTAACATCCTCTTAGGATGAACTAGGTTAATAAATACCTCTAAGCTGTTTTCAGCTTGTATTCTCTTATCTTCTCTAGATTTCTGTGCTTCGGTCAGCACCTTCTTTTTCAAGTTTCACCCTGTTCTGCTATCTATATAGCCTCTACCATGAGACAGTTCATCAATTTTTTTTTCAATCATTGTAATACGTGTGTCTTGCACTGCAACTGAAGTTAGTACTTTACCTAATTGAGTAAATGCTTCTGCCAGAGCTTTTTGTCCTAACTCTAGATGACGAACATCATTCCTGACAATTCCAATTTCACCTTTCATTGTCCAGATAAAAGTCATAACTGATCCCACTACCGCAAAGATAGTGAGAATATTTCCAACACTTATTACATATTCGATAGTTGGGACCAAGGCTAGTAGCCTTTACTCCTTTAAGCTGGAGTTGCTGGAGATGCGGGAGTATTCGCTGCAACCGAAGCGGCTAGAGCTTCATCCTTAGCTTTCAGCTCAGTTGTAAGAGCATCTAGAGCTACAGGGTCAACGCCTGCGGCAGTAATACGATTTGCAATACCGTTAATCAAAGTAACTGCAGAACCTAGCAAATCACTGTTAGCGTGTACTTGAGCAGTTAGGTTATCCATTTCAGTAGACATGTTCATTAATTCCTTGTTTAGGAGCCTTAGCTCCGTTAAAATATTATCAATCTGTTGGTTATATGTGAGCGCAGCGCTATAAATAGCGTCGTTCAACTGACTTCCGAGATTGGGCATTAGTGTATAATTGGACCGAAGACTCTCCATCCTAGAAGGGCAAAGAGTACCCATGTCAATACAGATGAGAATCCAATTAGAATAGGGTTATCTCTCCAACCAGTGTAACTTCCTACAATAGACAAGCCACATAGAATCATCAAGAACCAGAAAAGTAAACCTACATCCATATTACTTCACTTTAACTGGTGTTGTGAGAGTTGTAGGAATTGCTGATTTCTGTTCTTCCTTAGCTAGACGCTCTTCAATCTTTCTCTTATCTTGAGAATCCTTCAGTTCTTGAAGATCTTTATCTGCAATTATCTTAGCGAAATGAAGATGATGTATAGCTTGATCTTTCATCTTCTGTATTTCTTCTTCAGTTAAATGCAATTCGGGTAGTTTGACCGAGGAACGTTCGTTCCACTGGTCTAGAATGTCGTATGAAGGTGTAATATCTTCACCTGTAGTACGACCTAAAATATGGACTTCACGTCCTCTGTAAACGGCCATTTATATTATTTCCTTTGTTGATTATAATCATTTTTTAGCTTTTGCTGCTCTTGACTTAGCGCGTGCAGCAGGAGTCATTGCTCCTCTACGCTTCCCTTTTGCAGTAGCTTTCTGAGTACCTTTCTTGAGATTGCCAGATCTTTGTAAAGCAGCAGTAGCTATAGCAAAGGCAGAAGAAGTACTCTTACCCTTAGCTTTGAGTTGAGAAACCAATCGTTCTAGAATAGCAGGCATAAACTAAGTAACATTATTGGAATTAGGAATAAAATAGTACAACCACCTCTGCGACCTATATCAGTATCCGCCATTTGAATATCCCGGACTTAGAGAGGAATTACTAACCTTAACCTTCTTCTTTTTCATATTAGCTTTATCTTTCTTACCACCAGTTGGTTTATTACCTTTACCCATTATCCCTTCACCTTCTTTAATTTAGGATTTTTTCTCTTGGCTTTAGCTGAAGCATTTCTAGAAGATTCAGCTAATATAGCTCCAGCTCTATCTTTTGAAATACCTTGTTTCTTAGCAATATTAGATTGTACGGATTTAAAACTCATTATTTAATTCTTGTGGTTGGATACTTACCTTTGATATTACTATGGAAGTATTTTCCATGTGACTCAGCATTGAGAAGTCCTTTGACTCTCTTTGGACTTACATTTTCATACTTGTAAGTCTTGAACTTAATCTGTAGTTCTTTAGCTTCTTTATCGTAACTTACTTCTTCTAAATTAGAAGAATCTACTTTAAAGACTTTAGGTTCTTGTCTAAATTCTTTCTTCGCAGGTACTGGATAATGCCAACGTCTTCCACTAAAGACATTTTCAAGTAAGAACTCAGGTAAAAGTATCTGGTAAATTACTTGAGGATGCTGTTCTACTTTATATGAAGTTTTAGTTGGTAGAAGTCCAAAGTTAGAGAAACCAGAGAATACTAAAGGAGATATAAATGGAGGAGGCGGAATAATCTGGAATTGGTTATAAGAACCATCTTGATTTCTCTGCGTTCCAATTAACTGTTGAGGTAAACCAAAATCCGTAAATCCTGTGAACACAGGCGGAGGAATAATAACAGCTGGAAGGTATATAGAATTTAGAGATGTATCTAATAATAATTTCTTAGATACTGGTTGGTCGAATTGTCCGAAGACAAACCATGGAGGTGTCTGAGCAGGACCTAGGAAACCAACCTCAAATTGTATCTGACCTTCTTTAATCTCCCGTTTAAATTGAGGCTGACTAAACTGTCCGAAGACATAAGGTTGAAATACAACAATAGGTAGATTAACAAATGAATTATCTACCTGAAGAATTTTCTTCGTCTGAGGTTGACCGAAGGAAGAAAATACAAAATTCTGAATTGGTGTAAATACAGAATTAGTTATAAATCCTTCTTGAATACCTTTCTTAGAAGGAATCTCCCAATCAACAAATCCGCTGAATGTAGGTGTAACAACTACTACAGGAGGAGGCTGTATCTCAAAGAAAGTATCTGGCTGCTGATGGGCGGGATATTTCGAGAAGAAAGGCTGACTGAATTGTGGAAAGATTCCACTATCAGAAGGAGTAGGTGCATCTGGAAGTAATATTCTAAATATTACATCAGGCTGTTCTTGAACTGGATAAGGTTTGAATCTAGGTTGAGAATATTCAGAAAAGACAAACCAAGGTGGGGTTTGTGCTGGACCTAAGAACCCTATTTCAAACTGTATAGGTTGATCTTGTAATGTTCGTTTGAACTGTGGCTGATCAAATTGACCGAAGACATAGTTCTGGATTACAACAGGCTGAGGAACAAATGGAGTATTAGTAAATCCTACCTGAAGGAATTTAGATTTAACTGGTAGATCAAACTCAGAGAAATCATCGCCTAGTATAGCTAGGTCAGGAGGTACTATCGGAGTATTAGTAAAAGAACCTTGAAATACCTTTGTCTTGATAGGCAGATCGAAATCTGCAAAATATCCTCCAACAGTAACTGAAACTACGGGAGTAGGAAGATATACAGTATTGGGGAAACTATCTAATTGTTTAGATTTAGGTTTTAAGACTAAATCAAAGTCTGAGAAATCCCCTCCAGATACAACTGGATAAGCAGTTGGAACCTTTATTACTCTAGAAATTGAAGGGTATTGTAATTTCTTCCTAGCCATAACTTATGATCTCAGTCTCGAATGATCCATCAGACCATCTAGGACCAAAAGTCATGGTTTGTGAAACTGTCCCCGACGCCACTATATCGAAACCAATTGCAGCCCACCCCATCGATACGGAATTAACGCCGCTAACGGTAACGCTTGCCGCGCCAGTCTGGCGGTTGGATGCGCTCTGTTCAGTAACGACACCCGACGAAAGATAAATCTGGGTGCCATTGATGGAAGTGATGTCCGCGCCGCCTCCCTCACCGCAGATTCCTCCCAGAACGATATTTCCGGTGGCACTGGTAATAGCGACAGAGGGAGCAGTCGAAGTCCCAGTAGCCGAATTGAAATGTTTAAAAGCATTGGCATCGCTGGTCTGATCAACGCCAGTCCAGCTTGACGCCTCAACCGTAACTTGGGCGGCGGACGTCCACGAGATAGTCGCGGTATGTCCAGAACCGGTAGCTGGCGCTCGTAGAGCAAAGATGGCCATACAACCCGATGTAGATGCTGTATGGGTCGGCCCTCCAATCAGCGTCATGGAAACGCCGTTCCATGTCGCAGTTGGAGAGGTTACGAAGACATCCCAAGCGCAGGTAATAACGAGCGCATTGGCGGAAGCACCTGGGGTAATAAAGGATGTGGTGGTCGTGAAGGTAGTGACGCCAGTACCGCTGTTTTGTGGGGTGGCACCAGTACTGGTGTCGAAGGCGACGGCCATGTCATTAGCCTATGGTGGCAATGAATGCCTGTAGATTAGTCTGAAGTCCAGCTGTTTGAATGGAAGTAAAAGAACGTGGTGTTCGACTACCGTCTACATTTAAGGTATGGGCTTGAATAAAACCACTGGTTGTTGGAAAATTATTTACCACCCATGTTATACAAGCAGTAGCTGCATTAGTACAAGACGTACAGTCTGCAGATAGAATTCCAACATAACCCTGTCCTGTAGCATAGACATCCAAACCGGGTACAGCTTTCCACTGATTTAATGCATTTACAATACTATTAAGTTGATCCAATATACGAAAGATAAAGTCGGAGTTAACATCTCCTCCTTGAAGAGTTATCAGAGCATTCTGTGCTTGTGCTTTTACACTTACAGCGTTATTACGAATCATATTATAAGAATCTTGAGGAGAAAGACTAGTATTAATAGTTTGTAACGTCATTGAATTCTACTTTCCAATCTCTTTAGTTTCTCTTCGAAGGGATCGCAAGGTTTACCCACACAATTAGGACATATGAAGGATGGACGGTGTTTATCACCACATAGGTGACATATACCGCCCATGTCTTCAGCACGTTGAAGAGGTTTTACAATTACAACTTTATTGCAATGAGCACAGGTAAACGTATCCCACTCACCAGAGCCGGGATCTGGTCCAGTGATGATTGTATATCCCTGTGCTTGTCGCATGAGTATTGATTACTCTTGTAATCTGTTATTCAGCGTGAAATAGAGTTACCACACCAGTGGAAGCATAGGTTGGAGAATAAGCTCGACAACCAATACCGGTTACTGTTGTAGCGGGTATGATTAGAGCTGACTTCTCATCTCTTGCAATCCATCGTTGAGAATTACGTTGATTCAGGGCTACTGCCATTAAAGACACGCCCATAGTAGGTTCAACTGTATGGTTTACAGTAGCTACCAGACCTGCAGCAGTGTCTGCTAGGTCAAGGGGAGATGGAGTTGCAGCTGTACCTGTACCTACGGTGGTATTTCTAATGAATTCCCATGTAATGGCACAGTCTGTGGCATTGGGAGCACCGTCGGCACCTACTTCCCATTCATAGATCCAACCTCTCTTCAGAGTGGCTGCACCGGTTAAGGCAGTTATGTTAACGATTGTCTTACCGGGAGACGCTGCAAGGTTTTGCTGCGAACCGGCTAGTTTATTACTTGTAGCGTAAAGAGCCATTTATTTTATTTATCCTTAATATACTAAGATGTTATTATTAGTCTAGACATAGTTGAATCAACAGATAACTAAGAAGTTATCAATGTTACCATTGACTTAACTATATTATACAGTTATAGTATAAGATTGTCAACTTAACTATAATAGATTGCAAGAGCAATCAAAAGGATACTTAATGACTAACCAAGAACAACTGTTAAAAGACTTAGTAGCCTTAAATACTTCTAAGGAACTATATAAACCTGTAACATCCATAGCAACCTTAGGTAATAAACTACAGTCTAAGATATTAACTGCTATGTATGTTTCTAACCTATTGTTATTCTATATTGCTATATGTGCTACTTTAGACTTTCTATCCATAAAGATGACTCCATGATAAATTCAAAAGATGAATTAAAAATAGATATACAGGATATACCAAATAGAAATAGAACTAATACTCCAACATTAACCTACTGTAGAAAATTAATCAAAGATGGGATAGATCCAAATACTATTTTAGAAGTTTACAGAGGGGATGTTTTGAGTATGTCTGTTATTGTTGGGGAAGCAGCTAAATTAACGGTAAAAGAGGATCCTTATCCACACTTTGCAAAATACGAAGGTTCATTCTTTCTAGATAGGCCCGCGAAGACCCCCCAGCAAGGCCCAGGATTGATTTAAATTGAAAATAGGTACCTAGGTAGCTCCCAGAGAAATAAATGCAAAATAGAGCCAGCTTCGGCTAATTAAAGATTTGGAGTTAGAAATGGAAATATTTGGAGATTGGGTAGTTTGGATTATATTTACGGTTTGGGTGATCGGAGTTGGCTATTTGTTGTTCAGAAGCATGGAATGGTAAAAGCTTGATTTGACCTAACGGCAAATCAGCACCAAAATACTACGTATAAAATTTCTGGTGAGATAAATTTGAGGTGTATAAATTTTTACCGAGATATTTTGAAGGTGTAGTTCATTGCGCCGTTTCGGACCCCTGTCCCCCGTTGAGTGGGTGCTGGCGCACAAGATCCTTGAATGCCAGATACAGAATGCCACATACCAATAGCATTCCTAGTATCATTAGAACAATGTATTGCTAAGGTATTGATTATGTAAGAGTTCTTAACGATAGTCTATGATTAATACAAGAAGATATATGTAACTGCATAGGATATCGTTAGAATGATAATGGAATGCTGATGTTCTATTGGTTTATATTCCTATGTCTCCAATATGAACAGACTGTCCCATTCATATTCAATTCAAGATTTGCATAGCAGATATGCAAACAAACATGGCTTATAACGACTTAGACGTTTGCATTAACGATTTACCCGACATAGTATCGTGATGGTGCCAAAAGGTACTGGGCGCGACGTGCGCCCGTTGTTTGACATTGTAAACCGTCTCTCTAGCTTTGCTAGTCCCGCCAAGGATTAGGAGGGTTAAAACTATGTCAAGAACAACCATCGTCCACTATCGTAGTGGAAGCGCACTGCGATGCAGCAACGATTGCATCTGTCAAAACGGTATATGGTTGATGCCTTGTACCGATCCTATGTGCAATATCCCGATCGGCTATCTTAAAGGGAATAAGTCTCCCAATTACCCAATGCCTACAACAATGGCTGATACAGTGATTAGTCAAGATCATGTGGTAATATATCGTGCCCATATGGTTGGCTGTCATGTCTCTGAAAAGTATTGGTTACCTGAAATACCCTTAACTTAACCATCAAACGCGGGACTAACACGGCTAGAGAGGCACAATAAAGAGAGAGAACCAAGCTATGACAAATATCAATGCATCTACCGGCGAACGTCAATCTGCCCTTGCTGCTTCACTGGCTGCTATCCACGGTGAAGAGTTGGCGACCGCCATATCTACCGTAATGAAGGCAAAGGAAGACTGGCAAGGCGGACCAATGACAGTCATGTGTGCAATGGGAGTTAACTACACTCCCGAACAAATGGCTGAGTTTCCTATCATCGGGTCCAGCGAGAAGGACGGCTCAAACAACCCTGCCAAGTTTAAGGCAAAGGTTCCGGGCAAGGACGGCAAAGAAACGGAGAGAGATCAAGACTTTTACATTCTCTTCGCTGATGCTACGCCAGAAGGCGCCGACATTGTGAAACGTCTCGGATGGCTGGCTCACGCTAACAAGTCTGAGTTTAATCAGGCGGAAATACCGCAAGAGTTCAAGGACATGAACCCGCAAGAACGGCGAATGAACGTCGAAAAGCTGACTAATCGACGGTCAACTATTCGCAGTTCCTACAAGAATGCGATAAAGCTGAACCAACAATTCGCCGCTGTCAACGATTTGCCTCATGTTGAGGCCGATCCAATACCCGGTATCGAGGAAGGAACCTTCGAAAATACCGTCCTTGTTAAGTCAACTGTCAAGGGACGGGAGACAAAGGATTGGGAACACTATTCCCTGTCCAATTTCATGAAACTGAATGCAGCCAAAGCCAAAGAAAATGGCGGTACATTGGCAGCATTGAAAGCGACCGTTGCCCGTGCTCCAAAGGTTCCAGGTGACGCAAGCGGCGGGAACAAAGCGGACTTAATCGCGACGGTCGATAAGTTCCGGGTCCGCATCTTGGACTTGCATGAATATCTTGCTAACAAGGTATTCCGAAACAAAGACAAGACGGAATACAACGCCATCGTGAAAGCGATGGGCGGTCCCGGTTCCGATGATCTGGTTAAGACCATCGGCGACTTGAACCTGTTCACGAAGGACCTAATATCTATTGGCAAATTCGCCACCCGATATCAGGCAATGTTGGAAGCTGAAGAAGAAAAGGAAGAGGCAGCGTAACCGTTGCTAAATTAACACACCCCGTGGCAGAAATGTCACGGGGTTTTTTATTGCCTTGTTCTGTTCTATACATGTTCCATCATGGTGTTGTATAAATACCACACCATGAAATTATGATAGGAATAATCGCTGGTGTAAGGTGTGCTAGTGGATGCTGGTACATAGTGGGGAACAAGTCGTTAGGCGAGGCCAGTAAGTCCTTAAGGGAAAGTCGGTTTGACTTAAGGAATTACCGGATCCATAATATGGATACTAGAAGTCGGTCCAGAAGAAAGGGGAATGAAATGAATAAGTACAGTTTCGTATTCGGGAGAAACTATGTGGTGACACGCGAACGGGGAGACATTCCCGGATGTGTGCCTGCTGTGGATGTGTTCGTGGAACATACTCAGGAAGAAGTCCGCGAACATCTCATCGCGTCTGCCGATCATTACTGCAATGCCATTCGTCACTTCATTGCAGGAGGCTTCTCCGGAACAGGGTATGAGCGTTTACGTGCCATGTATGAAGAAGCTAACAACTTCAAGAAGCTGGAGTTCATCAAGAACCCGGCTCCTAAGAAAGACAATACTTAATCCCTCTTGGGATTTATTAGCGCATACGGCGCAGATCGTGTCTAGGCTACGCTGGCCCAAACAGCGACACACTGCGGAGTGTATAACACCGTGCAGCAGCTAACGCTGGCCGGGCTGGGCATCCCGTAGCAACTTCTGCCCATTCTACCTTCATAAAGGAATACAATGTCATACATGACACTGATCGTCGTGACCGCAATCCTATGGTTAGGATTGTGTGCATTACTAGCATTCGCTTATAGTCTGGTTTAACCAAGGGGAATACAATGTCAAGATTACGTAGGATTACCAATGCTGAAGCCTATACTGTGAACGGTGTCAGAGTATGGCATCAGATCAGCAACACCAGAGAAGGATTCTCTCACAGGTTAACAGTCAACGGGATAGCCGCTGATTGGCATGGGTATTCATCCATTGCTTTGTTCCAACATGGCAAGCATACCTATGGTGCCACCACAGAATACTTTGCCACCACGCTGCCCGCTGTATTCGAGATCATCAAGGGAGTGAAAGATGTCTAACATTGAATACAAGATCATAGTCCCACTCGATCTAAACGATCATCGCAGTGGAGTTTACGTAGACTCTGATGATGCAATGGCTGCCATCCTCGATCTGGTCGAAGATGACGATGTATCTTCCTTCCTCGTGTGGAAGAAAATCATCGGGAAGAGAGAGGTGGATGGTGCCTAAGTTCGCCATACTCATAACTAGGACTGAATACTTATGGTGGAAGTATACCCTAATCATCAACCATAAGCCAGTACCAAATGAGGGATCATATCCCACGCCCGAAGCAGCCATGAAAGCTGCTTTGATTGTGGCCAATCGAAGGGGGTTATATGATGTCTGAGTACTATGCTTACCGAACAGGGATTACCTGTCCCATACACATCGAACATACCGAATGGGGCAGTTTCATCACGAAAGGGATTAGTCCCTTAAACTTTGTTGAGAGAGCGTATGCATTGGGTCAACTACAACCAACGTATCCTTTACCTATGAAAAGATACCACTGTATCAGCGAGGTAGAACCTCATTGTCAATCAATAGGATTAGCGCAATGTGATTATTGTGCTTGGCCTAACCACCCAGCCACTTGCAAGTGTGAGACTTGCAGATATTGGGGTACATGATGAAACGCATCGGTCTATTCATTGATGGTTCCAACATCTATGCCTCAGCGCGTGCGCTGGGGTTTAAGGTAGACTTCACTAAACTCTTGAACCATTACCGAGAACAGGGTGATGTTGTGAATGCATTCTACTTCACAGCTCTGCCTTCTAAAGATGTGGAGTCTCCTCTACGTAGAATGGTGGACTATGTTAGATACAATCATTTCTCTGTGGTTGAGAAAGAAACCAGGGAGTATGTTGACTCCGATGGAATGAAGAAACTAAAAGGCAATATGGATGTGGAGATTGCCTGCTATGCACAAGAGACAGCATCTACCATGACACATATGGTTCTGTTCTCTGGTGATGGAGACTTCCGTATTCTACTAGAGTCTCTGCAACGTAGACACAACATCCACTGTACTGTGGTGTCTGCACGTAGCTTGACTGCCAATGTACTGCGCAGCCAGGCTAATGAGTTCGTGGACTTGACCACTCTAAAAGACAAGTTCTTCCACAATACAGAAGCACCTGATGTAATCAAGACAGTCAAACGATGGAAGTTCTTGTCTGAATAAGGAGTGATTCCTATCACAAATCGGCCATCGGAGGGAGAAAGCCAATGACTAATCGAGTTATGAAACAGAAGACTATGAAGGCACAGCGGCAGCGCCGAGCATGGGCAAAGAAATACTCAATGCCGAGTGGCATTGTTCCGAATAGGGGAGTTCTACAGGAATACAAAGAGCGTGCTTGCGGACTTGGAATATCTGAGTTCGAAGTAGATGAGTTTATACTTAGCTTCTACGGTAGGAAGTTTCACGGAACTCCTGCTGGCAGAGTTGAGGTCGAAGAACTTCTCAAGGAACTAAAGAACAGAGTTCCAGAGATGCTATTCTTCAGCATCATAGACAACTGCCTACAAAAGGCAGTTTGCTATTTCAATTCTCAAAAGACTTGCTTCGTGTTGGTACATGACGACCGAAGGAAGAAGATAACTCGAAGGTCCATTGAGTATGGCAGCAAAGATCGTGCCATGCAAGTATGGAACATGGACCGTGTAACTTGGGTTACAAGAGAGAAATCCCAATCATAGCGTGTGGCCGCACCGCACCTATGGTGTGAGCCCTCAGGTTGTCACTCCCCTTGGCAGCCTGAGGGCATTTCTTTGTCTATTTATTAGTCCATTACTGACCGAGAAGGGAGAATGTTGTGGATAATCTGAGAGAAGGATGGTTGTTAGCAATAACAGCCGGAGGTACCTGGGCATATGATAATCCAGATATCATATTGTTCATTGGAATTGGCTTAGTGTTGTGCGGTGTAGCACTAGCCATTCGACATATCTGGCGTAGATGGCTCAAGATTGGAACCACGAAAGTTTATTACAAGGTTCTTCGTAATCCTGTACGTTGGTTCTTACGTCCAATCAATCGCCTTCATCGTCAGTGGTCCAAACAAAGTTTGGGGATCAAGATGGCCAAATGGAGGAAAGGACATTTATCAAACGCTTTCTATGAGGCAATACACAAGGAGATCGAAGAAGGACGTTTGTCCAAACAACAAGGTAAGAGACTTCAAGCTGAACTAGCGAAGTTCTTTGGACTTCGTGAACTAGCCCGTATCAAGACACATCCTCATGCCTTGAAGGAGAAGCTTCTGAAGAATGAGGAGTTCAAGATTGGTCCTAAGCAGAATAACCCTGCTTGGGGAGGGAAACCGGGAGAGGATGTAGTCCCTCGATTCAACGGCTTAGGAGAAGGGTATCTATCTAAGAAGAAAGGTACAGCATGAAGAAGAGGAGTAAATCACAAAAGAAAAAACAAAGACGAGTTCCGCACGAAAAGCGACGTCGTGCGCGGACATCCAAAATGCGGCTTCGACGTATAGACATGGGCTTACGGCGAGACCGTTCTGCGTAAAACCACTCAGAACCAGCTTGCAAGAGCAAGCAAGAGAGAGAGCTATGACAATCGCAAACAATCAACCTCAGACCATCATCAGAAAGAAAGCCGGACATGAGGTTCCAAAGGAATTTCTTGAGAGTGCCCTGCGAAAGTGTCCGACCGTAGCAGGTTTCGCCATACGTGATGTGACCAATGGCGTCACTTCACTCGAAGTCGATCGTGTCGATCACGCAATTCCTGTGGAGGACTTGCTGAAAATCAATTCGGCTGCCAAGGAATACGAAGTTCAAATCCATCTTGCCAATGTAACTGGCAAGGTAGTGAAAGAAGATGTTCAGCCATTTACTTTCGCCGTTCGTGAGACTGAAGAAGCTGAACCTATAGTTCTAGTTTCTTTCTGCATTGAAGGAGACTTTCCAAAATATGCCATCTCAGATTCAGGGCATACCGACGAGTATAATTTTGTACAAGACATCGTCCTTCCCATGCTCGAAGACTTGGCCTTAGCTGCCGAGGGAGACATTGGAAAGTTCACTGCCTCGTTGCACAAGCCATTGTTCGAGAAGCAACTCATGGCCCACGTCGGCCATCGTGCTGTCTTTGTCTTCCTTCCTCTGGAAGGTGATCCCATTTGCTTCGGACATAATGAACTGGGCGATGAGTATGATTGGGGACAAGTTTCTCAGAAGCATGGATGGGGTAAAGAGCCTGAAAAAGAGGCCAATCCTATCATAAAAGCGGCGTCAAGCGTCGCCAAGAAGTACAATATCTTCGGGAAGAAGGAGGCCGAAAATCCTCCTGGAGTTCACAATATCTCTGATCTTAAGAAAGATATTCCCAAAACTGATACTTCTCTCAGAACCAAGGTTGAGATCGGGCCACCATCTAAGCTGATGGGTGATGCCAGGAATGCTTGGCTTCGTCTCTTCAATGATGGAGAACTTCCCAAGAACCATCAAGATAAGAGCGTCAAGGTCTGGGTTCTTCCTGAACATGTTCCTCTCGCCAAACGTCAAGACTTGTCGTCGAAGGCAGATGTAAAGTCTTTGGAACGAGAGCTAAAAGGCATCAAGCTTCCTGCCAATCCCATTGACATGAAGACTGCATACAAAGCAATCGAAGATGCCACTCCCAAAGCTGACGTCAACGATCGCGGAGCCCGACCTACGTCTGACTTCATTCCTGACATGACTGATAAGGAAATGACGGAACAGACAACAATCTTGGCCAGTTTCGTGGATCGAGAGAAAGTTCCCAGTGCTCTGGAGATTCAGAAGATGGAAGCCAAATGGCCAACGTATTCTGAGAAGATGGGAATACCGTTTGAAGACTTGCTCCATTATCTCGTTGCTGATATCATGGCAATCACCGGAGGGCACAAGCCTGCAACCATGATCATCCTCGAACTACGACGCCGGCTGATCGAGAAGATGGATGTCAAGGATCTGATCGGTACCGCCAAGCACGTGGCTGCCAAGGAAATCCTCAAGCCTGGTGAGACCAAAAAGATCGGAGCAACCACATTCAAAGCAGCCCCCACTGCTACTGAAAAGCGTAACTTCCTCTTCGGAAAGAAAGCGAGCTAGACGCTGAGGTAAGTACCCACACTCAGCGTTTTAGGAGGCGGTGGCATGGCTTGGTGCATGCCATCGCTTTCTCCTTGTAGGAGAGAAGAAGATGTTCGGATATAACAACAACGCTTTCAACCACTCAGCCCTCCGCAGAACTCAATTCACACCAGACATATCAGAACTTGAGCTACATCAGTTCGTTCTGCTGTTCGTCTGTGATGATGTGATGAGAGCAGGTAAGAACTATAAACTCATTGCGGAACATTCAGCCAAAGCTGCCAGAGGTTTCACAATGAAAGCATTCAACTTCTACAGTAAGAGAACTGATGGAATGGGTATTCCAATGAAGGTGGATGCCCAACCTGATCGTTTCTCTTTTACAGCATTGAAGATTAAGGGAGAAATACATGCTGTTCGTCCTGCTGCTTTTCCTGATCTGGATCGTTGGTATCAAAATGGACAGATGTTTAGAAGAGTTAGGACAAAAATCTTGTATCCCACAAGAGAACATGGTATGATTGTTAACAAAGACAGCATGGGTAGAAAACTTCCCGTTGCTCTGCAAGGTGCTAAGCATTTCCTTTTACCCGAAAAGGTTGAACCCATTGAAGCATGGATGTATGTTGGTGTTCCAAATTACTGGAACCCGTTGCTCGATGGTGGTTATGAATTTGAAACTGTTCCCATTAGATATCCGAAAGAAGATAGAAGTTGGTTAGTCAAGTATTACCATTATCAAAATCCCCCTCTCAAAAGATAATTGAACAACATATTCCTTGCGAAGACTGTGGCTCGTCTGATGCTAAGTGCACATATGAGGACGGCCACAGCTATTGCTTCAGTTGTTTAACTTATACTCCTCCTGATAAACAAACAGAAGAAACATTTAGTTATGAATATTTACCATGGCGTGGAGTCAACAAAGAAACGTTTCGTTTCTATGACTGTAAAACTAAGGTGGATGCTGGGGGGAAGCCTCATTCGATTGGGTACAATTATCCAAATGAGAGCTATAAAATACGCACACTCGACAAAAAAGGATTTTATTCTATCGGTGATATAAGCAAAGCTGGTTTATTTGGTCGTAATAAGTTTGCGGCTAGTAGTCACAAGACCGTGACTATAACAGAGGGAGAACTAGATGCGCTATCCTATTATCAGGTCCTACGCAATCCTGTCGTCAGTGTTCACAGCAGTTCTAGTGCTCAACTTGACTGTAGCATTGATCGATCCTGGATTAACTCATTCGAAAAGATTGTACTCGCATTTGATGGAGACGAGGCAGGACGTGAAGCAGCAGCTAAAGTGGCAAAGCTGTTTGATTACAACAAGGTTTTCGTGGTGCGATTCCCTGGCGGAGCCAGAAAAGACGCAAACGATTACCTCCGAGCCGGCGAAAGAGATGAACTAGTTTCACTGTGGTACAACGCTAAGAAGTTTCTTCCGGAAACTATAGTCTCTTCGTTCCCTGAGTTCGAGAAGATCATCCGAGAGAAGCCTAAGTCTGGCGTTCCGTATCCATTTCCTACTTTAAACTTCATGACATACGGCATCCGTACCGGAGAGTCTGTACTAATTACAGCTCAAGAAGGTATCGGTAAGACAGAGGTGATGCATGCAATCGAACACCAACTCCTCACAGAAACAGACGATCCGATCGGCGCTATCTTCCTCGAAGAACATAAGCGCCGACATCTCCAGGCTATCGCAGGAATTCATCTACAACGTCCCGCACATCTTCCGGACAGCAATGTTACAGACGAGGAAACTATCCAAGCCATACAGAAGGTGGTTAGGGTGGATGAGCGTCTTCACATCTATTCTCACTTTGGATCAGATGATCCTGAGGTCATTCTCGATACAATTAGATTTTTGGTATCCGCACGTGGTTGTCGCTACATTCTTCTCGACCACATTACTATGGTTGTTAGTGGTCTCGGAGGGAAAGATGCAACGGCTGCACTCGACTACCTCACCACCCGACTTGAAATGATGGTTAAAGAATTGAACTTCGCGTTAATCTTTGTCAGTCATGTGAATGACGAAGGACTGACGCGAGGATCAAGAATGATATCCAAAATGGCAGACATCCGGATTGACTTGTTCAGGGACATAATCAATCCAGATCCTATCATCCGCCGCATCACGCGCATGGTAATTCCTAAGAATAGGTTCTGTGGTCGTACAGGTCCAGCAGGTGAATTACTATTCGATCCAGCAACATACACTCTGACAGAGGACATGAGCTATGGTATACCGGATAATAATAACAGCAGAATTGAAGCAATGGCGTCTTAATGAAGAAAGTCGCACAGTAACAGGCATCATTCACAATACCAATAATCCAAGGGACTATCCCGAAGGAGAGAAATATTCTATCTTGAACTATAAAAGTAAAACTCATTACCCTGCATTCGACGTAGACCCTGTTGCTAACAAAGAACACTGGCTAGTTGAAACTCATCTAAGCCGTTTCTTTGTTTTATACAAAGCTCAGGAACGTAAATGACCATTAATCCTCACAATAAACACGGGAGGATTAATTGATCTATCCGTGGAAACTTAACTTCTGGCAATCTGGTGAATGGCAGGTATGCAATGAACGTATCAAGGATATGGAAAAGAATGGCATTAAGTTTAACCCCAGACGTGAGGCACTGTTCTCTGCTCTACGAGCAGTACCAAATGGAAGTGTTCGAGTCGCTATTATCGGACAAGACCCGTACCCACAGGCCCAATATGCAACAGGACGGGCATTTGCTATACCATCCTCATTTTCTCCCGAACAGTTCCCTCCCACCCTCAGAACAATCTTCAAAGAATACTGCTCCGACCTTGGCTACAGTTTTCCACGTACTGGCGATCTCAGCAGATGGGAAGCACAAGGCATCCTTCTCTGGAACGCGATCCCAATTGTTCGATCAGGTCAGTCTCTTTCTTGTGACTGGGAAGAGTGGTCATGGCTCACAAGAGAAATCATTCAACGCCTCTCTAAACGAGGTATCGTATTTGCATTCCTTGGAGCGGTGGCGAGACGTTATGTCGAATACTGCGAACGATCGAACAACAAAATAATTGTTACTTCACACCCATCTCCAAGAGGTATCAAGTTCTCGAAGACTCCATTCGAAGGGTCAAGAATATTCAGCACAATCAACGCCCATCTTAATGCTCAAGGTCTAGAACCTATAGATTGGAAACTAGATGTTCCAGATCAATCAGACAAAGGTAATCCGAAGATTCTCCGAAAATCTAATCGTGTATGGGACAGTAACAGAACTGTATCGTGGACTGAGGGGAAGAACATTAGTGGAGTGTACCACCCCGGAGGGTTTCAAGTTCATGAGTGATCCCTCACATCTGGAGATAATCGATGACCACTCAACAGGAAAGACTGGAACTAGCTGACCTAATCGAAAGGTCACAGGGACTAATTTGTATAGTTCGCAATGGAAGGATTATACATCTTAAAGCGAGCCAAGTAAATCTTCTCATTACCACCCTCCGTCAAGCACAGAATTGATACGTATAAAAATTATCCGGTAAATTTTGGAGGCAGTACAACAAACATGATTTTAGGTACAAATTCTTGTCGAGACCATTTTCCCGGTATCTACCTACATCCAACCAGAAATAACGCACCAGTGGCCTCACTGGGGTCCTTTAAATGGCCTTCTAGAATAGGTGGAGTATGCTTAAATTAGTTGTAAATAACAAAACAGAGGAGGAAGAGTTATTCCAACCACTCTTGAAAACAGGAGGGAAGGGTCCGCCTCAGGGAGACTGGCTCAGTCCGATGAAATCTGGGACTGAGTTCTTGACTAGGGGAAAGACTATGGGACAACCTAAGTGGTTGTTGAATGAATGGACACATTGTGGTAAGATGAAGGGGAATGTATTGATCTGTCCCACATCAAGTCTGAACAATCCAACAACTTGGATATGGGTTGATCCAATTGAATTCTGCAGAGTATTTGAATTAAGAGCAATATTGGAAATACCAAAAGATGATGACGACGAACATAATTAATATACAAGATGTAGCTTGGTGGTGGACAGCAAGTATGTTGAAAGGTTCCATTACCAAGATGAAGAGTTTAAATACTGAAGGTCAATACGATATAGCAATTGAAAAGGAGACCAATATACTTAGGTCTTTCTTCGATGAAGTATTGAAGAGACCGGAAGCTGACGACCAGCAAGTCGCAGCATAGTAGGAGCAAGGAATGAAAGATAATCTAACCGAAGTGTTGATTGCCATAACTTGCCTCGTCGGCATAGTTGCAGGCTTTCTGTACATCAATGCACACGTTTCGTGGGGGTGCTTGTTTGGCACCTGTGCTTTCATCACTCACTGAGTTTAAGCAATAGCCGGTCCCGAGGTTCCTCTCTCCCTTGGGGCCGGTTCTCCCTGAATACTTAAGGAATACTAATTGAAAGTTGTGATCGACATTGAGTGCAATAGTTTACACAATCCCAGTCAAATCTGGTTGATTGTTTGTAAAGATTTAGAGACTAATTCCTATCACATTTTCAGAAATTTAACCACAGACGATACCGAAAGGAAAAGATTTAATGAATTCACTAGAAACGTCAATCACTGGATTGGTCATAACTTTCTGGGTTATGATTACCCTGTCCTCAATAATCACAACTTGTTATGTGACGAAGATATCGCATTACATTGCACAGATACACTCGTCATTAGTAGGCTCGTGGACTACCCGAGACAGGCACATTCCATTGAAAACTACGGTATGGAGTTTCGATACCAAAAAATAAAGTTTAATGATTGGACTAAGTATTCCCAAGAAATGGAGGACTACTGTGTCAGAGACGTTGAAATCTGTGAACGGATATATGGTAAGTATCTTAATTATATATCTGATGATCGCCATGCTGCTGCAATACTATTGGAACATCGGTTCCAACAAGTGGTTAATGATCTTAGTAGAAACGGCTTTGGCTTTAATAGCCATCGTGCTAGTAGCCTTCTCACTAAGGTAACTAATGATTTAGCTATATTAGATAAAGATATCTTAGAAGCCTTTCCTCCTAAGCTTAAGCTTATAAGAGAAGTAACTCCCAAGGAGACTAAGTATGGTACTATTAGTCTGTCATCTATTCCGAAGGAGTTGCGTAACAGCATTGAGATTCTTAGTGTGGGTGCTCCGTTCTCGTACTGTAAGTGGGAGGCCTTCAATCCAAGTTCCCATAAACAAATTATATCAGTTCTTACTGAAGCTGGTTGGAAGCCCATAGATAAAACTGATACTCATATAGATACAGAAAGAGAATTAAGTAAACTTAAGTATACCAAAAGAAATACTGAGCTTGACTTAAGACTTAAAGAACTCTATAGTAAACTCGAAATAATGAAGAAGGCTGGGTGGAGAGTAAACGAGACCAATCTCGACACACTTCCACAAACAGCCCCTACTCCTGCCCGCTTCCTAGCGAAGCGTATCCTCCTTGAGTCCAGGCGTCGCTCTCTAGTAGAGTGGCTTGCCCTCGTCACCCCTGAGGACCGTATACATGGTCGCTTTCTGGGGATTGGTGCCTGGACTCATAGGATGGCTCACCAATCTCCCAATACTGCCAACATACCTCTTGAGTTTGATATTCAAGGTAGAAAGAAACTTTACGGCAAAGAACTTAGGTCATTGTGGCAAGCTCCTAAGAATAGATTACTAGTCGGAGTAGATGCCGAAGGCATTCAACTTCGTATCTTCGCACACTACATCAATGACCCTGAATTCACTGAAGCATTGGTCAATGGCAAGAAGGAAGATAAAAGTGATCCTCACTCCCTTAACCAGAGAATTCTTGGACAAGTCTGCAAGTCACGTCAGAGTGCTAAGAGGTTCGTTTATGCCTTACTTCTCGGCGCTGGAAACGGAAAACTTACCGAAATATTGGAATGTTCAAGAGAACAAGCTGATGCCGCTCTCGAACGCCTTATGGATAGATACCAGGGTTTCACGCATCTCAAAAGAACTACCATACCAGCGGATGCTAAAAGGGGATGGTTTCGAGGCCTCGATGGTAGAGCTGTTAGGATATTTGGCGAAACGGTCAGCCAGCGAAAACACCTATGTATGTCTGGCTATCTGCAGAACGGTGAGTCCATTGTAATGAAGATGGCTACGCTCAAATGGCATGATAAATTAAAGGATTACGATGCATGTTTAGTAAACTTAGTACACGACGAATGGCAAGTAGAATGCCCAAACAATATGAATATTGCCTTGTCCATCGCAGAGATGATGGCAAAATCCTTATCTACGGTTGGCTCGGAACTGAAGCTCAACTGCCCACTTGCTGGGAGTTACTGGAATGACGACGACAAAGATTATACAATAGCCACAAACTGGAGTAAGACACATTGACCTCAACACAAGCAGACCTAGATGAACTAATTAAATATTTAGATGATTATGATGGACCAATAACATTGTCCGTAGATCAAATAGACTTACTTATTGATGCCCTAAATTTTTACAAGGATATGAATACATACTAATGGCGACACATAAGCAAAAAACACAATTTATATTCATACAGGGTAAAGTATCTTGGTTCAAAAACAAGACAGCTAACTTCTGGAATAAATACTCAGTTCAGATACATCCCATACCTGAGGACCTAGAGAAGGTCAGAGAACTTCAGGGACAAGGATTGAAGAACTTGATTAAGAAAGATGAAGATGGTTATTATGTTAACTTCACTAGACCTGTAAGTAAGACATACCAATCTGGTAAGATACTTAGCTTTGCTCCTCCAGAGGTATTCGACAAAGATGGACAACCTTTCTATGGAGAAGTAGGGAATGGTTCTGATGCTACTTTGAAGATTGAAGTATACCAACATCAAACACCGGGAGGTGGATTAGCTAAAGCTGCTCGCTGGGTCTCAGCTAGAATTGATAACTTAGTTCCTTTCGATCGTGAGCGTGACCTAACAGAGGAACAGAAGAAATCAGCTGAAGGTCTAGATGAACAGCCTCAACAACTCTTTTGATACTTAACACGCAGTGTGAACCCTATACGCTCAGCGGATACCCCAACCTCCGCACCACCTTCAGGAAGTGGGCTGCAGTGACTGCCTTGTATAGCTCGGCAGATAATCCTAAGCATGATCCCCATCGGGAATGTAACTACCGGGGTGATGCCCTTACAACTTCATCAGCAATAAACCCATACGCAAGAAGTCCTTGAGTCCCTTCTGTGTGGAGCAGCAGGACAACCGTAGACGGTTAGCTTCAGGGTGAGCAAGGTAGTGAGCAAAGATGGCGAGTGCACCGTGAACCGATCTCATTAGTCGGAGCGGTAGATAGCAAATAGATGTCGCGTAAGCTAGGGTCGGTAGTGATCGACGCTATAACCTCTGTAGAGGGCACGTATGAGGGTAAAGGTCTTGTCAAGCATGACTAATGATCTGAAGCAGAATAAGGTGGCGGAATAAAGGAAGTCTTCCACAACCTGGTTGGTTCGATCCCAACCCTCCGTGGGACGGAGACTGGCGGCTTGGTGGCGTTGTCCGGATGGGAGTTAAGTGTAGGTTCGATCCCTACTGATCTTTGGTAGAATGTGCTCCCTGAACTCACGTAGTAGATATGAAAGACAACTGAGGTACGCACGCAGAGTGAAATCTGTGTATGTTGGTTCGAGTCCAACCCTAAGTCTGTAATGTAGTAGGATCATGATAAAAGCGAGACCCGAACTGGGAACACCATCAGAGACTGGTGTAGCGTTAGCCGTAAGTGTTCACCTCTCAACTACACTGACCGGACTGTTGGGAAGAGCGTCTAATGGACCGCGCCCTCTGGATCGCGAGACGCAGCATTCCTTGTACTGCACAGCGGATACTGCTAACCTCCGTGTCTAACGACAGTATGTGCGAAGAGCGGAAGCCAAGGACTGTGGGAGCATCGGCTGTTCACCGAGAGGCTTCAGAGTTACGCACACTCAGTGTGCGGGGTGTGGAAGTGTCCGAAGCTTTAGGCCGGGTGTCTAGGGCATTAGGTTAACTCCACCAAGCAACGCCACTGTAAGCTAGGATCGCCATGAACCTCCATCTATGAATGGAATAAGGATGATCTGACGAAGCAGGTTACACACGAAGACTGGCCGATTACATGGTTGGGCATAGAAACTCTACACGTAGTGTACGAACCTTCTGTTAACAGTGGACGGAGAATGAATTCAGATTACTCTGAGCGACAACAGGCTCAGCAGTTTCTATAGGCTAAGGAGGCTTTACTATGAAAGTCAGCGCCTCTCAACAGAAGCCCAGACCTCCTTAACTAATAAGAAGAAGGGCAGGAGGAGATACCACCACCTCTCCTCCGAGCCACCACCTAGGAGTAACGACCATGAAGAAGATGATATTGGTTGACGCCGACACTATCTTCAGTGGCGGACACAACCGTGGGCCAATGCCTTTTGATGAAGTCAAGGCCTACAAAAAGATTAAGAAGATGTTGAAGAAAGAAGAGGAAGAAGCCAAGAAGAATAAACCACCTAATGCTAATACATGGTGGTCTAAGAAAACAGTTGCAGAGAGGACCGTCATCTTAACTATCTTCGGTCCACCTATGGGTATATGTTACGTAGGTCTAATGCTGATGTTGGTTAAAGCTATGGCTGTAGCTATAGGAGTTCATTAACTGAAAGATATACAGAAAACATTGAATGACAGAAATAAAAACATTGATACCAGACATCTACCGAATGGTAGGAAGCCAGGAGAATTGGCTGACGAATGACATTACTGCTAAATTCGTATCTGAACTCTCTATTAAACTCCAAGAATCCTTCAGAGAGAAAGAGGGGCCTAGACTTCGTCTCAGCCAGATGGGCCCAAAGTGCCCGAGCGAACTGTGGCACTCGATACATTCCCCACTTCTTGCGGAACCTCTCCCTGCCTGGGCAAGGATCAAATATACCTACGGACACATACTTGAAGCGCTTGTAATAGCAATGGCCAAAGCGGCCGGGCATGAAGTTACAGGAGAACAAGATGCTGTATCTGTTGATGGGATCATCGGGCATCGGGATTGTGTTATTGACGGTTGCCTCGTTGATGTTAAATCTGCTGCTAGCCGTTCTTTCCAAAAGTTCAAGGATGGTACAATCGCATCCGAAGACACTTTTGGTTACTTGGATCAACTTGATGGGTATCTTGTGGGGTCCGCTAGCGATCCATTGGTAAGAGTAAAAGATAAAGGATACCTATTAGCAATAGACAAACAATTAGGACACATGTGCTTATATGAACATCATCTCCGCGAAGAAAGTATTAGAAAACGAATTAGAGATTATAGAGCTATCGTCTCTCTTGATAAAGCTCCGACATGTACTTGCGAAACAATTCCCGAAGGAAAGTCCGGAAATATTAAGTTGGGCATTAAATCAAGCTATAATGCGTTCAAATACTGCTGTAACCCTAGACTTCGAACCTTCCTCTATGCCTCAGGACCAATCTACTTAACCAAAGTAGTTCGTCGTCCAGATGTTGTAGAGATTGACCGTAATGGTAAAGTGGTCGTGTATGCTTAGAAATTCTTTTCACAAAGAGGGAAATCTTAAAAGTAAATACGGAATTTCTTTAGATGATTACAACAAACTTCTTAAGAAACAGAAAGGACGTTGTGCTTTGTGTCTAAGACAACCTAGATTATTTTCCTATGATTTAGGCGTAGATCATTGTCATAAAACTGGACGAATAAGAGGATTGCTTTGTAATTCGTGCAACCAAATACTGACTGAATACAGAACTTTAGATTACTTTAAACGTGTAGTATCATATCTTGACAACGATGTAGCAAAAGCAGTATAATTAATAGATGTCTCCACGTAATAAATTTGAGGCGAGAATATACAGTGTCCTTAAGACCGCGCACGTCAGATTTAAGTATGAGTCTGAAAGGATTCCTTACTTAATCTCTGGACACTATATTCCTGACTTTGTTATAACAACTAAATCAGGTAAGATATACATAGAAACTAAGGGACACTTCAGACCCGAAGCTAAACGGAAGATGATTGCTGTCAAGAAGTTGAACCCTCAATTAGATATTAGAATATTGTTTTATAAACACAGCAAGTCAAATGAGAAGTGGTGTACCAAATACGGTTTCCATTATGCTTATGATGAAATCCCAAAAGAGTGGCTCCAATGATTAATGATCTGGTCTGGTTCTTTGCTGGTGCTCTGTGTATGCTTCTAATTCAATTACTAATAGGTCTATATATGTGACTGTCTACGCTACTTTACTGGAAGTATATACCTTAGGAGAAATATTGGAATTGAACGACAAAACTGAAGAAGAATGTTTAGAGTTCTTAGTAGAGGAAGGATATGTTATTCTTCCTAAAATTAAACCATTAGAATTTGATGAATAAAGCAAAACACCCAATTAACCGTGCAGAGAGGCTACGCCTCAAGTACTTAAAGGATACCTTTGACGATAAATCAAACCGATCCCGTTCAGTTCGGAAACGAACCGAAGAGATCAAGGCGAAGGAACTCGAAGATGAGCTTAGGATCGCAGTATCTGGCTCGAAAGAGGAAAGCCACATCCCAGCCAGTTAAGTCTGAGATTTCATTGGGTCATGTAACGGACAGCTTACTGCCCATTCTATATACCCTGAATGTAATCAAGTCTAATCAAGAGGTCACAGCAATTGACTTCGATTGGCGTAATATCAAAGAGGACATTTGTCCCATAACAATCTATGTACGAAAGGAGGGAGTCAAGGACCAGAAATGACTAGACTAAATGGCGCATAACTACCCGAAAGAAACTGCTTATGAGAATAGGCCTTCGCAAGTTAAACGAAGAGAAGCTCGTAATAGAGCCCGAAGAAAAGCGCTCAAAGCAGGAAGAGTTCACAAAGGAGACAACAAAGAAGTTGACCATCTCGGATACCATCGGACTGGGTCTCTTAACCGTGTTCCTACTCGGGTTGTCTCAATGCATGCGAATAGAATTAGGCAACCAAAAAGATCCTAAATAATACCATAGGGCATACAGCCCCAATAAAAGGAAAACAAATGAATGAAATCGTTGACAAAGTGGCTGAAGTCACTCCTACGATTGAAGCCAAGCACTACGTCATCGGGCTCGATGACAAAGGCAACGAAGTCCGTATCGAAGTCTTGCCCAACGGAGAGTTCAGCCAAGACATCGAGGAACAAGAGGTCCCTGCCACCGTGCACTAAAGATGAGGTAATGGACCTACCATTCTAACTCCAGTCTGACACAACCTTGAGCGAACAGACTGGTAAACTTGCCGGGGTTCCCCCTAACGGAGGCCCCGGCATTCTTTTGTTCATACTTGTGAACAAGTATTGAGGTATACAATGAAAAGACGTGAAGCCATACAATGGTATAGTTATATGTTTGGTGGAAACATGACTAACTTTCAAAACTATTATCAAAAATATAAACAATGGTTCGATAGTAATAAACTAGATCTTAAATACTTAGCACCATTGATTACTGGGTGTAACGAGGTGCCACCCCAAAAAGGGAATAATCCCATGTATAATTCCATGCCTAGCTTTCTAGATGGCTGTGATTGTGAAATATGCAATCCTCCTAAGAAACAAACAGTTGCTGGTGCTAGTGTGAACATCAATGCTCCTGCTCAGCCGGATGTTCCGGAGGAACAGCGTAAGTTCTTAACTCGTCGTGCTCTTGAGATTATCGTTTCAAAGACACAGAAGATGAAGGACAAGTTCAAGATTGACTTCAACTGGTGGCCCAAGACTGTGAAGGAAGCTGATGAGCGTATCCGCGCTGGTCTGTTCACCATCATTGGTGCAGATAAGAAGGATGACATCAAGTTTCCTTGGTACGGTATAAATGATGTGTTCTCATGGCGTGGTCCGGATGACCAGGCCGATCCGAAAGGCTTTGAGGCGGCTCAGGAGAAGTTCGTCGAGTTCTATGAGCCCATCTTGGACGAGATCCGTATCTTCGATCCGAAGGATGCTCTTAAGTCTCTTCGGAAGATCGAAGCCTACGCCGTTGACTAAGTAGTCAACAAGTCTAATAACTAAAGCGAGAGAAGAGAACTTAAGTTCCCCTCGCTAAACAAAAGAAACCCCAGTGTCCTTGCGGATGCTGGGGTTTTTTAGTGCCTAAATGTGATAGGATTGGTATTATGTTACCTTTGAATGTATATTAAATTTAGTTCCGAAGCCACCTGAAGCAGGTCTCCAACCATTATACCAAAGTACTCTCTTACCTGAATAACTGATGAATGGAGCCCATCCATTGATGATGGACCACTTCCAACCATATTGGTGTGGATTAGCATCATACCATGTTGTCAAAAGAACTGGCGCTGGACCTTTAACCCAATAACCTTTACCTTCGAATCCTATTACAAATCCCATGAAGTTACCTATTGGATTACGACAGAACCAATAGAGGTCTCTTAGAAATTGGTTCCTTACATTAGGAAGATATGGCTCTCCATTGTTTATCTCTGGAGCATGCCATGAATCTCCATTACGGAACCACCATAAGAAACCGGTGGGCTTAGGTGTTGCGGGTACATATACTGTTTCTATTGCCATCTTCTTTTTCTATCCATTCTAAGAGTTGTTCTAATAACTCCTTAGGAATCAATTGAGGATTATATCCAAATAGATATTCATCGTCATCTCTGAAATAGTGTATTTCTGATCTAGCTTGGGATGATTCCCATTCTTCAGTATACGTCATTCAATATCCAATCGGTCTTGTCTTAGTTTCTTTAATCTAGCTTTATCAAATTCAGAGTGTGGATATTGTTTCATAAGATCATCGATCTGTTTATTTAGTTTAGATATTTTTACACTTCTCAATACCGTCTTCTTCCAAGATTCATCTGCAGCATCTTTTAAAGCTTGTTGCTCAGCTTCAATAATTCTTCTAGGTATATTTTCATTAGCAGCACGTCTAAATGGAATGGGTTCTGACATTGCATTAGATCTTAACTCTGGATAAGGAGTCTTTATCTGAGTTACTCTAGGCATTATCTTTTCTTCAGTATACATGGGAGAGAATACTTTCCGTGCCATTTCTCCAAAGTTAATTCTAGCTTCAACATTCCTAGATTCAACCTCTCCCATCAGTTTCTCGTATTCTTTGAACTGACGTATTCTTTCCATCTGAATTAGATCTTCAGCTTTGGCTATATTCTTAAGCTGTTGATAGATACCCTTTTCTTTAGCTTCCGCAATATCTTTATCTATTAGAGAACTTTTCATTCCCCATGATTCAGCATCAATAGCTCGACCGTATCGTAAAGTTTCTTCTTTGGTAATTCCTTTCTTACCCAACTCTTTTCCAAGCCAACTGACAGCTTCTTTATATAGATTTATCGCTTTATCCCAACCATGAGGTTGGAACATTTCTCCTGAACCTCCTTTAGCAAATCTTTCTATATCTTGAATCATATGCTGAACTTCATGCATCAAGACTTCTCTGGTTTGTTTAGGAGACATCTGATTTAAAAAGATTTCTCTATTAGATGTGGCCATTCCTAAACTAGAAGTTTGGTATGGAAAAGGCTGTACTTTAACTCCCTTTAATTCTGGATAGGCTTTGAATAATTCTGGATGATCTATTACTTGATCTAAAGTTAATCCTTTTCCCCTACCGAAAGATGCTAAGTGATTATATATATCTTCAAAAGATGCATTGTCAGGAAGTGGTTTTTGTAATGGTCCTTTAGGAACTATCTTATTATCCTTAAGTTCAAAAGCTTCATCTTTAAGCTTCATTCCTGCATCTGGTATTTCATAACGCCATCTATTATCAGCACCACGGAAGAATCCAGTCTTCTCCCAGATCTTATCAGGATGAGCTGTATCCATTTCCATGTTAACGGCAGTATGGAATTTCTCTTTCATAGCCGCAGATTCTGGAGTATTACCATAGAATACTCTGGACCTGACGCCAGCAAAGGAACCTAGTGTACCTTCAGCCATCTTAGAAGCTACTGGTGCTGGACCAAAGGTCATAAGACCTGCTAGATCTGCTGCTTTTTCAATAGCTTGTGTAGAAGTGTGAACTTCTCCAGTTTTTGGATCCACTCCCCATTCAGGAGCTTGAGTTAAACTTGAAGCACTCTTAGCAACATCGTAGAAACCCTTTAACATTTCAGTTAAACGAGGCCTAGGGAAAGGAGTTTCTCTCTCTGGAGGGTTCATATAATCCGGTGTTGGATAGACATAATCTTGTCCAGCTACTTTTCCCGGTGTCTCGGTACCCTCGGATGGTTTTAACGCATCAACGGGCTCACTGGGTATTGCTGTGGGCATTGTACCATCAGTGGTAGGTACACTTTCAACAGGTCTAATGTCTATTGCAGATAGTTTAGCAGCAGTATAATCGAACTCGTCTTTATAGACGGTGCCATCATCTAGACCGATTGGCATCTTCAGTTCCCTTGGAAGCTTTAATGGCATTTGCAAACCTGGCTGGTAGAGCAAAGATATTCCTCATTGACTCAGGTCCAGCTTTCTCTACAATAGTTTTAAGAAGATAAGAATCTATATCTTCACCACTTACAGCAGCAACATTCTTCATATTATACAGACCATTATTAATTCTAGTTATAGCTCTATCAACATGAGTATAATAGCTGTTACCTTCAGTACCTGGTCCTCCTCTGAATTGAGCAACACGTCTCTGTTCTTCAGGAGAACGAGTATCTTTAGTCATGAAACGATGATTAACATCATCCCAACCAACTTGAACACCACGTTCAGGAACATAGCTCTTTAGATCATTGATCTCTTTATTTAAAAGTTCATCACCAAATGTAGACTTAGCCCAATCTTGATAATTAGTCCAGAGTTGAGGATCTAGCTTATCGCTAACTCGTTTAACTTCTGCAGTAATTTCAGGCTTAGTCCATCGTTGGAAGACAGCATTCTGACCTACAGTAGGACGTCCTTGATCATCTACTCCGTCCATATTTAGACGAGAGATAAATCCACGATTGCCCGGAGAGAAAGCAGCTTGTATTAGATTAGCTTTAATAGCATCTGGAGTATTAGGATCAGCAATAGAATCTACTTTCTTAATGATATTAGCATTAACTGATTTATCGTTAACACCCTTTTGCTTAGCCTCATCAACCATATCGTTGAAGGTATTTACTCTACCCGTAGTTCTAGCGGAAGTCTGGGTATGAAATTCTTGGGACCAACGATCATACCATTGCTTATAATCTTTATTAACATTCTCTTTGATTGAATTGAGATTAAAGTTCTGTACCCAATTCTCTCCGCCAAGTTCTTTCATAACAGCTACTTGTGTGAAGAATGGTCCAGCTTTAGAATCAATCAATGATTTCTTAGCTTCATCAGTACCAGCTTTAATTTGTTGTGCAACAGTATAGATACCACCAAAGTCTTTATGATAAACTCTATCTTGAAGTGTATCAAATATATTCAATCCAGAATCAACACGCTTGATGACTTCATCTTTACCAATTAACTTAGTCATGCCTTGAGCATCGGCATCTGCAATCAATTTTACTCTCAATGCAGCTTTGTTACTAGCAATCTCTTGTCCAATCT